>Ga0307406_10001510_pt1 | contig 12842 bp, 11 predicted proteins | sample 322Cmetagenome_3_FD_203706 | JGI IMG/M metagenome (GOLD analysis project Ga0307406, IMG submission 203706) | Maize rhizosphere microbial communities from greenhouse at UC Davis, California, United States - 322HYB-C-2 | ecosystem: Host-associated > Plants > Roots > Rhizosphere > Soil | place... | reverse complement strand
GGCGACGGCCCGCCGGGAGGCCGGGCTGCGGGCCCAGGAGCAGGAGGTGGCCCGCAAGCTCAAGGAGACCGACCAGATGAAGGACGACCTGCTGGCCATGGTCTCCCACGAGCTCCGGACCCCGCTCACCACCGTGGTCGGGGCCCTGCGGCTGCTCAGCGCCGGTCCGCCCATGAGCCCGGCCGAGCGCCAGGAGATGCTGGAGATGGCCGACCGCCAGGCCCGGCGCCTGCGGGTGCTGATCGAGCAGCTGCTGCTGGCCGCCCAGTCCGACAACGGCCGCGCCGGCTTCCTGGCCAGCGCCACCGACCGGGTCGAGGCCGACGCCGCCAAGCTGCTGGAGGAGGCGGCCACCGAGGCCAGGGCGGGCGCCTGCGGCGACCGGGTCCGGGTGCGCTGCGACCGCAGCCTGCCGGTGCGCACCGCCCCCGACGTCGTCCTGCAGATCCTCGGCAACCTGGTCGACAACGCCTGCAAGTACGGGCCCGAGGACCGCCCACTGTGGCTGGTCGGCGAGCGCGCCGGCAACGACGCGGTGCTGGCCGTGGAGGACGACGGCGCCGGCGTCCCGGCCGCCGAGCGCGAGCGGATCTTCGAGCGCTTCACCCGCCTGGAGCCCGGCCGGGGCCTCGGGCTCGGCCTCTACATCGGCCGCCAGCTCGCCCGGGCCCAGGGCGGCGACCTGGTCGTCACCGACGCCCGGCTCGCCGGCGGGGCCCGCTTCGAGCTGCGCCTGCCCCTGCGCGCCCCGGCGCCGGCCCTGCTCCCCTCGGCGGCCGAGGACCGGGCCGCCCCGCTGCGGGTCGTGCCCGGCCCGCCCCCGGCCCGGGCGAAGCGCTAGCCTGGACTCTCACCCCCGGCCCCGGAACCCCAGGAGCACGACATGGCCGCCTCCTCCCTGATGGTGCCGCTCGGCACCCCCGCCCCCAACTTCGAGCTGCCGTCGGCCGACGGCGCCACGTTCAAGCTGGCCGACCTCGACGGGCCGGCCCTGCTGGTGATGTTCCTGTGCAACCACTGCCCGTACGTCCGCCACGTCGAGCAGGCCCTGGCGGCCACGGTGGCCGACCACGCCGGGCGGGGCGTGGCCGCCGTCGCCATCTGCAGCAACGACCTGGATGCCTATCCCGACGACGGCCCGGCCGGCATGGCCGAGCAGGCCCGGCGGGCCGGCTTCGGCTTCCCCTATCTGCTCGACGAGTCCCAGCAGGCCGCGGCCGCCTACCGGGCCATGTGCACCCCTGACCTGTTCGTCTACGATGCCGAGCGCCGCCTCGCCTACCGGGGCGCCTTCGACGACAGCACCCCCCGCAACGGCCGGCCGGTCACCGGGGCCCTGCTGCGGGGCGCTCTCGACCTGGTCCTGGACGGCCGGCCGGTGCCCGAGCCGCATCGCCCGAGCATGGGCTGCAGCCTCAAGTGGAAGGACGCCAACCGGCCGGCCTGGCTGCTCGGCACCGTCTGAAAGGAGACGCCAGGGTGGAGATCGCGGGCAGGACGGTGCTGGTCACCGGCGGCGGGTCGGGGCTGGGGGCGGCCACGGCGGCGATGGTCGTCGAGGCCGGCGGGTCGGTGGTGGTGGCCGACGTCGACGCCGACCGCGGCAAGCAGGTCGCCGACGACCTGGGGGAGCGGGCCCGGTTCGTGGCCGCCGACGTCACCGACGAGGACAGCGTCCGCGCCGCCGTGGCCGCCGCCGCCGCCCTCGGCGGCGGGCTGTACGCGGCCGTCAGCTGCGCCGGGATCGCCCCGGCCGAGCGGGTCCTGGGCCGCCAGGGCCCCCACTCGCTGGCCCGGTTCGTGACCGTGGTCCAGGTCAACCTGGTCGGCACCTTCAACCTGACCCGGCTGGCCGCCGAGGCCATGGCCGCCAACGAGCCCCTGGACGACGGCGAGCGGGGCGTGATCGTCAACACCGCCTCGGTGGCCGCCTTCGACGGCCAGATCGGCCAGGCCGCCTACTCGGCCAGCAAGGCCGGGGTGGCCGGCATGACCCTGCCGATCGCCCGCGAGCTGGCGCGCGTCGGCATCCGGGTGATGGCCGTGGCCCCCGGGATCTTCGACACGCCCATGCTGGCCGCCATGCCCGACCAGGTCCGCGCCTCCCTCGGCGCCCAGGTCCCCTTCCCCTCCCGCCTCGGCCAGCCCGAGGAGTACGCCGCCCTGGTCCGCCACATCCTCGGGAACCGGATGCTCAACGGTGAGACCATCCGCCTCGACGGGGCCATCCGCATGGCCCCGAAGTAGGAGGGAGCGGCCGATGACGGTGAACGCCGAGGTCGAGGGCCGGGTGGGCTGGATCACGCTCGACCGGCCGCCGGAGAACCGCCTGGACGCGGGCGAGCTGGAGGCGCTGGACCTGGCCGTCGGTCGGGTGGCCGAGGCCGAGGTGGCGGTGGCGGTGATCCGGTCGGGCAGCGAGGAGGTCTTCTCGGCAGGGGCCGACCTGCGGGAGTTCGTGGAGCGGTCGCCCGATGCCAACCTGACCGCCTGCCGCCGCGCCCACCAGGTGCTCGGCCGCTTCGCCGACGAGGCGCCGCTGTTCGTCGCCGCCATCGCCGGCCACGCGCTCGGCCTGGGCTACGAGGTCGCCCTGGCCTGCGACATCCGGGTCGCCGCCCAGGGCCGCTACCGCATCGGGCTCCCCGAGGTCACCCTCGGCCTGCTCCCCGCCACCGGCGGCGCCCAGCGTCTGGCCCGCCTGATCGGCCGGGGCCGGGCCCTGGACCTGCTGGTCACCGGCCGGACCGTCGCCTCGGCCGAAGCCGGGCGCCTGGGCATGGTCGACCGGCTGGTCCCGGCCGGCGAGTTCGACCAGGCGGTGGCCGCCCTGGCCGCCGACCTGGCCGCCGGCGCCCCCCTGGCCGTGGCCGCCATCACCCGGGTCGTCAACGACGGCCTGGAGCGGCCCCTGGACGACGCCCTCGACCGCGACCTGGACGAGCTGACCGACCTGTTCGCCTCCGAGGACGCCCGCGAGGGCATGACCGCCTCCCTGGAGCGGCGGGCCCCGAAGTTCAACGGCCGCTGAGCCACCCTCCCCGGCCCTTCCGGGCCGGGTGTGCCGCACGGCACCATGCCCCGGTGCCGCCCGGCACTGCTCCCCGCCTCCGGCCGAGCTTGGATTGTTTCGCCGGAACTCGGCGAAGGGGGAGCATCGGTGGCAACGGTCCGCCCGGTGGAGCTGGCCACCGACGACGCCACCGTCGCCCGGGGTCCCGGGCCGAGCGGTCCAAGCTCCACCGCGAGCTCGGACGACTGGATGCCATCTGCCTGCTGATCTCGGCCATCGTGGTCCTCGACACCCTGGGGGCGGTTGCCAGGGGCGGGGCCCAGACCCTGACCTGGCTGGCCGTGGTCGCGGTCCTGTTCTTCGTGCCCGCCGGCCTGGTAATCGCCGAGCTCGGGGCCGCCTTCCCCAACCAGGGCGGGCCCTATGTCTGGGCCCGGCTGGCCTTCGGCCGGTACGCCGGGTCGCTGGTCGCGCTCATCTACCTCCTGGAGACGCCGGTGTGGGTCGGGGGGTCGCTGGCCATCACCGCGGTGGCCGTGGCCGACCGGCTGCTCGTGTCCGTGGACGGGGCCTGGCGGGTCGTGGTGGCGCTGGCCTTCGTCTGGACGACGGTCGCCCTGGCGGCCCTGCCGCTGCGGGCCGGCAAGCGGGTGCCCCTGGCCGGGGCGGCCGCCCAGGTCGCCCTGCTCGGCTTCTTCACCGCCACCCTGGCCGCAGGCGTGGCCGCAACGCTCACCACCCTGGCCGCCTTCGCCGTGGCCGGCGACGACAACGGCCGCTACTTCAGCGCCGCCCTGACCCTGTCCATCGCCCTGCTCGCCCTGGCCAACCTGGTCGTGTTCCCGGCCCTGGTGCGGCTGCGCCGCACGCGACCCGACCAGCCCCGCCCCTTCCGGGTCCCCGGCGGCCCGGCCGGCGCCCTGGTCGCCGCCACCCTGGCCACCGGCTGGTCGGCCCTGGCCCTGGCCGCCGCCCTGTGGCCCGGGCTCGGCACCGGCAACCCCGACGCCCACCTCTCCGACGGCTTCGCCGGCGACCGCCTCGGCTTCACCCTGGCCGAGCTCGTCCCCCTGGCGGCCGTGCTGGCGGCCCCGTCCCTGCTGGCACGCCGCACCGGCCCGGCCCCGTCCGACGCGGCTCAGGCGCCACCGGGGCTCGGTCGCTGAACCCAGCACAGGCAGAACGGATGCCCGGCGGGATCCGCGTAGACCTGGAAGTTGTCCGGGGAGTCGACCTCCCTGGCCGGCTGCAGCACCTTCGCCCCCAGCGACATGACCCGATCGTGGGTGGCCGCGAAGTCCTCGACCCACAGGTCGAGGTGGATCTGCTGCGGCGGGTTCCCATCGGGCCAGTCGGGCGGCACATGGCCGGGCGCCAGCTGGACTCCGACCCGTGGTTCACCGCCGACGAACACCATGTGCCAGTCGTCCTCGGCATCGACGGTGCCGTCGAGCACCCCGGCCCAGAACCCGCTCTCGGCCGCCAGGTCCGCGGCGTCGAACACGACAACCTGATGATTGATACGCATGGCGTCATCCTTGCCGTGGCCGTCCCCTGTGTGTCAAGCGGCCGGCGGTCGTCCGCTACGGGACCATCCGGGGGACCGGACGGCGGGCGGCCGGGCCGGAGCGGGTCAGGGGGCTGCCGAGGAACCCGGCGGCCTCGGCGATCACGGCCGGGTCGCGCAGGATCCGGCGGTGGCCGAGGCCGGTGGTGGTGACCAGCCGGGCCCCCGGCCAGGCGCGGGCGATGGCGTCGCTGTCCGCCCAGCCGGTCTCGGCGTCCTGGCGGTCGTGGACCAGCAGCAGCGGCGGGGTCGCCACGGTCCGGGCCAGGTCGGGGACGCCGAAGGCCGACAGGGGCATGCCGACCCGGCGCTCGATCCGGGCGACCATGCGGCTGCGGATCCGCTCCCCGAAGCCGAGCCGGGCGGCGAAGGTGCGGGTGTAGGGGAGCGGGTCGGCCATCGGGGACACGAACACCGCCCGGCCGACGGCCAGGCCGCCGCGCATGGCATGGGCGGTGGCGGTCGCGCCCAGGGAGTGGGCGACCACGGCCGCGGCCGGGCCGTGGGCGGCCACCACCGCGGTCAGGGAATCGGCCAGCTCCAGGATGTTGCTGCGCCTCGCTCCCGAGGGGCCGGAGTCGGACCCGCCGTGGCCGAGGGCGTCGAAGGCGACCACCCGGTGGCCGCCCTCGGCCAGGGGAGCGACGAAGGCGTCCAGCTGGCCTCCCCAGCCGCCCCAGCCGTGGACCAGGTACACCACCGGCCGCTCGCCCGGGCCCTCCTCCCAGACCTCCCCGGCCACCGTCCGGCCGTGGACCTGGACCCGGAAGGGGCGGCCCGGCGGGGCCATGCGGTCGCGGTGGCCGCCGGCCCGTGGGACGGTGAACCAGAGCCGCTCGGCCCAGATCGCGCCCACCGCGGGGGCGACCCGCTCCAGGATCCCCAATGATCGAACGATCGTGCTTTTCTGGATGGCGGCGAGCCGGCGGGAGGGCATCGGTGGCTCCTCTAGGCGGGGTGGCGGGCGGCGGGGTGGCGGGCGGCGGACAGCAGCGCCTCGAAGGCGCGGGCGGCGCGGGCGGCGGCGTCGGGGTCGGCGAGCAGGCGGCTGGCGTGATGGTAGGCCAGCATCGTCCCGTGCAGGTCGTACGCGAACTGCCCGGGGTCGGCGTCGGGGCGGAAGTGGCCCTCGGCGATACCGGTCCGGAACATCTGGGCGATCGTGTCCAGCCAGTCGCGCTGGTCCCGGGCCAGGCGGTCGCGGACCGGGCCCGGCTGGGCGTCGAACTCGGCGCTGGCCGCCACGAACAGGCAGCCGCCGGGCAGGGCGTCGGCGTCCCAGGCGAGCCAGCGCCGGAACAGCTCCCGCACCCGCGGCTCGCCGCGGGGAGCGGCCAGGGCGGGGCGGACCACCAGGTCGATGAAGCGGGCCCGGGTGTGGTCCAGCAGCTGGAGCTGGAGCGACTCCTTGGACTGGAAGTGGGCGAACAGCCCGCTCTTGGAGAGCTGGGTCGCCGTGGCCAGCGAGCCGATGGTCAGCCCGCTCAGCCCGACCCGGCTGGCCACGCGGGCCGCCTCGTCGAGCACGGTCTGCTTGGTCGCCGTTCCCTTGCTCATGTCCGTAATAAAAGCACGAACGTTCGTCTAGATCAAGGGAACTCCGCGGGGTCCTTGTCGGCGGAGGGGGCCGGACCCTCGGCCGGGGCGGCGGGGTCCTTGGCCGCGGGGGCGGGGTCCTCGGCTGCGGGGGCGGGGTCCTTGGCTGCGGGGGCGGGCTGCTTTGCGGAGGGGTGGGGTTGGTTGGTCGACCAGGTGGTGGGGTCGTCCTTCAGGGCTTCGAGGACGAAGCAGGCGATGGGGTCGCGCTTGCCCTTGACCTCGATGGGGTCGAGGGGGTGGGCGATGGCCAGGTGCCTGATCGCCTCGTGGGTGGTGGGGCCGAGCACGACCTGGCCGGCCTCGGCGACCTCCTGCTCGAGGCGGGCGGCCAGGTTGACGGTGTCCCCGATGGCGGTGAAGTTGCGGAACTCGTCGCTGCCGATGTTGCCGATCAGGGCCGGCCCGGTGTTGACCCCGACCCGGAACCGGGGCCATTCCGGCTCGCGCTCGGCCACGGCCTCGATCGCCGCCTGCATGCCCAGGGCCGCCCGGGCCGCCCGCAGGGCGTGGTCGGGCTGGCGGGCCGGGGCGTTGAACAGGACCATGACCGCGTCGCCGACGAACTGGACCACCGTGCCCCCGTTGGCCAGCAGCACCGGCACGGCCCGGCCGAAGTACTGGTTGAGCATGGCCACCACCCGGTCCGGGGTGGTCTTCTCCGAGAACGGCGTGAACCCGCGCAGGTCGGCGAAGAGCACGGTCACCTCGGCGATGTCGCCGCCGAGGGCCGCCTGGGTCGGGTCGGCCAGCAGGGCGGTGGCCACGTCGGGCGACATGTACTGGCGGAACAGCCCGTCGAGCTGGCGGTACAGCCGGGCGTTCTCCAGCCCGATGGACAGCTGGCTGGCCAGGGCCCGCAGCAGCCAGCGGTCGCGGTCGGCGAACCCGCCGCCGGCCCGGCGCACGTCCAGCACCCCGGCCGGCCGGTCCTTGACCGTCAGGGGCAGGCACAGCCGCCCCCCGGACTCCTCGTGCTCCTCGACCGGCTCCAGCGACTTCAGCGCCGCCCCGGCCGGGTCGCCGCCGTCGCCCGCCGGCTGCTCGCCGTCGCCGTCGCCGTTCCGCTCGGGCCAGCCCTCGGCCCGCATCGAGGACGGGAACACCAGCTGCTCGCCTTCGACCAGCCCGACCCGGATGGCGTCAGGCCGCAGGGCCTGGCCGGTCAGCTCGACCCCCCGCTCGAGGAGCTGGCGCTCGTCCATGATGACCCGGGCCTCGGCCCCGACCGCGACCAGGGCCCGCAGCCGGTCGATCTGCTGGCGCTCGGCCACCAGGGCCTCGGCCGCCTGCTCCAGCACCGAGGCCTGGCCCTCGGTCAGGTCGAAGCGGTCGGCCAGGTCGGCCACCACCCGGCCGACCTGGCGCTCGGCCCCGTCCCCCTGGGGCCGCTGCATGGCCTCGACCAGCGCCTCCAGGGCGGCGGTGTGCTCGCGGCGGATCTGCTCGACCGTCTCCTGGAGGTAGATGCCGCGGAACAGGCTGGTCCAGGAGCCCTCGCGGGCGTACTGCACGTGGGCGCTGTAGTAGACGAAGGCGAACCCGAACGCCATCAGCAGGTGCCACTCCCACCAGGAGGCGTGCCAGTTGCGGGCCAGCGCGACCGCCACCATGGCCTCGGCCAGCAGGGTGAAGGCGGTGAGGATGGCGATCAGGATGACCGACGGTCGCCGCCGGTGCAGCCGCCAGTAGCGGGCCGCGGCCAGCAGGTACAGGGCGACCCCGGTCACGGCGATGACACTCAGCGGGCCCCGGCTGGCCTCCTCGGGCAGGGGGTTCTCCAGCGGCGGCAGCCCGAACAGGGACACGACTGCCCAGGCGACCATGACCGCGGCCAGGCCGCCCCGGAGCAGGCCCTGGCGGCGCAGCACGGCCTCGGCCCGCTCCGGGGTCAGGTCAATGGAGGAGACGGCGGCGAACGCCGCCGCCAGCAGCAGCCCGATCGGGGTGGCGATGGTGAACCCGGCGTTGCGGCCGTACAGCAGCACCTGGGGGGTGGCCAGGGCGTGCAGGAGCAGGAACCCGGCCGAGGACAGGAACACCAGCGAGACCAGGAACAGGCGGGCGTCGGCGCGCTGGCGCGACACCTCGCTCATGCGCACCCCGAGGGCCACGTTGACCGCGGCCACGCCGACGACCAGCGCGAAGTGGATGCCGTGGTGCTCGAGGACGACGTCGAAGTGGGGCTGGACCAGCAGCAGCCACAGCCCGAGCAGGGGCAGGACCAGGTGGAAGCCCCAGACGGCGACGCGCAGGGACGCCCGTCTCGGGATGGCCGCGGCCATGGTCAGCTGTCCGGTTCGCGGCGGACCCTGGCCACCTCGGCGAGGGCGTCCCGGTCGAGCTGGTCGCCGGCGACCACGGCGATCCGGCACGGGGTCACCGCCCGCAGGGTGGCCGTGCGCCTGCCCCCCTCGAGCAGGGCCATCTCGCCGACCACGGCCCCGGGTCCGAGCTCGGTCACCGGCTTGCCGTCGATCTCCACCATCAGCACGCCGTCGAAGAGGAGATAGACGTCGGTGCCGGTGTCGCCCTGCTCGACCAGGACCTCGCCGTCATTGAGCCGCCGGAAGCCCGGCTTGCCGTCGATGATGGCCACCGACAGCCGCCGCTCCAGGGCCGTCTCGGCCGCCACGACCAGGGCCGGCGAGTCCTCGTCGCCCCAGGGGGTGCGCTGCAGTTCGGTCTCCCGGAACCAGCGGGCGAAGTCGATCCGGCCCGTCTTGGCGACCAGCTTGCCGTCGTGGTTGTAGATCCAGTGCCGGGGGAAGGGGCTGGCCCCGACGACCTCGTAGGCGGCCCGGCCGTCGGCGTGGAGGGTCAGGGCCAGGGTCGACCAGGCGGCCGGGGCGACCCACTGGACGAACGGCGGGCGGCGGATGCGCCGCGGCGCCGGGGCGCCGGTGCGGCCTCCGGCCGACTGCACGAACCGGACCCAGCCGTCGCCCAGCTCGGGCTTGGGCCGGATGTCCGGGAAGGGCGTGGCCGCGAACGTGAGGTCGCGCGATCCGAGCCGCAGGGTGGTGGCGCCGATGTGGCCGTGGCCGGCGTGGCCGTACTCGACGATGCGGTCGTGCTGGACCTCGATCCAGGCCCGCAGCTCGTTGGCGAACCGGAAGCGGTCGGCCTCCTTGAGGGCCTGGAGGTCCTCCAGGACGTCGGGGGGTGGCGGGTCGTAGTGGGCGATGCCGAGGCGGAACGCCAGCTCGGTCCCGGCGCCTTCCATCGCCCCGAGCGGGATCCACGACAGCGAGGTGACCGACGACTCGATGCGCAAGACAGGCTCCTTTGTCGCTCGGCCCGCATTGTCTCCGGAGCGCCTGCTCAACGCCAGGGGTTACCAATCGGAACGCCCCCATCGCCCGGTCTCCTGATAGCGTCGCGTCCCGCTATGGAGGAGTCCCCACCCGGCCGGTCCGGGGCCGGCCTCTGGGCGTTGGCCGAGCTGTTCGCGCTGACCGGGCTGGTCATCGCCCAGCCGGTGCTGGACGTCACCGGCCGCAGCCCCGACATGTTCCTGTTCCGGCGGGCCGACCGGCTGGACATCCTGGCCCTGGTCGCCGCCGTGACGGTGCTGCCGGCGCTGGGCATCTGGCTCCTGGAGGTGCTGGTCGGGCTGGTCAGCGCGACGGCCAGGCGCCACCTGCACCTCATCGCCATCACCGGGCTGTTGGTGCTGCTGGCGGTCGAGGTGGTCAAGGCCACCACCGGCCTGCGCGGGCCGGTCCTGGCCGCGGTCGCCGGGGCCGGGGGCCTGGCCGGGGGCGTGCTGTACGCGAGCCGGCCCTGGCCGCGGCTGTGGCTGCGGTTCCTGGTACCGCAACGCCACCGGGTGGTCGGGTTCACGCCCTGGGCCCTGCCCGCGATGCTGACCGGCAACTACCCGGCCGGCGCGAGGGCCCCCTCCTATGCCGAGTACCCCGACAACCTGTTCTCCCTGTTCGGCCGGTCCTACGACGTCACCGCCTACGAGACCCTCACCCAGCTCTGCCCGCCCCGCCACTGCACGCCGGCCGTCGGCGGCCCCCGGCAGTCCGGGCTGCGGGGCGTCGTCGGGGACTCGGCCCGGGTCCTGGGCCAGCTCCTCCAGCCCTACGCCGCCGCCTTCGACCCGGCGCTGTTCATCGACCAGACCCGGCCACGAGCTGCGTCGGGCCCGCGCTCGGAGGCGACCTCGGTCGCGGACTTCCGCTTCAAGCAGGCCGCCGGCTACAACCAGCCGGCCCGCTTCTGCGACTTCCTGGCCGGCCTGAAGGCCGGCGACCGGCCGGCCCTGCACTTCCTGCACCTGCTGCTGCCCCACGCCCCCTGGCGCTACCTGCCGTCGGGCAACGGCTACAACTTCAGGACCTACGGCGATGTCTTCCCGAGCGAGCGGCTGCCGGCTCCGGTGACCGAGCTGGCCCACCGGCAGCACCTGCTCCAGGTGGCCTACACCGACCGGCTGGTCGGGCAGGTCATCGACAAGCTCAAGGCCGAGGGCATGTGGGACCGGTCGCTGGTCGTGATGGGCGCCGACCACGGCCTGGGCTGGAAGCCGGGTGAGCCAAGCCGCATCCTCGGGCGGCACAACGCACCCGACCTCCTGTGGGTGCCCCAGTTCATCAAGGTCCCCGGCCAGGACAGCGGGGTGGTTGACGACCGCAACTGGGAGCAGGTGGATCTCCTCCCGACCGTGGCCGACCTGGCCGGCATCCCGGTCCCCTGGAGAACCGACGGCCGTTCCCAGGCCGGCGAGCCGGCCCGGACCCGCAGCGAGAGGTGGTGGTACGACCTCCTCGGCCGCCGCCATCTCGTCGACGGCCCCGCCAACTGGGCCCAGGTCCTCGAAGGTGCGACCGACACCCTGGTCCGGGGCGCGGAGGGGGTGCGCGGCCTGTACCGGTCCGGACCCGCCGCCGACCTCGTCGACCGCGAGGCGGCCTCGGTCGGCCCGATCGGCGGGGACCCGGCCACCGCCACCCTGGACGACCGGCGGCCGCTGGAGACCGTCGACCCCGGGTCGGGAACGGTCCCGGCGCTGGTCTCCGGCCGCCTGGCCGTGGCCCCGCCGCCCGGGACCACCGTCCTGGTCGCGGTCAACGGCCGGATCGGCGGCGGGTCAAGGCTGTACTCCGAACGCCCCGGCGAGCCGGCGGTCCGGTTCGCCGCCATCACCCCCGACTTCCTGTGGCGGTCCGGCCCCGGCCGCGCCCAGCTCCAGCTCTATGTCGCCGACACCAGCGGCGGCCGGCCGCGGCTGCAACCGGTCAGCCTGGCGGCATAGCGGCGCGGGCTGACCGCCCCAACAGACGCCGGGCCATACTGGCGTCATGTCCGTCGGTGACCCGTGGCAGCCGCTCTCCGTCGCCGAGGTGGCGGCGCTGCTCGACGGCATGCCGGTGCCGTGGTGGGTCGCCGGCGGCTGGGCGATCGACCTGTTCGTGGGCGGGTCCACGCGCGACCATGACGACGTCGACGTCGCCGTGCTGCGTCCCGACCAGCTCGCCGTGCAGTCGCATCTGGACGGCTGGGACCTGCGGGTCGCCCACCACGGCCGCCTCGCCCCCTGGGTCCCGGGGCGGCCGCTGGCCCCGGACGAGCACGGGATCTGGGCTCGGCCGGGCCCGGCCTCGCCGTGGCGGCTTGAGCTCCTGATCGACGAGGTCGTCGACGGCCAGTGGGCGTACCGGCGCAACCCGGGGGTGCGGCTGCCGCCGGAGCGGCTGGGCCGGAGGACGGCGACCGGGCTCCCGTACCTGCGCCCGGAGGTCGTGCTGCTCTACAAGAGCAGGCGGCCGCGGGAGCCCGACGAGCACGACGCCCGGGTGGCCGTCCCGCGGCTGTCCGGCCCGGAGCGGGCCTGGCTGGCGGCGGCGATCGCCGCGGACGCCCCCGGCCATCACTGGCTGCCGCTCCTGGCCTGAGCCGGCGGGAGCGGGGGCGCGGGCGGAGCGGGGACCAGCGGCGGTTCCGGATCGAGCGCCCAGCGGATCGGGGCGGGCGGACGGCCGAGGAGGGCGCGGACGCGACCCGCCGTCCCCGGGACGAACGGCCACGCGGCCACGCCGAGGGCGTCCAGCAACGGCAGCAGGCGGGTCAGCTCGCGGTGGGCGTCGGGGTCGGGGAGGCGCCAGGGCTCGGTGGCGGCCAGGCGGCGGTTGACGGTGCGGCCGAGGCCGTGGACCGAGGCGAGGGCGCGGCGCAGCTCGCCCCGGTCGAGGGCGGCGCCGGTCTCGGCCAGGGCGGCGGCGGCCTGGGCGCGCTCCGGCTCGGCCGCGGACAGGGCGGCCGGGTCGGGACGACCGCCGAAGCGGCGCCACAGCAGGGTGGCGACCCGGTGGGGCGGGCCGGCGATGGCGCCGAGCAGGCCGCTGGTCGTCAGCTCCTCGAGCTTGTCCCAGGCCAGCTCCACGTCGGCGGTCTCCGGGCTGAGGGCGCACAGGGCGTGGCGCAACGGGTCCAGGCCGAACCGGTCGATGGCCTCGTCGATCGTGGGGGCGGAACCGCGGCTGGCCGAGAGCTTGCCGTCGGCCGACACCAGGTGGTGGTTGGCCACCACCTCGTCGGGCGGGCGGAGGCCGTCGCCGGCGCCGAGCAGGATGGCCGGCCACCAGACGGTGTGGAACCAGATGTTGTCCTTGCCGACGAAGTAGCGGTGGCGGGCCGCCGGGCCCTGCCACCACC
>Ga0307406_10001509_pt1 | contig 12848 bp, 9 predicted proteins | sample 322Cmetagenome_3_FD_203706 | JGI IMG/M metagenome (GOLD analysis project Ga0307406, IMG submission 203706) | Maize rhizosphere microbial communities from greenhouse at UC Davis, California, United States - 322HYB-C-2 | ecosystem: Host-associated > Plants > Roots > Rhizosphere > Soil | place... | reverse complement strand
CAAATCGTCGAGCGCTATCCCGAAAACGGACCGAGCCGAGCGCTTCGGTTGGAAATCTGGTGGCGCCAGGGCAATCACGACGCCGTCGCACAGGAGCTTCGCGACCACGAGTGGGTCCGGGGCGACCTCGTTGCCGAATCGTTCATCGCGGCGTACGGGTCGGACGTCCAGGCGGCTGGTCAAGCAGCGTTCGCGCTGGAGAACGGGGGTGTGCCCGCGGACATGTTGGTAGTGTTCGGGAAGTTCGCTTTCAACGCGGACGACGGTCGCGACGAAGGCCGGTACACCTGGCTCATGCGCGCGCTCGTCGCGGTCCGCTCCGGCCTCGCCAGCAGCCCGCATCGCGAGGAGCTGCTCGCTCACTTTGCGGCCGCCAGCACCAATCCGTACCATACGATGGGGCGGTATCTCGTCGGATTGGAGCGCGAGGACGCCATGCTCGGGATGGCGACCAGCGCGCATCGAAAGTGCGAGGTGTCCTTCTTCCTCGGTGAACGCGCGCGCGCCGAAGGACGCATTGCCGACGCCGTGGACTGGTTCCGCGTGGGCGTCGAAACGGCGCAGACGGGCGACGGTGAGTACTACTGGGCCATTCGGGCGCTGGTGGACCTCTCCCGAGATCCTCGCGGACTCCTCATTCCGTCCGCGATTCCTGGGGTGCCGTGACGGCGCTGAACCAGGCCACCCGTCCTGTTGGAGTTGTATTGACGTGAGCGACATCCGAGCTTTGGACGATGCCCAGTCGCCTTCGAAGATGGATGTCGCTCGTCCTGGCGAGCGTCGGAGGGGCGCGCCCGAGCGGCGCGCAGGTGGCGTCCGATTCGGCGGGTCCGAGCATCGTCATTCGGGTCAACCAGCTCGGGTACCTGCCTAACGCGTCAAAAACTGCAGTCGCATGCGTCGTCGCCGATTCATCACGGCGGGCGACGACCGCAGCGCCTGTCACGTTCGTGGTTCAGGACTCGACCGGTCGCGTCGTGCAGTCCGCCCGGACCGTCCGGGCCGATTCGCCATTCGGCCCGTGCATCGCCACCTACCGGTTGGACTTCTCGTCGGTACGCGCGCCGGGCCGGTACCACATCCTGAGCGGCAACGTCCAGTCGCCCGTGGTCCGCGTGGACTCGCGCGCGTACGCGGGCGCCGCCGATACCCTGCTCTACTACATGCGCCAGCAGCGCTCCGGCTACAACCCGACGCTTCGCGATTCAGTGCACAAGCGCGACGGTATCGTCGTCGACCATCCGACGCGATCCGGCGAATTCGTCCACGTGAGCGGCGGTTGGGCCGACGCCGCGGATTACCTGCAATACGTCACGACATCGGCGACGGCGACCTACGTGATGCTCAAGGCGCGCCTGGATTTTCCGAGAGCATTTGGCGACGGGTTCGCGGCGAACGGGCTGCAGGGGCCTAACGGCACCGACGATGCCCTCGACGAAGCGCGACACGGTCTCGAGTGGCTGCTCCGCATGTTCCCGGACGACTCGACGATGTTCAACCAGCTCGCCGACGATCGGGACCACGCGTACTTCGACCTGCCGATGACCGATTCGGCGGACTACGGGTGGGGCAAGGGCAATGAACGGCCAGTCTATCCCTGCACGGGTAGACCCCAGGGGCTGTTCACGGGGAAGAACCGCTCGAGCGGGTACGCGTCGACGGCAGGCAAGTACGCCGCGACGTTCGCCCTCGCATCCCGAACGTACGCGCGCACGAATCCGGCGTTCGCGAAGCATCTGCGCGAGCGCGCGCTCGCGGCGTACACGTTAGGCGTCAGGTATCCCGGGAATTGCCAGACGGCGCCCGGCCGCTCTCCCTACTTCTACGAAGAGGAGAACTGGGTCGACGACATGGAGCTGGGCGCCGCCGAACTGTACACGCTCACCCGCGAGTCGCGATTCCTCCGCGATGCCCTCGCGTACGCAGCGAAGGAGCCCGTCACGCCCTGGATGGGCGCCGACACAGCGCGCCACTACGAGTGGTATCCCTGGATCAACCACGGCCACGACGCGATCTGGCGTGTCGGCGACGCGCGCGCGAAGCGCCTCGTTGCCGGCTACTACGCCGAGGGGCTCGAGCGGGTAGCGGCACGAGCGAAGACGAACGGCTTTCGCGTCGGGATCCCATTCATCTGGTGCTCGAACAATCTCATGTCGGCGTTCGCCACGCAGGCGTTTCTGTATCGCCGGATGACGGGCGACGAACGCTTTCGAGAGTATGAGGCGGCGGCGCTCGACTGGCTGTTCGGCGCGAATCCCTGGGGGACATCGATGGTGATCGGTCTTCCGTGGTCAGGCACGTGGCCCCACGATCCGCATTCGGCGCTGTCGAAGCAGATCGGCGTGGAGACGCAGCTCGGCGGCCTCGTCGATGGACCCGTGTACCGGTCGATCTACGCGAACCTGCGCGGCATACGCCTGATGGACGCCGATGAGTATGCGGCATTCAACACGGGATTCATCGTCTACCACGACGACATGGGCGACTACTCGACGAACGAGCCGATCATGGACGGGACGGCCATGCTCACGTATCTGTTGGCCGGTCTGGCGCCTTAGCTGCCTGGCTGCTTGTTGCTCGCTCGAGGGCCCGCGGCGCGAGAAACTACACGATCTCGTAATGCGTCGGCGCGTTCGCCTGCCATCGCTTAAGGGCCAGGTCGTATTCCGTCTCGTAGAGCTGCTGGCCGTTCGTGCTGCTGCCGCCGCCGAGGCCAACCGGCCCGCTTCCCCCACAGCCGCCGATCACAAGAGCCAACACTGCGCCAACCTCGGCGCGGGCTAACAACGTTCGCATAGGTCTCCAGGTCTCCCAATTCCCAAGTCCAGCGCCCTTATTAGGATGTGCCGATGCGCACCCTATGACCACCCTTCCCAACCCGACAACGCTGCCGCCCATCACCTCGACCTTCGGTCAAGCCGACAACCGGCCACGCCACCGAGGGAGCTGGATGAGAGCACTGCTCCGCTGGGCCGCGATATGGGGCGCCGCATGCCTCATCTTCGTGTCGCAGAATGCCCTGCGATACATCATGCGCGACCAGGCCGTCGACTGGTTCAGTGCGCTCTGGCTCGAGGCGCTTTACTGGGTGCCATGGTTGGCTCTGACGCCGGCGCTGCTCTGGGCGGCCCGGAGCAAGCCGCTCGGGTCGGGCGCTCCGCGGTCGAACATCGCGTGGCACCTGGGCATCATGGTGGCGCTGTCGTTCGTGCAGGTTCCGGCGGCGGATGCACTGCAATACTACGCGGGCGTCCATCACGCGCCCACCCCGGGGGCCGATGGCGGCATCAGCGTGATCGATATCTACCGGCGCAGCTTTCCGGCACTCGCCATCACAGCGTGGTGGAAATACTGGGTGTTCATGGGGCTGTACTACGCCTTCGATTACCACCGCCGTTTCCGGGAACGCGAGGTCGCTGCCGCCCATCTCGAAACGCAGCTCGCGACCGCGCACCTCCAGGCGCTCAGGATGCAGCTTCACCCGCACTTCCTGTTCAACGCGCTACACTCGGCCGCCATGCTGACCATGATAGACCCCGAGGCGGCGCATCGTGTGCTGGTGCAGTTGAGTGCCCTCCTGCGTACGACGCTCGACCGCTCTGCCGCGGCGGAGGTGCCGCTGTCGGAGGAGATCGACTTCATGGACCGCTATCTCGCGATCGAGCAGATCCGGTTCCAGGATCGTCTGCGCGTCGACATTCGCGCGGACGACGATGCCCTGTCGGCCGTGGTGCCGAATCTCATCTTGCAGCCGCTGGTAGAGAACGCGGTGCGCCACGGCATCGCCCGGCGAAGCGATGCGCGGAGCCTGTCGATTCGCGGGGCTCGCGAGAACGGTTCCCTTGTCCTCGAGGTCGAGGATGACGGCCCGGGACTGCCGGCCGGCTGGACCCTCACGCCGCCGGAAGGCAGCGGCGTGGGTCTCCCGAACGTGCGATCGCGGCTCGAGCGCATGTATGGCGAACACGCGCGGCTGGAACTACTCACGCCAGCCGATGAAGAGGGCCGCCCACGGCCCGGCGTGCTCGCGCGCGTGACGATCCCGTACAGGACCGGCGGACGGTCTGGTCGTCGATGATCCGCACCGTCATCGTCGACGACGAGCCGATCGCGCGCGCGGGCATTCGTACGCTGCTCGGTGCGGAGGGCGACGTGAGCATCGTGGCGGAGTGTCGGGACGGGGCGGAGGCTGTTGCCCGGATCCGGTCGGATCGCCCCGACCTCGTATTTCTCGACGTGCAGATGCCCGAGCTGACCGGATTCGAGGTCGTGTCGTCGCTCGCGCCGGAGGACCTTCCCGCCATCGTGTTCGTGACGGCGTACGACGCGTATGCGCTCGACGCGTTCGAAGCAAGCGCGGTCGACTACCTGCTCAAGCCGTTCGACCGCGAGCGCTTTGCGCGCGCCCTTTCCCGGGCGCGGCGATTCCTGGCGGGCGATCAGCTGGCGGTGTTCAGAAGCAAGGTCGCGTCGGTACTGCAGGCCGTCGCGGCCGACGTCGGCTCGGCCGGCCGGAAGTTCCCGTCGCGCGTTACCGAGCGCGGCGCCAGCGAAGCCGGCGCGGCCCGCAGCGGCGAACGCACGAGAACCGGCGAAACCAGACTCATGATCCGCTCTCGTGGTCGCATTGCGTTCGTGGCGCTGTCAGACATCGAGTGGATCGAAACGTCACGCAACTACGCCCGGGTGCGCGCGAAGGGCGTGTGGCACACGGTCCGCGAACCGCTCACGACCTTCGCGAACCGACTCGACCCACTGCAGTTCGTACGCGTGAGCCGGTCGCGCATCGTAAACCTCGATCGCGTGCGCGAGTTTCGGCGTCAGGCAAATGGCCAGTATCTGGTCCTGCTCGATGACGGGCAGCGTCTCATGGCTAGTCGGCGCTATGGCGCGAAGCTCGCGCCGGCGGCGCAAGAGGAGTCAGGACCGGGCTAGCGTCGCCTAACGATTCCAGGCATCCAGAACAAGTGGATCGCGGATTGGACGGAAACTGTCGATCGCACGGATAACATCAGCGGTGATCCGTTGTTTCCGCGGGATCCGCGTGCCAAGAGTTCTGGATGCGTGCTATTGGCGTCGCTCCCAAACTGCACGCTGCGGGTACCGGTGTGCCTTGAACGCGTGCGGTTCATCCCGCGCGAATTGTCGTGGTGAATCGTGAGGCAGACACTGAGTGCATAGCCGCGCTGGCTCGCGAACGCCCGCGAGGCAGCGCCATCATGCTACTCAGCGGAGGATGAGCGCATGCCGACAGCAAGGCGCATTGTCATTGGCGTCACCGCACTTACGGTCGCTGCTGGCACGTTCGGACTACACAGGTTCGCATCGGCGACGTCGAGCGACGAGCGCGCGAAACCCGGGACGCTCACGCCCGAGATGTGGGGCGAGGGCCTGCTGTCGACATCGCTCGACGAGCTCAATACGGTGTTTTCGCCCGACGGGAAGGAGCTCTACTGGTCGATCGCGCTTCCGCAGCAGAACGGCGGCGTGATCATGTTGTCGAAGCTCGTGAACGGTAAATGGACGTCGCCCGAGATTGCGCCCTTCTCGGGACAGTGGACCGACTGGGATCCGTTCTTCACGCCCGACGGCAAGAAAATCATCTTCGTCTCCAACCGGCCTAACGGGACGGAGCAGAAGGGGCCACCGGACTATGACCTCTGGGTCGTCACGAGGACGGCGACCGGCGGCTGGAGCGCGCCCGAGAACCTTGGCGCGCCGGTCAATACACCGCGGCCGGAGTACTATCCGTCGATCGCGTCGGATGGGACCCTCTACTTCAGCTCGAACCACGAGGGCAAGCCCGGCGCGTTCGACCTCTTTCGGTCGAAGCTCGTCGATGGCAAGTACACCGAGCCGGAGAATCTGGGCCCTAACGTGAACGGCCCGGGTCCGGAGATCGACAACTATATCGCACCCGACCAGAGCTACATCATCTTCAACGCCTCCGGCCGGCCCGATGACCTCGGCCGCGGCGACCTGTACATCAGCTTCAACGAGAACGGCCAGTGGACGCCGGCAAAGCATCTGCCGTCGCCGATTAACACACCCGCGCGCGAGTATTGCCCGATCGGGTCGCCGGACGGCCAGTACTTGTACTTCACGAGTCTCCGCGGGTTCGCCGACGGGCCCCGGACGCGTCCGTTCACGACGAAGGAGCTAAAGGATGGCCTAACGAGCACGCTCAACGGCTCAGGGAACATCTATCGGGTGCCGATGAAGGACGTTTTGGCGATTAGATAGGGAGACGGGAGACGGAGACGTATAACCGTCGGGATGCCACTCTACACGAGATGGGCGTCCCGAGGGGTTCCGTATCCTCCCCGTCTCCCGTCTCCCGCTTCCCGGCTATTGGGCCGTTGCCCTCGGAACCTTTGCGTCCCGAATGGCCGCCTGCCACGCGAACACCGCCATGACGATCGCCGACTGCTGCAGATCCTTCTCGCTCACGCGCTCGTAGAAGTCGGCGTTCGTGTGGTGCGTGCGCACATCGTAGTCACGATAGTCCTTGAGCGTCGTGAATCCCGGAATCCCCACCGCCGTGAAGCTCAGGTGATCCGTGGCCCCGATCTTGTCCACCGGATTCCGCTTCACGCCCAGATCGCCTAACGCCCGCAGCCACTCGTCGAAGATCGCCTTCGCGCCGGCGTTTTCCTCCGTGTAGAACCCGTACGTCGGCCCCATCCCCGGGTCATCGTTGAGATACACCGCGATCGCGTCGCGCGCGGCGGAGTTCGCGTCGCCGGAGAGGTGCTTGTCGACGTAAGCCTTCGACCCGAGCAGCCCTTCCTCTTCCCCGCCCCACAGCGCGAGGCGGATCGTACGCCGCGGCTTCGCACCCACCGCCTTCAGCATCCGCATGGCCTCCATCGTCGCCGCCACCGCGTCCGCGTTGTCCGTGGCACCCGTGGCCGAGTGCCACGAGTCCAGATGCGCGCCGACGAGGACAACCTCGTTCCTCAGCGCGAGGTCGGTACCAGGAATCTCGGCGATCACGTTGTACCCGCTCGTGTCCGCCGCCTGGTACTTCACCCGCACCTCCGCATTGAGGCGGACGGGCGTGCCGTGCTGCGCGAGCCGCACGATCATGTTGTAATGCTCCGCGGCGAGAATGACGCTTGGCACGGCGTCATCCTTCGTGTTGCGGTTTCCCAGGACGAACAGCGTACCGTGCTGGCCCTGGTTCGGCCGGAGCACCAGACCGACGCCGAGCTGCTGGAGAATCGGCATCATGTCGCGGATTGGCGTTAGGCCCTCCGCGCGCAGCATCGGCGGCGCCCCGATCCGCACGCGCGCCTCCGTATCGCCCGGCTGTGGCCGGTCCGCCGTGATGAGGCGATCGCCTTCCTGGGGTCGATGGGGCAGCACGATCGCGCCCTTGAGCTTCGTGCCCAGCGCCTTGATCTGATCCGCGGTCTTGTCGCCAAGATAGATCGGCGTCGCATTCAGGAGCCCGCGTGTGGAGGGCGACCATGCCTCGGCGTAGCCTTCGAGCGGGAAATACCGCGGCTGGGTCATCTCGAGCGTCAGCTTCTCCAGTGTCCACCCGCGACCGAACGGCCACGATTCGACCGTGACGTTACTCAGCCCCCATTGCGTGAACCGGTCGCGCGTCCAGTCGACTGCCCGCTTGAACGCCGGTGATCCAGTCAGGCGCGGCCCGATCTCGTCGGTGAGGATACGGTAGGTCTCGAGCACATGCGAGTGCGCACGCGATTCTTCTTGGAGCTTTCCAATCAGCGCGCGATCGATCGGCTCCTGGGCGGCAACGAGCGCGAGGCTTGGCGCCCCGAGCGTGAATCCGAGCGCGCCGATGATCAAGTATCGGTTCGACATGACAGGAAGTAACCCGCGAGTAACGGTCGACGGCTATCTTCCCGCGCGACTCGAAGCGTCGCAAGAGCCTCAGCCTGCTGACCCTCGATACCGACCCTCGCAATGCCCCGATCGACCCGACCAAACGTGAGCGCAGGGCTGTTGCTCTTCAGACGTTCGCGCGGAAGGCTCGAGGTATTCATCGCACACCCGGGCGGGCCATACTGGAAGGACCGCGACGTCGGTGCCTGGACCATCCCGAAGGGCATCGTCGAATCGGGTGAGGACCTGCTGGACGCGGCGCAACGCGAGTTTCTCGAAGAAACGAGCATAAAGCCAACCGGCCCCTTCATCCCACTCGGCAGCGTTCGGCAGAAGGCGGGCAAGACGATCCACGCGTGGGGATGGGAAGGCGATGCGGACCCGTCAACGATCGTGAGCAACACGATGCGCACCGAGTGGCCGCGCGGTTCGGGGCGGACGATCGAGTTTCCCGAGATCGACCGATGCGCGTGGTTCGACCCCACCGCCGCAAAGGCGAGGATGAACCCGGCGCAGGCCGAGCTCGTGGACCGACTCGAGGCCGCTCTTGTGCCAGGAGGGTCGGACTCGTAGCTCTGCGGCCATGTCCAAAAGACCAGGCCGCACTCCGATCGAGCGCCGCGACTTCCTTCGCGCCAGCGCACTCGCCGCACTCGCAACGACCGTAGACGTCTCGTTCGGCGAGAGCCGGCCGCACACGCGGCTGCCGGTGGCACCCGAGCCTCGCCCATGGCAGCAGAGCGCGTTCGAGCTCGAGGAGACGACGATCGCCGCTCTGCAGGAGGGGATGCGGTCAGGTCGCGACACCGCGCGCTCGATCGCTGAACGCTACCTCGCGCGGATGGACGCGATCGACAAGAGCGGCCCCGCGATCAACTCGGTGATCGAACGAAATCCCGACGCGATCAGGATCGCGGAGGAGCGTGATGCCGAACGGAAGGCGGGGCGAGTCCGCGGACCGCTGCACGGCATCCCGGTGCTCATCAAGGACAACATCGACACCGCCGATCGAATGCGGACGAGCGCTGGCTCGCTCGCGCTCGCGGAGTCGATCGCGCCGCGCGATGCGTTCATCGCCGCGCGGCTCAGGGAAGCCGGGGCAGTGATTCTCGGCAAGACGAATCTGAGCGAGTGGGCGAACTTCCGATCGACGCGCTCGACGAGCGGGTGGAGCGGTCGCGGCGGCCAAACGAAGAATCCCTACGTGCTCGACCGGAATCCGTGTGGGTCGAGCTCCGGTACGGGCGCCTCGATTTCGGCCAATCTCGCCGCGGTCGGAATCGGCACAGAGACGGACGGATCGATCGTGTGTCCGTCATCGGCGAACGGGCTCGTGGGGATCAAGCCGACGGTAGGTCTCGTGAGCCGTTCCGGCATCATTCCCATCTCGCACAGCCAGGATACGGCCGGCCCGATGGCCCGCACGGTCGCAGACGCCGCTGAGCTGCTCGCCGTGCTGAGCGGCCCGGATCCGCGCGATCCGGCGACGGCGCAGAGCCGAGGCAAGGCGGCCGCGTCGTACGCGAGCGTGCTGAATCCGGCCGCGCTCAAGGGCGTGCGCATCGGCGTCGCGCGAAGCTTCTTCGGCTTCAACGGCGCGGTGGATCGCATCATGGACGAGGCGATCGCCGCCATGAAGTCGGCTGGCGCGATCATCGTCGACCCGGCGAACATCGCCGCCTCAGGCAAGTTCGACGACGCCGAGGGCGAAGTGCTGAACTTCGAGTTCAAGGCAGACCTGAACGCGTACCTCGCCGCGTTAGGCCCATCGGCGCCTCACAAGACGCTCGCCGACCTCATTGCGTTCAACGACCGGAACGCCGACCGCGAGATGCCGTACTTCGGCCAGGAGCAGTTCCTCAAGGCACAGGCCAAGGGACCGCTCACGAGTCCTGCATACAAGGCGGCGCGCGAGAAGTGCCTCCGGCTGTCGCGCACCGAGGGCATCGACGCGACGCTCACGAAGCATCGGGTGGTCGCGATCGTAGCACCGACCGGCGGGCCCGCCTGGCCGACCGATCTGATCAACGGCGACCACTTCACTGGCGCCAGCTCGACGCCGGCGGCCGTCTCGGGCTATCCGAGCATCACCGTCCCGGCGGGGTATGTCCACGGACTCCCGGTCGGCATCTCGTTCATCGGCGGGCAGTGGAGCGACGGGACGCTCATTGGTTTGGCGTACGCTTTCGAGCAGGCGACGAAAGTGCGTCGGCCGCCGCGCTTCGAGCCGACCGTGAGACTCTAAGACTTAGCGCTTTCGCCGTAGCCGCTTCACCGCCTCGCGGAGCTCGGCGGTGCGCGCGCTCGACATCTGGTTGAAGCAGGTGGCGGCCGCCTGCGCCCAGAGTGGGCCGGCGCCGGTCGGGGCCGTGCGCGGACACTCGTTCTCCCGCACCCGTATCCACGCGTGCTGCTCGACGCGGACGCGCTGGACCGTCGGCGGATCGGCGACGCCCAGCGGCGTGTTGGAGACGCGCCGGAGCTCCTCGACGAGCGTGCCTAACGTCTTGTTCAGATGAGCGTCACCGATGGCAATGTACGCGTCGAGGCACGCCTGCTGGTACGTGGCCGACGCGACGCGACACTGCGGCGTCGGCACCTCTCCCTTGCCTAACGCTCTCGGCAGCGCCGGGGCCGGATCGGGAGGTCTGAACGGATCCTCGAGCGGCAGCGTCGAGGCGCGTACGTCACCTGTGCCATTCGCTCGCCGCGCGCTCGTCTGGTTGGAGTCGGCCGGACGACCTGCGGCCACGCGAACGCTTTCGGCACGAGTCCCCTGCGCTTCGCGCGCCTGCGATGACGTGGCGGCCGCCGCACCGTTGCGCTTGCGAGGGTTACCTGAGGTGCGCCGCGCGGGCTGCGCCGACTTCGCTTTCGGTCGTTCGGCAATCACGCTCTTGCGAGCGATCATGGTGTCGCCCGATCTGATCTCCGGTGGCGGTTGGACGACCAGGCTAGTGTCGGGACCTGTCGGCGGGGCCGACGTGAGCACCGTCGATATCGATCTCGGCGCCAGCGCCGAGTCCGCGCCAACCGTCCGCGTGCTCGCGCTCACCTGCATCGACGTGCGAGTCGTCGACTGGCTCGTGCTGCCGCCCAGCATCGCGAGGAGCGACGCGGCCGCCACGCCGAGCGGGACCGTCAGACCGAGGACCTGCGCGATCCGCCTGCGGCGTGCAATGGGATCGTACGGTCGCCCGGCGTTAGGATCGTATTCGGGCAGCGCGTACTCGCCGCCCGGGAACGCCGCGGCATCCATCGGATCGCTTGGCGTCGCCACCGTGATGGACGCGCCACGGTCCACCGCATCGCGCGCCATCACCGCCAGCGCGGGGTCCGGCGCGAACAACGTGGCCGCCTCGTCGCGCAATTTCGTATCGACAACGTCAGCCACCTGCCCCGCTCCAGCCGGTTCGTCCGATTGCAGCGTCGCCGCGCGAAACCGTACCGTCGGCTCGTAGTCGCCCTTCGTGGATCCCGGCGGATACGTCTGAGCGAGCAGCGGCGGAGGGTTGTACGTCAGCTGGTCGAGGAATTCGTCGACCGTCTGCCACCGGCGCGCCTTGTCCTTCACCAGCGCGCCCTCGATCGCGAACAACAGGTTGGCCGGCACGCGCGGGCGGAGCGACGTTATGCGGGCCAGGTCTTCGTGCTTCTGCTTGTAAATGACGCCGTACAGGCTCTCGCCCGCCCACGGCCGGCGCCCCGTCAATAGCTCCCAGCCGAGCACGCCGAGGCTGTAGATGTCGCTCCGACCATCGACGTGCTCGCCGTCGATCTGCTCGGGCGACATGTACTGCGGCGTGCCGAGGGCGGCGCCAAGCAGCGTGATCCCGGATTCCGTGTCGATGGTTCGCGCGATCCCGAAGTCGGAGAGCAGCGCTCGGCGACGCGTCGCGTCGAGGAAGATGTTCTCCGGCTTGACGTCGCGGTGCACGATCCCCTGGCGATGCGCATACCCAAGCGCGTTCGCCGCGTCACGCAGGATCCATTCGGCGTCCTCGGCACCTAACGACCCGAACTCTCGGAGCCGATCCCGCACCGTACCGCCAGGAATGTGCTCCATGATGATCGCGACGGCGCGGTCATCGATCTGACGGATGGCCTCGGTTCGAACGATGTTCGGATGGTCCAGCTTGGCCACCGTCCGCGCCTCGCGCGCGAAGCGCTTGATCGCGTCGGGATCGTCGAGATATCGAGCGCGGACGGCCTTGATGGCGACCACTCGGTCGCTCGCTCGATGCCGGGCGAGATAGACCGCGGCCATGCCGCCCTGGCCAAGCTCGCGGACGAGCTCGTACTCGCTCTCCAGCGAGCGAAGATCGGAAGGAAAGTCTACGTCGGCGCCGGACATTGGTGCGAAAGTGATCCCGCACAGTGATGCGGGATACGTGCCGAATGCGCAACCGCCGGCGCACTACCCGAAGGCCCGGTTGTTATGGAAGCCGCCTGCAGCCCTGTGCGAATTGCAATCCGTGGGTCAGCCGACTGACGCCACCAACGGAAGACGCCGAATCCGCCTCCCCGTGAGGCTGAAGATCGCGTTCGCGACCGCGGGAGCGACCGGCGACACCGGCGGCTCGCCGAGCCCCGACGGGGGTTCGGCGCTTTGGACGAAATGGACCTCGATCGATGGTGTGTCGCGCATCCGCAACAGCCGATAATCATTGAAGTTCGACTGCTGAACGTGACCGCGCTCCACGGTGATCTGGCCAAAGAGCGCCGCGCTCAGGCCATCGATCACCCCGCCCTGCACTTGCGCCTCGGCTCCGCTCGGATTCACGACGCGTCCGCAGTCGACCGCCCCGACGATCCGGTGCACGCGCGGACGCCCAGCTGCGTCGACCGACACCTCGGCGACATGGGCGACGTAGCTGCCGAAGGTGAAGTGCGCCGCGATGCCGCGACCACGCCCTTGGGGCAACGGTCTCGCCCAGCCAGCCCGATCGGCCGCGAGGCGCAGCACCCCGGCCAGCCGCCCGGTGTCAAAT
>Ga0307406_10001508_pt1 | contig 12853 bp, 10 predicted proteins | sample 322Cmetagenome_3_FD_203706 | JGI IMG/M metagenome (GOLD analysis project Ga0307406, IMG submission 203706) | Maize rhizosphere microbial communities from greenhouse at UC Davis, California, United States - 322HYB-C-2 | ecosystem: Host-associated > Plants > Roots > Rhizosphere > Soil | place... | reverse complement strand
CTGGCCGCCAGGCTGCTGCAGCCGAAGGCGCCGGTCGATCCGCTCACCAGCTTCAGGCCTGTCGCGGGCGCCTTCGTCTCGCCGCTGATGATCGTCACAGGCAACGACTTCCCGGCCAGGACGCCGGCCCAATTCGTGAAGGAGATCAAGGCCCGGCCAGGACACTATTCCTACGCCACCTCGGGCGTGGGCACGGTGCACCACCTGGGCTTCGAGATGCTCAAGCAGACCAGCGGCAGCAAGGTGGTCCATGTGCCGTACCGCGGCGCCGCGCAGATCGTGCCCGATGTGGTCGGCGGGCAGGTGCCGATCGGCGTGGTCAGCGCCACGGCCGGCATGGCGCAGGCCAAGGCGGGCAAGCTGCGCGCGATCGCGCTGATGAACACCGCGCGGCTCGAAGGCGCGGAGAGTGTTCCGCCGCTGGCCGATGCGCTGCCGGGCTTCGACGTGGCGCCGCGCATCTTCGTGCTCGCGCCCGCCGGCACGCCCGACGAGATCGTCGACAGGCTCTCGGCCGCGGTGAAGGCGGTGCTCGACACGCCCGAGGCCGGCGCCGCGGCGGCCGCGCAGGGCACGCTGCGCGCCTACGCCACGCCGGCGCAGCTCGGCAAGGACATGGCCGAGGAGACGAAGCGCTGGCAACGCATCATTGCCGAGCAGAACATCGTGGCGGAGGGCAAGTAGATGGCGCTGCCGCACCTGGGCCTGATCGTGCCGCCGGCCGCCGGCGCCGTACCGGTGGACGGCCCGCTGCTCTACGGCGACCGCATCCGCTTCAGTGCGCTGGGGCTGGGCCTTGGCGAAATTTCCACGCGCGGGTACACCGAGGTGATCGACTCGGTGGTCGAGAAGGCGGTGGCGCTCCAGGCCGAGGGCGCTGCCGCGGTCTCGCTCATGGGCACCTCGCTGAGCTTTTTCCGCGGCGCCGCGTTCAACCGGCAGCTCGAAGTCGAGATGGCGCGCGCCACCGGACTGCCCTGCACGACCATGAGCAACGCCATCGTCGGTGCGCTGCGCCATCTGGGCGTGCGGCGCGTGGCGGTGGCCACGGCCTACATCGACGAGGTCAACGCCCATCTGCGACGCTATCTCGAGCAGAGCGGCTTCGAGCCGCTGGCGCTCGAGGGGCTGTCCATCTCCGACGTGCAGGCCGTCGGCCAGGTGCCTACGCAGGTGCTGGTCGACCTGTGCCTGCGGGTGTTCGATGCGCAGCCCGGCGCGGACGGCATCCTCATTTCATGCGGCGGGCTGGTCACGCTCGATGCCGTGCGCGAAGTGGAAGTACGGCTGCAGCTGCCCGTGGTGTCGAGTTCGCCTGCGGGGTTCTGGGACCTCGTGCGCACCGCGGGCCTCGATGCGCGCTCGGCCGGGCAGGGCCGGCTGTTCGCCTGAACGGCCTCAGCCGAGCCAGCGGCCCACGCGCGGCGCAGATTCCAGCTGCCAGATGCGCTGGCACAGCGCCTTCGCCTCGTCGGCCGTGGCGCCTTCGCCGTAGTGCGCGAGGCGCTGCATCTTGTCCTCGATCTCGGCGCGGCTCAGGCTGTTGCCCGGGTCGCCCTTGGGTTCGTCGACGCGGCCGGCCAGCGTGCGGCCGTCGCGCGTCTGCACGCTGACCTTGCCGATCCAGCGCGCGGGGTAGGCGCTGTCGACCTCTTCGTCGAGTTGCATCGTCACTTTCTCGCGGAAGGCCGAGACCTCGGGCGCGAGAAAGTCGCGGTCGAACTCGCCCAGTCCGGCGCGGCCGTGCACCGCGATCAGGCCCAGCACCGTGCCCATCGAGAACTTGCCCTGGTGCACGGTGGCCGGCACCGTCACGCGGCCCAGTACGTCGATGGCGCCCTGGTGCACATGCGCGGTCACGCGGGCCACGTCGCCGTGCGCGAGCTTGTGCTCGGCCATCACCTGCAGCAGTGCATCGGCCGCGGGATGCGTGTGGCGGCAGGAGGCGTGGTACTTGAACGAGGTTTCGGCCAGTGCCCAGCGCGTGCCGAGGCGGTCGGTGAGCCGTGCCGGATCGGCGTCGCTCGACATGCCCACGCCCAGGCCCTGCGCGCCTTCGAGCACTTTCGCCGCGCCCGTGAAGCCGTCCTGCGCGAGGTAGGCCGACATCAGTCCGCTCGCGGCCGCATGCGCGCAGTGCAGCTGCTTCGAATCGGCCGCATCGCGAAGGAACTCCCATACGCCCGCCGACTGCGTGCCGGCCGAGCCGAAGGCGTGCAGCATCTGCTGCGGCGTGAGTTCGAACAGCCGGCCCGTTGCCGCGGCCGCTGCGAGCGTGCCCGCCGTCGCGGTGGTGTGGAAGGTCTTGTAGTGCGAGCGTCCGAGGAACTCGCCCACGCGGATGCCGACCTCGTAGCCCGCCACCACCGCGGTCAGCAGCTGCGCACCGCTGGCGCCAAGGCTCTGCGCCACGGCCAGCGCGGGCGCGATGACCACGGCCGCGGGATGGAACACCGAGCCGTTGTGCACGTCGTCCTGCTCCACATAGTGCGAGGCCGCGGCGTTGACGAGTGCCGCGAACACCGGCGAGGTGGTGCGGCGCGAAGTGAGCATTTCGCTCGGTCCCTCGGCCGGTCCCATCATCTGCGCGAAGCGCTCGATGCTGCGCACCGGCCGCGCGGTGCGCGCCGCGAGCACCGAGCCCAGCCAGTCGAGCATCAGGTCCTCGGTGCGGCGCAGCACGGGGGCCGGAATGTCCGCGAACTCGAGTTCGGCGGCGAAGGTGGCGAGCTCTCGGCTGGGATGATTCGATGAGGTCATGGCGCGCCTTCAGAACGAACGGGGGAGGCCGAGCATGTGTTCGGCGACGTAGCTCAGGATGAGGTTGGTCGAGATCGGCGCCACCTGGTAGAGCCGCGTCTCGCGGAACTTGCGCTCGATGTCGTATTCGCAGGCAAAGCCGAAGCCGCCATGGAACTGCAGGCAGGCATTGGCCGCTTCCCAGCTCGCCTTGGCCGCCAGGTACTTCGCCATGTTGGCCTGTGCGCCGCAGGGCTCGCGCGCATCGAACAGGCGGCAGGCTTCATAGCGCATGAGGTTCGCGGCCTCGGTCTCGATGAAGGCCTCGGCAATCGGGAACTGCACGCCCTGGTTCTGGCCGATGGGCCGCCCGAACACCACGCGCTCCTTGGTGTAGGCCGTGACCTTGTCGATGAACCAGTAGCCATCGCCGATGCATTCGGCCGCGATCAGCGTGCGCTCCGCGTTGAGGCCGTCGAGGATGTACTTGAAGCCCTGGCCCTCTTCGCCGATCAGGTTCTCGGCCGGGATCTCGAGGTTCTCGAAGAACAGCTCGTTGGTCTCGTGGTTCACCATGTTCAGGATGGGCCGCACCGTCATGCCGTTGCCGACGGCCTCGCGCAGGTCGACGATGAAGATCGACATGCCCTCGGATTTCTTCTTCACGTCCGCCAGCGGCGTGGTGCGCGCCAGCAGGATCATCAGGTCCGAATGCTGGATGCGCGAGATCCACACCTTCTGGCCGTTGATCACGTAGCGGTCGCCCTTCTTCACGGCCGTGGTCTTGATCTTGGTGGTGTCGGTGCCGGTGCTGGGCTCGGTCACGCCCATGCTCTGCAGGCGCAGCTCGCCGGTGGCGATGCGCGGCAGGTAGTTGCGCTTCTGCGCCTCGCTGCCGTGGCGCAGCAGCGTGCCCATGTTGTACATCTGGCCGTGGCAGGCGCCCGAGTTGCCGCCCGAGCGGTTGATCTCTTCCATGATCACCGAGGCTTCGGTGAGCCCGAGGCCGGAGCCGCCGTACTCCTGCGGGATCAGCGCGGCCATCCAGCCGGCTTGGGTGAGTGCGTCGACGAACTCGGCGGGGTAGCCGCGCGCCTCGTCGACCTTGCGGAAGTACTCGTTGGGAAACTGCGCGCACAGGTCGCGCACCGCGTCGCGGATGTCGGGGAAACGGTTGTCGGTAGCGATCATCGTGTTCAGTCCTGGCGGGGGCCGCCCGCTTCCTTTTCGACGCGTTGCCAGATCTCGATGGCCATCGGGTCATCGATCTCCTCGAGGATGTGGCCCACGAGGCCGATGGCGCGCGCCATCACGCCGAAGCCGCGAATGATCTTCCACGGAAAGCCGAACTCGGCTGCAATCGCGCCGATGGCGCCCGTGGCGTTGATCGGCAGCGACTTGCCCGACACGCGCTCGGCCTCTTCCTGCACCGCCTGCATCAGCGCGACGTAGTGGCCCGAGAGGCCGTTCTCCTCGGCGATCTGGAACAGGCGCGGCGTGCGCGGGTCGACCGGTTTGTGCAGCGGATGCCCCAGGCCCGGCACGATGAGCTTGCGCGCGCGGTGGTCGGCCACGATGTCCTTCGCCATGTCGGCGAGCGGCCGCCCCGGCTTCTCGCCGAAGGGAATGGCCTCGTAGAGCATCTTCGCCGCGCCTTCGGTGCTGCCCACGAACACCGTGCCCAGCCCGCACAGGCCCGCGGCCACGGCGGCCTGCAGCGCTTCGGGCGCGCCCGCATAGGTGAGGCGCGCGGCCAGCGCGCTGGGCGTGATGCCGTGCTCGACCAGCGTGACGACGATGGCGTTGAAGGTGACCGACTCCTGCGGCGTCGGGATGCGGCCCGTGAGTTCCAGGAAGGCCATGTCGCCGAGGTTCAGGTGGCCCAGGATCTCGGAAGGCAGGTCGCGCCCGCGCACGGTGATCCTGTCGGGCGTGCTGTGGCCGAGCTCGGTGTGAAGGGATTTCTTGATCTTTGTGATGGTCATGCGCCGAATCTATGCCGCCCTCGCGCGAGGCGGGTCTGTGAATGCGAAACCCTCCCTTCGGCAAATGCAAATACCGCGCGGCGGGTCGTTCTGTCACGCTGGGGCGATGGACACAGAATCACTTTCCGCCGTGCGCGAAGCCGCGCTCGACTACTTCGTTCGCAGCCGTTCCGTCCAGCGGCGGCGCGAGCGCATGGAACAGCCCGATGCCGACGAGGCGCAGGGCTGGAGCGCCATTGCCGAACTGGGCTGGACCGGCATGCTGGCACCCGAATCCGCGGGCGGCCTGGGGCTCGATCTCGCAGGCGCCGCGCAGATCCTGCGGGCCGCGGGCGAGCATGTGGCGCCCGAACCGCTGCTGGCGGTGGCGGGCCTCAGCGCCATGCTGCTCGCGCGGCTCGAGGCACCGGCCGCGCGGTCGCTGCTGGCGGAGCTGGTCGCGGGCCGCGGCCTGCCGGCGCTGGCCTGGCAGGAGAGCGCGGGCGACCTGAGCGCCGTGCCGCTGGCCTGCGGCTGCGAGCCGCGCGCGGGGCATGAAGGCGGCGTGCTGCTGCAGGGCGAGAAGCTCATGGTGCTGCCCGGCGCGGCCGCCAGCGGCTGGCTGGTGTCGGCGCGCGGCAGCGACGATGCGGTGCTGCTGTGGGTGCCGCGCGGCACCACTGGCGTGAGCGAAACCCTGGTGCCGCTGGTGGACGGCAGCCAGGCCGCGAGCCTGCGCTTCGAGCAGGTGGCGCTGCCGGCGGACGCGGTGCTGGCCGAGGGCCCGGCCGCGCAGGACGCGCTGCGCCATGCGCTCGCGGCCGGCCAGATTTTGCAGGCGGCCGAGCTGCTGGGTGTAGGCCAGGCGATGCTCGCGCAGACGCTGGCCTACCTGCGCACCCGTTCGCAGTTCGGCAAGCCCATCGGCAGCTTCCAGGCGCTGCAGCACCGCTGCGTGGACATGTTCATTCATCTCGAGGTGGCGCAGGCAGCGCTCGCCGAAGTGCTGGCCCTGGCGGACCAGGGGCTCCCGGCAGAACGGCTCGAAGCCGAAGCCAGCCGCGTCAATGCCCGCTGCACCGCCGCGGCGCTGCAGGCCTCGCGCACCGCGGTGCAGCTGCATGGCGCCATCGGCTACACGCAGGAGTGCGACCTGAGCCTCTACTACAAGCGCACGCTGTGCCTTTCGGCGTGGCTGGGCAACGTGGCCGCGCACCAGCGCCGCCATGCCGCGCTGGCCGATGGCGGCGAAGCGCGGGCGGGCACCGCCGCATGGGAAGGCGAGTTTCCGCGCAGCGCCGACTGGCATGCGATGCCCGAGGCCGAGTTCCGGCGCATGGTGCGCGCCTTCCTGCAGCAGCGCTATCCGCAGCAGCTGCGCTACCTGTCGCACCGCGCGCGCTGGAGCGAGATCCGCGAGTGGTACCTCACGCTCTCGGCGCAGGGCTGGATCGCGCCGGCCTGGCCACAGGTGCATGGCGGCATGGGGCTGCCGGCCGACAAGCTCATTGCATGGATCGAGGAACTCGAGCAGCACGGCGTGGCGCGCGCGCCGGACCAGGGCATCGTGATGATCGGCCCGCTGCTGATCCAGCATGGCACGCCGGAGCAGCAGCAGCGCTTCCTGCCGCGCATCCTCCGTGGCGAGCATGTGTGGTGCCAGGGCTATTCGGAGCCCAACGCCGGCTCCGACCTGGCGGGCCTTCGCACCGAGGCCGTGGCGGGGCGCGATGCCCAGGGCGATCACTTCATCGTCAATGGCCAGAAGATCTGGACCACGCTCGCGCAGGACGCCAACCACATCTTCATGCTCGTGCGCACCGACAAGGCGGCGCGCAAGCAGGAGGGCATCAGCTTCCTGCTGTGCGACCTGCGCACGCCGGGCATCACGGTGCGGCCCATTCATACGCTTTCGGGCGAGCCCGAGTTCTGCGAAGTGTTCTTCGACAACGTGCGCGTGCCGGCCGAAAACCTGGTGGGCAAGCTGCATGGCGGCTGGACGATTGCCAAGGCGCTGCTGGGCTTCGAGCGCATTTTCCTCGGCAGCCCCAAGCAGTCGCAGTACGCGCTGGGCCAGCTTGCGCGCCTGGCGCAGGCGCGGCGCCTTTTTGCCGACCCGGTGTTCGCGCAGCGCTTCGCTGCATTGCGGCTCGACGTGCTCGACCTGTCGGCCGCGTACACCGGCTTTGCCGACATCGTGCGCGCGGGCCGGCCGCTGCCTGCGTCGGTGTCCTTGCTCAAGATATGGGCCAGCGAAACCTACCACCGCATCGGCGCGCTGCTGGTCGAGGCCGGCGAAGAGCAGGGCGCCGTCGCGGGCGACCAGCTGCTCGACGGGCAGAGCTTCAACGTGCTGTCGCCGCTCATCGGCTCCACCGCCGCAATGATCTACGGCGGCACCAACGAGATCCAGCGCAACATCCTCGCGCGGCAGGTGCTCGATTTGCCGGCCTGAGCGATGCGAGCCGCCGAAGAAATACACAACAGGAGACAACGCCCATGCAATCGATCGACATCACCCGGCGCCATGCCGTCGCCGCACTGGCGGGCAGCGCACTGCTGGCCGCACTGCCTTCGCGCGCCCTGGCACAGCAGCAGCAACAGCTGCCACCGCTCGTCAAGCTGGTGGTCGGCTATTCGGCCGGCGGCCCGGTGGACGGTGCGGCGCGCCTGCTCGCGCCCGCGCTGAGCCAGGAGCTCGGCACGCAGGTCATCGTCGACAACCGTCCGGGCGCCAGCGGTTCGGTGGGTGGCGATGCGGTGGCCAAGGCCGCGCCCGACGGCGCGCTGCTGTTCTTCGGCGCGAGCCCGACCATCACCATCAATCCGAACATCCAGCGCAGGATGCCCTTCGATCCGATGAAGGACCTGACGCCCATCGCGCCGCTGGTGGACTACACCAACGTGCTCGTGGTCAACAAGGACCTGCCGGTGCACAGCGTGGCCGAGCTGCTGGCCTATGCGAAGGCGCGGCCGGGCAAGGTGTTCTATGGCTCGGCCGGCATCGGCGCATCGAACCACCTGAGCGGCGCGCTGCTCGAGAAGATGACCGGCGTGCAGCTGACGCATGTGCCGTACAAGGGCAGCGCACCCGCACTGGCCGACGTGATGGGCGGCACCGTGACCATGATGTTCGACATCATCGCCACCTCGCGGCCCTTCATCCAGACGGGCAAGGTGCGCGCGCTGGCCGTCACCTCGCGCCAGCGCAACCGCATGCTGCCGGAGGTGCCGACCATGATCGAGTCGGGCGTGGCGGGCTATGACGTGGGCGGCTGGTTCGGCCTCTACGGCCCGGCGCGCATGGACGCGGCACTGGTCGCGCGCCTGAATGCCGCCGCGCACAAGGCGCTCGCGCGCGAGGACATCGCCCATCGGCTGCGCGAGCAGGGCTACGAGGTCTGGAGCGGCGGCGCGGATCTGCTCGCGGCCAAGGGCCAGGCCGACCGCCGGCTCTGGGCCACAGCGGCTCAGGGCATCGAGGCGGAGTAAGCGATGCCGGCACTCACGCGGATCCATGAACTGCTCGAGGCGCGCGCGCTGCAATCACCGGCCGCGGCCTTTCTCTTCGAACCATCGGGCACCGTCTCGTACGGCGCGCTGCAGGCCATGGCCGAAACGGCCGCGCAAGACCTGCTGGCGGCCGGCGTGCGGCCGACGGACCGTGTGCTGCTGGTGGCCGAGAACTGCGCCGCGCACATTGCGCTGATCATGGCGTGCAGCCGCATCGGCGCATGGTCGTGCGGGGTCAACGCGCGCATGTCGCCCGGCGAGATCGCGGCCATTGCCGAGCGCGCCGATGCGCGGCTGTGCTGCTTCACCACCGACGCCTCGGACGCCGCGTGCCAGCATGCGCAGCGCGCCGGCGCGGTGCCCTCGGCGCTGCCCGGCGTGATGCGCTCGACCCTGCGCGCCGAGGCCCGGCCGGAGGCCGATCCCGCGCTGGCGGACACCGCGGCCATCATCTTCACTTCAGGCACCTCGGGCACGCCGAAGGGCGTGATGGTGTCGCACCGCGGCCTGCTGCATTTCGGCCGCGTATCGGCCGGCGTGCGGTCGCTGTGCGAGCGCGACCGGGTCTACGCCTTCCTGCCGATGACGCACATCTTCGGCATTGGCACGGTGCTCATGGCCGCGCTCACGGGCGGCGCCGCGCTGGTGCTGCGCGCGAGCTTCTCGCCGGCCGACATGCTGCATGCGCTGGCGCATGAACAGGTGTCGAACCTGCTCGGGCCGCCCACGATGTACGCGCGCCTGCTGGCCCACATCGAGGCCGAGCGCGGCGCGCCGCGCTTTCCGGCGCTTCGCTATGTCTACACCGGCTCGGCGCCGCTCGATCCCGGGCTCAAGCAGCGCGTCGAGGCGCTGTTCGGCCAGCCGCTGCACTATGGCTATGGCCTGTCGGAGTACGCGGGCTCGGTGTTCCTGACGCGCGTCGAGGCGCCGCGCGCGGACACCGCCGCGGGCCACGTGGTCGAGGGCGGCGAGGCGCGCATCGTGGGCCCCGAAGGCCGGGACCTGGCGTCGGGCGAGACCGGCGAGATCTGGCTGCGCGGGCCGGGCCTCATGCTGGGCTACTTCCGCGACGCGGCGGCCACGGCGCAGGTCATGCGGCCCGGCGGCTGGTATGCGAGCGGCGACCTCGGGCGCGTCGATGCGGACGGCGCGCTGTTCGTGGTCGGCCGGCTCAAGGAAATGATCATCCGCTCGGGCTTCAACGTCTATCCTGCGGAGATTGAGGCGGTGATCGGCCGCTTCGCCGGCGTGCACCTCTGCGCGGTGGTGGGCGCGCCCGAGGCCGACGGCAACGAGCGCATCGTCGCCTTCGTCGAGATGAAGCCCGGCGCCGTGCTCGACGAGCCGGCGCTGCGCGCCTACCTGGCGCAGCACCTGTCGCCCTACAAGCGGCCCGCGCGCATCGAGACCATCGCCGCCATGCCGACCACGGCCAACGGCAAGCTGCTCAAGCGCGAGCTGCAGGCGCGCGCCGCCAGGCCCGCCGGCTAGCCAAGGCCCGGGGCACGGCATCCGCACGCCGGTTTCGGACATTTCCTGCAAGGAGCCGCGCCACCGTCCGCCAGTGCCGCGCAGCAAGGGCGCGCATGGTCTGCTGCATCGACACAGCAACACAGGACGCACGCCATGGCAGACGACCCGAACAAGCGCGGCCCGCAGGACCGGACCCGCATCAATGTCAACGAGCCGCACGAGGTGCGCTACTGGACCCAGACGCTGGGCGTGACCGAGGCGCAGCTGCGTTCGGCCGTGGCCGCCGCCGGTGTCGAGGTGAAGGACGTGCGGGTCTACCTCGGCAAACCCTAGGCGGGCGGCGAAAGCGTAGGCACGCTCCTACACCCGGCACGGGGGGCGGAGCCGATACTTTGGCTTTCCTTCGCTTCAGGACGCGCAAAGTGAACGAGCCGATTGCCGAACCCCGCACCCGCAGTGGTCCGCGGGCCTGCCACCCCCTCACCGAGGCGAAGCCTTCGGCTCTCCGCGCGCAATGAAGGCCGCGCCCGGAGCCCGAAGCTGGATCGCCGCCGGCGTACGCCACGAACTGCTCACCCGCGCCTTGCCGGCACTGCGCCACGACATGGCGGCGCCGGTGTCGGTGATACGCATGGCGCTGCTCATGCTCAAGCGCCAGATCGGCGCGCCGGTCATCGACGCACCGGTCTGCGAGGAGCGCGTGGCGCTGATCGACAACCAGGTATCCGAACTGGTGGAAGGCATCCGCTCGCTGCGCGACTGGGAGCTGGCCACGACGGATGACGGCATCACGCGCAGCGCGCTGGTGGCGCAATGCGTGGGCCTGATGCGCGCGGCCTTCGACATGCATGGCGTCGAGCTGGACGTGGACGCCGCGCTCGAGCCGCGCGAGGATGAAACGCGCTGGCCCCAGGGCGCTGCGCTGCGCTATCTGGTGCTTGGCGGCCTCGGGTACCTGCACGACGGCGCGTCCGAGGCCGGCGTGATCCGCATCGAGGCCGACGGCGGCAACGCGCTTCGCCTTTGCGCCCTGCCGCGCGAATCCGCCGGTACCAGCCCGGTGCTCGACGCGCACCGCGCACCGCGTGCGCTGGCCATCGACGCGATTGCGCTCCAGAGCCTGGCAGAAGACCTGGGCTACACCGTGGCGCTCGAGCGCGACAGCGTGCGCTTTCCGCTCGCGCCGGGCTGAGGCCTTCGTTCCTCTTGGGCCTTGCGCCTGCCGCTGGCCTGTTCGCGCACCTGGCTTTGCCGATGCATCCGCAGGAAGGCGAGCAGCCGCTGTTCGGCGGCGTGGAGTCCGCGTGTCTTGCGGGCGGCGGTGCGGGCCGACATCTTTCGCAGCAGCTCGGCCGCGGGGTCTTCCTGGTCGCCCGAGAGCGCGCTGCCCAGCGCCAGCACGGCCGGGTGCACGTAGGCCTTCTTGCATACCGCGGGCGTGTTGCCCAATTGCTTCGCCACGGCGGCCAATATCTCCTTGGCGCTGTAGCGCGTGCCGTCGGCGGCCATGCGGCCCGGTTCGCAGGCCAGCCGCGTGAGCTCCAGCGCCTGCACCGTGCCGTGCCAGGTCCGGAAGTCCTTTGCGGTGAAGCGCTCGCCGGGCGAGGCTTCGGCGATGTAGCCGTTGACGTCGGTGGACGACACGCTGCGCAGTTCCCCGTCTTCTTCCTGGTACTGGAACAGCGCCTGGCCGGGCAGCTGCTGGCATTGCCGCACCACCTTGGCCACGCGCGGATCGTCGAGCCGGGCTTCGTGCATCACGCCGCTCTTGCCCCTGAAGCGCAGCCGCAGCGCCGCACCCTGCACGGCTGCATGCCGGTTGCGCAGCGTGGTGAGGCCGTAGGAGCCGTTGCTGTTCGCGTATTCCTCGTTGCCCACGCGCAGCAGCGTGGTGTCGAGCAGCCGCACCAACGCTGCCAGCACCTGTTCGCGCCCGGGTGCCTTTGTCGTTGCCGCGCCTTCCTGCAGGTCGCGCGCGACGCGGGCGCGGAGGCGCGGCAGCGCGAGCCCGAAGGCCTCGAGGCGCTCGAACTTGCTCTCGTCCTTGAACAGCCGCCAGTCGGGGTGGTAGCGGTACTGCTTGCGCCCGCGGGCATCGATGCCGGTGGCCTGGAGATGGCCATTGGGCAGCGGGCAGATCCACACCTGCGTGTAGGCCGGCGGAATCGCCAGCATGCGGATGCGCGAGAGCTCGTCCGCATCGCGCACCCAGCGGCCTTCGGCATCGCGGTAGCGAAAGTGCTCGCCGCGCTTCAGGCGCCGGATGCCCGGCATGTCGGGGTTCACGTAGACCAGGCCGTCGGCAATGGGCGCGGCCGTCGGCGCGGGTCTGGAGGGCGGAGCGGTCGATCTGGAGCGGGCCGGCATGGGGTTTGCGTGGTGAGGGGACCCAGCGCTTGTGCCTGCACCGACAATCGCCGCCTGTAGGACGCCGCAATCGCCGCTGGTGCGATGGAGGCGCGTTGTTCTTTTCCTGGAGCCCCAAAGAAATGATGTTTTTCCATCGGCCGTTCCCGTCTACCTGCGCGCGCTGGCTCTCGGCTTGCGGCGCGGCGCTGCTCGTCGCGGCTTGTGCGTCGCCAACTTCGCCGGTGCCGGTTGCGCGCGCAGCGGCCGCCACTGCCGCGCCCATCAAGGTGAAGGTCTTCGTCGCGGCCATGTTCGAGATCGGCCAGAACACCGGCGACCGGGCCGGCGAGTTCCAGCACTGGTACGAGCGCTACTGGAAGGGCGCCGCGCCCATGGCCGTGCCCGGCGCGCTGCAGCCGGTGTACTGCAATGCCGACGGCGTGTGCGGCGCGGTGCTCGGCATGGGCAAGGTCAACTCGTCGTCGTCGATGCAGGCCATCCTGCTGAACCCGCAGTTCGATTTCTCGCAGGCCTACTACGTGATTTCCGGCGTGGCCGGCACGCCGCCGGCGCGCGGCACCATCGGCGAGGTGAGCTGGGCCACCTGGCTCGTGGACTACGACCTCGGCCACCGCTGGGCGCCCGAGGAAAACAAGCCCGGCGAACCCACCTTCATGCCGCGCAAGGGCTACGAGGAATACCGCCGCTTCAAGCTCAACCCCGACCTCGTGGGCTGGGCCATGAAGCTCTCGTCCGACACGCCGCTCAAGGATTCGGACAGCGCGCGCAAGTACCGCCTGCGCTACCCCGAT
>Ga0307406_10001507_pt1 | contig 12858 bp, 10 predicted proteins | sample 322Cmetagenome_3_FD_203706 | JGI IMG/M metagenome (GOLD analysis project Ga0307406, IMG submission 203706) | Maize rhizosphere microbial communities from greenhouse at UC Davis, California, United States - 322HYB-C-2 | ecosystem: Host-associated > Plants > Roots > Rhizosphere > Soil | place... | reverse complement strand
GACCTCCTCGCCGCTGACCATGTAGTGGGCCGACTCGTGCCGCTCATGCGCATGCGCCTTCGTGCGCTCGCCCGCCGGCAGGGTGACCATGCCGAGGAACAGCGAGGTGGCGCCGGTGGTCTGCGCGTTCACACCGGGCGCGTAGCGCGAACCCTGGGTGCTCGTGTAGGGAGCTGATCCACGCACGACGAATCGGGCTTCGGTGGAAGTGTGGGCGTCCATGGCGTGCTCCTTGTCATTTGCGGGCAACTCGCCCATAGCGGGACAATGAAGCCTCGGGGCCGGCATGTCACTGAAGCCGCGGCGAAATCTTGCGAAATCCTGCGAAACGAGCCATCTATCCATCATGACGAAGCGCTTCTCGTTCGGCCCCTTCCTGCTCGACAGCGCGCGCGGCACGCTCACGCGCGACGGCGCGGCGCTCGCCGTGGGCCAGCGCGGGCTGCACATCCTGCTGGCATTGCTCGAAGCGGGTGGCGAGCCGGTGTCCAAGGCCGAGCTGATGCGCCTGGCGTGGCCCGGGCTGGTGGTGGAGGACAGCAACCTTTCGGTGCAGGTCACCGCCTTGCGAAAGCTGCTCGGCACGCCGCCGGCCGGCGAGGCGGAGTGGATCGTCACCGTGCCGCGCCTGGGGTACCGGCTGCCCGCCGTCTCGGCGGTCGAGGACACGCAGCTCGCGCCCCTCGAGCACGGCGAGCCCGACCGCGGCGGCCGGCCCGGCATCGCGGTGCTGCCATTCACCCATCTGGGCGACGACCCCGCGCAGGAATATCTTGCCGACGGAGTGACCGAGGCGCTCATCACGGCGCTCACGCGTTTTCGCTGGTTCTCGGTGACCGGCCGCAATGCGAGCCAGGTCTACAAGCTCAAGCGGGTCGACAGCCGCACGGCCGCCGCCGAACTGGCCGTGCGCTACCTGGTGGAGGGATCGGTGCGCAAGTCGGGTGCGCGCGTGCGCATCTCGACGCAGTTGGTCGACGCGCCGAGCGGCGGCTGTCTCTGGGCGGACCGGCAGGACTTTGCCGATGCCGACATGTTCGAGGTGCAGGACGCCATCGCACTGCAGGTGGCCGGCGCCATCGAGCCCGAGCTGCTCAGGAGCGCCGGCGCCCTGGCGGCGCGCCGGCGCAGCGGCAGCGTCAGCGGCTGGGACCTCGTGGCCCGGGGCTCCTGGCTGTTCCACCACGTCACGAAGCCCACCCACCTGAAAGCGAGAGAGCTGTTCCGGCAGGCCAGCCAGATCGACGCCGAGCTCACCGAGGCGCGCCTGTGGCTCGGGCGCGTCAATGCCGGCCTCGTCGCCTATGGCTGGAGCCACGATCCGGCGGCAGACCTGCGCGAGGGCCACGCCGCCGCACTCGAGGCCGTGCAGCTCGACGAGAAGAACCCCTACGCGCACTACGCGCTGGCGATCGTCGCCGTCTACGCGGACGACTTTGCGCTCGCCCTGCGCAGTGCGCAGAAAGCCGTCGAGCTGAGCCCGAGCTTTGCACTGGGGCACCTCGTGCACGGCATGGCAGCCCTGTATTCGGGTCATGCCGGGCTTGCGGTGCAGTCCCTGGCGCATGGCCTGCGGCTGAACCGCTACGACCCGCAGAACTTCGTCTGGTACAACGTGCTGGCGCTCGCCTTCCTGTTCGACAACAAGCCCGAGGACGCACTGCAGCGCGCACTGGCCGCGCTTCAAGTCCGGCCCGCCTGGCGTCCAGCGATGCGCACCCTGGCCGCGGCCAACGCCGCATTGGGCCTTGACGAAGCGGCAGCCGCGTGGACCCGGCACTGGTCGCAAGCACCGACGACGACCGCCGATGCGCTGCAGCCGCTGTGGCGATGCAACCCCCGCTGGGCGGAGGACATGCGCCGCCTGCTTCATGAGCCCGGCCAGGTGTGAAGCTCCAATAGCTTGTATCCGGTGCTCATCCGGATGGGGTTTGAGAGACTGGAAGTCGCCAAACACCCAATCCACCCAGGACGCCCAACCGGATGAACACCCATAAGCATGCCCGACTTACCTTTTGCCCGCCGAATCGAGATGTCAAGCAGATGACTTTGGCCCGTTCGTGGCTATCGCCGATTACGCACGCATCGCCTTCACGGCCATGCATCCGGATGAGAAGAAGCATCAGGCCGGTGTAGGGACAGCCCGGCAGCGCCAAGCCGGGGCGATTCGAAGCGCCACAAAGTTCAGCCTTAAATGAAGCAAACGAGGAAGAGTTCAGACATCAATGAATCAGGAGTTCCAGTCTCTGTGACCAGAAACAGTCTAAGTCGTTGATTCGCAAGGATCAGCGATACAGGTTCAAGCGGGAAATCGACAGTTGCCGAGGAACGGCGACTGCCGGCACTCATGGTCGTTCTGATCGGCACCATGACCGGCGCCGCCGGCGGCCTGTTGCGCGACGTGTTCACCGCCCGCATTCCGCTCTTGCTGAGCAGCGGCATCTACGGTTCCGCCGCCATCGCGGGCATTGCGGCCTACCTGCTCCTGCAGGCCGCCGGAACGCCGCGCCGCTGGGCCTTTCATGCGGGCCTGCTGTCGATCGTGGCGCTGCGCCTCGGCGGGATCTACGGCGGCTGGCACCTCCCGGTGCTGCGGCTTTCGGCTTGAGCGTGCGCCACGCCACGCGGCTAGGTCACCTGCCCCGGCTCATCGCTTCGCGTTCTGGCTCTGCTCGCGGAACGCCGCCTCGCCGGCGGTGGAGATCTCGACCCACTTCTTGTCGGGCTCTGCCTCTGCGGCGTAGTTGTCGTGCCAGTTCCACCACTTGTAGGTGGGCGTCTGGGGGTAGCCCTCGGGCGAGTCTTCCCAGACCTCCTGCCGGCCCAGCGGCGTGATGTCGAGGTAGTTCCAGGTGTTGCCCATCTGCTCGTCGCCGCGGTTGTTGAGGAAGTAGGTGCGGAACACGCGGTCGCCTGCATCGCGGTAGAACACGTTGGTGCCGTGCCACTCGTGGACGCCGAAGTCGGCGTCGAAACTGTCGGTGAGCGTGAACCACGGGATCTCCCAGCCCATGCGTGCCTTCAGCCGCGCGATCTCCGCCTGGGGCGCGCGCGAGACGAAGACGAGGGTGGTGTCGCGCGCGTTCAGGTGGGCCACGTGGGCAACCTGGTCGGCCACCATGGAGCAGCCGCGGCAGGCGTGGTCGGGCCAGCCGAACACGCCGGGCTCGAAGAAGGCGCGGTAGACGATCAGCTGGCGCCGGCCGTCGAACAGCCCGGGCAGGCTGACCTTGCCGGCAGGCCCTTCGAAGGCGTAGCCCTTGTCCACGGCCATCCACGGCATGCGCCGGCGCTCGGCGGCCAGCGCGTCGCGGGCGCGGGTCTGGGCCTTTTCCTTCACCAGCAGCTGCTCGCGGGCCGCCTCCCATGCGTGGGGCGAAACGACCGGCGGCGTGTGCAGGGCGGGCGGGCCGCCCTTCTGTGCGTTCTTGATGGAAGTCGTCATGGCTTGAATCTCCTGGTTGGGCGAGAAGAAAAGTTTGGCACCGGGAATCGAGCGGCGGGAGTAACAAGTTTGGCGGGATTGCTGCTTTCCGCGTCGGGCCCGGTTCCTGCTATCCGGTGGTTCCCCCATCGCCAGCAGAGGACAACGCCATGACCACCAGCTTTCGCTCCACCCGCCGCACTGCGCTGCACATGCTCGCGGCAGGCGTCGCCTCGCTCGCCCTCCCCGCCTTCGCGCAATGGCCCGACAAGCCGATCAAGATCATCGTGACCTTTCCGCCGGGCGGCTCCAGCGACGTGCTGGCGCGCCTGCTGGCGGAACAGCTGTCGAAGAAGCTGGGGCAGCCCGTGGTCGTGGACAACAAGCCCGGCGCGGGCGGCACCATCGGCGGCGCGCAGGTGGCCGCGGCCGCGCCCGACGGCTACACGCTGATGCTTTCGAACACCACGCCGATCGCGCTCGGCCCCTTCACGCTCGACAAGCAGCCCTACGATCCGCTGGCGGGCTTCAGCCACATCGCCTACCTGGGCGCCGCGCCGCTGGTCATCATGGCCAGCAAGCCGTCGGGCTTCAAGAGCTACGCGGACTTCGAGGCGGCCGGACGCAAGGACGGGCGCATGGACTTCGGCTCGGGCGGCCCCGGTTCGATCGGCCACATCCACGGCGAGCTGCTCAAGAAGATCACCGGAATCAACATGGTGCACGTGCCCTATCGCGGAGGCGCACCGATGACCACCGACCTGATCGCCAACACCATTCCGGTGGGCATCGACGTCATCACGGCGTACGTGCCCTTCTTCAAGAGCGGACAGCTGGTGCCGCTGGCCGTGACCGGCGCCCAGCGCTCGCCGCTGATGCCGGAGGTGCCAAGCATCGCCGAGCTCAGGCAGCCGAAGCTGGTGCTCGAGAACTTCTTCGGCCTGTCCGGACCGGCCAGGCTGCCGGAGGATGTGGTGGCGCGGCTCAACGCGGCCTGCAACGAGGTGCTGCTGATGCCCGAGATCCAGAAGAAGCTCACCGAACTGGGCATCGTGGCCAAGCCCGAGACCGTCGCCGCGTTCAACGGCTTCGTGAAGGAGCAGGTGAACGTGCTGGGCCCGACGGTCAAGGGCGCGGGGATCAAGCTCTAGTCGGGGCAACCCTCAGCGCTTGCGCGGCGCCGCCCAGGCGGCCAGCACCTCGGTGGCTTCATCGGCCAGATGCTGCTGCACCGGCATCTTGCGCAGGGCCAGCGGCGCGCCCGCTTCCGCGCGCAGATCGTCCACTTCGATCGGGTGGCGAGCGGCGGCCGGCAGTCCGTCGAAGGCCTGGCCCGCCTGTTCCATGGAGGCCGCGTAGAAGAGCTCGCGGATGCCGGCGATTCGCATCGCCGCCACGCACAAGGCACATGGCTCGCAGGAGGTGTACAGGTCGCAGCCGGCCAGGTCGACGCTGCGCAGCCGCCTGCAGGCATCGCGGATCGCCTCGACTTCGCCGTGCGAGGTCGGATCGAAATTCGCCACCGAGTGGTTGAGCCCCTCGCCGACGATCCGGCCGTCCTTCACGACCACGGCCCCGAAGGGCTCGGTGCCGGGCGTTTCGAGGGCCTTCGCCGAAAGCGCCAACGCCCGCCTCATGAAAGTTTCCTGGTACATCGCTTTCCTACCTCTTGTGTTGGATGGCGTCCATCTCTGACCCTGGGGGGTCGGGGCTGATGCCCAACGCTTGAGCGCCCGTCCCCTCTGGGCTAGGCACCCCCGGGGCGGAAGCTTCGCCGACGGCCCGTGGCTGCAACGCGGGCTTCAGTTGGCTTTCTTCCTTGGACGCCCGGCCTTCAGCGGCACCAGCGAATCCAGCGCACCACGCAATTGGGCATCTGTGAGTTGTTGAAGCGCGTGCAGCCCGGCGCGCAGAAGTTCGCTCTTCTTGGCAGGGCGTTTGAAACCCAGCGCGCGGTCCTTGAGGACGGCAATCAGGCCGAAGTCCTGCTGGGGCATCGTGAAGCTGTCTCGCACGAGTTTGGTTTTGGCTTTGGCTGTCTCGCGCGCGGGCTCGGAAGCAGCGGCCTTGGCAGACGCCGCCTGTTCCGAACGGCGAACCGTGGGCTGGGCGACCTGAGGCGGTGCGACCACGGCCTTTGCCGTCTTGGCCTTCAAGGGAGGGGTCTTCTTCGCTGTCGCCTTCTTCGCTGTCGCCTTTTTCGCCGAGGATTGGGTCACCACGGGTTTTGCCGGCTCGGTTTTCCGGGGCGAGATTTTCCTGGTGACCGGCTTCTTCGCCGCGGGGGCCGTAGAGGCGAGTGCTGCCGGGTCGTTTGCGTCGCTGGATGCGGGAGTCATTTCGTTGTTGTTGGTCAAGCCGAGGTCAGTCATTGAGGTTTTTTGGATATGGTGTAAATGATTTACACCATAATTGTGAACGCGATGAGCATCGTCATCAAGAACATCTTGTGCGACCCTTGAAGCAACCAACCTCGGCACCCGCATCCTTCCCTTGCCTTTCCTTGTGCGCATCGGCACTGTCCACCAGGTAGCCAGCGGCTTATGAGCAAATCCGATCCTTCGTCCCCCCTCCCGGAACCGGGCCGGATTGCGCCGCGGTCGAAGGCCGCCGACCGGAGCGGGTGGAGCCGCTGGCTGCCAGGGCTCCGCGCGCTGCGCGGTTACCAGGCGGCCTGGTTGCGGCACGACATCGTTGCCGGCCTGGTGCTGACCACGATGCTGGTGCCCGTCGGCATCGCCTACGCGGAAGCGTCGGGCTTGCCCGGCATCTATGGCCTCTACGCGACCATCGTTCCGCTGCTCGCCTATGCCGTGTTCGGGCCCAGCCGGATCCTGGTGCTGGGCCCGGATTCTTCGTTGGTTGCGGTCATTCTCGCCGTCGTCCTGCCACTGTCGGGCGGCGATCCGCATCGCGCGGTGGCCCTTGCGGGCATGATGGCGCTGGTGTCGGGGGCGGTGTGCATCCTCGCCGGCGTCGCGCGCCTGGGCTTCGTCACCGAGCTTCTTTCCAAGCCGATTCGCTACGGCTACATGAACGGCATTGCGCTGACGGTATTGATCAGCCAGCTGCCCAAGTTTCTGGGCTTTTCGATCGAGGGTGACGGACCGCTGGACAACCTGAAGGCCATCGCGACAGCAGTGATGGATGGCAAGACCAACGGGACCGCGTTCATGGTCGGCGCAGGCACCCTGGCGCTCATCCTGCTGCTCAAGGGCCGCAAGCGCTTGCCGGGCATCCTGATTGCCGTGGTGGCAGCAACCATCGCCGTCGACGTGCTGGACCTCGCGGCACGCGCCGGAGTGTCGGTCCTCGGCGCGCTCCCGCAAGGCTTGCCTGCTTTCGCGATCCCGTGGATCACCAGCGCCGACATCGTTCCCGTACTGATCGGCGGCGGTGTCGTCGCCCTGATCTCGTTCGCCGACACCAGCGTGCTCTCCCGTGTCTATGCGGCGCGGACCCGCACCTCTGTCGACCCGAACCAGGAGATGGTGGCGCTTGGCGCCGCCAATCTGGCGGCCGGGCTTTTTCAGGGCTTTCCGGTCAGCAGCAGTTCGTCGCGCACGCCCGTGGCCGAGGCCGCAGGCGCCAGAACCCAGCTGACCGGGGTCGTCGGCGCGCTTGCCGTGGCCCTGTTGCTGGTGGTGGCGTCGGACCTGCTGAAGAACTTGCCCACCAGCGCACTGGCTGCGGTGGTGATCGCATCGGCCATCGGCCTGATCGAGGTCGCCGACCTGCGACGGATCTATCGCATCCAGCGCTGGGAGTTCTGGCTGTCGGCGGCCTGCACCGTTGGCGTGACCGTGCTGGGCGCGATCGAGGGCATCGGCCTGGCGATCGTGATCGCGGTCATCGAATTCCTGTGGGACGCCTGGCGTCCCTATTCCGCGGTTCTGGGACGCGCCGACGGCGTCAAGGGCTACCACGACATCACGCGCTATCCGGCCGCACGCCTCATTCCCGGCCTGGTCCTGTTTCGCTGGGATGCACCGCTGTTCTTCGCCAACGCCGAACTGTTCCATGACCGGGTCCTCGACGCCGCGGCTTCGTCGCCGACGCCGGTGCGCTGGCTGGTCGTTGCGGCGGAACCGATCACCAGCGTGGACGTGACCTCCGCCGACATGCTGGCCGAGTTGATCGAAACCCTGCACGCGGCTGGCATTCAGTTGTGCCTTGCCGAGATGAAGGACCCCGTCAAGGACAAGCTGAAGCGGTTCGGGCTTTTCGAGCGGCTTGGAGAAGCGGCGTTCTTTCCGACTATCGGCGCCGCCGTCAGCGGATATCTCGAGGTCCATCCGGTGGATTGGGTGGACTGGGAGGACAGGGGACGCTGAGTTAGTTCACACCGCGAGCTCGCCGCATGGTTCCCGCGCTGCGGCACGGCCCTGACTTGCCAGTGTCAAACTTTTGTCGTTCCATCCGGGGGTATCTCGAACAACAACGAGGAGATCGGCATGGCGAAGATCGTCAAGGCAAGGGCCTTCTGCAACGACGAGGTGGCCTATCTGGCTTGGCAAACCGACGGCAAGATTGCGGGGTGCCTCGGCTTCGTCGTGACCCGTGTCTTTCTGGACTCGGGCGAGCGCCGGGTGCTGCCCGCCTGGGTGGCCTTCAAGTCCCAGTCCAACCCCGGCTGGGAAGCGCAGGACACCAGCGTCTGGCCGATCCAGAAGTTCTCCTGGCGCGACCTGACGCTGCGCAAGAGCCGCAACACGCTGTCGACGCGCACCGGCCCCCTGCGCGTGAAGTACGAGATCCAGCCGGTCGGCCCGATGAAGGCAGGCCTCACGCCCGTTCCGGCGAGCGACACGGCCCAGCCTGGCAAGTACAAGGGCAAGAAGATCCCGCTCGCGTTCTACGGCAAGGCCTTCGAGACCAACGAGATCGTCGCGTCCAACGACCTGGGCGAGATCAGCGTCGGCTTCAACAACGGCATCCTCTCGACCCAGAACCTGCGCAAGCAACTGCGCACACCCAAGGGCAAGACGCCCAGTGCGGCAGTGGTCCGAAAGCGCATCGAGACCGTCGACGATCCACTGCGCCGCTACCTCGCTGGCGACGTTCTGCCGATGCTGCGCGAACTCTTCGAGCGCGCCGAGGCCCAGGACGGGACGATCTACGCGGCGCTGTACGAGCTGAGCGATCCGGAGCTGATCGACCTGCTGGCCGAACATGCCGGCCGCCTGCACCTGATTCTCTCCACGGCCGGCAAGGATGAGGACACGGGCGAGTGGGACACGACCAACGCCGATGCCCGCCAGCGGCTGCGCAAGGCCATCGGCACGAAGAAGCTGCAAACCCGGAGCATGCAGGACCGGATGTTCAACACATCCGCGGGCATCGGCCACAACAAGTTCGCGGTGCTGGTGGTGGACGGCCAGCCGGAGGCGGTGTGGACGGGCAGCACCAACTGGACGCCCACCGGCCTGTGCGCCCAGACGAACAACACCATCGTCTTCCGCTCGCGCGGCGTGGCACAGCACTACCTCGACTACTGGAACCGCCTGCGCGAGGACAAGCAGCCGGTGCCCAAGCCGCTGTCCAAGGCCGGCAATGCCAACCAAGGCGCCGCGCTGCGCGAGGCGAACGGCCAGCCGTTCGACACCGCCGTCGATGGTGGCGCCACGCAGGTGCAGCTGTGGTTCTCGCCGAATACCCCGAAGCGCGGAAGCCCCGCCACCCGCACCGTGCCGCCGGACCTGGAGGTCCTGTTCGACCTCATGTCTCGGGCCAGGCATGCGATCTTCTTTCTCGTCTTCAATCCGGGTCGCACCGCGGAGGACCAGCAGGACGCGAACACCGCCGTCTCGGCGGCCCTGGCCTTCGGCCGCCACCGGCCAGGCCTGTTCGTCGCCGGAGCGATCAGCGACCCCACGGCGATGCCGGGCTACACCCTGCGCGACCCGGCAGCGCCCAAGGTTCCGCTGCCGGCCATCTACACCCCGGCGGGGGCGCCCAACGTGCTGATGGTGCGGGCCGCGTCCCTGCAGGACCCGGTCGGCAACTTCGACAAGGAGCTGCTGAAGATCGGGCATGCGATCGTGCACGACAAGGTGGTGGTCATCGACCCGATGTCGGAAAACTGCGTGGTGGCCGCGGGCAGCCACAACCTCGGGTTCAAGGCGTCCTATGCCAACGACGAGAACCTGACCCTGATCCGCGGCAAACGGGCGCTGGCCTGCGCCTACGCGGTGCACGTGCTGGACGTCTACGAGCACTATCGCTTCCGGGCCGTGCAGGAAGAGATCCGGCGCGAGGCGATGATCGCGGGCAAGAGCGTGCAGAAGGCCGCAGACCAGGGTTTCCTGAAAGAGGACGACAGCTGGCAGGACAAGTACGTTGATCCGGGCCCGGCCGATCTGCGCATGTACCTGCTGGCAGATCATTGACTGCGCCCCCCAACGCATGGGCTGTTGCCTGGCATGGCGATTCTGGGGGCCGGCGGCTTTTTTCCGCAGGCAGCGATGGCACCGGCCGTCGAAGGCAGATCTGCCGCGCTGCCTCGCCAGCGATAAACGCGCGAAAGCCATGTCTGCGGCGCAGATGATGAAGAGTGCCAAGATCTCGCCGCTTTAGGAAAGCTCATGCCGGGCGCTGCGGCCGAATGAGCCACCTTCGCGCTTTCCTTGTGGGGCGGTGTCCCTGTCAGCTCCTGCTGTGGCCGCCGATACTGGCTGCGCTTCAGAAATGCGCCCTGCGAAAACCAACCAGGCCGAAGGTGCATGACACGGCTCATCCCGCATCGGAAGGGCCATCCTTCACACGGCCCCAGCCCTTGCGGAACTCCTGAGCAGGCTCGCCGCACTCCCGGCCATTGCAGCCAGGGCCGCCATCGCCAGCCCCCAGTGCACGGCGCTGTGCGCCGGCAGCAGCCCGAACATCAGGCTCATCAACAGGCTGCCGAGCGTCAATCCCGTGAGCCGGGCGGTGCCTTGCGCGCCACCGGCCGCGCCGCTGCGCTCCTTGGGCGCCGAAAGCAGCATGTTCTGGTTATTGGGCGTCTGGAAGAAGCCGAAGCCCAGGCCGGCGAGGCTCGTGAACAACGCGATCGGCAAGGCCGGGTTTCCGTGCAGCGGCAACAGGGCGCACAGGGCCAGGCCGCTCGCGAAGCACGCACTACCGGCCGCGCACAGCCAAGCACTCGGCACGTGCTGGGCCAGGCGTGCCGACAGCGGCGCGGCCAGCATCACCGCCAGGGGCCAGGGGGTCATCAGGAGGCCCGCGGTCACCGCGCTCTGGCCAAGTTCGTGCTGGATATAGAACGGCAATGCCACAAGGGCGGCCATCTGGCCGGTGAAGCAGCACACGGAGGCAATGACGGAAACCCGAAAGGAATGCACGCGCAGCAGGTCGAGCGGGATCAGCGGCGCCGCCTTGGGCGTCTCGCGCCGTACCAGCAACACCATGCAGACAGCCGACAACGCGAGCAACGCACCGCCATGCAACGGATGCACCACGAGCCTGTCGCTCCCCATGACGAAGGAGGCGAACATGACCGCGTTGAGCGCGATGCTCCACACATCGATGCGGCGCGCCGAGCGCGGCGGACTCGGCAGCCCTGCACAGGCGGCAAGCACGAGCAGGCCGATCGGCAGGTTGACCGCAAAGAGCCACGGCCAGCTTGCCGCGGAGAGTATGAAAGCACCAAGGGTGGGGCCCGACGCGGATGCGGCCGCGACGGCGAGCGCATTCCAGGCGATGGAGCGCGCGAGCAATCGACGCGGATAGGTGAAGCGCAAGAGCGCCAACCCCAGCGGCATGACGGCCGCGCTGCCCAGGCCCTGAAGGCACCTCGCGGCCACGAGCCACGACAGCGACGGGGCCAACGCGCACAACACCGACGCCGCGGTGAACAACGCCACGCCGCCGGCGAACACGCGCCTATAACCGAACCGCTCCCCGACGGCGGAAGCCGGCAACAGGAACATGACCACGGCCAGCTGGTAGGCAGTGATGATCCAGACGGCATCGGCGGGCGCTGCCCGCAATTGGTGGGCAATGCCCGGCAGCGCGATGTTGGCGATGGCGCCATCGAGCACCACCAGCACGCCAGCGCCCAGGATCGCGGCGACGGACGCGTAGCGCCGCGGTAGAGGCAGGTCATCGCCGTCGTTCACCTCTTGGGCTTCGACGGTGCGGGCCGTGGTGGAAGAAGCGTTTGGTCGAAGCTTGGATGACAACATGATTGAACGACTGGAGGAGGCACGCTCTATCGCGCCAAACCAGCTTAGGACTGCGCGCATGGCTTGCACAGCGCGCAGCGCGCAACTTGTTCCTGCATGCGGCGCCTGTCGAAATCCTCGCAGCCGTGCTAGCTTCGGGCATGCCGACAGAAGCCGACCTGAATCTGCTGTTTGCGTTGAACGCACTTCTCTCCGAGGGCAGCGTCGCGAAAGCTGCCGAGCGCCTGGGCCTGAGCGAGTCGGCGATAAGCCGGGCGCTCGCGCGGTTGCGGGAATCGACCGGGGACCAGCTCCTCGTGCGTGCGGGTCGCGCCATGGTGCTCACACCGCATGCGCTGGCACTGCGCGACCGCGTGAGGGACCTGGTGCAGGAGTCGCGCGCAGTGCTCCAGCCCGCCGGCGCGAGCATGGACCCTCGCACGCTCCAGCAACTGTTCACCATACGGGCCAACGACGGCTTCATCGAGGGCTTCGCGCATCAGCTCGTGGCTCGCGCCGCGCAAGAAGCGCCCGGCGTTCGCCTGCGCTTCGCGCCCAAGCCCGACAAGGACGTTCGTCCCCTCCGCGAGGGATTGATCGATCTGGACGTCGGCGTTCTCGGCGAGTCAGGCCCGGAGGTACGCGTTCAGGCGCTCTATCGCGACCGATTCATCGCGGTGGTGCGCGATGGCCATCCCCTGCTCGCCGAACCCGAGATCACTGCCGAGCGCTACGCGGCCTGCGACCACGTGGTCACGTCGCGCCACGGCCGGACCGTAGGGCCGGTGGACGACGCGCTCGCAGCGATGGGCCTGGTGCGCCATACCGCGGTCGTGGTGCCCAGCTTCAGCACCGCCTTGTCGATAGCGGCCGCGACCGATCTGGTTGCATTGATACCGTCCTCGTACTTCGAACATCTGAGGGCGCGGGGCACGCTGCGCTCGTTCCCGCTGCCGATGCCCACCGAGCAGATCACCGTGTCGCAGATGTGGCATCCGCGCCTGGATCGGGACCCTGCGCATCGATGGCTGCGCGGGGTGGTGCTGGAGGTTTGCCGGCCGCTGAATGAGCAAACAGGAGCGTAGTGATTGCATTCGAACGGACCGTCGTTGGCCGAAGCTAGACTTCCGGGTTCGGCCGGATGCGGTCGCTCGTCGCCGAGGCAGAAATCGAACAGAAGAAATGACTCCCACCGTTTACACCAAGATGGCCGACCGCCTTTTCCCGTTCCGGTGGTGGTTGTTGGCCGCTTCTGTCTGCTCGGCGCTTCTC
>Ga0307406_10001506_pt1 | contig 12863 bp, 9 predicted proteins | sample 322Cmetagenome_3_FD_203706 | JGI IMG/M metagenome (GOLD analysis project Ga0307406, IMG submission 203706) | Maize rhizosphere microbial communities from greenhouse at UC Davis, California, United States - 322HYB-C-2 | ecosystem: Host-associated > Plants > Roots > Rhizosphere > Soil | place... | reverse complement strand
CGATGCAGAAGCCGGAAAGCTCGATCACGTCCACGGGGACGATGCCCGGCATTTCCGCCGTTTCCCCACCGGCGAGGATGCAATCGCAGGAGGCGAGGTAGTCGCACATGCCAGCGATCAGGCGGGTGATCTTCTCTTCGTTGAGAGCGGCGATGCCAATGTAGTCGAGGAACAGCAACGGATCGCCACCAGTGGTGAGGATGTCGTTCACGCTCATCGCCACCAGATCCTTTCCGGCGATCTCCAACAGATCGTGCTCCAAGAGCAGTTCCAGTTTGGTGCCCACTCCATCGCAGCCAGTCACAATGACCGGCTCCTTGTAAGTGCTGAGGTCGTAGCACGCGGCGAAAAGACCAAAAGCTCCGAGAAGCTTACGGTTCTGCTGCGTGCGGGCCACGTGGCTCTTGATGTCACCCACCAAGGCGGCCGCTCGTCGCGTGTCCACCCCGGCCTGCTGATAGGTAAGCTTTGCTCCCATGCGGTCGGTGCGCGGGTTGTGACAGCCCCCCCCCCCGCGGTCACGCGGAAAAACCGGGAATTACCAGACCTCCCCTTGCGAGGCCGATCTAACGTGGGATATTTTGGATTTCCTTGAAATCAAGGTCGTGTATTTAACCCGGGCGACAAAGCGATGGTTCACCCTCCTCGACCCGCGTTTCTCAGGCCGGCGCTTCGCGTGGGTTTGCCGGCGTTATTGCTCGCGGTTCTGATTCTGGTAGCCTTCCAGCAGGTCTTTGAGTCGCCGTTCGCATTCGACGACGGTGTCTCGATCGCTCAGATCCGCACCTTCTCCGGCTGGCAACAAGCTTGGGGCCCGGACGCCTTCATGTTCTTCCGCCCGGTGAAGAATCTTTTCTTCTACCTCGTGGAGCAGGCCGGAGGGGGAGTCATCCGCTACCACTGGGTGAACCTCGCTGCTTATTATCTGGCAGCCTGCGGAGTATTCGGCCTGACGCTACGGCTATCGGGAAATGTCCTGGCCTCGTTTGCCGCGGGAGCCATCTGGGCGCTTTCGCCTACGGGCGGCACCGTCGCGGTCTGGGCAAGCTGCTTCAACATCAACGTGGCGGCGGCCTCAATGACCTTCTGTGCGATCTCTCACGATGCCATGCGCAGCGGCTCGAGTCGCCATCCCGCCCTTCTCGGCGTGGTAGCCGCCTTCTTCCTGCTGCTCGGGCTCCTTTCCTACGAGACCGCGATCGCCACGGCCCCACTGCTGGTGCTCGTCGACGCGTTTCGCGGGCGGAAGATCTTCAGCAAGCAGTCCATCCTTCTCTACGCGGGAATCGCCGCGATCATCCTGACGTGGCTGGTGTGCCGGCAAATGAATGGGGTTCCCGGCGTGCGCGCCCAGAATCCGAGCCTCGCACCGGACATGCCGTCCTGGCAGCTAACCGCTTCGGCCCCCTACTTTCTCTGGTCCCACTTCCTGATGTGGGCGGCCCCCTCCGGCCGGTTGGAAACCTTCGGCAGCTACCTGTGGGACCGTTCCATCCCTGCGGCAATCCTGCCGTTCTGCTGGATCCTGCTGATCGGCTTCATCTATCTGGGCGTTCGCTTCTGGAAACGGGCGCCGCTTCTGGTCTTCGGCGCTGCCTGGTTCCTCGTCGCGGCGCTACCCTCGGGGAATTTCGTCCCGCTTAGGAACACGCCTTACGCCGACTACTACGTGCCAATTCCCTCGATCGGCCTCTGCATCATGGTGGCGGCGATCTTGCGAGCCACCTTCCAGCGCCTGCGGGAGCCCGGCCTCAGCCGTCCTGCCATGGGTGCTGCGGTCGCCACCATCCTGGGCATCTCCGGCTGGCGACTGGCCCAGCTCCCGGCCCTCACCAACTGGCTGTCGGCATGGGAAATCCCGCCTCGGGTGATGGCGCGGACCGCCGTGGCACGCCCGCATCAGTTCTTCGCCCAAGCGGTGATGGCCTACGACATCGCTTTCTCGGAACCGGAGAAGAGCGAGGAAATCCTCGATCTAGTCGAGTCCAGTGCGCTCCAAGCCGAGAAGGACATGCCCGATCTGGGCATCATCCACGCCTCCCTTGGCGAGGTGGCCCGGTGCCGCGGCCAGCGCGAGCAGGCCGCAGCCCTCTTTGAGAAGGCGCTCGTTTCCCGCCACACCGGGACCGATACCCTCCTACGGTCGCGCCAGCAGTTGGTCGTCACCCTGATGGAAGATCCCCCGCAACTCGACCGCGCGTATGCCAATCTGCTCGTGCTGCTCCGCCAGCGGCACCACAAGGATCATCCGAAATACGTGCTGCTTGCCGCCAAACTCATGCGCAAGGCGGGCAAGTCCGGCGAGGAGATCAAGACCCTTGAGAAAGGCCTACAGTATCATCCGGACAATGCCGACATCCTTGCCGAACTGGAGGATGCCCGCGCCCGGGCCACCAAGCCATCCTAAGGGGAACGTCCGCCAATTTTAAAGCAACAGCTCCCCCAAAAGGGCAGAAGTGCCTGATATTTTGGATTTCCTTGAAATCAAGGTTGTGTATTTAAACCGGCAGAAAGCAATGACCACTCCGTCTTCAGCTTCAGCCCTATCCTGGCGAAATGCGTCAGGCACGGCTGTGCTGTTAGTGGTGCTGGCCATCGTAACTCTGGGGGTTTTCCAGCCGGTTTTCAAAGCGCCGCTGGTTCTGGATGACAATATCACCCTGACCCACCTTCGCCAATTCGAGAGCTGGCACCAAGTCTGGAAGGCCGACGCCTTTCACTTCTTCCGGCCGGTGAAGAACCTTTTCTTCTATCTGGTCGAGCAAGCCGGGGGTGGCGCGGCGCGCTACCACTGGATCAATCTGGCCGCCTACTTTATCGCGGCGTGTGCGACCTTCACGTTGGGCCTGCGACTATCCGGTCGCCGTACCACCGCTTTTGCCGCAGCCGCCGTATGGTTGCTGTCTCCCACCGGCGGCACCAATGCGATCTGGGCCACTTGCTTCAATATCAACGTTGCGGCCGCTTCGATGGCCTTCTGCGCGGCCTGCTACGATGTCGCCCGCGATGAATCGCGCCGGCGTTGGGGTTTCGGTGTGGCCGCGGGGCTCTTCTTCATCCTCGCCCTGCTCTCCTACGAGACCGCGGTCGCCACGCCCGCACTGGTCGTGATGATCGATGCCTACCGACAGCGGAAAGTCTTGGCCAGGCAATCCATCGTCCTCTACGTGGCGATGGCCCTCACGGTCGCGGCATGGATGGTGTGCCGCCACTTGGCAGGGGCCGCGGGCGTCCAGCAGAGCAATCCCAGCCTCCATCCGGACATGCCAGCGTGGCAGTTGTCCGCCTCCGCCCCCTATTTCCTCTGGTGCCACTTCATGATGTGGGCCGCTCCGGATGGCCGGCTTGAGATGCTCGGCAGCTACCTGTGGGACCGTTCCGTCCCTGCCATGATGCTCCCCTTCCTGTGGGTGTTGCTCCTTGTCTTCGTTTACCTCGGGATCCGCTTCTGGAATCGGGCTCCTCTTTTCTTTTTCGGCATCGCTTGGTTCATCATCGCCGCAGCCCCCTCGGGGAATTTTCTCCCTCTGGGAAACACGCCCGTGGCCGACTACTACGTGCCCATCCCCGCGATTGGCCTGAGCCTGGCCTTTGCCGCGATCCTCCAGATGGCCATCGCATGGATGCGCAGCGCGACGAAAAGCCGGCCGTCCGTTTTGATCGGGGCCGTCGCTACGGTGATTTGCATTTGCGGGTGGCGACTGATCCAGATCCCGGTCCTCACCGGTTGGCTGGCGGCTTGGCAGAATCCGGCCCACGTGTTGGCCCTCACGGCCGCAGCCCGCCCTCACCAGTTTTTCGCCCACGCTGCGACCGCCTTTTATTTGGCATACGACGAGGGCGAAAAGGACGAGCAACTCCTGCAGACCATCGAATGGAGCGCCCGCGAGGCGGAGAAGGACATGCCTGACATTGGCATCATCCACGGCGCGCTCGGCGAAGTCGCCCGCCGACGGGGCGACCGGGAGGGCGCGGCGGCGCTTTTCGAGAAGTCGATCGCTTCGCGCCACCATTCGACGGACAGCCTGATGTGGTCGCACAAGCAACTGGTCATCACCCTGATGGACGATCCCTCCCAGTTCGACCGCACATTCTCCCACCTCCTCGTGCTTCTCCAGCAGCGTCACCGGGCAGAGCACCCGAAGTATGTCCTGCTCGCCGCCAAGGTCATGCGCAAGGCAGGAAAGCTGGATGAGGAACTGAAGACCTTGGAAAAAGGACACCTTTATCATCCGGAAAACGCCGAAATCCTCTCGGAGCTGAAGAATGCCCGCGCGCGGGTCGCCGAACAGTCATGATCCGCACCTCCCACATCCCCTTGTGCGTCGACCTTGATGGCACGTTCATCAAATCCGACCTCCTCCACGAGTCGCTGCTCCGGTTGCTGCGGCACCGCCCATGGATGGCCTTCCACTTGCCGCTCTGGTTGGCAGGCGGAAAGACACGGCTGAAGTCGAAGCTCGCCGAAGTGCTGCCGGATGCCGCCACCCCTCCCCCGCAACGCGAGGATCTGGTGGATTTCCTCAGGGCGGAGAAAGAAAGCGGCCGCCCCGTCTATCTTGTTACCGCATCCCATCAGGCAGCCGTGGAGCAGGTTTCTTCGGTGTTCCCTTTCGATGAGATCATCGCTTCAACCGACACGCTAAACCTGAAGGGCGAGAACAAGGCCGCGCTCCTGGTCGAGCGCTTCGGCGAAAAAGGTTTCGACTACGCCGGCGACTCGCGGGCCGATGAAGCAGTCTGGCGCCGGGCGCGCAAGGCGATCGTGGTCCACCGCTCGGCGCGGCGCATCCGGGAATTGGAAGAGACCTTCGAGGTGGACCGCTCCTTCCAACCGACGGGCACCACATGGCGTGACTGGGTGAAGGCCCTGCGTGTCCACCAGTGGGCGAAGAACCTTCTCATCGCCGTCCCCTTCCTTGTCGGCCACCACTATCATGCCGCCTGGCAGATTGCGGGACTGCTCACCGCATTTCTCTCGATGAGCCTGTGCGCCTCGGGGACTTACCTGTGGAATGATTTGCTCGATCTCGAATACGACCGGGCTCATCCGCGGAAGCGCAATCGCCTCGCCGCGTCCGGCAAAACCAGCATCCCGCGAGTCGTAGTTGCTTCGATCGCCATGGTGGCCGCGGGACTTGGCTCGGGCTTCTTGCTGGCGCCGTCATTCGGCCTGCTGCTCGTCGGCTACATCATCGCCACGCTTTCCTATTCGCTGCATTTCAAGAAGGTCGCCATCGCCGACATCTTCATGCTCGCGATGCTCTACCTGTCCCGCGTGATTGGCGGCATCCTGATCTCCGAGGCGGTGGTGTCGTTCTGGCTCTTCGCCTTCACATTCCTGCTCTTCGTCTCGCTCGCCGCGGCGAAACGCTTTGTCGAATTGAAGAGCGTGGTCGATTCCGGCTCGGCCTCCATTCAAGGCCGCGGCTACCGCGCCGACGACCTATCGGTGATTTCCCAGCTCGGCGTCGCTGCCGGTGTCGCCTCCTGCATCGTTCTCGGTCTCTACTCCAACAGCGAGCAGGTCACCGCTCTCTATCATCGTCCGCAATGGTTCTGGGGCATCTGCGTGGTCGCCTTCTACTGGATCACCCGTATCTGGTTCATCACCCACCGCGGGGAAATGCACGATGACCCGGTGGTCTTCGCGCTCAAGGACCCCGGTACGTGGATTCTTGGAGTGATCGGCGTTGCCTGCATCCTCCTCGCCGCCCCGCTTCCCGCCCCATGATGCGCCAGCCGGTTCATTCCTGGGGACGGCTTCGCCCCGCCATGGCCGAAGTCCTTTCTCCCGCATGGCCTGACCAGCTTTCGGCGGCAAGCGGCCCGCTCCTCGCCTATGGACTTGGCAGGTCGTATGGCGACTCGTGCCTGCTAGATGGCGGCACCATGGTGGACATGCGGTTTCTCGACCGCCTGATCGCCTTCGATTCCGAAACGGGTATCCTGAAGGCGGAAGCAGGCATCACGCTGGATGCCATTCTAACATTCGCCGTGCCCCGTGGCTGGTTCCTGCCTACCACGCCTGGCACACGGCAAGTCACGCTCGGCGGCGCGATCGCCAATGACGTGCATGGCAAGAATCACCATCGCGTGGGCTGCTTCGGTAATCATGTCCCGCGCTTCGGCTTGCTAAGGTCGGATGGCTCACACCTCACCTGCCGCGAGGGCGATCCGCTGCATGCCGCCACCATCGGCGGGCTCGGGCTCACCGGTATCATCACGTGGGTGGAGCTCAAGCTGGTGCCAATTCGCTCGGCGATGCTTGACGTGGAGCTGATTCGCTTCTGCGGGATGGAAGAGTTCCTCGCCATCTCCAATGACTCCTCTGACAAGTGGGAGCACACCGTCGCATGGATCGATTGCCTCAGTCCCGGCGAGTCTGCGACGCGCGGCATTTTCATCCGCGGCAATTGGGCGAACGAGGGCAGCTTGGAACCGCACCATGTGGGCGGAGCCGGTGTGCCGGTGGACTTCCCCGAGATCGCGCTCAATCCGCTGTCGATCCGCGCGTTCAACACGCTCTACTACCACCGCTTCCTCGGTAAAACCAAGCGGCTGCACCAGCACTACTCGCCCTTCTTTCATCCGCTCGATTCGGTGCACGACTGGAACCGCATCTACGGCAAGCGCGGCTTCTTCCAGTACCAGTGCGTCACTCCATTCGATGCAGGAAGCGCCCCCATGGAAGAGATCCTCAAGACGATCGCCAACGCTGGCCAAGGATCGTTCCTGGCGGTGCTGAAGACTTTCGGCGAGATCGCTTCGCCGGGCATGCTCTCCTTCCCCTCGCCCGGCATCACGCTGGCGCTCGATTTTCCGAATCGCGGCGAGGATACCATGCGACTGTTCGATGCACTCGATCGCATCGTCCGCGATTGCGATGGCCGGCTCTATCCAGCGAAGGATGCACGGATGGAAGCAGAAGACTTCCATCGCGCCTATCCACGGCTACCCGAGTTCCGGCAATACGTCGATCCGGCATTCACCTCGGACTTTTGGAAACGGATGACCGGAACCGCAGCATGAAGATTGCGCTCCAATACATCTTCTTCGCGATCATCGCCGTCGCCGCGAACCTGCTTGTACAGGCAGGGGTCACGACTATCGATCCGACTCCGTTCAAATTCTGGAGCGCACTGATCGCGGGCACGGGCGCGGGGCTCGTGGTGAAGTACGCACTCGACAAGCATTACATCTTCCAAGCCCACCACCTCACCCGCCCTGCGGACATCGGCAAGAGCTTCCTCCGCTATGCTCTCACCGGGCTGCTTACCACCGGGATCTTCTGGGGCTTGGAGGTCGGCTTCCACCATGCGTTCCCGGCTTGGCCCGCAGCCAAGTATGTCGGCGGCGCGATCGGCCTCGCGATCGGCTACGTCTGGAAATACCAGCTCGACCGGCGGTTCACCTTTGCCACCCCATGAGTTCTTACCGTGCCGCCATCTTCGGAGCCACTTCGGCCATCGCTCAGGATTTGCTCCGCGCTCTCATCGCTGAGAAAAAACAAGCCGAGCTCCTCCTGATCGGCCGGGATGCCGCCAAGCTGGAAGTCGTGGCCGCCGACCTCACTACGAGGGGCGCCACCTGCCGCGTCGTCACCACCGAACTCACCGATCCCACGGTGGACTGGAGGAATCTGTTAGATTCAAGCCAGCCATGGGATCTCTTCCTGCTCGCCCACGGCTCACTACCGGATCAAGAGCAAACCTTGGCCGATGGCAGCGCTGTCGCACGTGAGATCGCGGTCAACTACACCAGTCACGCAGTGATTGGCGCCGCCTGCTCGGAGATCTTGACCCGACAAGGACAAGGCACGCTCGCGATCATCGGCTCGGTCGCGGGGGATCGCGGACGCCAATCGAATTTCCTCTACGGCTCGGCCAAGGCCGGCATCGACACCTTCACGGCCGGCTTGCGTCACCGGCATGCCGCACAAAAGGACATCCACATCGTGCTGCTCAAGCCGGGCATGACCGACACGCCGATGACCGCCGGCGTGAAGAAGGGTCCGCTGTTCACCTCCTCTCACAAGGTGGGCACCCTCGGTTGGCAGGCCATTCGCAAAGGCAAGCCCGTCGCCTACCTCCCAGGTTGGTGGCGCTGGGTCATGCTGATCATCTGTAGCGTCCCTTCCCCGGTTTTCCTGAAGACCAAACTCTAATAGCCCGCTCCATGGACACTCCTTCCCACAACGATTCGCTCTCTCCGCGGAGCATCCCGGATCGTTTCGTGTACATCGCGCTCTTCGCCTTGATGTGCGTCGTGGTGGCTCTCGCTTGGCCCGGGCTCAAGTCGCCGCCCTTCCTCGATGACTTGGATCACGCGGCCCATGTCTCCAACTTCAGCGGCTGGAAGGAAACCCTTGGCACCGATTGCTTCGGCCTCTTCCGCCCCTTCAAGAATTTCGTCTACTACGGATTCCATCGCTTCGGCACTCCGCCCCCCCTGCTCTGGCACTGCCTCCCGCTCGGGCTTTATCTTGGCGCTGTAGCTTCAGTGTTCACTCTCGCGCGCCGACTCACGTCTTCATCCGTTTGCGGCTTGGCTGCAGCCGCACTCTGGGCTCTTAGCGCCAACCAGACCACGACCGTGATCTGGATGGCCTGCTTCAACATCAGCCTCTCGGTCATCCTCGTCTGCCTCGCCGTCATTCTCTACGATCGCTCCTGGGATTCCGATCGCCCGTGGAGAGTTTGTCTTCCCGCCTGTCTGGTCGTTTCGTTCCTCGCGCTGATTTCGTACGAAACCTCGCTCTGCATCGCCCCCGTCTGTGTTGCTCTCGACGCCTTGCGCAAGCGTCGCATCTTCTCGAAACCAGCGATCACCCGCTACGTCGCGCTCGGCGCTGTGACTGTCGGCTTCCTCGTGATGCGGGTAACGGTCGGCGGCGTCACCAACGCGAACTACAACAACTTCAGCTTCGACCCCGAGATGCCCCTCTGGCAGCTCAGCGTCTCCGCCCCGTGGCTGATGTGGCGGCATTTCTCGATGTGGTTCTTCCCCTTCGGCCGGGTGGAATTCATGAGCACCTACGTCTGGGGCAAGTCGGCTTCCATGCTCGACCTGGCTGCCGCTTGGGGCTTCTTCCTTCTGCTGGGCACCACTTGGCTAATCACATTGCGGCGCCTTCCTCTATTTGCGTTTGGCATCGCATGGTTCTTCCTCGCGAGCTTTCCGTCGTCCAACTTCGTCCCCCTGCGGTCGGGACCGATCGAGGACTACTACGTCGTGGTGCCCGGCGTGGGCCTTGCCCTCGCGGTGGTCGCCGTGTTGCGTGCGGCTTTCCAGCGGACAGCAACCCCGCAGGATGCTTCTTCGGCGATCGGACATAAGAAACTGGCAGCGACTTGCCTCGCCGGCTCCCTCGTAGTGCTGAAGCTGGCAGGCGTGCCGCTCTTCTGGCATCAGGCGACCCTTTGGAACGATCCGCTCCGGCTGTATCTCTATGCCGCCTACGACCGTCCCGCCCAGTTCCAGCAAAAGAACCTCGCTGCCCGGGAACTGATTTACCGCGGCGACTTCGTCACGGCCAAGACCCTCGTGGATGAGTCTCTCGCCGACGGTCCTTGGTATACCATCAACTACCTTCTGTTAGGCGAGATCGCCATCCGTTCGGGCGACTACAAGGCTGCCGCCGAGTATTTCGACCGTTCGCAATCGATGGCCGACTCCAGCGTCCGCTTCCGCGAGTTCATTCATATCCGACGCGCGAAAATCCTCGTCGCTTCCGGAAAGCTTGCCGAGGCCCGGGATCTGCTGCTGCCGCTGCTCCAGCACACCGAGCGCGAGCAACACTATCCTGCGACCCTGATGCTCGCAGACATTTATCACCAGCAGGGCAATCAGGAGAAAGCCCGCCAGACCTTGGAAAGGTCTGCCACCATTCACCCGGAAAGGCTCCAAGAGATCCAACAGGTGATCCTTCAGCTGCCTGCCCAAAGTTCGGCCACTCCGAACCGGTGATGCCGGCTCGTTGCCGCCGCACCCGTCTCAAATCTCCCAGCTCATGACAGATCCCCAGACAAAGAAGCAGATTCCCCTCGATACCTTGCTCGTGGTGGGCCTGTGGCATCTGCTGTGCCTCATCGGGCTTCTCGCGGTCCTCGTGCTGAACGATGGCAAGTTCACCTACACGCTCGACGATCCCTACATTCATCTCGCGGTAGCCGAGCAAATCGCAGCGGGGCACTACGGCATCAATTCCGGGGAGTTCTCCGCACCGTGCTCGAGTCCGCTCTGGCCTTTCTTGCTCGCCCCACTCGCGCGCCTGCCCATCGGTGAATACGTTCCGCTCGTCCTGAACATCGTTTTCGGCGGCCTCACCGCCGGGATCCTCTTGAAGCGCGCGCGGATCGTCCTGCCGGAAAGCATGGCGGGACGCGTGGTGATTTGTTGGGCCATCCTCATTGGCTGCAATGCGCTTGGCCTCGCGTTCAACGGCATGGAGCACAATCTCCAACTGCTTGCTGCGATCGTCTTGGTCGAGGGCATGGTTCTCATCACCGAAGGCAACGCGCCGGGCAAGTGGTTCTGGATCGCTGTGATTGCAGGGCCCATGATCCGCTATGAAAACCTGGCGCTCTCGGCGGCGGCATGCGGCTTGCTGCTTTTCACCGGACGTCCCAAGTCTGCGATCATCGCCGGTGCAGCAGCGCTCGGAGGCTTGGCCGCGTTCTCGCTGTTCCTCCATGGGCTCGGACTGCCAGCGATCCCCAGCTCCATCACCGCGAAGTCCCAGTTCACGAGAACGGGAGGCATCATCGCCGGCATCCCTTTCACCTTGGATAGCAGCTTGATGGGAAATCGCGGAGTCCTGCTGCTCCTCTTCATCTCCGCTCTCGCCGTCATCGGCATCGCGGCCGGCGTGAAAACCCCGCGAGGCAAGGCGGCCTTGTTGCTTGCGGGAGCAGGTTTCCTACACGCGATCTTTGGAACCTACGGCTGGTTCAATCGCTACGAAGCTTACATCTACGGCTCGATGCTGTTCGCGCTGTTCTCCTTGGCACCTCTTCCCGCATCGCTCACGAGCTCGTGGCGCCCGGTCCACAGCTTCGCGGTCGCCTTGTTCGCGCTGGTGATTTCGTATCCTTACCTGAAGGCGCTCCCATTAATGCCGCAGGCCGCCAATAACATCTATAGCCAGCAGTATCAGATGCACCGCTTCGCCACCGGCTGGTGGAAGCGTCCCGTGGCCGTCAACGACCTCGGCTGGGTCAGCTACCGGAATGACCAGCACGTCCTCGACCTTTGGGGCCTCGGCTCGCAGACCGCGCTCGACGCCCGATTGAAAAGTAACGGTCAGTCCTGGGCGTGGGCGAAAGACATGGCCCGCGAGCAAAACGTGGGGCTCGTGATGGTCTTCGAAAGCTGGGTGCCAGCGAAGACCGTTGGGTGGATCAAGGTGGGCGAATTCCAGCTCCTCGGCGAATCTGTTTCCACCGCGTCACCACTGGTCGGCGTGTTCGCCACATCACCCGAGTTCGTTCCAGAGATCGAGTCACTGCTGGTCGATTTCCGGAAGACACTGCCACCGGGTGCCCAGATCATCACTCGCGCCGAGGCTCTTGCAGCACGCAATCAAGCCGCGCCACCCAGGCAGTAACCTGCTCCAATTCGTCACTCCTCGCCAACCCTCTGCCGCCGGCTCAGCCAGCTCCGCAGGAGGCTAACGACCAGCACGATCGCCGCCAGACCAGCCACGGTGAGGAGCACCTTCCATCCGGAACTCTCCGTGAGCGCTTGGCCGAACCACACGAAGCCAAGCGCATACGGCACCTGCGCCAGCAGCGAGACGGCGAGATAGCGGCCGAACCCGACCTCGGCGAGTCCGAGAATATAGTTCTGCAAGAACAACGGCATCCCGGGCGCAATCCGGAACAAGAGCAGGAACTTCAACTCGTCTCCCGGTGCCAGCCGCGGAACCGCGGTGCCGCGACGCGCCAGCCACCGTTCCAACGGCGAGCGCACCACCCGACGGGCAAGCCAGTAGCCAAGCGTCATGTTGACCGCCAAGGCGAGCATGGCGAAGCAAAAGCCCGCCAATGCCCCGAACCGCGCCCCCGCGAGAACAAACAAAACGCTCACTGGAAAAGGTCCCAGGGGAAGGAGCACCATCGCGACGAGGAACACCCATGAGGGAGCGGTGTTCAGCACCTCAAGCAAGCGGTCCTTCCAAGCAAGCAGGGATTCCATCAACAGGTCCACACTCTCCCGACAACTTCACGCGGCGGAAGACAAATCGCCCCTGCATCCCGGCTCGCCGTCGGTGCCGCTAACGAAAAAGGTTCAAGAGTACGGAAAATCGGACAGATCGAGAATCATCGATCCTCCAATGTTCAATAAATCTTGAATATTGGAGGCCGATTCCCAAGGTGAAGTCCGAGGAATCACCTCTCCTCCTCCCTAATGACTTCGCCTTCCCATCTGGCGCGCGCCGTGGATCGCATCCCGGCGGTGCTGTGCGGCACCTTGGTCGCATTCCTTCTGATCCAGATCCTCACGTTCGACTATGGACGGGATCAGGGAATCTACGCCGTCGTCGCCCGCTCCATAGTGGAAGGCGGGATGCCCTACCGCGACGCGTGGGATTTCAAGCCTCCGGGAATCTTCGTCCTCTATGCGATCGCGCGGGTTCTCTTCGGATCCAATGACTGGGGAATCCGGGTGCTCGAGTGCCTCTTTCTCATCGCGATGTGCATCTGCATCGTCCGTTGGGCGAAGGCGCACTTTCTGCCGAAGCTGAGCGGCTACTTCGCGATCGTGCTGACATTGCTCATCCACGCGCAACTCGATTTCTGGCACACGGCACAGCCGGAGTCCTTCGGGGGCGCGCTGACCATCTTCGGCCTCTGCATCGC
>Ga0307406_10001505_pt1 | contig 12869 bp, 14 predicted proteins | sample 322Cmetagenome_3_FD_203706 | JGI IMG/M metagenome (GOLD analysis project Ga0307406, IMG submission 203706) | Maize rhizosphere microbial communities from greenhouse at UC Davis, California, United States - 322HYB-C-2 | ecosystem: Host-associated > Plants > Roots > Rhizosphere > Soil | place... | reverse complement strand
TGGACGACTCTGCGGGACGGCCCGCATTTCGAGCTCGACTGGAAGGTCTTTCCGTGAGTCCGCGAGCTCTCCTGCGTCTTCTGACCCCGGCCGGCCCCGGGCTGGCGGCGATCATCCTGATCGTCGTCCTGTTCATCGCCGGGCGCGGCCTGGGCCTGCACTGGGATCCGTTCGGTCTCGGCGCCCGGCGCCTGGAGCGCGCCGAACGGCAGGCCGAGGCGGCGACCGCCGAGGCTCAGGCTCGCGGGCTGGAGGTCGAAGGCGCGGCGACCCAGACCCGTCGTCTCGAACAGCAACATCAACAATCGGTCGGTCTGGCGCGGGTCACCGCCGCCGCCGAGGCCGAGGCGAGGAACGCCCATGATTCCGATCTCCCGCTGGCCCCTGATCGCGTCAATCGCCTGCGCGGTCACGACCGCGAGCTGTGCCGCCTCGCGCCCGCCGTCTGCGTCGCCGCCCCGGCTGGTCCTGCCCCAGGCGGCGTTGACGTCGTGCCGGCTGGACCGGCTGCCGGCCGCCCCGACCCTGGCCGATCTTGAGGCGTCCTATATGGCGCGCGGCCAGGCCCTGGCCGAGTGCGACGCCGCCCGGCAGGCGGCGGTCGAGACCCTGCGGGCCGAGCGCGCCCTGCAGGACCGCTGGCGGAAGGGCGGATCATAGGCTTGCGGCAGTTTCTGCAGCCCTTGCCGGCAGATCTTGCCGGGACCCGGCAGAAACTGCCGGGGTCGATACGTGCTTAACAGGAACTAACGCAGCAAAAACAATGGTCGCTGGTCTGGCATGGCGGAAAAGCGACTGGCCCCGCCCTTGCTGCGGTGTCCCCTGAGCAAAATGCTCCCGGCAGCCAAAATGGCGTCGGACACCTTGAAACAAGGATACTCGTCATGGCGCTGAACAGCGTTAATACGAACGTGGGCGCAATGGTCGCCCTGCAGAACCTGTCGATCACGAACAGCGAGCTGCAAACGGTTCAAAGCCGTATCAACACCGGCAAGGTCGTTTCGTCCGCCAAGGACAACGGCGCCATCTTCGCCATCGCCACCTCGCAACGTGCCGAAGTCAGCGCCCTGGGCGCTGTCAAGGACAGCCTGAACCGCGGTCAGTCGGCCGTGGACGTGGCGCTTTCGGCTGGTGAGTCGGTCTCTGACCTGCTCGGCCAACTGAAAGAAAAGGCCCTCTCGGCCACCGACAAGAGCCTGACCACTTCGGCTCGCGCTGCTCTGAACGAAGACTTCAAGGCCATTCGCGACCAGATCGCGACCGTGGTTTCGAACGCCAAGTTCAACGGCGTCAACCTGCTGGACAACTCGACCGGCACGGGTGGTTACAAGGCCCTGGCCAACACTTCGGGTACGACCATCAAGGTGGCGGGTGAAAACCTGTCGCTGGGCGGCGCCAACGTCACCGTCACCGCGACGATGACCATCGGCACCTCCACGCTGGCCGGCACGGCGCTGGCTGCGGTCAACGCCTCGATCGACAAGGTCTCGGCCTCGCTCGCCCGTCTGGGCACGGGTTCGAAGTCGTTCGGCACGCACCTGAACTTCGTCGGCAAGCTGCAAGACACCATCGAAGCCGGTGTCGGCAACCTGGTCGACGCCGACCTGGCCAAGGAAAGCGCCCGACTGCAAGCGCTGCAAACCAAGCAACAGCTGGGTGTGCAGGCTCTGTCGATCGCCAACTCCTCGACCTCCACGCTGCTGGGACTGTTCCGCTAAGGAACCTGACCGGAAGGGCGGGGTCCTCGGGCCCCGCCCAACCGCTCTCCAGTCCCCTTGAAGGGAACCGCCGTTTTAACAACGGTCGGCAGGAGACATGCAAAACAATGCGAAAATCGGTGCCGTAGCCGCTTACGAGATTCCGACCGTCCCCGTCGCCACTGGCGGCGATTTCCATGACTCCAGGGCGCAGCAGGATGCCGAACAGGCCGCTCGCTACCGCCTGGTGATCGAGGAAGGGCCCCGGTCCGGATCCTTCATCTACAAGACGATGGACCGGGTCACCGGCGAGGTCGTCAAGCAGCTGCCCCGCGAACAGGTCGTCGGCCTGATGCAGGACACCGACTACAGCGCCGGCGCGGTGATCGACACCCGGGCCTGACGCATCCGAGACCCCACGAAACGCCGCGCAGGAGCGATCCGCGCGGTTAAGACGCGTGGTGAATCGTTGTTAACCATGTGTGCACAGTTCATCCCATAGCCTTGGCCAAACCTCGAAGGGCCGAGTCGGATGACGAATAGCGTCCATACCAATGTCGCCGCGCAGATCGCGCTGCAGAACCTGACCACGACGAACAGCCGCCTGGCGGATGTGCAGAGTCGCGTCTCCACGGGCCTGAAGGTCCAGGGCGCCAAGGACAACGCCGCGATCTGGGCGATCGCCCAGACCCAGCGCGCGGATGTCGGCGCGCTCGGCGCGGTGAAGCAGAGCCTGGACCGCGCGACCTCGATCGCGGATGTGGCCCTGTCGGCGGGCGAATCGATCTCGGATCTGCTGAACCAGCTCAAGGAAAAGGTCACCGCGGCGAAGGACACTTCGCTGAAGACCCAGTCGCGCCAGCTGCTGAACGCCGACTTCCAGGCCCTGATGAAGGCGATCAAGTCGGCGGTTGACAATGCGGCCTTCGACGGCGGCAACATCCTGAACGGCTCGCTGACCACCGGCATCAAATTCCTGGCCAACGCCGACGCCTCGGCCTTCGTGACCCTGGCTTCGAAGAACTTGTCGCTGGGCGGTTCGATCATCGAACTGTCGCTGACCGACAGCCTGATGACCCTGACCGGCGCGGCCAACGCCCTGAACAAGCTGGACGATTCGATCACCCAGCTGAACGCCGCCCTCGGCGAGATCGGCGCCCAGGCCAAGCAGATCCAGGCGCACAACACCTTCGTGTCCAAGCTGGTCGACACGCTGGAATCGGGCATCGGCAACCTGGTCGACGCCGACCTGGCCAAGGAAAGCGCCCGGCTTCAGGCCCTGCAGGTCCAGCAGCAGCTGGGCGCGCAATCGCTGTCGATCGCCAACCAGGCGCCGCAGATCATCCTGTCGCTCTTCCAGGGCTAAGCCAGCCGGCGGCTCCCGGAGCGGCCGATGGAAACGGGTTCGGGTCGTCGGCGGTTCGCGCCGCGCGGCCCGAAGCCGTACAAGGAAAGCAACGATTTCAGGGCGTTGACGAAGGCTCTCATGGGGCACTCCTCCGTATCCGGCACGCGATAAACGGGTGCTGCCGACCATTGTTCCCTGAGTCGCGGCGGAAGTCGCTCCGAACCCGGTCGTTAAGCCCTCGTTACAGCTCAGGCGTCAGACTGCGCGCCAGGAGCGCTCTGTGATCAACAACAGCTATCTTCTGGGTCTCTACGGTGGAACGGCGTCGCCCTCGACGTCGTACTCGACCCTGAATGCGCTCGCCAAATCGAAGGCCCAGCCGACGCCGCCGTGGTCGACCTCGGTCAAGGCGCCGGAGCAGAGCGCCCTGTTGCGCGCGGCCCTGGGCGGTCGGGACTTCATCAACGAGGGCGCGGCCCAGCTCGACATCAAGGGCGCCTCGACCGACTACAAGAAGCTGTTCGCCCTGTATCAGGGCCTAGAGACCATGAACGCCCTGATCACCCGCGCGGGGACCAAGGGCGTGACCGCCCTGGAGATGACCCAGCTGAACAAGCGGTTCTCGGCGGGCATGGCTGAGGTCAGCAAATGGCTGCCGGGCGCGGATCTGGACGCCATCCGTCTGGTGCAGGGCACCTCGTCCTCGACCAGCAAGACCACAGCCGCCGTGGCGCGGGACGGCGCGATCTCGGTCACGGGGCCGATTCACGAGGGCTCGCCCGACGCATTGGCCCCGGCCTTCGCCGGCGAGGTGCAGTTCAACATCACGGTCAAGAAGGGCGACAACACCACCAAGTCGGTGGCCAACGAACATACGGACATGGGAACCAAGCCCCGGACGCTGACCAATGTGCTGGACCACATCAACGCCAAGCTCGGGGATGCGGGGCTGGAGACGCGGTTGGGGCGCGAACTGGTCAAGCCTGAACCCAAGACCATGACCGTCGGCGGCAAGACCGTCACCCTACCGGCCGGTCCTGACCAGTTCGCCCTGGTGGTGCGCGGCGTGACGACCGAAAAGGTCAGCTTCACCCCGACCACGGCCGCGGACGCTGTCTATGTAGTGCAGGGCTCCGGCACGGCCGGCGGCCTGCAGATGCTCAAATTCCAGAGCGACACCGGCGGCGCCGCGCCCCCGCCCGTCGCCGGCGTCGGCGAGACCCAGTGGGTCGACGGCCGCGCCTCCCAGACCGCCCTGCCGCCAGGCGTTGAGACGGTCCGCGCCAGCACCACGGGACCGGACGGCTCGGTGTGGATGGTGGCCGATCTCAAGGCTGGGCCGGACACCCAGCCGATCAAGGGCCAGAAGGACGTCGCGCTGATCAAGCTGGACTCCGCCGGCCGCGTGGTCATGACCCAGGCCATCGGCGCCGCCTCGACCGCCAGCGGTTACGCTATCGCAGTCGACGCCAATGGCCGGGTCGCCGTGGCCGGTTCGGTCACTGGCGCGCTGGACGCGGGCAAGGCGGGCGATGTGGCCACCGTCGCCGACAGCTTCGTGACCGTCTTCGACGCGGAAGGGCAGGAAGTCTGGACCCAGCGCCGCGGAGCCCGCGCCGCCGACGAGGCGACCTCGGTCAGCTTCGGTCCGAACGGCACGGTCTATGTCGGCGGACGCGCCCAGTCGGCCATGACGGGCACGGTCGGCGTGGGCGGCTGGGACGGCTACGTCCAGGCGTTCAGCGAGACCCAGGAACACAAGTATGCGCCCATCGTCTCCAAGGCGGCGGGGGTCTCGCAGTTCGGCACGGCCGGAACCGACGGCGTCGACGCCATCGTGGTGGACGGGAACAATCTCTATTCGGCGGGCGTCGAGGACGGCCGCATCGTGGTGCGCCAGTTCACCCTCGCGGCGGACGGCAAGCCGACGCTGGCCGCCACGCGCGACCTGGGCGACGCCAGCGGCGAGATCAGCGGCCTGGCCGTCGAGAACGGCAAGGTGATCATCAGCGGCACGACCCGCAACGCCTCATTGGGCATCGGCACGATCACCACGGCCCACCACGGCGGCAAGGACGCCTTCGTGGCCGTGATCGACGACAGCCTGGCCGCCTCGACCGAGGACCGCCTGACCTATGTCGGCGGCACGGGCGACGACAGCGCCGCGGACATGAAGATCCAGGGCGGCAAGGTCTGGCTGACCGGCATCGCCAACCGGCCCGAGGACGCCAAGGCCACCGATCCGACCAAGGCCTATCTGACCCGTATCGATCCGACGACCGGCGCGGTCGAGTGGCGGCGCGACTGGGAAGGCGACGGGGCGCAGGCCAAGCCCCTGACGCTGGCGGTCGCCGCCGGCGGCGCCAGCGTGCTGGACCGGCTCGGCCTGCCGCAGGGCGAGATCGACCAGAGCCAGTCCAAGACCCTGACCAACGCCACCTCCCTGCGGGCCGGCGACCGATTCTATGTGTCGCCCGCCGACGGCGGTCGGCCTGTGGCGGTCACCATTGAGGCCCGCGACACCCTGCAGAGCCTGGGCCGCAAGATCGAACAGGCTTCGAACATGAAGCTGAAGGTCACCGTGGTGTCCGAGACGGCCAAGGGCGCCGAGCCGGGCGACCTGGCCACCGCTCTGCGCACTGGTCTGCAGCGCCTGTCCATCGTCGCGCGCGATGGGGTGAAGGGCGCCGTGCTGACCTCGGGTGAGACCGGCCGCGACGCGCTGGCGGGACTGGGCCTGTCGCAAGGCTATATCGGCAAGACGGTCGGCGACGACGTCACCAAGACCTTCGGCTTGGGCCTGCCGACCAACCTGACCCTCACGGACGCCGCCGCGGTCAAGACGGCCGGGGAGAAGGTGCAGGCGGCGATGAAGGCGATCCGCGACGCCTATCGCGCATTGTCCCCGGAATCGGCCAAGCCCGCGGTCACCGGCCAGGCCCCGGCCTACCTGACCGCCCAACTGGCCAACTACCAGGCGGCCCTTGCGCGTCTGGGCGGCGGCTGACGCCGTCAACGTAAAGCGTTGACGGGCCCTGCTCCGGCGGGGTTATTGGGGGCTCCATCCGCGCGAGCCTTTCATGCCCAAGGACAACCGTATCCTCATCGCGATCGGCGCCGCTGCAGCCGTCGTGATCGCCGTCATCGTCGGCCTGTTGATGACGGGCGGACGTGACGAGCCCGCCGCGCCGCCGCCTGCCGCGCAAGGCGGGCTGACCGTCTCGGTGGCGGATGCGCCGGGTCTGGATTCCACGCGTGAGCTGCGCTGCTACGTCGACGGCCAGTTCGTCGGCATGGCCACCCTGACCGATTGCGCGCGCCGCAACGGCCTGGCCACGGATGCGCTCGATGTCGGCGTCGATGCGACCGGCAATCTGGTCGCCGCCCCGACCGCCTCCCTGACCCCGCCGCCGTCGGCGCCGCCGGTCGAACTGACCGAGACCCAACCTGACGCCACGCCGATCGAATCGACCCAGCCGGCCCAACCCGCGCCGCAGCCTGCGGCGGCCGGCGGCGCGTGCCTGCGCTACACGGGATCGGACTGGCGGACCGTATCGTCGGGCATGAGCCTGAACCAGTGCGTCGTCGCGCTGTACGCCGGCACCTGCGTGCGCCCGGGCGAGGCCCTGTACGGCCGCTGGGGCGAGACGACCCTGCGCCTGGTTCCGCGCCGCGTGGAACAATCGCCCGACAACAACCGCTTCCGCCTGCTGGCGGATCAGGACCGCCGTTGCCAGTTCCCGGATCTCCATTGATGAAGCGCACCTCCATCGTTCTCGCCGCGGGCGTCGGCCTCCTGGCGCTGAGCGCCTGCCAGAACACCACCAAGGCGCCGTTCGATCCGGGCGTCTGCTACGCGGTCGAACTGGGCAAGGAGGGCGAGGAGCCGACGTTCAACGTCGTCGCGCGCGACCAGCCGCAGATCGAATTCTGCGCCGCCCGTCTTGAAGAGATGCGGCTGCGCTTCCTCGGCCTGGGCGGCAGCCGCCGCGAGGTCATCGGTTCGTATCAGGGCCAGTTCATCTTCATCGACCGCGCCGGCGTCTCCTTCGGCAAGACGCTGGAGGGCTCGCGTTTCATGGCGCTGGCCCGGACCGGCGACGGCCGCCTGGCCATTCCGGGCGCGATCCAGCAGGAGGTGGACGCCCCCCGCGGACCGCCCGCGCCGGTCGCCGCTCCGCCGCGGTAGGGTCCGCTTCGCGCTGGACAGCGCGGAACAAAGGTGGAACAAGTCGCGCTTCTGTGGATTGCGACGACAAATCGGCCCCGGCGGCGCGAAAGCGCGCTAGGCCACGTGAGAACGGCCTGAATCAGCGCGGAAAGCGTGGTGGGCCAGCTAGCTAAAGGAGCTCGATGATGGCGGGCAGCGTCAATAAGGTCATTCTGGTCGGCAACCTGGGCAAGGACCCGGAGATCCGCACCCTCAACTCGGGCGAACGCGTCGCCAACCTGTCCCTCGCGACCTCGGAGACGTGGCGCGACAAGGCCACCGGCGAGCGCAAGGAAAAGACCGAGTGGCACCGGGTGGTCATCTTCAACGAGAACATCGTGAAGGTCGCCGAGAACTATCTGAAAAAGGGCTCGACGGTTTACATCGAGGGCTCTCTCACGACCCGGAAGTACGAGCAGGGCGGCGTCGAGAAATACACCACCGAGATCGTGCTGCAGAAATTCCGCGGCGAGCTGACCATGCTGGGCGGCCGCTCGGACGGCGCCGGCGGCGGTCAGTCGCGCGGCGGCGATGACGACTATTCCTCGGGCTTCTCGACCGGCGGCGCCAACAAGCCCTCGGGTCCCAAGGAAAGCTACGACCTGAACGACGACATTCCGTTCTAGGGAACGGTTCGGCCTTCACGGCCACATTCCGAAATGTGAAGTGTCGGGTGCGGGTCTCGCACCCGGCACGTTCACGGGCTAACCCGGTGCGGTGATCACCCCGGACAAGCCTCACAGCCCGCTCAGCCTCATCGAGATCGTCGCGATCGTCGCGATCGTCGTCATCTGGGGCGTGAACAACGCCGCCGCCAAGGTGGCGACCGAGGTCCTGCCTCCGCTGCTGACCGGCGCCCTGCGATTCGCCATCGCGGCGGCCTGCCTGATTCCCTTCGTCCGTCCGCCCTTCCCGAACTGGAAGAGCCTGCTGCTGATCGTCTGCATCGGCGGGCCGCTGCACTACGGCCTCGTCTATCTCGCCTTCTGGCTGGCGCATGACGTCAGTCCGGTGTCCGTCGCGACCCAGCTGTGGGTCCCGTTCACCGCCCTGTTCGCCTTCCTGCTGCTGGGCGAGCGCCTGTCGCGATTCGCCCTGATCGGAATGGGCGTGGCCTTCCTCGGCGTCGCCTGGATGACGCTGGACGCCCACGCCATCGAGGACTGGAAGGGAATCGCCGTCGGCGTCGCCGCCGCCAGCGCCTGGGCCATCACCACGGTCATCGCCCGCCGCACCACCTCGATCCCGCCGCTGAAGATGCAGGGCCTTCTGTCGCTGGTCGCCCTGCCGACGCTGGCGTTCGGTTCGGCGATGTTCGAGCGCGGGCAGTGGGAGGCGATCCAGAGCGCGGACGCCCTGATCTGGGCCTGCTTGATCTGGGCCGGGCTGGTCTCGTCTGTGCTGGCCACGACCCTGGTCTTCTGGTTGGTGCAGAAGCGCGAGGCGGGTCGGGTGACGCCCTATCTGCTGGCCACCCCGGTGGTCTCGATGCTGATCGGCTGGTCCCTGCTGGACGACGTTCTGACCCCGCAGATCCTGACCGGCGCGGCCATGACCCTGGGCGGCGTGGCCGTGGTGGCCCTGGCCGAGCGGGGCCTGCGCGCCGGCGCCGCCAAGGCCTGAACCCAAAAGCTGGAACGAAAAAGGCCCGGACGCTGGGCGTCCGGGCCTGATTCTCTAACGCCGGATCCGGTCCTAGAGGCCGGGGAGCTTGAAGCCCGAGTCGCGGCGCGGCGTGATGCTGATGCCGCCGCGGCCGCCGGTCAGCGCCTGCATGCGGGCGTATTCGCTGGCGGCGTCGATGGTCAGGGCGCCTTCCGACGTCTGGGTCGTGGTCGCGGCCTGGGTCGAGGCGTCGTCGCGGCGCCAGAACATGATGCGGTTGGCCCAGCTCTCTTCCTTGTGGGCCAGATCGCCGAACTCGTCGTCGATCACATAGCGCGCCAGCGGGTCGGCGCGGTCGCCGCCGGCCTGGGCCACCAGAATCTGCTCGCCTGGCGAACGGGTCACGGACTGGCGTTGGCCGAGAAGGATCTGACGCGCGGCCGATTCCGGGGCCAGCTCCTGCGGGCGCGGTTGGCCCGGCGCGGGCGGACGCAGGCCGTATTCCGGCGGCACGGTCAGCGGGGCGGTCGAAACCGTCAGGAACTCGTCGGGCGTCACCTTGGACAGGCCGATGCTCTGCTGGAGGTTGCTGCACGCGCCCAGCGCGAGCGCGGACACGGCGAGGGTCAGAACGGCGGTAGTGCGAAGACGCATGATCAATCCCGGTGCAGCGCGCCGACAGGCGCACGCGTAAACCCTAGTGGAAGCGGCTGATTACGACTTTTCGGCGGCGAGGCCAACCACGACCATTCCCGGTTCGGGTCGTTCCGACCCGAACTTAGGGAAATGGTCCCGGAATTATGCCTGGCGCGATGATCTGGGTTCGGCGGCGGAAGCCTCCGAACCGATATCGCGCTTGGCAGCGCGTTCGGACAGCAGGCTGTCGAGGATCAGCAGAATCACGCCGATGGTGATGGCGCTGTCCGCGACGTTGAAGACCCACGGGAAGACGCCGGTGCCCGAGAAGTCGGCGAAGTCGACCACGAAGCCGAAACGGATGCGGTCGATGACGTTGCCGACGGCGCCGCCGATGACCAGGCCGATGGCGGTGATCAGCAGGCGGCGGTCAGCCTTCAGCGCCCACCAGCCCAGCAGGCCCGCGACCCCGATCGAGAAGACGCTCAGGAACCAGCGACCGGCGCCGCCGCCGAATAGGCCGAAGCTGACGCCGTCATTGGCCACGAAGGTGATCTTGAAGAAGGAGCCCAGCACCTCGATCGAGCGATAGCCCCACAGCTCCCGGTCCAGCATCGCACCGCCGGCGTCGAGCATGTTCAGGCCCGACAGGACCCAGGCCTTGGTCAGCTGATCGAGGATGACCACAACAAGGGCGAAGCCGTAGGCGGCGTAGGCGATACGAGGGATTTTCATTCGGTTCGCTGAAAGATTGAGCGGTTCGGGTTAGCAGCCCGCGCCTCGCGCGCGAAGGGTTTTTCTGGCGGCACAGCGTCGCGCAACCCGGTTTTTCCTTGTCCAGCGGGGCTCTAGGCCCCAGATGTGACGCTTCAACCCGCAAGGATTTCCCCACGCACTCGAAGGAGCGCCGATGACGCATGCCGATGTGGCCGAGCAAGCCGCGCACGTGGCCAGCCATGCCGACAGCCTGATCCTCACCCTGGTCGGCGGCTTCGTGCTGGCCTTCCTGTTCGGGATGCTGGCCAACCGGCTGAAGCTGTCTCCGTTGGTGGGCTATCTGGTCGCCGGCATCGTGGTCGGACCGCACACCGGGGGCTTCGTCGCCGACACCGAACTGGCGCCGCAGTTGGCCGAGATCGGGGTGATCCTGCTGATGTTCGGAGTCGGGCTGCATTTCTCGTTGGCCGACCTGATGAAGGTCCGCAAGATCGCCATCCCGGGCGCCCTGGTGCAGATCGCGGCGGCCACGGCGCTGGGCTGGGGCCTCGGCCGGTTGATGGGCATGAGCGATCTCGAGGCCATCCTGATGGGGTTCGCCCTGTCCGTCGCCTCGACCGTGGTGCTGTTGCGGGCGCTGGAAGAGCGCAAACAGGTCAAGGGCGACGTCGGCCGTCTCGCCATGGGCTGGCTGATCGTCGAGGATCTGGTGATCGTCATCGCCCTGGTCATCCTGCCGCTGATGGTGATCCAGCCGGGCAGCACGCTGAACGGCGGCGAACTGGCCGGGTCGATCGGCTGGACGCTGTTCAAGGTCGCGGGCTTCACCGCGGTCATGCTGGTCGTGGGCGCCAAGGTGCTGCCCTGGGTGCTGGTGCGGATCGCCCACACCAAGTCGCGCGAGCTGTTCACCCTGGGCGTTCTGGCGATCGCCCTGGGCATCGCCTGGGTGGCCTACGCCCTGTTCCACTCCTTCGCCCTGGGCGCCTTCCTGGCCGGGTTGGTGCTGAACAGTTCGCCGCTGGGCCATAACGCCGCCGAGCGCTCCCTGCCGCTGCGCGACGCCTTCGCCGTGCTGTTCTTCGTCTCGGTGGGGATGCTGTTCGACTGGCACATCCTGATCGACCGTCCGCTGGATGTGCTGGGCCTGCTGGCCATCGTCATCGTCGGAAAGTCGATCGCGGCGCTGGCCATCACGACCGTGTTCAAGCTGGACAAGGCGACCAGCCTGACCGTCGCCGCGGCCCTGGCCCAGATCGGCGAGTTCTCGTTCATCCTGGCCGCGCTCAGCGTCCAGCTGGGCGGGATGCGGCAGGAGACGCACGACCTGATCCTGGCCGCCGCCCTGCTGTCGATCTCGCTGAACCCGTTCGTCTTCGCCTTCATTGACCGCATCGGGGCCAAACCAAAAACGCCCCCCAAGGTGGAGAGCGTTCCGGTTCGCGACCTGATCTGAAGTCGGGCTACCGCGTGCCGATCACGACGTGCAGTTGATTGTCGGACGGATCCTCGAAGGTCACGTCCGTTGTATTGCTCACGCCTTGGGAGAAGACCTTCACCCGCTGGCCGTCAAGGATCTGAACGTCCTGTGGCTTGAAGCCGAGATCGGTGGTCATCAGTTGCTTGGCGGCGGCCGCGCTGGCCGCGGAGCCGTGAACCTCGATTTTCACAAGTTTCGGCACGTCCGGTCTCCCCTAGATGGCCCCTTCGAGGGCGGCAAGCTGACCTGGGCTGAGGTCTCGGAGCAGGATCGTCAGAACGGACAGGCTTGACGCCTGAGCGAGTTCAGCCCGCTCTCCAGGCGCCAGCACGGCGCCGGCCTTGGCGAGCAGGGCGTCCCGCTTTGCGTTGTCCAGGGCGGAATTGGTCGTCATCGCAGCGGCGATGCGCCCGACCCGTTGCTCAAGCACGGTCCTGCGACCGCCATAGAGGGCTTCAATCTCAGCAGCGTCGACGCCCGCTCGTGTCGCGTCGGCGACGGCGCGGGCCGCGCCCTCCGCCGCCCGGCTCCGGTCCGCTTCCGAAAAGTTCTCCAGCATGTCCGCGATGCGGCTGAAGTTGGCCTGCGTCTGCTCCGACATCCCACCCTGGGTCGCACTTTGCGTGCACACGAAGTTGAGCATGTCGCGAGCCAGAAGGACGGTCTCGGTGCGTCCTTTCAATTCCGACACGGCGGCGGCGAGTTTCACGGTGCTGTCCAGGTCAACGCCCGTGTCCCCGGCGGGCGCTGTGGTGAGCAGGCCCAGGGAGGTGTCCGCGGTCCGGGAGTAGGCGACATCTCCCGCCGGCAGCAGGCAGATCGTCGTGTTGGCCCCATTTCGAACGATCAGCGTCGATCGGAGGTCGGCGGGCGTCGAATGGATCGAGACGTTGCGCGCCGTGGTCGGACCGATGTCGGTGACGATGGTGTTGAACGCCGGCAGGCAGCCGCCTGTCAGGCACGACAGCGCGATCGCGAATACTGCACGCATGACACCCCCCATGGCGACCACAATCAATGCGTTAACACCAGATTGCGGTCGCCACCTAAGCGGGATGTTAAGGTTTCGTCAATCCTTGTTATCCGGGGGCTAGAGCACCCCGATCATCGAGGCGACCAGAGGGTGCCGGACGATGTCCTGTTCGGCCAGGCGCACCACGGCGATGTCCGGCACGG
>Ga0307406_10001504_pt1 | contig 12878 bp, 11 predicted proteins | sample 322Cmetagenome_3_FD_203706 | JGI IMG/M metagenome (GOLD analysis project Ga0307406, IMG submission 203706) | Maize rhizosphere microbial communities from greenhouse at UC Davis, California, United States - 322HYB-C-2 | ecosystem: Host-associated > Plants > Roots > Rhizosphere > Soil | place... | reverse complement strand
ATGTAGAAGGTCGTCAGGAAGGCGACGAAGACGGCGATACCAAAGAGCGCCTTGTTGCCATCATAGGCAGCCGTGAGGATTTCCTCCTTCGAGTAGAAGCCGGAGGTGACGAACGGCACTGCCATCAATGCGGCGGTCCCGATGAAGAAGGTCAGGCCGGTGATCGGCATCTTCTTCAGCAGGCCGCCCATCTTCCAGATGTCCTGTTCGTGGTGGCAGGCGTAGATGATCGCGCCTGAGCCGAGGAAGAGCAGCGCCTTGAACCAAGCATGCGTGAAGAGGTGGAACATGCCGGCTTCACCTGAGAGAAGGCCGACAGACATCACCATGTAGCCGAGCTGCGAGAGCGTCGAGTAGGCGAGGATCTTCTTGATGTCACTCTGCTGGGTGGCCATCAGCGCGGCGCACAGCGAGGTGATGCCACCGATCCAGGAAATGGTCTGGCCAGCGAAGTTGTCGAAAGCTTCCGAGCCAATCGAGAGCTGCACGCGGAAGAGCATGTAAACGCCCGCCGCCACCATCGTCGCGGCGTGGATCAGGGCGGACACTGGAGTCGGGCCTTCCATCGCATCCGGCAGCCAGACATGGAGCGGCATCTGGGCGGACTTGCCGACCGCACCGCAGAAGACGCAGAGCAAGGCTGCGCCCAGCACACCCGTCGAAACCGTGGAAAGACCACCGCCAGCGGCCCACTCCTTCATTCCAGCAAAGCCGAGGTGACCGGTGATGCCCCAGAGCATCAGGATCCCGATCATGAAGCCGAAGTCCCCCACCCGGTTCACGATGAACGCCTTCTTGGCAGCATCGGCAGCCGAGGCCTTCTGATACCAGTGACCGATCAGGAGGTAGGAACTGAGGCCGACCAGCTCCCAGAACATGAAGGTCATGATAAAATTCGACGCCAGCACGATGCCGGTCATCGAAAACATGAAGAGCGAGAGGCAGGTGAAGTAGCGGGCCTTGGCGCTATCGTCCGCCATGTAGGCCAGCGAGAAGACGTGAACCAGCAGGCCGATGCCCGTGACCACGATCATCATGCCGGTCGAAAGCTGGTCGAGCGTGACGCCGATCTGCAACTTGAAGTCGCCAACCGTCAGCCAGTTGATCGGCTCGGGTGCGACGGGATTGCCACGAAGCAGCATCAGCGAAATGCCAAACGTCACCGCGACGGAGATCACCGACACCATCGACGCGATGAAGGCATTCCGCTTGAGGTAAAGCTGGTTCGCCGCGGCGGCGATCAGCGGGAGGAACAGGAGGGCCCAGACCATTTTCGATTGAAGATTGTCGATTGAAGATTTCCCGAGAACTCAGCCGCGCATGCTGGTGAGATCTTCCGTGTTGATCGTCTGCCGGGCGCGATAGAGCGCGACAATGATCGCGAGGCCGACCGCGACTTCAGCGGCGGCGACGGTGATCACGAAGAACACCAGCATCTGGCCATTGTAGTCCGGCAGACCATTGGAGCCGTGGAAGCGCGAGAAAGCCACCAGCGTGAGGTTCGCGGCGCTGAGCATCAGCTCGAGGCACATGAAGACCACGATGATGTTCCTGCGGAGCACCACGCCCGAGAGGCCGATGGCGAACAGAAGACCGGAGACGAGCAGATAGTCGTGAAGGCTGGCCATGACTCAGGTGGTTTGGCGCTTGGAAAGAACGACGACGCCGATGGTGGCGACGAGCAGCAGCACGCCGACGATTTGCAGTGGCAGGTTGTAGCCCTTGAACAGGGTATCGCCGATCAGGTTGACGTCAGGCAGATGGCCGGCAGCGAGCTTGGTCGAAATACCGGGGCTGCTTTCCGCGAAATGGGTGGAGGCCGCCGCGAGATCGAGCGGTTTGGATTCCACATCCGGCGACTTCGAAAGGATGCCGATGAGCTGGATCGTGAACGCGAGCACGATGCCCAATCCCCCGAGCAACGGGGCGAGCTTCGGTGCGCGCTTCTCCTCGATCTTCAAATCGAGGAGCATGATGATGAAGATGAACAACACCATGATCGCGCCGGCATAGACCAGGATCTGGATGATCCCGACGAAGAAGGCATTCAGGCCAATGAACAAGCCGGCGAGGCCGACGAACGAGGCAACCATCGACAATGCTGAAGCGACGGGATTCCGCAGCGAAACCACCGCAATGCCGCCGACGAGCATCACCACGGCGAAGAACCAGAAAAGATAGAGAGGCATCAGGGAGAGAGGAGAAAAGGTTCAGTCGTCGTGCTTCAGGGAAAAGATCCAGCCACCGACGCCCACAACGAGCAGCACGCCGCAGATCACATAGGTGACCGAGCCGAAGGGATCAGGCCCCGCGACCAAACGATGCGCGTTGAGCAGTCCGTAGACGCCCGCGATCACCACGAGAGCTGAAGCAAGGGATCTCATCCGGATCGAACGGCGCTGCCTATTTGAGTTCATTCCACTTGTTGACGAGGCCGACGCGCTTGCCGCCGATCTCGTAGAGCTTCTCCTTGTCGTGCACCATGTCGGCGCGCTTGAGGCCGGTGATCGCGTAATCCTTGCGGAGGAAAATGGCCTGCTCGGGGCAGACTTCCTCGCACATGCCGCAGTAGATGCAGCGGATCATATCGATATCGAATTCCAGCGGGCGCTTCTCGACCTTCGCCCACGGATCGTCGGACGGGATCTCACTCGGGGTGATCTTGATCGCCTTCGGCGGACAGATGAATTCGCAGAGTTGGCAGGAGACGCAGCGCTCGCGGCCCTGCTCGTCCGTCACCAGCGCGGGCGCACCGCGGTAGTGCTCGGGCAGATGTTCGTCCCACTTCTGCTCGGGATACTGCATCGTGATGCCGAGGCCCGATGACTCCATGTCCTTGGCACCGCGGGTCTTGCCGCGCAGCGAGGCGACGGCGTGCTTCATCGTAATGAAGAAGCCCTTGATGACCGCGCCGAGGTAGAGCTTCTCCCCGGTGTTCAGTTTCGGACGTGTGACTTTGACGACGGCCATGGGTGGAAAAGTTAGATTGAGACCGGGATGGACTTCTTCTCGGACACCTTGAGCACCCAGATGAGGGCGCCGGTGACGATGGCGAGGACGATCAGCCCGCCGATGGTGGCGGCGGCCCCGAACTGCGGCGCAGCGATGACCAGCGCGGCGAGGAAGACGTTGATGAGCGCGGCTTCGAAGAAGATCACCCAGCCAAGGCGCATCAGCTGGTCGTAGCGGAAGCGCGGCACCGTCCAGCGGACGAGGATGAAGAACAGGATGAAGGCCACCACTTTGCCCATGAAGACGGCCATATTGATCAGACCGCCAATGCCAACCGGCCCGATATGCACGCTCTCCGCCCACTTGTCGAACCACGGACCGAGCGACCAACCGCCAAGGAAAAGAGTCACGACCATCGCGGAACCGATGACCATCGCCGCGTATTCACCCATGAAGAACATGGCGAACTTCATCGACGAGTATTCCGTGTGGTAGCCACCGACGAGTTCGGTTTCGCACTCCGGAAGGTCGAAGGGCATGCGGTTGGTTTCCGCGAAGACCGAGGTGGTGAAGATCACGAAGGCGATCATCGCCGGCACCCAGAACAGCCACGCAGTGTAGTCGCCGCCATTGTTCCAAGGAGCCGACTTGCCCCACAGAGGAAGCAGGAGCCAGCCGTTCTCGGACTGCTGTTGAACGATGTTCGAGAGATTGAGATCGCCGTAATAGAGCAGCACCGGCACGACCGACAGGCCGAGGGCGATCTCGTAGGAGATCATCTGCGCCGTGGAACGCACACCGCCAATGAAGGGGAACTTCGAGTTCGAGGACCAGCCGGCGAGGGTAATGCCATAAACCGCCAGCGAGGAGACCGCGAAGATGAAGAGCGGACCGACATCGAGGTTAGCGATGACCAACTTGTGATGCTCGCCATTCACGACGATGTCACCGCCGAAAGGGACCACGCACACGGTGACTAGCGACGGCACCACCGTCAGCGCCGGAGCCAGCCAGTAGAATGCCTTGCGGACGTGCGATGGAGTGAAGTCTTCCTTCAGGAACAACTTCAGGCCATCCGCCATCGGCTGAATCAGACCGAAGAACGAGAAGTCCTTCTTGGCACCGAACAGCGTGAACGGCATGCCGACGCGGTTAGGACCCACGCGATCCTGAATGATCGCGGAGAAGCGGCGCTCAAAGTAAACCGAGATCGGCACCAACGGCAGCACGACCATGAAGGTCAGGCCGATGACCTTGGCGACGATGATGAGTAAGGAAACGAGATCCATGAAAATTGGCGAAACGGATTCAATCGACGAGGTGTCCCAGCCCGGACTTCCGCATCTCCTGGTCAGACGGCAGATTGGCAAGGAACTGCTGGCTCAGTTGATCGAGCTTCTGACGTTGGGACGCGTCCCGGTAGAGTTCCACGTTCACGCTCATGAGACGGCTCTCCGGACGCTTGGCAAATTGTGGCGTCCGGATAACGACGAGCTTGCCGCGGCTCTCGATGCGCTGGGTCACGACGAACGGCTTTGACGGATTCTCTGGATTCTCAAAGGTTGCCTTTGCGAATACCGGCACCTCGACGCTCTCCTTGAGGATGATGCCCACATGGAGGTTGTAGGGCTTGCTTGAGGACTTCGTTTTTAAGCCGGCCCCCGCCGTTGCCACTTCCATGTGCGCCGTTTTCGCCGCGCTCGGCATGGACGGACCCACCGCGCACGATGTAATCGCGACGGAAAGCAGGGCTAAGAGGAGGGCTTTCATGGGTGGGATCAACTCTCTTTGAAATCGATTAGCCGTTGATCAGGCCAGCGGCTTTGCGAGCGCGTTCGTTTTCGAGCAGCGGGATCTTCACGCCCGTTTCGGTGATGGGCAGGCCGAGGTCGCCGATCTTCGAAAGCGTGAGGCCATTGAACTCGGTGACGCCTTCGGCCATGGCCTTGAAGACGTCTTCAATCATCGCCGGGCCATCGCTCGGGTTCGCGCCCCGGAGAGCAAGGACGAGATCGCGGAGGATTTCCCAGTCGTCCTTGGCATCGCCGAACGGCTCGACGGCGCGATTGAGGCGCTGGAGGCGGCCGGTGACGTTGACCATCGACCCGCGCTTTTCAGCGGCAGCGGCACCCGGAAGCACCACATCGCTGACCTCAGCGGTCGGACCGGCGAGAAGCTGGATGGAGGCGATGAAAGCGGGCTTCTCAAGATCTTCCTTCGTGAAGCCAGCTTCGAAGAGATCTTCGCCCAGCACCAGCAGCGCCTTGATTGACCCGGAGCGGACGCCTTCGCGGATCGCGAACAGGCCGCCGTTCGGATCAGGCGTCTGCCACACCAGCTTCGCGCCGGTGGTGTTCGGGTTGCGATCCTCGGAAATCAGAATGCCGTCGCTTTCGCCGGTTCGCGGGACGGTGGTGTATTGACCGGTCCCCAGTTCGTCAGCCAGCGCGCGGACGAGGAACAGTTCCTCATTGGTCATGCGGGCCGAAGCGACGATCGCGATCTCGCCTCCCTGGAACTTCTTCAATTCTGCAGCCGTCGCGTGGATGGTGTGGAACCACGAGTTCGTCTCGTGGCCGTTCACGCCCTTGATCATCGGCTCGGTCAGGCGCGCATCGCTATCCACATAGTGGAAATTCAGCCTGTGCGAGTCGGGCATCCACGTCGAATTGACGTCGTCGTTCTGGCGCGGGGTGATGCGGTGGATCTTGTTGCTGCGGGTCCAAATCGTGATGTTGGCACCAGTGCCGCAATTGACGTCGATGCTCTTGGTCTCCTTGAGGAACCAGACCCGCATCTGGAAGCGGAAGTCGTTCGAAGTCAGCGCCCCGACCGGACAGATATCGACCGTATTGAGCGAGTAATTCGAGTCCAGCTTGCGGCCCGGATGAACCGTCAGCGTGGTGTGGGTGCCGCGCTGGGTGAAGCCAAGCACCGCATCGTCGGCGACCTCGTCCATGAAGCGGATGCAGCGGCTGCACATGATGCAGCGCTCGTCATCGAGCCGGACCCGCGGGCCGATATCCACATTCTTCGGCTTTTTGACCTTCATGTCCACGAACCGGGACTCGCCGCGGCCGTGTTCGACGGAAAACTCCTGGAGGCGGCACTCGCCGGCCTGATCGCAGATCGGGCAGTCCAGAGGGTGATTGATGAGCAGGAACTCCATCACGCCCTCGCGGCACTTTTCGACCAGCTCGCCGGTGGTGCGGATGCCCATGTTCTCGGACACCGTGTTCGCACAGGCGATCACCGGGCGGGGCATCCAGCCGATCGGCTGGTAGCCATTCTCGTCGTAAGTGGATTCCTGACCCGGTGCCGGGCGTGGCGGCATGCCCATCTGGACGAGGCACATGCGGCAGTTTCCCGGGGCGGAAAGCTTCGGATGGTAGCAGTAGTGCGGGACCTCCTGCTTCGCCAGCTTGCAGGCCTCGATCATCCGCATACCGCGCGGGACCTGCAGCCAAACCCCGTCGATCTGCACGTTGACCAAGCCTTTTTCGGCGGCGAGATCCTTTGGAAGCTTGGCTTCGGCGGTGGCGGCGTTGTCGCTCATGGGGCAAGGAGGCACGCGGGGAGACCCCGGGCGGGGCGGACTATGAAAAAGCCCCCGGCGAGCGGCAAGCGCACTTTGTGAAAAATTTCACAAAGTCCCGGGAAATCCGCCGCCCTCCTCCCCCACGCGATTACGTGTCCTATTCCGCGGAGTTATGGATTGCCATCCTACCCGATGAGTACATAGCATGCGAATGGGTTCACTCCCTCCCCCCTTGGATCACCCCTTCCCAATGTCCCCCACTCCCATGAATTCCGGCGAGATCGTCGTTTCGGTCGTCGTTCCCGCATACAACGCCGAAACGTGGCTTCCTCTAACGCTGGAATCCGCGTGCCAGCAGACTCTGCGGGAAATCGAGATCCTCGTGGTGGATGACGATTCGTCGGACCGCACGGCAGAAGTCGTCCGCGAATTCTCCGCCCGCGACCCACGGGTACGCCTCATCCATCGCAAAAACGGCGGCGTGGGTGCCGCACGCAATACTGCCATCGCCGAAGCCCGCGGGAGATACATTGCCCCGCTCGATGCAGATGATCTCTGGGCCCCTGAAAAACTCGCTGCCCAAGTGGCCTGCATGGAAGCAGGAGGTGAGCAGATGGGCATGTGCTACTGCTGGTCGGAGAAGATCGATGCCCGCGGCCAACGAATCACGGCCGGATTCCCTTTTGAAATCGAGGGCAGCGTCCTCCGCCCCTTGGTGCTGAGAAACTTCGTCGGCAGCGGCAGCGTTCCCATGTTCCGCGCCGCCGCTCTGGCGAAGGTCGGCCCCTATCTTGAACGCTCCGAACAGGGCGGTGAGCAAGGCTGCGAAGACTGGGATCTCAGTCTCCGGATTGCCGAGCACTACCAGATCGGCCTCGTCCGCCGCTGCCTCGTGGGCTATCGTCAGATCGCCAACTGCATGAGCCTGAATGCGGAGGGCATGAGCCGGTCCTATCAGGTCATCATCGCCCGCGCCAAGGCCCGCGACACAGGTCTGCCACCCGCAGTCTTCCGCTGGTCCGCAGGGAACTTCTACAGCTATCTCGTTTCAAAGTGCTACCTGTGGGGTGACTACCCTGGCTGCCTCCAGTCGATGGCCCGGGCGGCATCCGCCGACATCATGCTTTTTGGAAACCGCCGCTTCTACCTGATGGGGCTGAAGAGCCTCCTCCGTATCTTGACCGGGACACGTGGGATGCCGCCCGGCGCCGATCCCGATGCTCCCCAGAAACGCCAGCGGTCCTCGTGGGCCGAATCGATCCAATCCCGCCGCTGGCAGGACGCGGTCGAGACCACCGGCGCCCTTCCGAAGTCCTGAATTTTCCACCAACCCTCCTCCCCCATGCTCCTTCCCATTCTCCCCATTGACTACGAGCTCGCCTCACCCGGCGACCTTGAGGTCGGCCCCGACTACCGCGCGGCCCGCGTTTTTGTCCGTTGGCACGGCGTTCCGATCGCGGTGATCCAAGTTCCGGTGGTCGCGGGCAAACTCCGCGGTCGTGATGTCGGCTCCCGGGTCATGGCCCGCCAGCAGGGACGACTCGGCCGCGAAATCGCCCGTCGTGCCCTGATCGGCAACGGCATCCTTGAGCCGCTCGATGTTCGCAAGCACGGCCCCGATCCCGAAGCTCCCAACGCGGCCTCCACCATCAGCGTGGCCGTCTGCACCCGCGACCGACCGGAGGACATGAAGAAGTGCCTCGCCTCGCTCGCCGCCCTGCGGGTGAAGCCGCTGGAGGTCATCATCGTGGACAATGCTCCTGCGACCGAAGCCACGAAGGAGCTGGTAACGAATCACTTTCCCCAGTTCCGCTACGTCCGCGAGGACACCCCGGGCCTCGACCACGCCCGCAACCGAGCCATCGTCGAAGCCAAGGGCGACATCATCGCCTACACCGACGACGACGTGATGGTTGAGCCTGACTGGGTCGGAGCTCTGGGTCGCGTCTTCGCCGAAGACCCGGCCATCGGCCTGGTCACCGGCCTGATCGAGCCGGCGGAACTCGAAACGGAAGCCCAAGCGCTGTTCGAGCGTTACGGCGGCTTCGGCCGCGGCTGTGCCCGCACTTATCTGCAATCCTCCGCTCCCGGCTCAGCGATGCCGTGGAACCTCGTCGGTGCCGGCCAGCTGGGAGCCGGGGCGAACATGGCCGTCCGCCGTGAGCTTTTCGACAGGATCGGTCACTTCGACCCGGCGCTGGACGTCGGCACCCCGACTCTGGGTGGCGGCGACCATGAGATCTTCTTCCGCTGCATCCGATCGGGAACGATCTGCCTCTACGAACCGACGGCCATCGTCCGCCACCGCCACCGTCGCACCATCGCCGAGTTGTCGAAGCTGCTCTATAGCTACGGCCACGCCACTCGCTGCTTTTTTGACCGCGAAGCCGATGAGTTTTCCGCCGACCGGCCCGGAGTCAACAAGCTCGCCCGCTGGTGGTGGCGCCATTGGGCATGGGAACGCTGGCGGCGTTCATGGTGGTCGCCCACGTGGTTCCCTCTCGAACTCGTCACCCGCGAAATCAAGGGCTACTGGGACGCCCGCAAGGGAGGCTATACCAAAGCCCGCCGCAAGATCGTCGCGGACGAAGCCAAGCGCCCCGACACCTTCCGCATCGCCCCTGTCTCCAACGGCCCGGCGAAGACCGGTTTGGCGGTGGTGGATGTGGCCAAACCCCTGCCCACGCTGAACCAGGATGCGAGCAAGGATACGCTCGATGTTCTGGTCCAGTGGCGCGACAAGCCGCTCGGCCGCCTGCACATCAACTGCAAGCGCACCCCGATCGTCCCCTCGCGCCTTGCCGATGAAATCTCCCGCGTCTTCTGGTGGCAGATCGTTACCCTCGGCGACGAGTCTCCCGACATCATCTGGGCCCGCCACATGACGCACCTCCAGGACCTGGTGCAGCCGGAACAGGGCCCCGATCATCCGTTGCCCGACGATGTCGGCGTCAGCCTCGTCATCTGCACCTGCGATCGTCCGGATGATCTGCGGCGCTGCCTGACTTCGCTCGGCACACTCGAAACCAAACGCCGCATGCAGGTCATCGTCGTGGACAACCGTCCCGGCCGCCCGGGCACGCGCGAGGTGCTGCGGGATTTTCCCGACGTCGAACTCGTCGAGGAAAGTCGTCCGGGTTCTTCTTATGCGCGGAATGCCGGCCTCGCCGCCGCCCGGGAAGAAATCGTCGCCATGACCGATGACGACATGGTGGTTTCACCGCATTGGCTGGAGCGCCTCGTTGAGCCATTCAGCCGGGCTGATGTCGCGGCAGTCACCGGCAATACCTTGCCTGCCAGCCTTGAAACCGAAGCCGAGCTCCAGTTCGAAGCCTACGGTGGATTCTGCCGCGGCTACCACAGCCGTGAGTTCGACGAAAACTGGTTCCACTACTGGAAGCGCCGCGCCACCCCGACTTGGCAGCTTGGCGGCACCGGCAACATGGCCCTGCGCCGCAGCCTCTTCGACGATCCGCAAGTCGGCCCGTTCGAGGAAGCGCTCGGCGCTGGTGTGCCAGCCGGTGTGGGCGAGGACACCATGTGGTTCTATCAGGCGCTGCGCGCCGGCCACGTCATCCGTTACGAAGCTGGCGCGGTCGCGTGGCACCATCACCGGATCACGAACAAGGCACTGCATCAGCAGCTCTTCGCCTACTCGAAGGGTCACGTGGCCTACCACCTGCTGACCTTCATCAAGTATCGCGACAAGCGCGCGATCGTCCGCGTCGCCTACGAGCTCCCGCAGTCGATGCTGTCCCGCTACTGGAACCGCCTGCGCGGACGGAATGACTATCCGTGGAAACTGCTGGCCATCGAGACCGCCGGCATGTTGCTAGGCCCGTGGTCGCTATGGAAGAGCCTGCGTCACGTGAAGAAACACGGTCCCGGTGCACGTCCTCCGGAGGAAGTCCCGGCCACGATGCCGCCCGTTCCCGCCGCCGATCTCGCATGACACCCGAACTCGTCCAACCGCTGCCCGTCGCCACCAGCACGACGAGCCGCCGCTGGCTTCACGCATGGGACGTACTGGTCTTGCTCACCCTGCGCGACCTCAAGGCCCAGTACAAGCGCTCGTTCCTCGGTTTCGGCTGGGCGCTGGGCAGCCCGATCCTGCAGTTGATCATCTTCTCGACGATCTTCCGCAATGTCCTCGGCTCGCAGATCCCCCACTACCCCTGCTTCGTTTACATCGGCGTGCTGGTGTGGGGATGGTTTCAGGGAGCGCTTGGGCAAAGTACCGGCCTGATTACGGGCAACTCCGCGCTGGCTCGCCAACCCGGCTTCCCGCTCTCGCTGCTGCCGCACGTCACCGTCAGCGTCCGCCTGTTTCATTTCATCGTCGCCTGGCCGCTGCTGTTCGGAATGATGTGGTATGAAGGGCTGCGTCCCAATGCCTCATGGTGGGCTCTGCCCATTCTACTAACCCTGCAGTACTTCCTCGCGGTCGGGCTGGCCTACCCGCTCGCCTCTCTCAATGCGCTGCACCGCGACACCCAGCACATCGTCGCCGTGCTGCTGCAGCTCATGATGTTCGTCACGCCGGTCTTTTACAACATCCACGTCGTCCCGGAGGAATTGCGTCATTGGTTCTACTTGAACCCAATGACCTCACTGCTTGATGCGTGGCGTGCCGTTCTGCTCGAAGGCAAATGGCCTGACCCCCACAGCCTCTGGATCCTGTCCGCCGCCTCCTTGATTCTCATCGTTGGTGGACGGAGAATCTTCATCGCCCAAAGCCACCGCTTCGTTGAGGAAATGTGAACGCGTCCCGAATCACCGTCGAATCCGTCGGCAAACGTTACCGCCCGCAAGCTTCGTGGAGAACGCGCCGCAAGGAAATGCCGTGGGCATTGCGCGACGTCACCTTTCACGTCGGCCCCGGCGAGATGCTTGGCATCGTCGGTGCCAATGGCGCGGGCAAGTCGACCTTGCTCCGTCTATTAGGCGGCATCGGCCGTCCCACCGAGGGCAAGATCTCCACCCGCGGCCGCGTTGGTGCCCTGCTCGATCTCGGCGGCGGTTTCCTCGGCGACCTCACCGGCCGCGAGAATGCCATGCTCGCGGGTGTGGTGGCCGGGCTGCTGCGCCGTGAGATGAACGAGCGGCTCGACCAAATCGTCGCCTTTGCGGAGCTCGAGGACTTCATCGATGAACCGGTGCGCACCTACAGCACCGGCATGATGATGCGCCTCGCCTTCTCCGTGGCCGTCCATACAGATCCCGAGATCCTGTTGGTGGATGAATTCCTTTCCGTAGGCGACCTCGCCTTCCAGGCGAAGTGCCACGCGAAGATCACCGCCATGCGCGAGAGCGGCTGCGCCATCGTCATGGTGTCACACGGCATGGACCAGGTCCGCGATCTCTGCGACCGCGCGCTGTGGCTCAAGCCCGGCGAAGTCGCCGCCTTTGGCAGCGCCGATGTCGTGTCGAATCTCTACGAGACTGAGATGCGCCAGGAAACGCTGCGCCGCACGCCCGCCGGGCCAAAGCGCAAGCTTGGCAATGGTGCCGAACTCGTGCCGCGCGAAAACCGCTTCGGCACCTTCGAGATGGAAATCGTTTCAGTAGATCACCCCGAGTCCATCCGCTCGGGCGAACCGCTCGCGATCACGCTTGGCTACAATGCACCCAAGCGCATCGACGCGCCCGTGTTCGTCGTCTCCATCACCCGCGAGGACGGCACCGTCTGCCTCGACACGAATACCCTGCTCTCCCGCACCGAAGTCCCCGATCTAACAGGCGAAGGCAAGCTGCGCTTCATCCTCGATCGCCTCGATCTCTCTGCCGGCCAATACTTCCTCGATGTCGGTGTCTTCGAAAACGAGTGGAAGCACGCCTACGACTACCACTGGCACGCCCACCCCTTCACCGTGAATGGCGCCCCCAATCACAAAGGCCTAGTCGCCCCCCCAAGCCGCTGGGAAATGGTGCGATAGCAAAGTGGTCCGCACACTCCGTGTGTGGCCGAGGGAGCTAAAGTGATCGTCCAATATCCTGCTTCACTTGACGGGGAAGCTTACAGTGGTGGTCGCTTCGCTCGACCACCGGCTACTCGCTGGGATGGCGGCAGATGGGGTCGGGACGCTGAGCGGCCCGAATGCTAAATACGCGTCTTTACCCGAATGGCTCTACGTTCATTGCTTCAAAGGACCCGCCCGCCGTAAAACGTAGTTAGGCTCGCCTCGATCTACGTTAAATCGGGTATCGCTGTATCCGTCCGGCTCTCTGGGAGAATCGATGACAGCTCGATTTTCCTCATAGGGTAAGACTAGCTTTTGCGGCCCATATTTGCTGAATCTAAAAATCCGACCGATGAGCGTATCGTTAAAATTGAATGCCAAGACACCATCACACAATGTCCCGGCGAAACACTCATCAGCATCAAAGA
>Ga0307406_10001503_pt1 | contig 12879 bp, 8 predicted proteins | sample 322Cmetagenome_3_FD_203706 | JGI IMG/M metagenome (GOLD analysis project Ga0307406, IMG submission 203706) | Maize rhizosphere microbial communities from greenhouse at UC Davis, California, United States - 322HYB-C-2 | ecosystem: Host-associated > Plants > Roots > Rhizosphere > Soil | place... | reverse complement strand
GCCTTCTGGGCGTCGGTCAGGTTCAGTCGCCGCGGTTGGCCGCCGCCGGGACCACCCGGGGGATTGCGCAGCGGGGCTGAGAGGTTCGGATGGTTGACCACGCCGTTGTTGTAGAAGTCGACGACTTGCTCGAGTGTCGCGAAGCGGCCGTCGTGCATGTAGGGCGCGGTGAGTTCGACGTTCCGCAATGATGGGACCTTGAAGAGTCCTTCATCCTGGGTCCGAAGGCTGATCGCGCCGACTCCCTTGTCGATGTAGGGATTCTCCAAGCCATTGTTGAAGATGAGATTGCCGGGGACGAAGTTGTCGCTGCCGTGGCAGGCGTTGCAGTTGCCGGTGCCATTGAAGATGGCGCGGCCTTGGTTCTCCTGGTTGGTGAAGTTCGTGAAGTTGGAAGCGACCCCTTGGTCATACTTTGACTGGCCCGAAACTATCGACCGCACGAACTGCGCGAGAGCCTTCGAGATCCGGTCGCTGTTTACCGTGGGAGTGCCAAAGGCGTTCGTGAACAGCTCGGCATAGAACGGCTCCGCTGACAGCCGCGCGACTAACAGATCAAGCGTCATGCCCATCTCCACGCTGTTCTGGATCGGCTGTAGCACTTGATCCTCCAAGGTCGCTGCACGTTCATCCCAGAAGAAGTGCTCGCGCAGGTAGTATTTCGCATTGGTGAGTCCCATCGAGTTGCGGCCAGTCAAACCGCCCGCGAAGCCGACACTGAAACGCCGCGGGTCCGAAAAGCCATGCTCCGGCTGATGGCATGACGAGCAGGAGATCGTTTGATTGGCCGAGAGCCGCTTGTCGTAGAACAATGCCCGGCCAAGCGTCGCGCCGGCATTGGTGGTCACGTTGTTGGCGGGCGTGTTGTCCTGGGCCAGGATTAGGGGCGTGAGAAGGTGCGGCGGCAGGGTGGGATTGGCGTAGTTGAAAGTCGTCGCTGGCAACAGCAGGGCGGAGGCAGCACTCGAGGAGACCACACCGGCTTCGTCGGAGTTCAGCCGGAAGAAGCGCCGCGGTCCATCGATCGGCAAGGGGACACTCAGGAATCCATTGAAGACCCGGTAGGTATCTCCATTGGTCCAGTCGCCAAGGTGATCGGAGGTCTGGAGCCGCCAAGCATGATTGCCCGGATCCTGGACTTCGAGCACCAGCGAGCTGCCCTCAAGGCGGGTTTGCACCGTGGCCGATTCAGCGGCTGCTTGCAGGGGAACCTGGGCCGCGGCGGGGAGGGTAGTGACAGCGAGAAGGAGGAGCTTTTTCACGGTGTCACCGAAGCTCCGGAGACACCGCAAGAGCGAGGAACTTTACCTTTCCTTCACACGCGGGCGGCGACTTTTACTTTCGCCTAACGAGAGAGCTCCCGGACTACTTCGCCAGCCGCTTCTCGAGCGCCAGGTCAGGAGCTGCGCCGCGCTCGATCGCGTTGCGGTAAAATTCGAGTCCCTGCTTCTTCTTGCCCTGCTTCGCGTAGAGGAAGGCGAGATTGAAGTAAGGGTCGGGCATCGCATCGTCGAAATCGATTGCCGCCTTGAATTCCTTCTCGGCCTCATCTTCCTGGCCCATATCGAAGCATAGCTTGCCCAGCACCACGCGACCTTCGGCGTGAGTCGGGGCAAGGGTCACGCTGCGCTTGAGAGCTTCCTGAGCATCACCGTAGTCGCCGGTTTGCATCAGCGAGAAGCCGAGCATGCGCTGGGCATACGGGTTGTTGCTGTCGATGACTGTGGCATTGCGGAAGACCTTGGCGGCTTCCTGCGGCTCGCTAAGTTTCAGGTGGACCACGCCCTGTTTGCACATTGTGCCGGTATCGCCGGGATTCTGGTCGAGCACCATCTCGAAGAGCTCACGGCTCGACTGGTAGCGGCCAGCCACGAAGGCGCGGGTCGCGGCATCAATGTAGGGGCGGTTGCCACCTTCCAATTCGGCGATGCTGACATCGACTTCCGACTGCGAGCGACGGAACGGAGAGACGAACTCGTCGTCCACCCGGTTGTCCTTCACGATCTCCATCTCCTGCGGGCTGAGCTCCAGTTCGGGACCGTTGTAGAGCTCAAGTGCCCCCTTGATCTTCTCATCCTTCTCCGCCTTGAGACCCGCGGCGTCGATCAGCAGCTCGGCTACCTGGCGGCGTCGCTCCTGAATGCGAAGCTGCTTCTGGATGATGGCGCGCAGCATCTCCGCTTCTGCCGGATCGGCACCCTTCGCAGAGAGGGCAGCGGTTTCGGTGCGCAAGCGACGTTCCAGTTCCTGGATGCGCTGATCCTGCGCCACTTTCTCGCGCTTGAAGGCGTTGATATTGTCCTTGGCCAAGGCGAGGTCGCGCATCGCCTCGATCAACTCGTCCTGAGTAGCGTTGTGATCTTTGTTCAGGCGCGCGATGGCCTCTTTGGCTTCATTCAACTGCCTGCCAAGGCTCATGTTCTGGTCGATGACCTGTTGAATCCGGTCGCCGTCCTCGCTGGCGAGCAGGGCCTTCATCTGATCGCGCTCGCGCAGCAGACCATCGCGTTCGTCCCGCAGAAGATCGAAGTCCTTCTTGAGAGAGGTGAGATCGCTTTCAAGACCGGCAATCCGCTGGTTGGCGCGAGCGAGTTCATCGTTCTTGCCGCGCAATTCCTCCTGCATCGCGCGGAGCTGCTTTTGCTGCCCGGCGATAACCTCGTTCTGGACCTTGCGCTCCTCCTCCAGATTGCGCTCAAGGTCTGCGGCCTTTTGTGCAAGGCGCCCGCGCTCCGCATTGAGGGCATCGGCTTGGGCTCGGGCTTCGCGGGTTTCTTTCTGGCTTTGGGAGAGGGCTTGGCCCAGTGCGGCCTTCTCACGCTCGGTCTGCTGAAGCTTGCTGTTGAGACTGCGCATCTCCTCTTGCATCGGCTGCTCGGCGAAGCGAGAGCGAAGCTTGGTCAGCTCATCCATTGCTCGCTTGAGCTCGGCCTGCGCGAGATCGCGCTGCTTCGCCATGTCGCGGGCGCGTGATGCCTCGCGGTCGGCGTTGAGTGAGTTCGGGCTTTGGTTTTCACTCTGGCCCTTGTTGGCTTCGGCCAAGTCCGACTCAAGATCCTTCACCCGGTCTTCAAGCTCGGCGATCCGTCGTGTCTCCAGGGTCTCGATTTCGCGCGCCGGCTGCACGGGAGCGGCCGGAATACCATTGTCCAATGGGTGGGGCGCTTGGCCCTCGATCACGCCGGTCTTGGCCCCGCCTTCCAATTCGGCAATTGCCTCGTTCTTGCGCTTGTTTTCCTCAAGCGCGAGCGGGCCGACCCGATCGATGTCCTCTTGGGTTTTGCTCCGGCGTCCCTTCACCATGTCCGGCTTCCACAGCGGATAGTAGGAGGACACATTGTCGAAGAGCTGACGGGCGCGAAGGATCTTCTCCAAGGCCTCGGCGTACTTCTTCTCGCCCTGCAACTTCTCGGCGTCACGGGACAGCAGCCAGCCTTGGAAATAGACGTCGGACGGGTCGAAATTCGACGGCGCGTCCTTGGACGGCGTCATCGGGCCGGGCTGCTCCTGGGCGGTGGCGGACAGTCCGGCCATGCCGAGGGCACAGGCCAACAATCCGGCGCGGCCGGGAAAACGGAAGCGGCTCCGACTCATAGGGCGCGCACGCTAGGAAAGCCCGCGCCTCGCAGCAAGGGGGAAATGGGGGTCGTTAGAGGGTTTCAGTTAGCCTGCAATTCCTTGGTAGTCACATGGTCATCCTGGAGTCGCGCGCATTGCCCGATTGTTTGCAGTCTAGTGCTTCCCGAGCGCCTCCCGGACCGATTCGGCGAGCGGAGTGGTGGGGCGGCCGAGCAGTTTGGCGAGCTGCTGGCCATCATCGAAAAGAGCGTCCCGGGAGGCGGCGGCATCGCTATCCGCGAGCAGTGCCGCGACGGGCTCCGGCAGGCCTGCTTGCTGGAGCAGCTGTCGATACCCCGCTTCCGGTAGATCACGATAGGGGATCTCCTTGCCGCTCTGACGCGAGATCTCCGCGGCGAGTCCGGAGAGGGTGTAGGCCTCGTCGCCAGCCAACTCGAAGATCTGGCCCGGCTCAACGGGGCTGGCGAGAACGATCGCGGCAGCTTCGGCATAGTCCGCCCGCGCTGCGGAGGAGATGCGGCCGTCACCCGCACTGCCAACCAGGGCTCCGTGGGCGAGTGCCGAGGGAATCGAGGCGGTGTAGTTTTCCGTGTACCAACCGTTGCGCAAGATCGCGAAGGGCAGGCCGGAGGCCTTCAAGTAGGTCTCGGTTTGCCGGTGTTCCTCCGCGAGGCCGAGCAGCGAGCGGTCCGCATGGAGCACGCTGGTGTAGTTCAGGAACTTCACCCCCGCGGCTTTGGCGGCATTGATGACGTTGCGGTGCTGGCTCACCCGCTGGCCGACCTCATTCGAGGAGATCAGGAGGAGCTTCTCTACCCCGGACAGCGCGGCTTCGAGGGTAGCCGGGGCGTCGTAATCCGCCTGGCGCACGGTGATGCCAAGTCCCGCGAGGTCGGTGGCTTTGGCCGGGTCGCGGACGATGGCGACCACTTGGTCGGCACGCAGGCGGTTTAAAAGATGGTCGATAACGAGGCGGCCGAGTTGGCCGGTGGCTCCGGTGATTGCGATCATGGTGAGTCGGATTCGGGATTGAAGTAGCATCGCTGGGATGCTTGGTTCCTATTCGATACCGAGTTCTCGAAGTGCCGCAAGAGGGGCGTTTTTTGGAACCCGGTAACTTCCCAGTAACCATCATGAGCCAGCCTTTTCCACCTGTAACCCGGGGTTCAGACCTTGCCCGCAAATGTCCGGTTCGCGACGTGCTGGACCGGATCGGCGATCGCTGGAGTTTGCTGGTCCTTCTGGTGCTCGCGCCCAAAACCCTCCGATTCACGGAATTAAAGCGGGCGATCGGCGATATCTCGCAGCGGATGCTGTCCCAAACCCTTCGTGCTCTCGAAAAGGACGGATACGTCTCGCGGGCGGTCTACCCGACGGTGCCGCCGAAGGTGGAGTACTGTCTCACTGATCTGGGCCGTTCATTGCTGGAGAAGATCGATCCCTTGGTCGAGTGGGCGAACGCGCATCATGATCTGGTCCGCCAAGCCCGAGAAGCCTATGTGCCGCCGCCGCTGGCCACGCCTCTGTAAAGTTACAGGAGTGCCCCTCGGGCGCGTGGGAGGTGACCCAATCAATCGATTGAATCGATTGATTGGGTCACCTCAAAAGCTTCACTGGAACCTCAATGACCCGGTCGCCTGGTGCGACGAACATCCGGTCGCCTTCTTCCCGGTCTACGATGGCTCCGCCGGTGAAGCTGCCAAAGGAGGGGAGGACGAGCACATTCCGGCGGAGCAGGAAGCAGGGAAGGCGGAGGGAAGTGCGTTTGCCATCGGCGATCTTGGCGACCGGATGCCAGTGAGCTGCCACGACCGGAACGTCGTCTGGAGCGTCGGCCGGATCATGGACGAGGTGGACGCCGGCGTGCTCCACCGAAGTGACCGCCGTCAGCCAGCTTGGGAGGCGAGCGAGCTTCTGGTCGTGATTCCCCAGCACCAGTTCAACAGGTAGTCCAATAGTGGATATCCATGTTTCCAGCAAACGTTCGATCTCGGTTGAGAGTCCGGCAGGCGAATGGAAGAGGTCACCGTTGATCACGATCCGTGACGCGCGGACTTGTTCACAAATTGTTCCCAAACGATTGAGGTCGGCGCTGCTGTCACCCTCGGGGATGGCGAGACCTTTTGCTTGAAACGCAGTCGCTTTGCCGAGGTGGAGATCTCCTACGACCAAGGTGCGATCGGCCAAGAGCACCGCTTTGCCAGGGATGAGTTCCAGCGTTTGATTGAAGTGTTCGAGAATCACGAAGCAGCCGCAGTTTGAAGTTCTTGAAGCATTTGTTCGAACTGGCTCGCAGCATCGCCGCCACCCGGCATGGTGGCGAAGAACTGCTCCGCCCAGAGTGGGAATGCCATGGGAGTCAGATGATCGGTTTCAATCAGTCGGATGGGTCGTTGCTGGAGATCGAGAAGAGATTCGCGGAGTCGACTGTATTCGAGCTGCTTCTCAAGGATTTCACGCTGGGATTGGAGAAGGAGCAGGTTGTCTGGATCGTAGCGCTCAAGGACCTCAAAAAGCAGCCGGGAGCTCGCTTGAAGCTCTCGTTGGCCTCGCTGTTGGCGACCGGGGAGTTGTTGCAAGATGAGGCCCGCCACGCGAGCAACTTGATGGAACTGTCGACGGGCCAGCTCGGCCGTATTCATACAGGCGATCACATCCTCCAAGAGATTATCGGGCGACAGATTCAAACGAATGATTTGTTCGCTGAGGTGAAGTCCTCGTCGCGCGGTGAGACAGAAGCCGTAGTCATTCTGCGTGATGGCGACACCCTGATTCAAACGCAGTCGGTAGGCCATGAGAGCGCCTAGTCCCTCATGAACCAAGCGCCCGGCCAGAGGGTAAACAAACAGATGTTCGTCGTTCCGGGAGCGCGTGTGCTCAACCAGCAGTATCCGGTCGTCTGGCACTGCGGACCAGCGGCGCTGGATCTCCAGAATCGGGGCAACTGCTTTCATTTCCGCGGAGGGTGGTCCTTCCCCGCGAAGCCGGGCTGCGGTGGCATGCGCGAGTTCGGTGGATAGCGGCATCTTGGCCCCGCCCCAGATGGCGACGTTCCCTTTGGCATCGCGTTTGGCCGGACGGACGGTGGCGATGCGTTGGTGAAAGCGGACGAGTTCGAGCTTTCGCCCAGCGAAGATGAGCAGGTTGCCCGGTTTCAAACGACTGATGAAACCCTCCTCCACGGTGCCGAGGGTCTGGCCGCTGGCGAAGCGCACGCTGACGTGGGCATCGGCGGAAATGGTGCCAATCGACATCCGGTGCTGCTGGATCAGACGCTTGTCATCGACGGTGAAACGACCGTTTTCCAGTCGTGCCTTTTGGTAGCGCGGGTAGGCTGCGAGGGCGCGCCCTCCGCTGGAAATAAAGCCAAGGGACCACTCCCATTCGGTATCGGTCAGGTCGCGATAGGCGTGGGTGAGTTGGATTTCCTGCCGCATCGCGTCAGGCTGGAAGGGCTCCCCGATGGCGCAGGTGACCAGGTGCTGGACGAGCACATCAAGCGGCTTGAGCAGCGGACGCCTCGCTTCGATGTGGCGGGCGAGGGCGGCATCGCGGGCGGCGGCGAATTCGACCAGCTCCATCGCATGGGTCGGCACACCGAGGACCCGCGAGACCTTTCCCGGTTGATGGCCGGACCGCCCGGCGCGCTGGAGCAGGCGGGCGATGCCCTTCGGCGAGCCGACCTGCAGCACCTGATCGACCGGTGAGAAATCCACGCCCAGATCGAGCGACGAGGTGCAGACGACGCAGCGCAGCCGCCCCTCCCGCAGCCCCTGCTCGACCTTTTCCCGCTCGGCTCGGTCGAGCGAGCCGTGGTGCATGGCGATCACCTCCTGCCAATCCGGTCGGAGCGATAGCAGCTCTTGGAACCACAGCTCGGTTTGGGAGCGGGTATTGGTGAAGAGCAGGGTCGAGTTGGCCTTTTCGAGCTCCCTGACGACCTGAGGTGCCAGCCGGGTGCCGAGGTGGCCGGACCACGGGAAGCGGTCGATTTCCTTCGGGATCAGGGTGTCGATGCGGATTTCCTTTTTCAGGTCCGCCGAAACGGTCACGGCGCCCGGAGCGGCCGAGCCGAGCAGGACATCGCGGGCTTCGTCGAGATTGCCGAGGGTGGCGGACAGGCCCCAGACCCGCAGCTCGGGAAACCATGCGCGCAGACGGGCGAGGCAGAGCTCGGTCTGGACCCCCCGCTTGGTCCCGAGCAGCTCGTGCCACTCGTCCACGATCACGGCGCGCAGCCCGGCGAGTTTCTCGCGGGTGTCGTCGTGGGTCAGCATCAGCGACAGGCTCTCCGGTGTGGTGACCAGGCCAAAGGGTAGGCGTTTTCGCAGCCGGGCGCGGACAGCGGACGTGGTGTCGCCGGTGCGGGCCTCGACTTGAAGTTGCGGCGCGAGGACCTCCAAGGGCTCACGCAGAGAGCGGAGCGTGTCCTGGGCGAGGGCCCGCAACGGCGTCAGCCAGACGACGGAGCAACCGTCCGGGCGCTCTTTCAGGGCTTCCGCGACCGGTCCCAGCCAGACGGCGAGGGTTTTTCCTTGGCCGGTCGGGGCGTGGAGCAGGCCGGACTTGCCGCCGGCGTAGGCTTTCCAAGTCTCCTTTTGGAAAGGAAATGGCCTCCAGCCGCGCTGCTTGAAGAAGGGCTGGAGTGGATTGGCGGGCATCGACCACGGACATCAAGCGCGGCGCGGATGCCCCTGCAAATGGAAAAGCCGCCAGTTCATGGCGATGTGGGGGAAGTCCAGTCTCATCGGCATACTGGAATACTGGACTCCTTTCTCCGGCGTGGTGGCTTAGCTTGGCTTGGTCTCGCGCACGACGACCGGGATCGGCTCCATCGCCTTGCCGGCGGCCAGCACGCGGTGAGGGAAGGGGATTTCGATGCCTTCGCGGTCGAAGGCTTCCTTGATCCGCAGCGGCAGCTCGTTTTTCACCTTCAACACGTCTTCCTTGATCGTCCACGCGCCGATCATGAAGTTGAGCGACGATTCGCCGAAGCCGTTGAATACGATGACGGTTTCCGGTTCGTCCAGCACCGCCGGATGGGCGTCGGCGACATCGCGGAGCACGGCCATCACGTGGTCGATCGCCTCGGTGTAGGCCACGCCGATGGATAGATCGACGCGCCGGATCGGGTAACGAGTCACCGTCGTCACGGTATTCTTCACTAGCATCTCGTTCGGTACTCGGACCGAGCGATTGTCAAAAGTACGCAAGGTCAGCGCCATCAGGCCGATATCCTCGACGGTGCCGGTGATGGTGCCCACCTCGATGATGTCGCCCCTTTCGAAGGGCCGCTCGCCGACAATGAAGAGGCCGGAGATAAGATTGGAGAGGGAGGTCTGCGAGGCGAAACCGATCGCCACGCCGGCGATGCCCGCGGCACCGAGGACGGCGGCCAGATTGAAGCCGAACTCCTGCAACACCGCCACCAGCACCATCACGTAGCCGCTGTAGCGCACGATCCGCGCGAGCAAGTCGCCGCCCTGCTGGCCCAGCCGATGGCGCAGCAGCCGGCCCGTGATCCGGGAGATGAGCATCACTGCGGGGATGCCGGTGATCGCCACCACCAGCGCCTTGGCAATCCGCTGATAGGTCGGACTACTCCAAAATTCCGAGATGAGGTCGGCCAGCATCGGTCTTCAGTCGTGCGGGTGAGTGACTCCGAGGAAGGTGGAGAAGGCTTCCTTCAGCATGCTGCGCCGCACCCGGCCGAGTCGCGGCTGTGACAGCGAGACAGCGTCGGCGGCCTCGCCGAAGGGCTTGCTGCCGAACACCACGCCACTCAGTGAATCATCCTTCTCGCCGGTGCGGATCCGCGCGTGATTTGCCCACAGCCGCCCCTGATGCTCGAACACGCCGAGGTGGCCGGTTTCGAAAAACAGCCGCTCGAAGGGCAGCATGTGCGAACCGGTATTCGCGATCTCAAGGGTCGAGATGATCGACATCTCCTGCCAGTCGTCCGGGACATACTGCCGCCGCGCCCGCGTCTTCACCGAGTAGCACAGCGTGCCGGAAATCGGGGTGCCGTGCCAGGTGTTCGACGGTGGATCGCTGGGCCATGAGTGAAGCACCTCATACTGGCCTTCGCTATGGGCGGTCAGCTCGATGAAAGCGGGGATGCCCACGTAGAACATCGCCTTCGCCCGTGGCGAGAGGTTTAGCGCCGAGCGCGGGCGGATGATGACCGGGCGATCCGGGAAGACCGGGCGGAAGCGCAGCTTCACGTCCTTTTCCCCGCGATCCCAACGCTGCCACGGCAGGTCGTCCGGCGGCATCTTCGCGTCCTTCAGGGCAGCGCACTGCTCGCCGTAGAGCGGGGCCACGCGCCACTCCTCCAGAATGCTCAGCACCACCAGCGTGAGATTTCCAAAGTTGGCACACAGCCACTCGCCGTCCTGCAGTGTCCGTTCGTGCCAGCGTTCCGTGGCGGCCATGGCGTTACGATGAAAAGCCGCTCGCCTCGCGGCAATGCCGAATCGCTCAGCTTCCGACTCTGATCACCCGCCAGAATCGCTTCTGCCCGGCAGAGAGCGAGATACTACGGGTCGTCAGGCCGCGATCCACTCTACCTGCCAAGGTTTCGACCGGCTGCCAGTCGTCGAATTTGTCCGAGGTCTCGATCCGGTAGCTGCTGCCGGGATTGCTTTCCCATTCGAGGTTCGCGGTGCTTCCCGCGATGGTGAAACCCACCATTCGGAAGTCGCCGCTGTTGATATTGATGGCGCCGATCGCCTCAAGGTCGAAGCCGCCGCTGCCGATGGTCGGGGTCGGGTCGTAGATGGGGCGATTGCTGCTGTCCTTGGTGGCTCCGTTGCCGATGATGTCGATAATCCGCACGAAGCAGACCCGTTGCTTGTCGAGCTGCGGCGAGTCCGGCAGCGCGGAGAGATCGAAGGGCGTGCCGTAGCCGACCTGATATTTGCCGCCGAGGCCGTTGATATTGGTGGGATCCACGGTGCCGAAAGCACCGACGGCGCTCGCGGTTAGAGAAGCGCTGGGGAAACGGTGGAAGTTCACTCCATCGCTCGAGACTTCCACGAAGGCGAGTTCCAGAAAGGTAGCGCTGTGAGAGTTTTCGAAGACCGCGAAATCCGCGCCAGTTCCGTCCCGCAGCGGGTGGGGAAAGTGCATCGTGATCCGGCCGCCATTGCCGAGGCAGACGATGTCGTAAACATCGCTCGTCGCCGGGCCTGTGGCCTTGGCGGGGGTCTTCCAAGTGTTATCGACATCGGTGCCGTAGGTGACTTCCGAATGGCCGCTCGCCCAGGCCACGAAGCGCGAGTCGTTCTTGGCAATCGCCTCGCTGCCCGCGGTATTGGCGGCCCCGGTGTAGGGGCCGGCATGGGCGATTGCAGGGATGAGGAAGGTGAGCAGGCGGAGTTTCATAGTTCGCGGCGGATGCCGATGAGCAACTGACGGCCGGCGGCGGGATACCAGAGCCCGCTGTATTTCACCGTGGCGTAGTGCTCGTCCAAGAGATTGTTGATACGGCAGTAAATCGAGAGTCCCGGCTTGGGCTCGTAGCGGACCAGCAGGTTCGCGACGCCATACGAAGGCAGTTTCTCCCGGGTGTTCTGGAAGTCGTTTCCTTCGAAGGCATCGCCGACATGCTGGTATTCGGCCTGCACGGTCAGCCAGTCCTTCGGCCGGCAAGCAAGGGTCGCAGTGAGTTCGCGATTGGGGACCAGATAGACTTCTTTTCCTTCGTAGGGACCGCTTTGGAACTCCGCTTGAAGGGCCGTGAAATGCACCGCGGCATCCCAGATGCCGGAGTGGTAGCCAAGCGAGGTTTCCAGTCCCAGCCGGCGGGTATCGGCGAGGTTTACGTTCAGATTCTGGAGGTAGTCGTAGGCGATTTCGCCTTCCAGCCACTGGGCGAAGCCGTTCATGCGCAGCGTCCACGCGTCCGGGGTCCACTCCGCGCCGAGTTCGATATTGTGGCCGGTTTCGGCGTGCAGTTGGTCGTTGAAGGGGACCGTGAGTGGGAAGCCCTGATAGGAAGCGATCTCGTCCGTCGAGGGCAGGCGATAGAGCCGGTCGTAGCGCAGCCAGGCGGAGATTTGATCGTTCGGTTCCCAGCGGATGCCTGCCTGGTAGGCGGTGTTGGATTCGTCGGTGCCGCGGGAGAAGTTCAGGGCAGGATCGTTCGGGAAGGCGTAGCTGCGGGCGCTGGCATCCACGGAAGAACGTTCCCAGCGCGCGGAGGTACTAAGGTGCCAGTATTTCCAAGGCTCCCATTCCGCGCCGGCGAAAACGCCCGCGATGTTCCGCTCCAAGGAGGCGTCCGTGGTGCGGTTGATTCGCTGGATCTCGGCGAATTGGGAAAGCTCGAGCGTATCCCGCCGCAGGGAGAGTCCGGCTTCTGCCGACCACGAGTCGCCTGAGATTTCGAAGCGAGGAGATAGCGTGAAGGTGTCGAGCAGGTTGTCCGTGTGGAAGCCGGGGCCGAAGTTCCACGCGAGGTCACGCTGATAAATGGAAAGCGGAACCTCAAAGGTCGGACCCTTGTCGGTGCCGAAGGTCAGTGCGCCGTCCGCAGTCCAACGCGTTTGTTCGCTGAAATATTGGTCGGCTTGGCCTGACTGCGCGTAGATCGATTGGCGTGGATCGAGCAGGTAGCGCTGCTTCGTCAGCGGACCGGGAAAGCCGCCGCTTTCATCCGCCCACGACACGCCGAAGTCCGCGCCGATCCAGTCGACGAGTTGCTTGTCCCAGCGGACGGCCGCCGTTTCCAGTTCGCTGAAGGCATTGTCCCGCCAGCCATCGGTGAAATTCCGCTCGGCATCAAAGGTGATGCCGTGACCATCGATCAGGCTCCGGTGGCTCAGCCGCGCCAGCGTGTAACCATCGCTGCCTGCCGCGCCTTCAACTACGGTGGACTCCGTACTTCCGCCACGCGTGACCAGATTGATCACGCCTCCGACTGCATTGTCTCCAAAACGCGCGCTCTGGCTGCCTCGCAGGATTTCCACCTTCTCCAAGCGAGCGAGGGGCACCTCAAGCCATGACACTCCGGCCATGTCGGGTCGATTCACCGGACGACCGTCGATCAAGACGAGCACACGGGACGATGAATTCTCGCCGAAGCCGCGCAGGTGCACCGTGCTTTCCGAGGCATTGCCGGAGGTGCTGGTGAGACGAATGCCGCCCTGCGTCGCAAGCAGATCCGCTACCGAGCGAACACCGGATTTCGCGATCGTTTCCTGATCGATGACCGTGGCGCTGCCGGCGAAGTGCTCCGGGAGCGCCGAGTCGCGATCCGCCTCCACGATCAAGGGTGGCAATGCCTCGTCCTCTTCC
>Ga0307406_10001502_pt1 | contig 12882 bp, 7 predicted proteins | sample 322Cmetagenome_3_FD_203706 | JGI IMG/M metagenome (GOLD analysis project Ga0307406, IMG submission 203706) | Maize rhizosphere microbial communities from greenhouse at UC Davis, California, United States - 322HYB-C-2 | ecosystem: Host-associated > Plants > Roots > Rhizosphere > Soil | place... | reverse complement strand
ACGAAAAGGGCGAGGCTAGGTCAGCAGAGTTAAATAATCTCGCCGTTTGGCTTGCGGCTAAAGACAAGAGCTTTGGCAGAATATCCAGATTGCGAATGCTCGCGATATCTTGCACGTCGCGTTGAATAATAGTGGCAATGTAATCCCGGTACCAAGCACTGCGTCGCTTCTTCGTTGTGCGTGCTATGGCGGCAGGGTAACCGCCTTTAATAATCATGTCGGCAAGCGATTCCCCCAAGCGAACGTAATTATTTTTATTGGGCGACAAGCCAAAATCGGTATTGAACAAGCTCCGTAGAAAAGTTGATTTTTGTTGAGTCATTTCAATTTGCGCCAAGGGGCGCAAGTGAATAATTTCCATGCGGCCAGCGAGCGAATCAGACAATTGCGGTAGCAGTAGTACATTAGCTGAGCCAGTAAGAATAAATCGTCCGGGTTTACGATTCTGGTCAACACTCGCTTTTATTGCAGTGAACAGTTCGGGTACACGCTGTATTTCATCCAATATGCTCTGTTCTGGCAGGCTCTGTACGAAGCCAATTGGATCAGTTTTAGCGGCTTGCAATTGGTTGGCGTCGTCGAACGTAATGTAGTGGTATCCCAACTCTGAACCAATTGCTTGAGCCAAGGTGGTTTTCCCACATTGGCGGGCGCCATGTATCAATATCACAGGAGTGTCTTGTAGCGATTCGCGCAATCTTTCTTCTGTAAATCTGTGATAGAGCAGCGTATCCATTTGTTTTTACTTTCATCCGTCAAGGTGTTATGGGTTCGGCCAAGTGTAAGTAAACATTCGTCCAAATGAAAGTTTTTATTCGTCCAATTGAAAGTATTTGTTCGGCTATGTGAAAGTTTTCCGTACTAAAATTTCAACGATCCTGCTGCAATGAGGGATTTCATTCGGCACATCCATGTGCCTCACTCCTTCGGGGCAGACTGCGGCTGCGCAAAAGTGCTGTCCTCGGCTCTGGCATCCTGCTTCGCTCTACCTCCTGCATCCTTGCAGTCGTGCACTTTTGTGAACCCGAGGGGTTCTGCATCCAACCAACTCTACAAACCATAAAAACAAAGGCCCTGACCATTTCTGGTCAGGGCCTTTGTTTTTATGGTTTGGTGGAGCCGGGGGGATTTGAACCCCCGTCCGCCAGCACTCCATCCTCGGCTCTACATGTTTAGGTCCGTTTATTAATTTAACGCTTATCAGCCCAACAGGCAGGACGAAAAGCGCGATCCTGTAGAGTTTTAGCAGCGCCGCACCAGGCTTACTTTGCTGCGATCCAGTTCTGTATGACGGGCTCTAACGCGGTACTGGCACCTTGTTACAGACCGTTAGCAGCGATTAAGCTGCTAAAGCGTAAGAATCGTCGTTTGCGACTATTCAAGTACAGCTTTGGATTAACGTGATTGGCTGTCATCACGACATGCACCTTGGGCTTTGTTACCAGCGTCGAATCCAAATCGACCCCAATCGCTTAACCTGAAGGGTTGTTCTTGCGAACGTCCCACGTCAAGCAGCGAGTGGCGGCATTCTACTCCTAATCCCCGCTTAACGGTAGGGATCAATTGTTTCAATACTGCCATCCGCCTTATGAGTAAGTGGGGCCATCTTGATGGATCTCAAGTGGGTAATGCCTTTTGATAAGACCGAGTCGTGATAAAAAAGGTACCACTGATCCTGATATTTGCAGACGGAGTGGTGAGTCGTCCAACCCACTACCGGGGTGAGGATCTGCCCGCGATAGGTGAAGGGGCCGTAGGGATTATCCCCCGTGGCGTAGCACAAAAAGTGGGTGTTGCCGGTGGAGTAGGAGAAGTAATACAGGCCGTTGTGCTTGTGTACCCAGGAGGCTTCAAAGAAGCGACGGTCGTGGTCGCCCGCGAGCAGCGGTTTGCCGTTTTCATCGAGGATTTGAATTTCCCGTGGGGTTTCGGCGAATTCTTTCATGTCGTCGCTGAGGCGCGCGATGATGGGGCCGAGGGCTGGTTCGTGGTCGGCGGGCTCACCGCGCTGTGCGTCGTATTGGTTGTTGCGATAATTCTGCAACTGGCCGCCCCAAATGCCACCGAAGTACATGTAGTAGCTACCATCGTCGTCTTCAAACACGGCCGGGTCGATGGAATAACTGCCGTTAATCGCTTCGGGTTCGGCGGTGAATGGGCCGGTAGGTGAATCGCTTACTGCGACGCCGATTTGGAAAATATCGTCCGCGCGTTTTGCCGGGAAATACAAATAATATTTGCCATTTTTATGCGCGGCGTCCGGCGCCCACATTTGGCGAGTTGCCCAAGGGACATCTTTTACATGCAGTGCAACGCCATTATCGACGGCGGGGCCTTCGGGTGAATCCAGAGAGATTACGTGGTAATCCTCCATGCCAAAATGATCGCCGTTGTCGTTAAACGGAATGCCCGCTTCAATATCGTGCGATGGATAAATATAGAGTTTGCCATTAAACACATGAGCCGATGGATCGGCGGTGTAGATGTGTTCAACCAGTGGTTGTGAAATGGCGCGCGCTTTGTAGTCCGCGACGACTTCGGGTGCTAAACATTCTTCAGCCATACAATTCTCTCTTTCTCTTCATATCAAGTTGAAAATAGTTATCTTCCAGCGGCCTGACGTCGTGCGTTCAGGTCGGCTTCAATTTGCGATTCCAGGGTTTTATTAATTGCATAGAAGAACATGCAACCCACGGCAATAAAGAAGGGCAGCGATGCAAATACGCTCACAGCCGTTTTAATGCCTTCTATGGTTTCCGCGTTTTGCACATCCAGCGCGGCGTCGTAGCCATAGTAGGCGAGCAGTGTGGCGCCCAGTGAACCGCCAATGGTCAAGCCCAGTTTTAAGCCGAGAATCATCGCGGAGAAAATAATAGCGGTAGCGCGGCGGTTATTTTTCCATTCGGAATAGTCCGCTACGTCGGCAATCATCGCCCACAGCAGTGGGATGGTGATGCCGTAGAAAAATCCGTGCAGAATTTGCGAGATAAATACAATCCCGATGCTCTCGGCAGCATAAAAATTAAATGCAAATACAAACAGGGTAGATACAAACAGCGCAGCGGCAAAGACATTGCGTTTGCCAAATTTGTCGGCGAGGTTTTTGGAGAAACCAATACCGATAATCATCATGATGATGCCGCAGCCGTTAAATAAACTGAAGGTGGAGGTGGGCGCATCTTTCGGCCATTGGAATTCCGACAGGCCCATGCCTGTTAATAAAGCATTTAATCCGGCGATAAAATTATTGAAGCCAATGTCATCCAAAAATTGTGCGAGGTGCGCTTCGCTTAAATAATTTTCAAAGTAGAAAATGTACATGCCGCCTTTGAGGGCGAGCGTGACAAACACCAGAATGGTCACCAGTAGCATGATGATCCAGGGGATATTTTTAAACAGGTCGGATAAGTCCTGCGCGATGCTATTGCGCGCTTCTACTACCGGCAGGATGCGCTCTTTGGTGGTGATAAAGGCGATCAAAAAGAAAATCGTACCGGTGATGGAGAACACCAGCATAGTGTTATGGAAGCCCACGGCTTTATCGCCGTCGCCCAGAATCAATACCAGCGGCAAGAGCAATACTTGAATAATAAATTGCGCCACCATCACCGCGACAAAGCGGTAAGCCGACAAACTGTTGCGCTCGGCCATATTGCCGGTGAGCACACCGCTCAGCGCCGAGTAGGGCAGGTTGTTCGCGGCGTAGATCACCAGCAGCAAAATGTAGGTGGCAAAGGCGTAGATGACCTTACCGTTTTCTTCAAAGTCCGGCGTGCTAAAGGCCAGCAGTGCAAGGGCGCCAAAGGGCACGGAGGTCCAGAGCAGCCAGGGGCGGAATTTGCCCCAGCGGGTATTGGTACGGTCAGCAATGATGCCCATCACCGGGGTGAAGAAGGCACCAAATAAACCGCCTGCGGCCATGATCATCGCGGCTTTGCCGGCAGAAATGCCATAAACATCGGTATAGAAGAAGGCGAGAAAGGTCACCAGGGTTTGGAAAATCAGGTTGGCAGCCAGGTCGCCGAGGCTGTAACCGACTTTTTCAACAACGGAAAGTTTGTGTGCAGCGGCCGTGGGAGCAGCCTGGGCAATTGCTTGAGTCATGGTGATCTCATCTTGTTATTGGTGGTTTGGTAAAACTTGTGTACTTGTCGCCATAGCATCCCTTAAATACCTCTTATAGTCAATGAGCGTATAAGGTGTTGAGTCTGGATTTGTAAAGATTTTCCAGCCGTTAACGGCGTTGGCAGGGTGGACGAAAATATATTTCAGAGCGGCCTTTGTTTCCGTAGCTTTTTTGCACAATCAATCGATATGATGCGCGAGCCTTGGCGCATGAATCATTTGCCTGGGTGATCTTTTACTCAGGTTAGATCCAATTGCTACCGAAGGGTAGTTAATCGCTTGAGAGGAGATAGGGAACTAATAATAACGGCAACAATAAATTCAGGTAGATACGATGACGACAATCAAGATGGTAATACTGTCAGTGGCAGTATTGGTGTTAACCGCGTGCGGTGGTGGAGGCGGTGGCGGGGGTGGAGGATCCGGTGGCGGTACAGCAAAAGGTGCCTTTACGCTCGATAAGTCCAGTCTTTCGTACAGTCAGCGGTCGGGCGAGTTTTTAAGTCAAACAATTCAAATAAATGTCACTGGTAGTGATGTGACCTATGTGGTTGCAGGTTTCGATGAAGGGCAGTCGGAAGTGCCTTGGTTGTCGATGTCATTGTCGGGAAGTGGCAGTCAATACACGCTTGATATCTCCGCCAGTTCATGGGGTATGGCGGCCGGTAATTACTCGGCTAATTTTACTATCGCGACCGGCGACAAAAATGAAAAACCACTGCAGAAACGCGTGGTAAATGTAACGCTGTCGGTGACCGAAAACTTTGCGTTTTCACAAGCAACCATAACGCGCTACGCCGTTGCGGGCAAACCAGTGGGTGATCAGTTTGCCGATATTTGGTTTGCTGGAAAAAGCACAGCTGCGTGGACAGCGACCTCATCGGCTCCCTGGTTGGTGATCTCCAATCCTACGGGTACTGGAGGCGGTCAGTTGATGCTAGGGGTTGATACTCGCGACCTAACGCCCGGTAACTACACCGGTACTGTGCAACTTGCCGAAAACGGCAATGCAACGAATAGCGCAAGTTTGCAATACAACCTGACCGTGGTTGCACCGCTGGTATTTTCGGCGGCACCTGATGAGCTTATTTTTGTGGCTGGCCTTTCGGGTTCGGATTACCGGGCAGAGCTCCCGTTTAGCGGTGATGCGCAAACCAATTGGATGGCTTCTACCGATATTCCGGGCGTATCTATTTACAACGCGGAAGGCAGCGGTAGTGGCAATATTGAGTATCGCCTTAACCCTTTATGGTTGTCCGAGGGGACTTACACAGGGCGCGTTACCCTGGTCGATAAAAACGACTTTTCTAACATTGACCACCACACTATGAAAATCATTGTGGAGGCGCCTATCCAGTTTTCTGAACTGGCCATGACGCGTGCGCAAGAGCTGCAGGCTAACCCCATCGTTTATGGGTCAGATAATTTGCAGCGCAGTTTGGAGTTACCTTTCACCGCTGGAGATCACGCCCAGTGGACATCCATTAGCAATGCGCATTGGCTGACGACCAGCAATGTGGTGGGAACCGGTTCGGGCAGCTTGCAATTGCAGATAAACGCCAGTGGTTTACCCGTCGGGACCTATCCGGCCGAGCTGCGCTTGGAGGATTATTTGAATCCGCAAAACCAGGTCACCCTCAATCTGACCTTGGTAGTGGCAGCCCCAACCTTGACAGTTACCAGCGAGAACCTGTTGCTGGGTGGCAGCGACGGCTTGGGCATCGCCCAGGCTAACCTGGGCTTTGCGATTAATACCGGGGTCAATGGCTATGATTACTCGGTGAGTGCCCAAACCGAGGCGAATGGGGATTGGCTGACAATCAGTTCCGGTTCCGGCCCCGGCACCGTGAACAATAGAGGCATAGTGACCGGCGCTGGTGTAAACCTTAACCTGACGCCACTTGCCTCCCTGATTTCTGGTACCCATGCCGCCAACCTTGCATTGCGGGTTGAAGTTGGCGACCAGGTGTTAACACGCACTGTAGCGGTCACCTTTAATAAAGAGGCTAACCGTTTGGTGGCGAGCAATCTCGGGGTTGCCTTTACCGCCGCACCATCCCGTTCCGTACTAACTCGTACACTCAAAATCAACAGCTCCATTGGGCGCGATGATGTTCCCTGGGTAGCGGTTTCTAATCAGCCTTGGTTGACCGTGACTGGCTCGGGGCTGACGAGTGAAGATCTGGTGCTCACTGCAGATGAAACGGCTCTTGCTGTTGGTACTCATATTGCCGAAGTGAGGGTAAGTTCGAGTGATAGTAACGTGGAAAATGAAGAGGTGATTCGCGTTGGTTTAACGGTATTGGACGCTGATCCCGCCGATGCCAATATTAATCTGGCATCTACTTTTAGCGTTTCCGATGCTATCGCCGGCATAGGCCGTTTTGGGTTGGTCGCGAACCCCGTTGAGCCTTGGGTATATGTAGGTTTGGGCAGTCAAATCAATATTTACAACCAGTTCAGTGGCGCGTTGGTACACAGTTATATGCCGGCAGTAGGCTCGATTGGCAGCATGGCGATTAGCCAGGATGGTACAAAGCTTTACGTGCACGATCCGGTGAACTTGAAAGTGGTGGAGTTATACGCGGACACTGGCGACACGGTAAACAGCTTTACGGTGGTGCCGTCCGAATGGTCTTCGCTCCATACAGTGCTTATGCCCGGTTATTTCCGTCCCAATGGTCGCCCGCTCTTGTTTGTGGCCGGTACGCGCATTTTTGATCTGACCACAGGCGAGCAAGTGGCGGTAGAAGGGGGGTACGACTCCTATTTCTACAGCATATCTACCAACCAAAACCCCAATTGGGTTGCGGGTTACGATGGCTCCCTGATGGAATATTTTTATTCAGCGCTGGGGGGCGGCAACGGCACGTTAACAGCCACTGTTAAATCCTCGGTTTCCTACGCCCAAGGGCGTGCCGGACAGGCTTGTGTGGATGCGGCGGGTTCACGTGTATACACCGCTAGTGGTGCGCCTTATGAGTTCTCGGGCGTTGGCATTGTGAGTCAAACCCTGGAGCAAGTCTTGCCAGCTACTGCCTACCCCAACTCTGTTGTTTGTGGTTGGAATGGAGTTTTGGTAGGCGGTGCAGGTGCCTACTACGATGCGCAGGATATTTTTGTGTACAACACGGTGACCGGGCAGAATCTGGGCAACTACAGCTCTTCGACTGAAAATGGCTATCGCTATTTGCTGGATCGTGGCTTGGTGCTCTCGGGCGATAACCAGCGTGTCAGTGCGCTCAGTTATAGCGATTCAACCCAGCTGCTATTGCGAATCTTTAGTGTGCCGGCAATACCCTGATAAACAAAAAAGGCCGCGTTAATCCGCGGCCTTTTTTTCAAACACTATTTTTAGCAATCCTCATGCATTTTTACACACTCAAATACCGCTGCACCAAATCATCATTCAAGTTGGCGATAGGGCCGGTGGCGACTACGCTGCCTTTTTCCATAATAAAAAAGTCATCGGCAACACGGCGGGCGAAGGGGAGTTTTTGCTCGACGAGTAATACAGTTAACCCAAGTTCGCGATTGAGCTTGCGAATCACTTCACCAATATCACGCACAACGTTGGGCTGAATGCCTTCGGTCGGTTCGTCCAAAATTAATAATTTGGGGTCGAGCACCAATGCCCTCCCTATAGCTAGCTGTTGCTGCTGACCACCCGATAAATCCCCGCCACGGCGATGTTTCATTTCTTTAAGCACCGGGAATAATTCATAAATCAGACCAGGAATAAAACGGGCTTTATCTTTGCGTGCGCCGAGCGATATTTTTAAATTCTCCTCCACTGTTAATAGTGGAAAAATTTCGCGCCCTTGTGGCACAAAACCTATACCGCCACGTGCGCGATTTTCAGTGGAGAGTTTATTGATGTCATAACCGTTGAGGCTGATGATGCCATCGCGCACCGGCAATAAACCGGTGATGCATTTGAGCAGGGTAGTTTTGCCTACGCCGTTGCGGCCAATCAAGCAGCCGCAGGTGCCTTGTTTTATATTGAGCGACAAATCCCACAAAATATGGCTTTGGCCGTAATATTGATTGATGTTTTTTATTTCCAACATGATTTGGTTATCCCGATTCTATTCACCGTTTTCTCTTCGCTGTCTGCTATTCGCCAAGGTAGACTTCAATTACTTTAGGATCATTTTGTACCTGATCCATAGTGCCTTCGGTGAGCACCGAGCCTTGGTGTAACACAGTGACTTTGCGTGCAATGGAGCGCACAAACTTCATGTCGTGTTCCACCACAATCACTGAGTGTTTACCCGCGAGCGATAATAATAACTCAGCGGTTTTTTCGGTCTCTTCACCCGTCATACCGGCAACGGGTTCATCGACCAACAACACCCGCGGGCTTTGCATTAACAACATGCCAATTTCCAGCCACTGTTTTTGCCCGTGGGATAGTGCACCTGCGTTTTTGTAGCGGTGTTCGGCCAAACCTATTTGTAACAACACTTCATCAATACGGTATTTTTGTGCGGAGTTTAATTGTTGGCTCAGTGTCCACCACACACGTTTGTCGGCGGCGGTGGCCAGCTCCAAATTTTCGTACACACTCAGTGCTTCAAAAATGGTCGGCTTTTGAAATTTACGACCTATACCACCGCGGGCAATTTGGTGTTCGGACAACTCCAGCAAATTAATTTGCTGGCCAAAATACACACTGCCGGCATCGGGTTTGGTTTTGCCGGTGATCACATCCATCATGGTGGTTTTGCCCGCACCGTTGGGGCCGATAATGCAGCGCAATTCACCTTCATCGATGTAAAGGTTTAAATTGTTCAGTGCACGAAAACCATCGAAGCTCACAGTAATGCCTTCTACATACAAAATCGTACCGTGAGTGGTGTCCAGTGGAGCGCCAAAGTTGGGGTCGCTTTGGCCGAGGGTGCGACGGGCTTGTGAAAAAATATTCATTACACAGACTCCTTGGTCGCAGTGGTAGATTCGGCTTTTTTGTCGACATCTACTTTTACATTCTCATTGTCGGTTTTCACTGGTGCTTTTTTGAAACGGCTAAATAAACCTACTAAACCCTTGGGCAATATCAGCGTCACAATTACAAACAATGCGCCTAATGCAAATAACCAAGTCTCTGGTGAATAAGAAGTAAAAATAGTTTTGCCGTAGTTGACGGTGAATGCACCCACAATTGCACCAAACAAGGTGCCGCGCCCGCCGGTTGCAACCCACACCACTAATTCAATGGAATTGAGCGGGGAAAATTCACCGGGGTTGATAATGCCCACTTGTGGTACATAAAGTGCGCCAGCAATACCCGCGAGCATCGCGGAAAATACAAATAACCACAGCTTGTAGGATTCCACTTTATAACCGCAAAAGCGCGTGCGACTTTCTGCATCGCGAATAGAGACAATAATTTTCCCCATGCGCGACGTCACAATATAGCGGCAGGCGATGTAGGCAAAAATCAACATAAAACCTGAAGCTAAAAACAGCGAAATACGCGTGCCATTGGCGGCGATGGGAAAACCGAGAATATCTTTAAAATCGGTGAGACCATTGTTGCCACCAAAACCCATTTCATTGCGGAAGAACGCCAGCATTAGTGCATAGGTCAGTGCTTGGGTGATAATGGAAAAATACACACCGGTCACGCGTGAACGAAATGCCAGCCAACCAAATACAAATGCCAGCAGGCCCGGGATTGCAATTACCATTAACATCGCAAACCAAAACATATCAAAACCCTGCCAGTACCACGGCAATTCTTGCCAGTTTAAAAACACCATAAAATCGGGCAGCAAGGGGTCACCGTATTGACCGCGCGGGCCTATCTGCCGCATTAAATACATACCCATGGCATAACCGCCAAGCGCAAAAAATGCGCCGTGGCCGAGCGACAGAATGCCGCAGTAGCCCCAGATTAAATCCACCGCCAATGCGAGCAAGGCATAACATAAAAATTTACCGAGCAGCGTCACCATAAAGGTGGAGACATGCAGCGATGAAGTTTCCGGCACGAGAATATTGCAAATCGGCACCAGCACCATGGCCAGTAATACCAGGCCCAGCACAATCATGCCGCCGCGATCACTGAGTAATAAACGTTGGGTTAACATAAATTCTCTCTTTTAAATTTTTTCCGAAAAAACTCAACCCCTCCTAACCTCCCCTTCAAAAGGGGAGGGACTTGCTCTGCTCCCTTGAATAAAAAAGGGAACGGCTAAAAGGGGGTCACTCCTCCCCATTTTTAAGGGGGAGGTCGGGTGGGGGTTAAATCAATCCGCCGCTGCGCGACCTTTCTGCGGGAAAATTCCCTTCGGTCGTTTTTGGATAAACAAAATCAACAACACCAATACCAAAACCTTGGCGAGTACTGCACCAGCGTAGGGTTCTAAAAATTTATTGATAATGCCCAAGCCCATGGCGCCAACCAGCGTGCCCCACAAATTTCCTACGCCGCCAAATACCACCACCATAAATGAATCGATAATGTAGGCTTGGCCAAGGTTAGGGCCGACGTTGGTGAGTTGCGAGAGTGCCACACCGGCGATTCCTGCAATGCCGGAACCTAGTCCGAAAGTCATGGCGTCCACCCAGCTTGCGCGCACACCAACCGCACGTGCCATAGCGCGGTTTTGCGAAACGGCGCGAACTTTTAAACCAAGTGAGGTTTTTTTGAGAATGGCGAGCAGCGCAAAAAATACAATCAAACCGAAGATAAAAATATATAACCGGTTGTAGGTAATAGAGAGCACCGGGTTAATGACCAACGATCCACTCATCCATTCCGGTAATTCCACGGCGCGATTCAAGGGTGAAAAAATACTGCGTGCAGCTTGCTGCAAAATTAAACTTATACCAAAGGTGGCGAGCAATGTTTCCAGCGGGCGACCGTATAAAAAGCGAATGACACCGCGCTCAATGGCGATGCCCACCAAACCGGCCACAATAAATGCGGCAGGAATTGCGATCATTAAGCTGTAGGCGATTTGATTAGGAAATAGTTGTTGCACAACCCAAGTCACATAAGCGCCGATCATCATCAACTCGCCGTGGGCCATATTAATAACACCCATAACACCAAAGGTAATGGCGAGACCAATTGCGGAGAGCAGCAATACCGAGCCTAAACTTAAACCGAAAAATACGTTTTCAGCAAAACGAAAAGCGGCAATACGGTCTTCAATTGAATCCAATGCAAATTGTGCCTGTTGTTTTACTTTCTCATCGCTGTCGTTGGTGGCAATCTCTAACAACGCGGTGCGTACTTCTTGTTGCAAGCTGCCGCGTAAAATTTTTATTGCATCCAAACGAACTTGTTGTTCGCTGCTTTGTAAATTCATTAGTGCAACCGCGGCGGCAATGGCGGTGCGCACATCGTCATCCGGTTCGGTTTTTTGACGGGTTTCTAGTAGTGCAATAATGTCTGCATCAACACCATCGGCAATCATGCGATTCACCGCATCCAGACGGATAGCGGGATTTTTATCGTTTAAATTCAATGCAGCCAAGACAGTGCGTAGCTGGCTGCGCATGGTGTTGTTAATTGGCACACGTTTAAGTGTACTGGTATCGGCGGTAATTTTTTCGCCGCTTAATGCATTGATAAAGTTGCCAGATTTATCGGCAATTGCCACTAGCGGATCGCTGGATTTGGTGGCGTAAAGCAAGCCCTGCTGCAGTGCAGCAATGATGCCGGCAACGCGGCTGTCGTCAAGTTGAGCGAGTTTTTTTGCGGTTTGGGCGCGTTTGGGCAGGCTGCCTTGGGTTAAGTCTTTAACCAAGGTGTCGAATGTAACTTGCGCCGTATCTGCTGCAACCGTTGTGCTAACGAGTGTGGTATCAGTTGTTGTAGGTTCAGCGTCTTGCGAAAACACTGTTGTTGGAATGCAGAAGGATAAAATTATCAACAATTGCAGCGGCCATCTTCCCAACGGCTTGAGTAGGTTTCGCATAGTCTTGTCTCTGTTAAAACAAAATATAAATAAGTAGGTAAATCTTTTTTAATTTTTGGTGTGGTGCTTAGGGTTTGGTACTCAGGGTGTGATGGAACTTGCGCTCCACCATACCCTGCAGATCAAAAGATCAAGCTAAACAGTTATTGCGCGGCAGCTGCACCCAAACATTTTTTGGTTTTGGTGTTGTAGTTGCCACACTTCAATTTAATCCAGTCGGATTCCAAATCTTTTGAACCATCAAGGAAGTCAGACCATGCATCGCCAGGAACCAAACCGTCGGTTTGTGAAACGGTAAGGAATTGGCCATCTTCTTGAATTTCGCCAATCAATACAGGCTTGGTGATGTGGTGGTTGGGCAACATTTTGCTGATGCCGCCAGTCAAGTTAGGTGCTTCTACACCGATGATTGCGTCAACCACTTTGTCAGTGTCGGTAGTGCCTGCTTTCTCAACCGCTTTAACCCACATGTTGAAACCAATGTAGTGTGCTTCCATTGGATCGTTGGTTACGCGTTTGTCATTTTTGATAAAGGCTTTCCATTGTTTGATAAACGCGGCGTTAGCAGGATTGTCTTCGCTCATGAAGTAGTTCCATGCGGCCAAGTGACCCACCAGTGGTTTGGTGTCGATACCGGAAAGTTCTTCTTCACCCACAGAGAAGGCGACTACGGGGATATCTTCGGCGGTTACTTTTTGGTTGCCGAGTTCACGATAGAAAGGCACGTTAGCATCACCATTGATGGTAGAAACTACGGCAGTCTTTTTGCCCGCTGAACCAAAACGTTTAATGTCAGACACAATGTTTTGCCAGTCGGAATGAC
>Ga0307406_10001501_pt1 | contig 12883 bp, 11 predicted proteins | sample 322Cmetagenome_3_FD_203706 | JGI IMG/M metagenome (GOLD analysis project Ga0307406, IMG submission 203706) | Maize rhizosphere microbial communities from greenhouse at UC Davis, California, United States - 322HYB-C-2 | ecosystem: Host-associated > Plants > Roots > Rhizosphere > Soil | place... | reverse complement strand
GGACTTCTGCTGTCGAATCTCGGCGCGCTCCATCAACCCGTTGCAGGCGGCGGATCGTGGTTGATGGGATTATTGTTTTCAATCGGAGCCGTGATCTTGTGGCTCGCATTCAGTTGGTTGAACCAGCGCGCCTTGCTCACGCTGCCAGCCCACGCGTCTGGCGCGTGGACCGGCCTCATGATGACTGGCGCCGGCCTGGGCACCTTGTGCTTGTTACCGGTGGTACAAGCGTTCGACCTGTTCAAACTACCGAGCCTGGGTTTCAGCGTTCCCGTTGCGGGGCATTTATATCTCTGGGGTTTCGTGATCGCGTTGATGTCATCCTTTGTCGGGGCCTGGGCCTGGAACGCCGCGTCGCGGCGTTTGCCCATGGTGCTTTCCGGGCAATTGATCGCCCTGGAGTCGCTGTTCGCGACGCTGCTTGGCTTGTGGTTTCACGGCCGGCTGCCGACGCTCCTGGAAACGTCGGGGCTTGCGGCGGTGCTGGTTGGGGTGGTCATGGGGGTGCGGATCATCCTGACGACGCGCGATCCTGTAAAAGTTATTGCGCTGGCGTCACCCGACGCATGAGCTCATCCAGGACATAAGTGTCCAACAATGCCGTCACTTGTATGATTTGCCCGTCCTTGAGCGTCATGTGCCACATATAAGTATTGTTATAGGGCTTGTGATCAAGTGCTCTGGCTGTGCCACGCCAGAGAACAACCACGACATCGTTCTCAGCGATGATGCTTTGCACCGTTGGGACAATCGGCGTAGCCAACCGAGCGGTGATCGGGCGCACGGCTCGGGCCAGCTCAGCCTTGCTGGTGTAGACACCGGACACAGGGCTTGTCCCAGCCACCGTCCATTTCGCATCGGGCGCCAGCAGGTCGAACACCGTGCCTTTGCCCTGCTGCCAATTCGCAAAAGCCTGGCGGACCAGATCCGTATTAGTGTCTTGAACGCTTTCCGAAGCCCAGCTGCTGCCAGCTGAGAATAGGAAAGACAGTGCGAGCACTCGGGCTTGCCAAGCCAAACTCATCCACTTGGTCATGATGTTCTCCCACAGCAATTAAGTTGAGACGTTCTTTCAAGAAAACCTTAACGGCCCATGAGAAAAGGTCTTTGCTCGATACTGCTGCGCGGTTGCCTGATGCTGTTTGGTGCTGGGCCAGCCCGGATTTTGTCATTCGATTAACGCTGGACAACGTCCTCATAAAAATCCTGAGCTGCCACGTTCTTGTCCTTGGCCTCCAACATTATGTCGAACCGGTCCAGAAACCTGAGGGCGTACTGGTTCGTCCAGCGATTCCACATTTGCGCGCTGTGGCCGTATAGGTCTCGCTTGGACACCACCTTCAACAACGCTTCCATCTCAAGCTTATCGTCTGCATCGAAACCCAACTCCTGCAGTCGCTCCGGTGGTTGCGAGTAATGCATGGTGGGCCGTACGCCGCGCCAACTTTCAATGATGCGATCGACTCGTGGGGAATCCGGCGCGATGTAATCGTTCTCGTTGATCCAACAGTGATGGATATCCAGCACGACGGGCGCCAGATCGGAGAGTTGCAGGCAGTCATCCACTCCGTAGGTCTTTTCATCGTTCTCGAAGGTGATGCAATTGCGCGCCACCTCTGACAACCGCGGCCAGACCGAACGTATCCCCTCGCCCCCTAGCCGCCCGGCGATGTGCACATTGCATTTAAAATCCTGGAATCGTTGACCGAAGCCCATCATCCGGATCATGTCGGCGTGGTATTCGAACTCGGCGAGACTGTTCTCCACCACCGGCGGCTTATCCGAACCCAGCACGCAATATTGGCCAGGATGAAAGGACAGCCGGATATCCGCTGAACGCGCCAGCGCACCAATCGCGCCGAAGCGTTTTTCCAGTTGGCTTTGAATGGCAGGGTCCTGATAGAACGCGCTCACTTTCGGATGACTATAGAACGGCAACAGATCGCTGCTCAGTCGAAGCATGCGCAAGGTCGGGGGCAGCTCGGCGACGTAGGCGATAAGGCGCAACTGCGCGTCGAGGTTGTGCGTGATGATTTCCAACAGCTTGTCGCGGGCGACCCGTGGAGAGACGCTGTCCATCCAGCGTAACGTCGTGGTGCGCGGATTGAAGGGGGCTTCGATTGTCTTTAGCGCAGCCGCCGAGAGGCCGCGATCAGGATGTCGGTATTGGCAGGCGAAGCCAATTCGGGGGTGGGTCATGGGAGGTCCTGGCCGTTGTCCGTGTTGGCGGTAGACATCCTGGTGATCGGGTCGTTGTTTTGGATTGGCTGTTGAAACAGCTTTCCTCGAAAACTGTTCGGGATCAGGCCGTGTCAGCCAGAACAGAAGCGTGGCTGTTCCCAAATCGTTCCCATATCGCCCTTTTCCAGACACCAAAAACCACAAACCCCCGACTTTCTCTAGGAAAATCAGGGGTTTGTGTTTGTAGAATGTGGCGGTGAAGGAGAGATTCGAACTCTCGATACAGTTTCCTGTATACACACTTTCCAGGCGTGCTCCTTAAGCCACTCGGACACTTCACCGTGTCTCGGCAAACTGTTCAGTCTGTCGAGGCGCGCTAATGTAGTCGAAAGCCTTTGCGATGGCAAAGCTTTTTTTCAGAATTTTCATGTGGTTAAGGCTGGCAGCGTTTCAATCGGGCCGGAGCATGGCAAACCGGCCAAACTCTGGCTTTGTCTGCGTACCGAAGTAAAGAAGCGGGCGCGGCCTGTGGGGCGGGCAAGGCCGTTTGGGAGGGGCGGGGCTGACCGGTGAGTCAGTCACGGTGCTTTACCTGGCCTGCGACGGTGGGTAACGTCTGCTTCATCTTTCTTACAAGGAATAAAGTCATGAGCGACTTGATTGCCTACCATCTCGAAGACGGTATCGCGACCCTGACCTTGAACAACGGCAAGGTCAATGCCATTTCGCCTGATGTGATCGTCGCGTTTAACGCCGCGCTGGACCAGGCGGTGGCCGATCGCGCGGTGGTGATCATTACCGGGCAACCGGGAATTTTGTCGGGCGGGTACGATTTGAAAGTGATGACCGCCGGCCCCAAGGAAGCGGTGAGTCTGGTGGCGTCCGGTTCGACCCTGGCCCGCCGCTTGCTGTCCCACCCCTTCCCTGTCGTTGTCGCTTGCCCCGGGCATGCCGTGGCCAAGGGTGCGTTCCTGTTGTTGTCGGCGGACTACCGCATTGGTGTCGAGGGACCGTTCACCATCGGTCTGAACGAAGTGCAGATTGGCATGACCATGCACCATGCGGGCATCGAGCTGGCCCGGGACCGGTTGCGCAAATCGGCGTTCCACCGCTCGGTCATCAATGGCGAGATGTTCAGTCCCCAGGGCGCCGTGGACGCGGGCTTTTTCGACAAAGTGGTGTCGCCGGATGAATTGCAGGCCGCGGCACTGGAAGCGGCACGCCAGTTGAAGAAAATCAACATGACCGCCCACAAGAATACCAAGCTGAAGGTTCGCAAGGCGCTGCTGGATGCGTTGGACAGCGCGATATTGCTGGATCAGGAATACATGGGCTGAACCGTGGTTGAAGCAAGGTCTACGACACCTGCGGCTTGAAAATCGGCAACCGCTCTAAGCCGCTTGTTGCGCAGCGTTTCGAAACATCAGCTTAAACATCGTCCATCTCCTACCTCTATAGGGACAATTGCTGAAAACAGTGCACATCCGTACACTGCGCCACCTTTTGTCCCAATGGGCCTTGTTGATGTTGTTTGCATTGCGTATGTCGTTGATGGGCCTGCACTTTGTCCTGGCGGGTGTGTTGGGTGTGATTCTCGGTGTTTGCCGGCCGTTCAATCCTGACAACAGCCGTTTATGCGCCAGGCTCTATGCAGTCCCTGCGATGTGGATCCTGCGCCTGCGGGTCAAGGCCGAAGTCGACACGCTGATGAATAAAGCCCATAGCAGCGTGATCATCGCCAATCACCAGTCCAACTATGATCTGTTCGTCTTCGGCAACGTGGTGCCGCGTCGTACCGTGTGCATTGGCAAGAAGAGCCTGAAATGGGTGCCGCTGTTCGGTCAGTTGTTCTGGCTGGCGGGCAACGTGTTGATTGACCGCGGCAATGCGATCAAGGCCCGCAAGTCGATGCTGACCACCACCCACACCTTGCAGCACGAGGACACCTCCATCTGGGTGTTCCCGGAAGGCACGCGCAACCTGGGCGAGGAGTTGTTGCCGTTCAAGAAAGGCGCGTTCCAGATGGCGATTGCCGCCGGGGTGCCCATCATCCCGGTGTGTGTCAGCACCTATATCAAGCATATGCAGCTTAATCGCTGGCGCAGTGGCGACATTCTCATACGCTCTCTGCCGGCGATTCCTACAACGGGCCTGAGCATGGATGACATGCCCCGCCTCATCGCCCAATGCCGTGAGCAAATGCGCGAGTGCATCGAGACGATGGACCGGCAGTTGCAGATCGGCTGAACAGGAAACCCGCCCATACGGCGGGTTTTCTTTTGCGGCGAACTCAGCGGATTTTGCTGACTCTCAATCAGCGTGGCGCGCTAAGCTGGACGCTGCCTGCCACTGCCAAATTTCTAAGAAGAAGTGAACCATCATCATGGGTAGAGTTGTTGCTGCTGCGGTTTACAGCGCCGGGAAGAAAATTACCAATATCACCCTCGACGAAGGCAGCGCCTGGGCTGCCAAGCCCGGACACTTCGTGTGGATCGGCCTCGAAGAGCCCAGCACCCAGGAGCTGACCAACCTGCAACGCCAGTTCGACCTGCATGAGCTGGCGATTGAAGATGCGATGGAGAAGCACAGCCGCCCGAAGCTGGAAACCTTCGGCGATGCGCTGTTCATCGTCACGTATTCGCCGGTGCGCAAGGACGGCAAGCTGCAATTCATCGAAACCCATATCTTCGCCGGCAAGGGCTACATCATTACCGCCCGCAACGGTCATTCGGCGTCCTACGCCCATGTCCGCCAGCGTTGTGAGGCTCGTCCGATCCTGCTGGAGCATGGCGAGGATTTCGTCCTCTACGCAATTCTCGATTTCGTCATTGAGAACTACCAGCCGGTGGGCGAAGCCATTCATGCCGAGATCGACGAGCTTGAGCGCAACGTGTTGTGCAGCGCCCTGAATGAACGAGATATCCAGAACCTCCACAGCCTGCGCCGCGACGTGCTGCGCCTGCGTCGCTACGCAGCGCCCATGGTGGAGATCAGCGAAGAGCTGCAGCGCCTGGACTTCCCCTTCATCGACAAGAACATGAGCCCGTACTTCCGCGATGTGCAGATTCATGTCACGCGGCAGATGGAAGACCTGGCGACCCTGGCGGACATCGCCAGCCAGACCATTGAAATCGGCGTGCTGCTCGAAGCCTCACGCCAGAGCGTGGTGCAACGCAAGTTCGCCGCATGGGCGGCGATCCTGGCGTTTCCGACGGCGGTGGCCGGCATCTACGGGATGAACTTCGAGAACATGCCGGAGCTAACCTGGCACTACGGGTACTTCCTGGTGCTCGGGTTCATCGGGGTGGGATGTACCGCGCTGTGGGCAAGCTTCAAGCGGTCGGGGTGGTTGTAGGCTTGTGGGCGACAAACCGCATCATCCACTCGGCCACGGTGGTGCCGTGATGCTCTTGTTCGAGGCTCGCCACGCCCTGGCTGTAGATTTTTTCGCCGAGGTGTTGCTGGCGAATCTCCAACAAGGCGCGGGAATAATCGTGGATGAATTCCGGGTGGCCCTGGAAGCACAGGACCTGATCATTGATGTGATAGGCCGCATACGGGCAGAAATCGCTCGAAGCAATGACGGTGGCGTTTTCCGGTAGCTCGGTGACCTGATCCTGATGGCTGATCAACAAGGTCAACTCCTCCATCACCGGGTTCATCCACGGGGCCTTGGCCGCGAGCTTGTAGCGATGGGTGCCCACCCCCCAACCCTGGCTGGCGCGCTCGGTCTTGCCGCCCAGCAACAACGCCAGCAGTTGATGACCAAAGCAGACGCCCAGCAACTTGTCGCCACGTTGGTAGCGGTCCATGAGGTAGGTCTTGAGCGTCTGTATCCACGGATCGGTACCGAAGGAATCCGCCTTGCTGCCGGTGACCAGGTAAGCGTCGAACTGCTCATCATCGCTTGGATATTGCCCTTGCACCACGTTGTACACGACAAACTCGGCCGCTACGGGCTGCTGCGAAAACAGGCGCTGGAACATCTGCCCGTAGCCCTGATATTGGTCGACCAGTTCTGGACGCAGGACATCGGTTTCCAGAATGCAGATGCGTAGCGACATAAAAAATACCTGACACGATGATGGGAATATTGCACACCCCAGAGCCTGCCCTGAAACACCGTCTCAAGGCAAGTCCCATGCGCGGTCAGAACAGTGCCTGAGCGGTGGCCTTTTCCAGCAACAAGGCGGGTGGCGCAAAACGCTCCCCATATTGTTCGGCCAAGTACTGGCTGCGGGCGATAAACGCCTGCAAACCGTACTGGTTGATGAACTGCAAGGCCCCGCCTGTCCAGGCCGCGAATCCGATACCGAAGATCGAGCCGATATTGGCATCCGCCGTCGACGTGACAACGCCCTCCTCGACGCAGCGGACGGTTTCCAAAGCCTGGATGAACAGCAGGCGATCCCGGATATCCTGGGCAGGAATTTGCCCGGCAGGTTTCTCGAAACGCTCCTTGAGCCCCGGCCAGAGGTATTTCTGCCCTTGGGCGGGGTACTCGTAAAAACCGGCCCCGGCCGTTTTACCAGGCCGCTTGTATTCTTCGAGCAGCAGGTCGATCACGGCGAATGCGGGGTGCTCGGGCGGTGCTTTCCCTTCTGTTCGCGAGTCGATGGCGGCCTGCGCGCGGATATGGCTCATCAGGCTGAGGGAAACTTCGTCGCAGACAGCCAGCGGTCCGATCGGCATCCCGGCCTTGCGTGCCTCGGTTTCGATCATTGGCGCACTCACGCCCTCGCCGAGCATCGCGATGCCTTCGTGGATGAAGGTGCCGAACACTCGTGAAGTGAAAAAACCACGACTGTCATTCACGACAATCGGTGTCTTGTCGATTTGCCGGGCAAAATCAAAGCCACGGGCGAGCGTCTCGTCGCTGGTACGGGCGCCCCGGATAATCTCGACCAAGGGCATCTTTTCCACCGGACTGAAGAAGTGCAAGCCGATAAATTTGCCCTCGTCCGGCACTGCCCTCGCCAGGCCGGTTATGGGTAAGGTCGAGGTGTTGGAGGCGATAACCGCGTCCGGGCCGGCCACCGCCTGGGCTGCGGCCGTCACGCTGGCTTTGACGGCGCGGTCTTCAAATACAGCCTCGATGATCAGATCGCAACCGGCCAGGTCCACATCGCTGTCGCTCGGCTGGATCCGCGCCAACGTGGCGTCGCGCTGTTGCGCGGTGAGTTGGCCGCGGGCGACTTTCTTGTCCAGCAGTGCCGCCGCGCGCGCCCTGCCCTTCTGTGCTGCGGCCAGATCGACGTCCCTGAGCACCACGTCAATGCCTGCTGTCGCTGTGACATAGGCGATACCCGCGCCCATCATTCCGGCGCCGAGCACAGCGATTTTTTTTGTCAGAAAAGGCGCATAGCCTGGGGGGCGAGAGCCTCCGGCCTTGATCTCGTTGAGTTGGAACCAGAACGTGCCGATCAGGTTTTTCGCCACCTGTCCGGTTGCCAGTTCAGTGAAATAACGGGTTTCGATCAGCAGCGCCGCATCAAGGCCTACCTGCGCGCCTTCCACCGCGGCACAGAGGATCTTCTCCGGTGCCGGCAGGCAACCCTGGGTCTTGTTGCGCAGGATCGAAGGCGCGATCGCCAGCATCTGGGCGACGGTCGGGTCGGACGGCGTGCCCCCAGGGATTCGATAGCCCTTCCTGTCCCACGGCTGGGCCACGCTCGGGTTGGCGAGGATCCATGCCCTGGACTTGGCCAATAGCTCGTCGCGATCGACCGCCAGCTCATCGATCAGGCCGGCCTGCAACGCTTGTTGCGGACGAACCCGCGTGCCTTCGAGCAAATACGGCAAGGCCTTTTCCAGCCCCAGCAAGCGCACCATCCGCACCACACCGCCGCCGCCCGGCAACAGGCCAAGGGTGACTTCCGGCAGGCCGATCAGCACCGACGGGTGATCCAATGCCACCCGATGATGGCAAGCCAGGCAGATTTCCCAGCCACCGCCCAGGGCCGCACCGTTGATAGCGGCGACCACCGGTTTGCCGAGGGTCTCCAACGCGCGCAGTTGCGCCTTGATGTCAGACACCGTTTCGTAAAAGGCCTGGGCCTGAGATTTGTCGACCTGGACCAGCTCGTTCAGGTCGCCACCGGCAAAAAAAGTCTGCTTGGCGGATGTGATGATCACGCCGGCAATCGAGTCTTTCTCGGCGTTCAGGCGAGCAACGCAGGCGGCCATCGCCTCGCGATACACCGCGTTCATGGTGTTGGCGGCCTGCCCCGGCATGTCCAGGGTCAGCACGACGATCCGGTCCGGCCCGGTTTCGTAACGAATGGCATCGGTCATGAAATGTGTTCCTTGAAGTCGGGGCTCAGAGGCGTTCGATGACAGTGGCAATACCCATGCCGCCGCCAACACACAGCGTCGCCAGGCCATAACGCAGGCGACGCGCCTCCAGTTCATCGAGCAGCGTGCCGAGGATTGCGCACCCGGTGGCGCCCAACGGATGGCCCATGGCGATCGAGCCGCCGTTGACGTTGACCCTGGCGGGGTCGATGGCCATGTCCTTGATGAACTTGAGTACCACCGAGGCGAAGGCTTCGTTGACTTCGAACAGGTCGATGTCCTCGACCCGCAGCCCCGCTTTCGCCAACGCCTTGCGGGTGGCGGGGGCCGGGCCCGTGAGCATGATGGTCGGCTCGGTGCTGGTGACGGCGGTGGCGACAATCCGCGCCCGGGGTTGCATCCCCAGCTCGCGGCCTTTGGCCTGGGAACCGATGAGCATCAGCGCCGCGCCATCGACGATGCCCGAGCTGTTGCCCGGGGTGTGCACATGATTGATCCGCTCGACATGGCTATAGACGCGTAATGCCGTGGCGTCGAACCCCATTTGGCCCATCGCTTCGAAGCTTGGCCGCAGTTTGCCCAGGCCTTCGAGCGTCGAGTCGGCGCGGATGAATTCGTCGTGATCCAATAGCACGATGCCGTTCTGGTCCCGCACCGCCACCAGTGATTTATCGAACGAACCGTTTCCCCGCGCCCGCGCGGCTTTTTGCTGGGACTGCAACGCAAAGGCATCGACGTCCTCGCGACTGAAGCCCTCCAGGGTGGCGATCAAGTCGGCGCCGATGCCCTGGGGAACGAAATGACCGTGCAAGTTGGATTGAGGGTCCAGCGCCCATGCGCCACCATCGCTGCCCATTGGCACCCGTGACATGGACTCGACGCCGCCCGCCACCACGAGGTCTTCGAAACCGGAGCGCACTTTCATCGCCGCCAGGTTCACCGCCTCCAGGCCCGAGGCGCAAAAGCGGTTGAGCTGAACGCCAGGCACGCTGACATCCCAATCACCCACCAGGGCGGCGGTCTTCGCAATGTCGGCACCTTGATCGCCAATCGGCGTCACGCAGCCGAGCACGATGTCGTCTACCTGGCTAGTGTCCAGGCTGGTGCGTTCGCGCAACGCGGTCAACAGCCCGCTGACCAGGGTCACCGGCTTGACGGTGTGCAGGGCGCCATCAGATTTACCCTTGCCGCGAGGCGTGCGTAATGCGTCAAAAATCATCGCTTCGGTCATGACATCCTCAAGCCGCCATCGGCTAATCCAGAACATCTCCAACCTTAAGCCCAGCGGCCGCGGATGCAATGACCTCAAGGCTCAATGGCATTGACAGGCACGCTCAGACGAACGGTAGCGAGCTATCGGGTTAACCGTTTCAGGTAAGCAAGCTGTCTAGCAAAAGGGCCGGCAAGCAGCTGGCAATAGGCCTCATGTCTTTTTGATAGCGTCAAGCGCTAACCTGATATTAATTGGATCTAAGCCAAGTGGGCTGCGGCCCCTAATGTAAACCTTGTACAAGAAAGTCGTCGGGTTTTGCCGAGGCGCTTGTCACACAGGAAGTGCACCGCCAGCCGTCACGGAGTTACGCAGGCTGGCCTCAGGAAATAACAAAAAAGGCGGGTCAGCCATGTTCAAACATTCGAAAGTTCGTCAAGCCGGACTCATTCTCTTCGCCACGACGCTGCTGTTGATCTTGCCGAATATCACTAAAGTGATCGGCTGAACCAGGCGCGCGGTGTCCGCATCATCAGACGTTGCTTCGCCCAATAAATGTGAGAGGGTTCGTTGTCCGGCAACGGTGGCTGTGCCAACCTTTGCGCTCCCCCTCGACATGGAAGGCGATTCATTTGAAAGCATTTATCGTCATTGGGGCGCTGCTGATCAGCAGCCCTCTATACGCGGCGCAACTGGCGCTGGATCTGGGCGCGGGCGCCCGCACCTGGCAAACCGAAGAGCTGCTCAAGCATCCTGAAGCGCAAACGGTCCAGATCAACGAAGACGTTTCCTACAAGAAACCGATGACCTATCGCGCCGTGCCGTTGGCCTCGCTGTTGACCGGGATAAAACCTGACGATCATCTGCAAGCCGTGGCCCTGGACGGTTTCGCGGCCGAGATGCCCGCGGCGCCACTGCTCAATGCGAACGGCGCCCGCGCGTGGCTGGCGATCGAGGACCCGGCCAAACCCTGGCCGCCCTTGGGAGAAGGCAAGAAAAGCGCCGGCCCGTTCTATCTGGTGTGGACCGATCCACAAGCGGGCCCTATCAGCCCCGAGCAATGGCCCTACGCAGTGGCAAGTATCAAGCGCCTGTCGGCGGTGGCCGATCGGTTCCCGGCCCTACTGCCCTCGCCGAGCCTGGCCAAGGACGATCCGGTCAACAAAGGCTTCGAGTTGTTCCAGAAAAACTGCCTGGCCTGCCATCGTCTCAACGGCGCCGGTGACGCGCAGTTTGGTCCCGACCTGAACATTCCCTTCAACCCTACGGAATACTTCTCGCAAGATTTCCTCAAGCGTTACATCCGTGACCCTCAAGGCCTGCGCCATTGGCCCCAGGGCAAAATGCCGGGATTCTCCGCGGCGGTGCTCCCCGATCCGGAGCTGGATCAGTTGGTCGGGTATTTGAAGCACATGGCAGGACGCAAGCAGCCGTTGAAACAGTAGTTGCTTGCGTAGCGAGGGCACGAGCTCCCTCGCCACAAGCTCCGTCCGTTACTGCTGCTGCACCGTAATCACCGGCGCGGGCGTCACCAGCATTTTTGCGTGCATTTGTTCATATCCGCCGCCTCGGCGCATGCCACGCACTGGGCAGGCATCGAGGTAATCCAGGCCCACCGCCAACTTCAGGTGTCGTTCCGGGCGAGCCAGTTGGTTGGTCACGTCAAAGCTGTACCAGGCGTCATCGAGCCACGCCTCGGCCCAGGCGTGGCTGGCGAGGTGTTCGCTGTCCTCATTGAACAGGTAGCCCGAGACATAACGCGCCGGCACACCCAGGCTGCGAGCGCACGCGAGAAACGCATGGGCATGGTCCTGGCACACCCCGCTGCGCCCGGCAAAGGCCTGGGCCGCGCTGGTCTCGACTTCAGTGGTGCCGGGCGTGTAGGCCATGTGCTGGTTCAGCCCGTGCATCAGGTCGATCAACGCCGAGCGATCCCGCCGCTGCTTGCATTGCGCTTGAACGAAGACACGAAGCGCATCGTCGGCCTCAGTAAGCCGGGTGAAGCGCAAGAACGGCAGCGCCGAACGGCTTTCATGCTCGGCTTCGTGCAACGGGTCGATATCCACCTGCCCACGGGCACCGATGATGATGGTTTCGTGGGGCTCGTCCAACGTCAGCACATGCAGGATGTTGCCGAACGGATCGAGCTGCGACCGCACCGGCCTGGGCAGATCCAGCTGCCAGCTCAGCACATGCTGGCGTTCGCTGTCGTGCGGTGTCAGGCGCAGGTACTGGATGCTGGCGCGAACCTGGTCTTCGTAGTGGTAGGCCGTTTCGTGGCTGATCGAGAGTCTCATAAGACCTCCAGGTAGGAACTGTGAATGGCATCGCCCAGTTCACGAACCAGTGGGATGAATTCGGTGAGCCAGGCATGCAACCCACCGTCGAGGATTTCGCTGATGCCGGTGTAGCGCAGGCGTGCGTCCATTTCCGCCGCCAGGCGCTGCGCCGCGCGCCCATTGATACCCGGCAGGCTGGCGAGGATCTGGTCGATTTCTTCGGTGCAGGCGCGCAATGAACGCGGCACGTCCGCGCGCAACAGCAACAGCTCGGCCACATGGCGCGCCACCGGGGCGTCACGGTAGATTTCGGTGTAGGCCTCGAAGGAGGACAGTGCCCGCAACAGCGCGCTCCACTGATAGTAGGCGTGGGCGGTCCCGTCGCTGACCGCGTCGGCCTGGTCGCCGGCCATTTCGTAGCGAGCGTCGAGCAGGCGCAAAGTGTTGTCGGCCCTTTCGATGAAGGTCCCCAGCCGAATGAAACGGAACGCATCGTTGCGCATGATGGTGCCGTAGGTGGCGCCTCGAAACAGGTGCGATCGTTCCTTGATCCACTCACAAAAACGGCTCATGCCGTAGCGCCCCAGGCCTCGCTCGGCGATGTCGCGAATCTCCAGCCAGGTCGCGTTGACGTTTTCCCACATGTCGGCGGTGATTCGCCCTCGCACCGCGTGTGCGCTCGCCCGCGCAGAGCCGAGGCAACTGTAGATGCTTGCCGGATTGGCTGCTTCCAGCGCGAAAAAATGCAGCAAGCGTTCGGCATGGGGTTCGCCGTGCCTGTCCCGGTAATCCTCCAGCGTACCGGTGATCAACAGCGGCATCGCCAGTTCATGCAAGCCGTCGCCACGCCCGTCCTGGGGCATCAATGACAGCAAGTAGCTGACGTCGAGCATCCGTGCGAGGTTCTCCGCCCGCTCCA
>Ga0307406_10001500_pt1 | contig 12885 bp, 11 predicted proteins | sample 322Cmetagenome_3_FD_203706 | JGI IMG/M metagenome (GOLD analysis project Ga0307406, IMG submission 203706) | Maize rhizosphere microbial communities from greenhouse at UC Davis, California, United States - 322HYB-C-2 | ecosystem: Host-associated > Plants > Roots > Rhizosphere > Soil | place... | reverse complement strand
GTCGCAGCCGATAACTCAGCGCACGAATGGCCAAAAACTCACAAATCGAATGGACGCATCACACCTTTAATCCATGGTGGGGTTGCAAGAAAGTCTCTCCAGCTTGCGATCATTGTTACGCGGAGCTTTGGGCCAGACGCATGGGCCATGACCTGTGGGGCACGGACTCACCGCGACGCTTCTTCGGGGAAACGCACTGGCGAGAACCTCTCATTTGGAATGAAGAAGCTCGACAGTCAGGTTTTCGTCAGCGAGTTTTTTGCGCAAGTATGGCTGATGTTTTTGAACGACGATCAGACTTGAATGCGCAACGCTTACGACTTTGGAAACTTATCGAGAACACGCCGAACCTTGATTGGCTACTGCTCACAAAGCGGCCTCAAAATGTCCGCCGTATCGCGCCCTGGGGAGAAAATTGGCCCGCCAATGTTTGGTTAGGCACAAGCGTCGAGAATCAGACTCTGGCTGAGAAGCGATTACCGTTTTTACTAAAGAGTCCCGCAACCATTCGCTTTCTTTCATGTGAACCATTGTTGGGCCAGCTCGATTTACGACAGTGGTTTAAACGGGATGGGTTTTATTCTATCGATTGGATCATTGCTGGTGGCGAAAGCGGAGGGTCTTCCCGACCAATGCATCCTGACTGGATAAAGGGTCTCCTACATCAGTGTAATGAATTCAATGTCCCATTCCATTTTAAACAGTGGGGTCATTGGGTTCCAGTGCGACTTGCTGAAGGGGCAGCCAGAACTAGATTGATCGAAATAGAGAACGAACGGCCTGTTGAGATGGTTCGCCTGAGTAAAAAGATAGCAGGTCGCATTTTAGAAGGAGTTACCTGGGACGGGGTGCCCCACACACCTCCGATTCATGCCTAACCTTGACCTGACAAATTATCGCGGCGGGCGCGAGCACGCTTTCATAAAGCATTACCTGCTTGCGAAATACCTGTCGCGGTGGGGATATAAAATCGGCAGCAAATGGGATCCTTTAGTATTTATTGATGGCTTCGCGGGCTCTTGGGGTGCCAAGGATGAGGATTTTACTGACGCATCTTTTGGGATTGCCGTTCGAGCGCTGAACGAGGCTATTGAAGGCCTATCAAAAATAAATAGAAGTGTACACGGGGTTTGTATATTTGTTGAGAAGGAACCTCAACCATTTATAAAGCTTGATGCGTTCGCGAAAAAGCAGTCTACCGAAGCGGTGCGGGCAATTGCTTTCGAAGGCCGATTCGTAGATAAGATTCAAGTAATTGATGAATACATCTCCACAGTAGGAAACAATCCTTTCAACTCGTCTTTCTAGATCAAAAGGGTTGGGCGGCAGCTCCCATGAAAGATTTAAAGAAATTCGTGGGCTCCAGACCGTGCGAGTTACTCTTTAATGTCATGACATCTTTCTTGACTCGTTTTGTAGAAAGAAAAACTTTGGATAAAAGTTATCACTCCTTCTTTGGACGAAGCGGGGTAATTGACAGAATCAGATCTTTACCGAAAGGAACTGGTGAAAGAGAAGAAGCTGCCGTAGACGAGTATTGCGAAAGCTTACGCGAAATATGCGGCTTTAGGTATGTTTCGCAAGCAGTAATCATGGATCCTTCAAAAGAGAGAATCCGTTATTACTTTGTTTTCGCAACAAATAGTCTTCATGGCATTCAGGTCTTCAAAGACGCCGAATCGAAAGCGGCCGAAGTGCAAGATCAAGTTCGATATCAAACAAAAATTGAAAAACAGGAACAATTTGGTTTGCCATTTGGAGGCCCGATCCCAAAATCTTCGAAATCTTATGCGTTGCAAAAACGATATAGTCAGCGCGCACGTGAAAAAGTAATAACCAGTCTGATGGATCATCGCGGCGTGACTATGTCATACGATGCCTTGTACGGTGAAGTAATGAGCCTTCCACTCATCACAGAGTCGGACCTCAACCATATCCTTCTATCTTTGCATCCCAACGTGCGACTTCAACTTGTCGGCCACCGACGCAAGAAACCAGTGCTCTTTCGGGGAGATTCCGTAGTTATTAACTCACGAGATTTCAACCGATCTGACGACTAGGAATCAACCTCAAACTCAGTCGGTGATACCAAATCTCTCGAACTTGTCCTGTTGCCACGGCGTACGACGATGAAGGCGATGCCAGACATGATCATTGCGCCGCCTGCGAGGGTGCGCCAGCCGATCTGTTCGTCGAGGACGATCATGCCGAGAAGGACTGCGACGACGGGAGTGACGAGGGCGATCATCATCGACTTTGTTACGTCCATGTTCAGGACCAGCCAGTAGTAAAGCAAAAACGCGATGACGGAACCGATTACCGCCAGATATAGAAGAGAGAGCAGGGCTATGGGCGTCCAGTGAAAACGCAGCGGATTTCCTTCAAGTGAGATTCCGACTCCAAGCAGCAGCAGGAGACCAAAAAACATCTGGCCCGCAGCGAGTATCGCCGGATCGAGGTGCTTTCCGTATTTCTTAACAAGCACGTTCGAATACGCTGCGAAGATCGCGCTCAGAATCAACGCCACACAACCTGCCAGAGCCTGTCTTCCTGCGATTGCGAGTTGATTCGAAAAAACAACTCCTACGCCGCACACACCCAACACGACACCGCCCGTCTTCGTCCAGCTCAAACGTTCGCCGGGCAGATAGAGATGCGCGAAAACCAATCCGAATGCGGGCAGAGTCGCCTGCAAAAGAGCTGCGAGACCGGAGGAGATGTATTGCTCGCCCCAGAAAACCAAACCGTAGTTGAGCCCAAACGAGAGTATCCCGCTGATTGACAGCAGTATCCAATCAGCTCGCGCTCGGGGTAGTCGAACATCGCGCAGGCGAATGATGACGAAAAGGATCACGCAGGCGATCACAAACCTGATGCCTGCAAAGGTGAGTGGTGGCAGATCAGCGAGACCAAGCTTGATGAACAGCCAGGTGGATCCCCAGATGCCGCAGAGTATCAGCCAAACGAGACGCGCTTTCATTGCCGATTGCCAATTTGCGATTGCCGATTTGCTTCTTCACATCCGCGATTCGCCATAAATCGGCAATTGGCAATCGGCAATCGGCAATAGCTTGGCAATAGATTACTCGGGATTCTCGAGCTTGATGATCGCGAACGCTGCACCCTGTGGATCATTCAGGATGGCAAAGCGTCCGACGCCCGGAATATCGTCAGCGGGTTTCATCACGCTACCGCCGAGTTCGCCGGCTCTTTGCACTTTCGCATCGCAATCGTCGACGGCAAAGTAAACCAGCCAGTGTGGCGGCATTGGTCCCATTTCCGGAGTTATCTGGTACATGCCACCAGCGCCGCGGTCGCCGTTCTTAAACATCGTGTACTCGATGGGACTTTCGGGCATCGACTCCGCGGTCCAGCCAAACTGGTTAGTATAAAACTCGCGTGCCTTCGCAATATCGCGGGTGCCGAGTTCGTTCCAGCAAAACGAATTGGGCACGTTGTAAATTCCTGAACCCTGGTGATCATTCGCCTGCCAAATCGCGAAGACGGCGTCAGTCGGATCTTTGACCACAGCCATGCGCCCATGACTCGCTACGTCAAACGGTCCATTGATTACCGTCGCGCCGGCGGCTTTTAGTTTTTCGCATGTTTCGTCCGTGTTAGTTACAGAGATATAACTCAGCCAGTGCGGTGGAATTCCCTGCGCCACCATGTCGGGCATCAGTTTGTAAAGCCCACCGACGTCTTTGCCGTTGAGCTTGAGCATGGTGTAGATCATGTCCGGGCCCATCGGGTTATCTTCGTATTCCCAGCCAAAGAGTTGGGAGTAAAAACTTTTGGCGGCATCGTTGTCGCTCGTGCCGAGTTCAACCCAACAGAACGTGCCGGCTTTGTATTCCGGAGTCTCTTGCATTCGTGCTTCAGTCATCTGGGTCAATCCTCCTTATCGTCGGACAAATACCTTATGCGGGGAGAAATTTTTTGTTTTTGGAAGCGGCTAATCTAGCATGTTCAAAGGCAGAAAAAAACTTCTCGCGCAAAGTCGCAAAGACGCAAAGAAAAACCACAGCTCAGAAAATAAACTTTGCGCCTTGGCGACTTTGCGTGAGAAGCTTTTTAAAACGAAAAGCGCTGCCCCCAGCAAGCTGAAAGCAGCGCAATCCGTTTTCCTATAAATCGCCGAAGCGCTTTATAAGATGGCAACCGAAGCATGTACACACTCAAGTTGCCAATTTGTATCCCGATGAGCAACTGGCGGTCAGCTGAACTCCGGTCAGCACACGAATCGTTTTCACAATCCTCGCACTCTTGCGAGTGCGGTGCCGTTAGGTTTTTGTTGTGGTGGCTTTTCCTCCACCGCCGGTTACGCTCCGGCAACGAAGCTCGCCTTTCGTTGAGCCGCTTTGCTCCCTTCGGCGGGTCCTTGCCTCCGGGTGCCATTCGTTTTTATTCGAATGGCTTGAGAAAGTCTCGCAACCTTCTCTAGCTGAGCCTTTCGGCTCCGATAAGGGCGTCAATAGAATCAACAGCCGCCTGTCTTTTCTCTCTCTCGGGCGTTACCGCACCGATCGCCGATCCCTTTCTCGGTCTCGAAGGCCGCAACCCTCGTGACAGGAAGGTTTATACTCCTGGTTGATTTTTAGATCAAATTTTTGTGCGTTTTATTTTTGGTGTTTCGTGTTAACGCGAAAGTTCCTGTAATGCGCCTGCGATCTTACGCGCCACAGTTTCCATCTCCTTGTCGTCTTTGTATTTTGTTCTCGGCCAGAAGAAACCTTTCAAACCATCTTTCTTTCGTCGCGGCACGATGTGTACGTGCAAGTGCGGCACGCTTTGACTGACGCGATTATTCATCGCGACAAAAGTTCCTTCAGCTTTCATCGCGAATGGAACCGCTTGCGCGAGAGCTTGCGCGGCCTGAAAAAACGGTCCGATCAACTCCTGCGAAAGATCGACAAGTGTTTCGATGTGAGCGCGCGGTACTAACAACGTGTGTCCATGAAACAGTGGTCGATGATCGAGAAACGCGACGGCGTTTTTATCCACGTAAACAAGCGTCGCCGGTACTTCGCCGGACACAATTCGACAGAACAGACAGTTGTCGTCAACCATCAGCCAGGATTTTCCTTTCTATCCACAGATTACACGGATTTTATCCGTCGAAACCCGGGCGAATAAAACTGCGGGCGTCAGGAAAACTTTTTTCCAAACGCTGGCGCAAGCGTTCGAGTTGTAAAATCAGCAACACAATCGATCCGGCGCGCTCCGGCAACGATAGTTGCATCAATCGCCAGGCCGCAATCGAACGATCAATACCAATCAGCGCCACTTTAGCCGAGCCATCGGAATCCTTCGGAAGCTCCGCCAATTCCGGAGCTTCTTCGAACTCTTCCCTGCGGCCTGAAAGCGCGCGCATCGTCTTCACCGCGATTTGATATTGATACCACTGGATCACTTCGCGCGCATCCTCCAAGCGTTCCGAGTTCTCGCTATCGATCGTCTGATCGAGCTCACGAAACCAGTCGCTGGCGGTGTTCGCATACTTCTTTCCCGCCTTAGTCAACGGATGGTTGTCGACGAGTTGTTTCTTTCGCGGATGACGAGTTTCGTCATCGTCTGAATGGCCATTGAGATCGAAACCAGCTTCATTGGCCCATTCGACGATCATCTCGCGCGTTTCCTGAAAGATGGCGCCGAGTTTTTGCCAGAACACTTCGTTACGAAGGTCGTGATTTTCAAATGAATCATTGTCTTCCTGCTCGGTGGCATAGACCAGACACCGTGAGGTTAAAGGACACCGTTCACACCAACGATCGCAGTAATTGTAAATGCCTGAGATCAGATCAGGATTATTGGCAAGATCGGTGAGGGTTCTTCGTCGCATTGATTTGTCTCCTTGATGAGGATTAAGGTTGGGGCCATTGTAGCATGTCAAGCCGCAGGCATACGCAGATAAACGCGAATTTTTTAAGAACACTTTCGCTGGCACTGATCGTCGGTTGGACCACTGCCGTCTCAGCACAGCAGAACTACGGCATCGTCAGTCCGAACACCAAAACTGATCTGAAACTCGCGGACGCGATCGCCGGGATGAACTCGGCTGAAGAATCAAAGCTACTGAAGCAAGCGGTCAATCTCAGTTGCGTGGTGCGTTCTCGGATCAGGGCGTTTCGCGCGCTCGGGTCGTGGAGCGACGGCGCGGAACATTCAGTGTTGTTGCGCATCAATGGAGATGAAGCGACGTTACGGTACGTTCTATCGCGTATGGGACGCGACGCGGAGCAGAAGTATGTGATCTATTTTCATCCGCAACCGAAAGGCTCAGCAGATCTTTATGTACTGCGGCCGCGTAAAGGCACGAGAAATCTCGTTGCGCTTACAAACGCACTGGAGGGCGCCGGAATTCCCTTTCGAACGTTAGTGCCTTCAAATGGAACAACCGCGATCTACATCATCGATCTTGATCGAGATCTGCGCGCAAAGATCATGGCCGCGGCGCGAACGCTGCGCGCCCGCGTTAGCCAGCAAAGCGGTAACGCTCAGTTGTTTGGTGACGACGAACGCCTGCAGGCGAAAGCGAAATTTGAACAGGAAATCAAGAACTATGAAACGACGAACCCCAACCTGCCGCCTACGTGTGACGTGCAGAAAGCTGGCGCAAAGGGACACTGAATGAAATCAAAGAACCCTTGTATCACCGCGACCGTAACCAAGGCGCTCGAGCATTTGCCCGGACCAGAAGGCCAGCGCTTTGCAACTATTTTTCATCATGGGAGTTTGCTGGTTGAGATCTATGCACCTCGCGGTGTCGATCCTCAGCAGCCACACACGCGTGACGAAGTTTATTTTGTTGCGGCCGGCACGGGTGAATACGTCTGCGGCGAAGGCCGCCAAAAGTTTGGACCAACCGACATTCTCTTCGCCGCCGCCGGCGTCGAACATCGTTTTGAAAACTTTTCCGGCGACCTGACGCTCTGGGTTTTGTTCTATGGTCCAGAAGGCGGGGAGTCAAACAGTTACGAGATTCAAGAACTGTAAAGTATAGAACAAGTCAGGAAGGGCGGCTTGCCCCCGCTGTTGCGAGAGCGGGGGCAAGGCCCTCTTCCTGACTTGTTCTAGCTACGGCTTCACGGCTTTTGCGAAGCCCGTGGTGTTGAGCGTGTTGAGAACTTCTTTTCGTGTAATCCAGCCGCGGCGGGCCATCGCCACACCGTATTTCACATTGTTCATCGCCTTCACCGAATGCGCGTCGGTTGAGACGACAAACTTGATCTTCCGCTTGCGCGCCTCGCGCAACCAGCGTGGCTCGAGATCGAGCCGGTAAGGATCGCCATTGATCTCGATCGCCGCTTTCGACTCCGCAATCACGTCGAGAATATGTTCGACATCACATTCAAACGGCGGTCGCCGTTGCAGCAACCTTCCTAATCCATGTCCCCAGATCTTGAAAACCGGCTGCCGCATCGCAGTTACTATGCGCTCCGTCATCTTCGCCGAATCCATTTTGTAACGCGCGTGAATACTGGCCACAATCACATCAAACTTTTCGAGCACCGCGTCGGGATAGTCGAGCTCGCCACTCGCAACGATGTCTGACTCAGTGCCGCGGAGGATCTTGATCGACACCTTCTCCTGCACTTCATCGATCTCGTCCCACTGTCGTTTCAACCTGTCCACCTTCAAGCCATTGGCGTAGATCGCGGTGGGTGAGTGATCCGTAATGGTGATGTACTTCATACCCATCTCTTCGGCGCCGCGCACCATTGCTTCGAGTGTATGAATGCCGTCGGAATAGGTCGTGTGGCAATGGACCATGCCTTTGATGTCTGCAACGGTTACGAGATCCTCAGGAACCTTCTTTGCGAGTGCGGCTTCGATCTCGCCCTGGTCTTCGCGCAACTCGGGCGGAATGTAAGCCATGCCTAAACGGCTGTAGAGTTGCGCTTCAGTCTTTGGCAAACGCGCAAAACTGATCTTCTTTTTCTCGGCGTACCGTTGCACCTTTTCGATGTGCGCTTGTGACCCTGTCTTAACGAACAACGTAATCGCAAACTCTTTCGGCGGCACGACCGTCAGCCAAACCTGCGCGCCGTCTGCAAACTGCGCCACACAAGTATTCTCATCCTCGATGTGGCTCGACAAAATCAGTTGAAACTGAAGAAACTTCTCAATCACCGCGGCCGGATCCTGGGCGCTTGCCACAATGTCGATGACGCCGATAGTCTCCTCCCAACGCCGCAAGGAACCAGCCACGCTCACGTCAACTATGTCGTCGATCGCTTTGAGATATTCAACTGACTGATCCGCCGTATTCCACGCGTGATGAAGATGCAGACGCCGTTTCGGCTTCTGCACCGGAGTTGCAAGTTGTGTAAGCAGGCGTTGCGCGGTCTTTGGGCCAAAACCTTTCAACGATTCGAGCCGTCCGCTTTCGGCGGCGACTTTCAGTTGTGCGATGGAACTAATTCCCGCCTCGTCAAGTTGCCTGATCTTTTCAACGCTCAAACCGGGCACGGCTGAGAGCTCGATAACGCCCGCGGGAAACTCCTTTCGCAAGCCATTCAAAACTGACGACTCGCCGGTGAGATAAAGTTGTTTGATCTGCGACGCGAGTGCATCGCCGATGCGCGGGAGTGTTGTCAGGCTATCTTCGCGCACGAGTCGATCGAGATCGGCGACGGCTTGAATCGCGCGCGCGCCGGCGTTGTAAGCTTTTGCTTTGAAGCGATTCTGGCCACCTTTGAGTTCCATCAACTGCGCAATTTCCTGCAGCGCGGCGGCGACTCCGAAACGGTCGAGTTGCGGTTTCTGAGACATGCAATGATTTTCACGCAAAGACGCAAAGGAGGCAAAGGCGCCTTTGCACCCTTCGCGTGTTTGCGTGAAAATCCTTGCATGGCTATAGCTTCAATTAATCCAAGCACGGGTGAAACTCTGAAAACTTTCGAGGCGCTATCTGCGCAGCAGATCGAGGAGAAACTCCAACTCGCCGCGGATACATTTCGCACTTATCGCGGCACGCCCTTCGCCGAACGCACGCGCATGATGATTCGTGCCGCCGACATTCTCGAAACGCGCAAACACGAGTTCGCAACAATAATGACAACCGAGATGGGCAAGCCTTTAAAAGCCGCCGTCAGCGAAGCGGAAAAGTGCGCCTGGGTGTGTCGCTACTATGCGGAAACTGCACCGCAGCATCTCGCCGATGAGGTTGTCGAAACCAATGCGCGTAAGAGTTACGTGCATTTTCAACCGCTTGGACCAGTGCTCGCGGTAATGCCCTGGAACTTTCCTTTCTGGCAGGTGTTTCGCTTCGCCGCTCCGGCGCTGATGGCAGGAAACGTGGGGCTACTGAAACACGCTTCGAACGTGCCGCAGTGTGCGCTCGCCATCGAGGAGATCTTCCGAGACGCGGGATTTCCCGCCGGCTCGTTTCAAACTTTATTGATCGGCTCCGACGCGGTCGAAGGAATACTGAACGATCCGCGCGTCGTGGCGGCAACGTTGACCGGCAGCGAGCCTGCTGGTCGCAGCGTTGCCTCAATCGCGGGCAAGCAGATCAAGAAAACAGTTTTGGAACTCGGTGGCAGCGATCCATTCATCGTCATGGCTTCCGCAAATCTCGACGAGGCAGTAACAACCGCAGTAAAAGCACGCACCATTAACAATGGTCAATCGTGCATCGCCGCCAAACGCTTCATCGTCGCGGCCGAGATCTACGACGAGTTTGAGCGCCGCTTTACCAGCAAAATGCAAGCGCTCAAGATCGGCGATCCGATGGAAGAATCTACCGACATCGGACCACTCGCCACTCCGCAGATCGTCAACGATCTTGATGAACAGGTGAAGAAAGCCGTCGCGAGCGGCGCACGTGTATTAACAGGAGGAAAGAAACTCAATCGTCCCGGAAACTTCTACGAACCGACGGTTTTGGTCGACATCGATGTCAACACGCCGGTGTCTTGTGAGGAAATCTTCGGACCGGTGGCCATGTTGTTTCGCGCTGCAAACATTAATGAGGCAATTCAAATCGCAAACGCTACGCCTTTCGGTCTCGGTTCGGCCGCATGGACCAACGATGCCAAAGAACAAACGCAATTCATCGAAGAGCTCGAGGCTGGATCGGTGTTCATCAACGGCATGGTCGCGTCAGATCCGCGGCTGCCTTTTGGCGGCGTGAAGAGTTCCGGATACGGCCGCGAACTCGCGGAGTTTGGCATCCGCGAGTTCGTGAACATTAAAACCGTTTGGATCGGAGCCACGGATCACACGGATAACACGGACGACACGGAATAGGAACAAATGAGGAGTAATCCTTCGGGCGTCTCACTCGAGTGCACCACTGCGGATTCGGCCCAGTGAAAGATCGTGCGTGAGTTCACGTGGGCAAAGAGCGCGGCATCGTCAACGTTCAACATCTCGACTTGACGTGAGCAGGTAGTACACCAGGCAGTTCTTCTATGCCGTCTGACTACTATCCACCTGTCTGTTTCGACCGTGATTTCGGTTCGTGTTCTCATGACTTTGTACCTTGAAGTCGAAAAGGTTCTTGACGATATTCACCAGCACGCGAGACGACACCTTCGGATGAAAGAGCGCCGTCGGCGGCACCAGCATGTTGAAAGCCAGCAGCAAAACTTTACGAACGGGAACGGAGTGCGTCGCGAGCTGGACCACATGGTCCATGTAGCGGTGCATGAACCTGGTCATCAGCGTGGGAGAGCCGCCCACTGTTTCGCGATAGCGATAATCCTCACCAGTGGCCAGCAGCCACGGCGCCGCGTTTACTTTCGCGAGTCGCTTTTGAAAACGTCGCGATAGATTTGCGTTTGTTTCGCGCAGACACTGCCTCAACGTCATCGCTGCGAGTGCGGCAGTCGTCATGCCTTGTCCGTAGACGGGATTGAAAGCACAAACAGCATCGCCGAGCAGCAGAAAGTTATGGGGCAAATTTTTCGCGCGTTCGTAACGACGCAAACGATTCTGCGTTGCACGATGCGTCTTGATCGGTGTCAGTGGTTCGGCGCTGCGAATCGCGTCGAAGATCGTGGAGACACGAAGGCTACGAGCAAACTCCAGAAATCCAGCCTCATCACCCGGCGGCGTGTTACCGGCACGACCAATCAGCGTCACTAACCAGCGATTGCCTTCGACCTTGAAAAGGATCGCGCCGCGTTTTTGATCCGGTGGCGCGGCCTGCACATAGGCGCACTGCCAGCCGCCATCGAAGTCTTCAGGAATGCGGTACAACCTGCTCGCGTAAGCAAGGTGGGCATCGATCACGATCTCCTCAGGCGGCTCATAATCCAGGTCTTGGAGCCAGCGCGGCGCGCGTGACGCGCGACCTGTTGCGTCAAGAACCAAATCGGCGCGCAACTCTTTAGCGACGCGGCGATCCGTTTCCGAAGCGCGCGGGCAGATGAGCACGCCCGCGAGATGATTTGTTTTGGAATCCGGGATCAAACGCACGACGTCAGTATTGTCGAGTATACGCACGCGTGGATTTTTGGCGAGCCGGCGGCGAACGTGCAGATCAAGCAACGGCCGGGTGAAAGCCAGCACCATCAACTCAGATGGAAACCTGACGCCCCAACCGGCGGGTGTGAACCACGCGATCTCGTTTGCAATGTCCACTACCGGCGCGCCCGCCGCAATCATTTCGTCCTGCACGCCGGGAAAGAGCTCTTCGAGGATCTCGCGCCCCCGGACGAGTAGTCCATGTACGTGATTGGCCTGCGGAATGCCTTTGCGCGCTGCGGTTGTTTCGGGATAAGCGTCGCGTTCTATCACCGTTACCCGATCAAAGTGATCCGCTAAAACGCGCGCCGCCAGAAGACCCGCGAGACTTCCTCCAAGCACCACCGCGTGACGGCCGTCGCCATTAACCTGTTCGTTCCCTCTTGTATTCATTGCAACTCCTCCTAAATAATCTCGGTTCGGCTAAGTTGTCGGGTGCTGTGAGTGTGCGTGGAAGATACGAGTCGAAATCCGGCTTCGTATTTAGAGAATCCTGAATTGCTTGTGAGATTGTTTTCAAAAAGTTCTGAAAGCCTGCGATGAATCAACCTCCCAAACGCTTCTATCTATTTGATGGATTTCGAGTTGACGTGAGTGAGCGCCTTCTCTTCAAAGAGAATCGCGAGGTGTCGCTGACGCCGAAAGTGTTCGACACGTTGCTGGTGCTGCTCGAAAACTCCAATCACGTGCTGACTAAAAAGGAGTTGATGGAACAGGTTTGGCCTGACAGCTTTGTCGAAGAAAACAACCTCGCGCAGAACATTTCGATACTGCGCAAAGCACTCGGCGAAGGTAAGCAGGGCGAACACTACATTCAGACAGTGCCGAAGCGCGGCTATCGCTTCGTCGCTGACGTCAGTTCAACCGGTGGCGATGAAGAAGAGACGGTGATCGTTCGCGAAAGAACGCGCGCGCGGATCGTCGTCGAGCGGTCGGATGAGGATGTACTTCTTCCCGCAGCGCGGATCATCGACGTCGCTCCGTCTGAAGTTGTTCATCAACTGGAGTCGCCTTTACAACGTCCGCCCGAAACGATGTATGCGCGCAGTGGCGACGTGAATATCGCGTACCAGGTGATCGGCGACGCGCCGCTCGATCTTGTCTTTGTCATGGGGTGGGTTTCGCATCTCGAGTATTTCTGGCGTGAGCCGAGCTTCGCGCGCTTCCTGCTGCGACTCGCTTCGTTTTCACGTCTGATACTTTTTGATAAACGCGGCACCGGGCTTTCCGATCGTGTGCCGATCAATCAACTGCCCACGCTCGAACAACGCATGGACGACGTACGCGCCGTGATGGATGCGGTTGGCTCCGAACGTGCCGCGCTGTGTGGTGTTTCTGAAGGTGGTCCAATGTGCAGTCTCTTCGCGGCCACATATCCCGAGAAGACGCTGGCGCTCGTGATGATTGGCA
>Ga0307406_10001499_pt1 | contig 12888 bp, 10 predicted proteins | sample 322Cmetagenome_3_FD_203706 | JGI IMG/M metagenome (GOLD analysis project Ga0307406, IMG submission 203706) | Maize rhizosphere microbial communities from greenhouse at UC Davis, California, United States - 322HYB-C-2 | ecosystem: Host-associated > Plants > Roots > Rhizosphere > Soil | place... | reverse complement strand
GGCAGATGCAGCACATCGTCGTCGGCGACCTCGGGGCGTCTGGGTGCCGTCCGTTCGATTCGACCGGAGGCCAGCATCGGCGCGAACTGCTCGTTCAGCGCCTCGATCTCGGCATCCGTCGGCTCGTTGCGCAGACGCAGCACGAGGGTGTCGCCGATCCACCGCAGGGAATCGTAGTTGCGCCAGAAACCGGCGATCTCCGCCCGCGCCCTCTGCGCGGAGTCGGTGACGACGACCCGGTCGAAGTCGCCGGGTGAGATGACGCCCATCGGTTCGAGGGTGTCATCGATGTACCGCTGCAGGCCGTGCCAGAAGGTGCCACCGGGCTGGTCGAGCAGGACGATCGGGGTCGGCTCGGCCTTGCCCGTCTGCTGCAGCGTGAGCAGCTCGAACATCTCGTCGAGCGTGCCGAAGCCGCCCGGCAGGCAGATGAAGCCCGAGGACTCCTTCACGAGCATCAGCTTGCGGGTGAAGAAGTACTTCATAGCCACGACCTGGCCCTGACCCGTGACGAGGCTGTTCGCCTTCTCCTCGAACGGCAGGCGGATGGACACCCCGAGCGAGAGTTCGGGGCCGGCACCTTCCGCCGCAGCCTGCATGATCCCTGGACCCGCCCCGGTCACGACCATCCAGCCGTCCGCGGCGAGAGCGGCCGCGATGTCGCGCGCCTGGAGGTAGAGCGGATCGTCCTGCTGCGTGCGCGCCGATCCGAACACGCTGACCTTCGGCACGCCGCGGAACGGTGCGAACAGCCGGAACGCGTCGCGCATCTCGGCGAGGGCTGCGGACGCGATCTTCAGGTCCAGTCGGTCCGCATCGTCCTCACCGAGGCCGATCGACGTGCGGATCATCCGCGTCACGAGTCTGCGATCATCATGAACGCCCGCGTCGTCGAGGAGCGCGTCGATCTCGGCGGTCAGGGTCTCCGGCAGCGGTTCGTCCGTCATGGTCCCAGCGTCGCATGCGGGAAGGAGCGGGTGCATCCCGCAACGCCGCGCGTCATCGAGCGTTCAACGCCAGGCTTTCTCACACAAGTCGCCGAACGCCGCGCTCCGCTGGATGGCGGGCGCGGCGTTCGGGCAGAAGCTCAGCGGGTCAGGCGTCCCACGACGTCGCCGACGGAGATCGCGTCGCGCTCCCCCGTGCTCCGATCCCAGAGCTCGACCTGACCATCGGCTGCGCCGCGGCCGACGATGACGATCTTCGGCACGCCGACGAGTTCCGCGTCGCCGAACTTCACGCCGGGCGAGACCTTGGGGCGATCGTCGTAGAGCACGTCGAGCCCGGCGCTCTCCAACTGCGCCGAGAGCCTCTCAGCGACGTCGAAGGCGACCTGGTCGCGGCCCGCGGCCACGACCTGCACGTCGAACGGAGCGACGGATGCCGGCCAGATCAGGCCCTTGTCGTCGTTGTTGAGCTCGGCGATGATCGCGAGGATACGGGTCACGCCGATGCCGTACGAACCCATCGTGACGGTGACGAGCTTGCCGTTCTCGTTGAGCACCTTGAGCCCCAGCGCCTCCGCGTACTTGCGACCGAGCTGGAAGACATGCCCGATCTCCATTCCGCGCGCGAGCTCGACAGGACCCGAGCCATCGGGTGCGGGGTCTCCTGCACGGACGTTCGCGATCTCCACGATGCCGTCCGCGAAGAAGTCGCGTCCGGCGACGACCGAGTGCGCGTGCTTCTGGTCGATGTTCGCGCCCGTGATCCAGCTGGTGCCCTCGCTGACGCGGGGGTCGACCAGATAGCGGATGCCGGTGGCCGACTCCTCGCCGAGCACCGCACCGGTCGGCGACCAGGGGCCGATGTAGCCCTTCACCAGCAGAGGGTTGTTCTCGAAGTCGTCGGCCGTTGCCGTCGCCACCTCTGCCGGGGCGAAGGCCACTTCGGCGCGCTTCTCGTCGACCTCACGGTCGCCGGGGATGCCGACGATGACGAGTTCGCGGGTGCCGTCGAGGTGCGTCAGCGAGAGGACGACGTTCTTCAGCGTGTCCGCAGCGGTGTACTCCCCGTCCAGGTGCGCGTTGGTGTGCGCGACGAGCGTCTCGATGGTCGGCGTGTCGGGCGAGTCGAAGATGACGGGGGCCGCATCGGCTTCGAACGCGATCGCATCGGGAACAGCCGTCGTGAACGCCTCGACGTTCGCCGCGTACCCGCCGGCGCTGCGGACGAAGGTGTCCTCACCAACGGGAGTGGGGTGCAGGAACTCCTCGCTGCGCGAGCCGCCCATGGCGCCGGCATCCGCCTGCACGATGACGTACTCGAGCCCGAGACGCTGGAAGATGCGCTCGTACGCGTCGCGCTGCGCCTGGTAGCTGGCGTCGAGGCCCTCGTCCGAAGCGTCGAACGAGTAGGCGTCCTTCATCGTGAACTCGCGACCGCGGAGCAGACCTGCGCGCGGGCGGGCCTCGTCGCGGTACTTGTCCTGGATCTGGTAGATCGTCAGCGGCAGATCCTTGTACGACGAGTACAGGTCCTTCACGAGCAGCGTGAAGGCCTCCTCGTGCGTGGGCGCGAGGAGATAGTCGCCGCCCTTGCGGTCCTGGAGTCGGAACAGCAGATCGCCGTACTCCTCCCAGCGCCCGGTCGCCTCGTACGCCTCGCGCGGCATGAGCGCCGGGAAGTGCACCTCCTGCGCACCGGCCTCGGCCATCTCCTCACGGACGACGGCCTCGATCTTCGCCTTGACGCGCAGACCCAGTGGCAGCCACGCGAAAATGCCGGCAGCCTGCGGACGGATGTATCCCGCCCGGATCAGCAGCTTGTGGCTGGCGACCTCTGCACCGGCAGGGTCTTCGCGGAGCGTACGGAGGAAGAATTTCGAGAGACGAGTGACCACGGATCAAGTCTAGTGAGCCGTGGACACCCGTCCCTGCGACGATGTCAGTTGAGCGCGGGCAGTCCGGACGGCACGACTCCCCCGCCGTACAGGCTGACGGCGAGCTCCTGCAGTGCGGTGAGTGCCACGCGCTGCGGGAGCGGGCCGTAGGAGATGCGCGCGACGCCGAGCTTCTCGTAATCCGAGGCTGCGAGAGCGCCGGGGACGCCGATCACGCTGACCTTGCGATCGCCGATGCCCTCGACGAGCTGACGGGTGACGTTCGCATCGAGGAGGCCCGGGACGAAGACCGCGGTCGCCCCGGCGTCGAGGTAGGCGCGGCCGCGCTGGATCGCATCGGCGATGCTCTCCTGGACCGGACGGTGACCCGCGCGGACGAAGGCGTCGGTGCGCGCGTTGAGTGCGAACGGGACGCCCTCGGCCTCAGCGGCCTTCACGATCGCCTCGACGGCGGCGACCGACTCGTCGAACGGCTTGAGCCGGTCCTCGACGTTCGCACCGACGATGCCGACGCCGATCGCGAGACGGGTGGTCTCCCCCGCGTCTCCGTAGCCGTCGTCGAGGTCGGCGGTGACGGGGACCTGGACGGATGCCGCGATGCGCCCGACCATGTCGATCATGAGGTCGCGTGGCGTCGCACCGTCGTCATACCCGAAGGAGGCGGCGATGCCGTGTCCGGCGGTCGCGATCGCCTTCGTCTCGGGAAGGGCGGCGACGGCACGGGCACCGACGACATCCCACACGTTCACGACGCGGAGGATCTCCGGAGCGTCATAGAGTCCGACAAGGGTCTGGGCCTTGGCTGCAGTGGTCATGACTCCACGCTAACGCGGGCGGTCGACATCGGGGGCGGTGCAGCCGGAACAATCGCGGGCTCAGCGTTGGTGTTCTGTTGTTTCGGGACGGCATGCCGGTGTATCGGTTTATGCGGCTGATCTGGGGGTTTGAATGTCGGTGGCCCCTGGTTCACTAGGGGTATGACGGGGTTGGCGGACGCGACGAACGAGCAGGTGGACGCCCTGGGGGCGGTCACCGAGATGCTCGTCGAGGTCGAGCGCACGAGTGTTTCCCGCGGGTGTGGCGGGCGCTCGGCGCCGGGCTCATCAGCACCGGGCATGCCCGGGTGATCTGCGACGCCGGTGAGCACTCCTCCACCACCCCCCACCACCACCTTCACCCAAGACCACACCCCACCACCCTTCTGACGCAGGGGCGCCCGGCGGATCTGGACGACGCTCGGAGCCAATCGACCTAGGGTGGACGCATGCCTCAGCGCAGATCGCACGTCGCCTCGTCCGCCGAACAGACCGAGCTCGCCTCGGCATTGGCGGCATTGCGCGAATCTCTGGACGCCCCGCTCGAGTTCTCCGCGGAGGTGCTCGCCGAAGCGGAAGCGACAGACCCGACCGAGCCCGATCTCGACCTGCGGGACGTGCCTTTCGCGACCCTGGACCCCGCCGGATCCCGTGACCTCGACCAGGCATTCCATCTGGAACGCGACGGCTCCGGATACAAGGTCCGCTACGCGATCGCCGACGTCCCCGGCTTCGTGGAGCCGGAAGGCGCGGTCGACGCCGAGGCGAGGCGCCGCGGGCAGACGCTTTATGCCGCCGATGGCAGGATCCCTCTGCATCCGCCGATCCTGAGCGAGGACCGTGCCTCCCTTCTCGCCGACGTCGATCGGCCGGCGCTCGTGTGGACGTTCTCCCTCGACGCCGAGGGCGCCGTCTCCGCATTCCGTCTGGAGCGGGCACTCATCCGCTCGCGCGCCCAGCTCGACTACGTCTCGACCCAGCAGTCCCTCGATCGGGGCGAGGAGGGACCGGCGACCCTTCTCCCTGAGATCGGCGCCCTGCGCATCGAGCAGGAGCGGCGTCGCGGAGGCGCGAGCCTCAACCTCCCGGACGAAGAGGTCGAGCGCGCCGACGACGGCACCTACGCGATCGAACGCACCAACCCCCTCCCTGTCGAGGAATGGAACGCCCAGCTCTCCCTGATGACGGGGATGGCCGCGGCCTCTCTCATGCTCGATGCCGGAGTCGGCATCCTGCGCACGATGCCGAGGCCCGACGACGACGCCTTCGACACGTTCCGACACCAGACCGAGGCGCTCGGCCGTCCGTGGACCTCCGGCGACTACGGCGAGTACCTACGCGCCCTCGACCGGAACGACCCGTTGACCCTTCCCGTTCTGCAGGCAGCGGCGGCCCTCTTCCGCGGCGCGGGCTATGTCACATTCGACGGCGAGGCGCCCAGAGATGCCGTCCAGGCGGCGATCGCCGCGCCGTACGCCCACGCCACCGCGCCACTGCGGCGCCTCGTCGACCGCTGGGTGCTGGCGATCTGCCTCGCTGTCTCGACGGGGCGAGAGATCCCGTCGTGGGCACGCGAGTCCCTCGACGAGCTGCCCGGACTGATGCAGGAATCCGGCCGGCGCGCATCCCAGCTGAACGCGGCGACCATCAACTGCGTCGAAGCGGCGCTGATGACCCCGCTGGTCGGCGCGGAGATCGAGTCGACCGTCATCGAACTCCGTGGCGACCGCGCATCCATCCAGATCGCCAACCCCGCCGTGACCGCATCCGCTCCCGTGCCCGCCGGCTCGCGGCCCGGTGACGTCGTCCGACTTCGGGTCGTCCGGGCGGATATCGCGCGCGGAGAGATCGACTTCGAGGTCTGACCCGCAGCCACAGTGTTGCCGGCAGGGCGGGCGACGCTCAGACGGCCGGCACCGCCGTGGTCGTCATCACCAGCAACTGCGGGTCGCTCAGATCCAGCGTCACCTCGATCGAGGCGAACTCCGACAGCGACGCGACGTGCGTGCCGCCGCACAGGATCACGGCCTCACCCTCGGGAAGCTCGCAGTGCCAACGCCGACGATCGACGATGGTCGGCCCTTCGACCTCGATGCGGCTGGACGCTCCCGACGCCACCCAGTCGGCGAGCTGGGCGTTGATGCGCGCCGCGCGCGCGTCGAGCGTCGCCGCGAACGTCTCGGTGTCGAACCCGGCGCGGCGCAGGCTCTTGCCGAGGCGATACTCGTCAACAGCGCCGTCCTCGTCGATGCGGCTCGACTGATTCGCGCGACCCTCGAAGTCCGGGTTGCCGAGAGCGTCGGCGCCGGGATCCTTGCGCCACAGGTCGGCGGCGGCGAGGTCCAGGGCGAGCGAGGCGAGGTGGCATGCGGTGTGCCCGCGGCTGAGTCCTGCCCGACGCGCGGCATCCACCGAGAGGGTGACGGTCGCGCCGGGGACGAGCCCCTCGGGCGCCTCCGCGGCGAGGCGGTGCCCCACCAGCCAGGTCCATCCCTCCGCACCGCGCTTGACGGGGATGCCGTTGCCGACGCTGAACTCGCCCGCGTCGCTCGACGCCGCCATGACAGCCTCGATGACGGCCGCACGCGCATCGCCCGCGATCAGCTCGCCGGAGTCGCCCGGCTGATCGGGCCACGTGTGATCCACCGGATGGAACGGCGACGCGTCGACGAGGACCACCACGCCCTCAGGGGAGGTCTCGACGCGCGTGACGACACCGTCACCCGTCAGGGAACCATCGGCGAAGGACACGATCGTGGACGGCATGGGACTCCTGGGGTCGGTGCAGAGACGGAAGGCGCCCGGGGGACGCCGGTGTGCTCAGTGAGCGGGCGGGATGGTGAAGCTCGCGAGCTTGTCACCCTCGACGACGAAGATGCCGTCGGACTCGCCGTTGAACACACGGCTCGACCAGCCGAACCGGATGCGGGTGGTGTCCCCCTCGGTCACGGCGCTCAGCACGGTCATCCGCGCTCCGGCACCGATCGCATCGCTTCCTGCCCAGCTCCGAACGCCACCGGGCCCGGACTTCACCGTTCCCCAGTCGCTCACGAAGCCGTCAGCGGTGAACGCCGAGACGAAGGCTTCGGTGTCGGCCGCATTGATCGCGTCGACCATCGCCTGCACGGGCGACGGCACGGTGTTGTCGGACATCTCGGTCTCCTCGGTTCGATGCTCAGACGGTGACGACCTGGGCGGTGCCGAGCGGCGCCGCGGGGCCCATCTCCTCGGCGATCCGATTCGCCTCCTCGATCAACGTGGCGACGATGTCGGCCTCGGGGACGGTCTTGATGACCTCGCCCTTGACGAAGATCTGTCCCTTGCCGTTACCCGAAGCCACACCGAGGTCGGCCTCACGCGCCTCGCCCGGGCCGTTCACGACGCAGCCCATCACGGCGACGCGCAGCGGGACGGTCATGTCCTTGAGCCCTTCGGTCACGTCTTCCGCGAGGGTGTAGACGTCGACCTGAGCGCGTCCGCACGACGGGCACGAGACGATCTCGAGCTTGCGCTCGCGCAGATTGAGCGACTGCAGGATCTGGTGCCCGACCTTGACCTCTTCGGCGGGAGGGGCGGAGAGCGAGACCCGAATGGTGTCGCCGATGCCCTCTCCCAGCAGGATGCCGAACGCCGTCGCGCTTTTGATCGTGCCCTGGAACGCAGGACCTGCTTCGGTGACGCCGAGGTGCAGGGGCCAGTCCCCCATCTGCGCGAGCAGACGGTAGGCCTGGACCATGATCACCGGGTCGTTGTGCTTGACCGAGATCTTGAAGTCGTGGAAGTCGTGCTCCTCGAACAGCGACGCCTCCCAGCGTGCGCTCTCGGCGAGCGCCTCCGGAGTCGCCTTGCCGTACTTCTGCAGCAGGCGCGGGTCGAGTGATCCGGCGTTGACGCCGATGCGGAGGGAGACCTCGGCGTCTTTGGCGGCCTTGGCGATCGCCCCGACCTGATCGTCGAACTTACGGATGTTCCCCGGATTCACACGCACCGCGGCGCAGCCGGCGTCGATTGCCTGGAACACGTACTTCGGCTGGAAGTGGATGTCGGCGATCACCGGGATCTGGCTCTTCTTCGCGATGATGTGCAGCACGTCCGCGTCATCCTGCGACGGCACGGCGACACGCACGATCTCGCAGCCGGACGCCGTGAGCTCGGCGATCTGCTGCAGCGTCCCGTTGATATCGGTCGTCTTGGTCGTGGTCATCGACTGCACGCTGACGGGTGCATCGCCACCGACGAGCACCTTGCCCACCTTGATCTGGCGGGACTTGCGACGCGGGGCGAGGACGACGGGGACCTTCGGCATCCCAAGATTCACTGCTGGCACCCCTCAAGCCTACGCCGCCAGGATGCACGGGGGCTGGATGTCGACCGCATCGTCTCGGCGTCATCCGTCCGGGTACGGCACACGCGGTGTGGTAGTTTTCACCCCATGCTCGCGAACTTCACCTGGTGGCCCGCCTCTTAGGCGGTGTGTTCGCGTTCCCACGAATCCAGACCGCCTCCGGGGCGGTCTTTTCGTTGAGCCGAGCCGGAGCCCTTCACAGGAGACATCGATGACCCTCTCACGACTCGCCGAGCTCAGCGCCGATCCGACGGCATCCTTCGTGCTGATCGCACGCGACGGCGCCGACACCGTCGAGCTTCTCAGCGGCGGCGTCCTCGATGTCGACCTGCTGCGCGACATCCCTCTCGACATCGACGGCGCACCGCGCGAGGTGTTCGCACTCGTCCCGTATCGCCAGGTGCGCGAGCGCGGTTTCGTCGCGCAGGACGACGGCGCACCCCTGCGCTGCATCGTCGTCGATGAACACCTTCACCTGGAGACCGGAGAGGTGCTCGCCGCACTCCCCGACGCCTCGGTGCCGCTGCACGACGACGGCTTCGACATCGCCGACGCGGAGTACGCCACGATCGTCGAGAAGGTCATCGCCGACGAGATCGGCCGCGGCGAGGGAGCCAACTTCGTCATCCGCCGCGACTTCACCGCGAACATCGACGTGGACGACCGCACGGCGGCACTCACCTGGTTCCGCGCGCTGCTCACGCACGAGCGCGGGGCGTACTGGACGTTCGCCGTCTTCACTCCCGGCCACATCGCGGTCGGCGCGAGCCCGGAGGCGCATGTCGTCGCGCGCGGCGGCGTCGTGACCATGAATCCGATCTCCGGCACGTTCCGCCACCCGTCGGGAGGCGCCACGAAGGAGACGCTCATCGACTTCCTCGCGTCGACGAAGGAGACAGAAGAGCTCTTCATGGTCGTCGATGAAGAGCTCAAGATGATGAGCGCCGTGTGCTCCGATGGCGGCCGGATCACCGGACCGCACCTCAAGGAGATGTCGCGGCTCACGCACACCGAGTACATGCTCCGCGGACGCAGCGCCCTCGACCCCCGCGACATCCTGCGCGAGACGATGTTCGCGCCGACGGTCACCGGATCGCCGATGCAGAACGCCTGCGCGGTGATCCGGCGCCATGAGAAGAAGCCCCGCGGCTACTACTCCGGCGTGGCCGCCCTGTTCACCCCGAACGGCGAGGGCGGGCACGACCTGGATGCCCCGATCCTCATCCGCACGGTCTATCTCAAGGACGGTGCGCTCAGCGTGCCCGTCGGGGCGACCCTCGTGCGGCACTCGGACCCGCTCGGCGAGGTCTCGGAGACGCACGGCAAGGCAGCCGGCGTGCTGGGGGCGATCGGCGCCATCGACCGCGACCAGGTCGCCGAGGCGCGCAGCGACGCCGATGCCCCCGGTGACGAGCAGGCGCTGGCCGACGACCCGACCGTCGCCGCGCTGCTGTCATCGCGCAACGCCCGCCTGGCGGATTTCTGGCTCAACCCGCAGGGCGACGATCTCGATGGACCGTTCGCCGGCCGCACCGCACTCGTCGTGGACGCCGAGGACCGCTTCACCACGATGCTCGCGCATCAGCTCCGCCACCTCGGCCTCTCGGTCACGATCAGCCCTTGGAGCGAGGTGCAGGACGCCGATCTGGATGCCGCAGACATCGTCGTGGCGGGCCCCGGACCCGGCGATCCCCGGGATGCCGGCAATGCCCGCATCGCCCGGATGCGCGAGGTCGTCGCCCGGCGCATCGACGCCGGGACGCCGCTGCTCGCCGTCTGCCTGAGCCACCAGATCCTCAGCGACCGGTTCGGCATCGCGCTGACAGCGCTGGATGCTCCGCACCAGGGACTGCAGAAGGCGGTGCCCGTGTTCGGCGAGGACCCGTCGATCGGCTTCTACAACACCTTCACCGCCCGGGTCGAGCCTGGCACGACGAAGGCCGGGCCGGCCGAGGTCTCGGCGGATGCCGTGTCGGGCGACGTGTATGCGCTTCGCGGCCCGCACTTCGCCTCCGTGCAGGGACACCTCGAGTCGATCCTGTCGCGCGACGGCATCCACACGCTGGAACGGCTCGTCCGTCACGCACTGGCCTGAGCGCTCGCGCTGCGGCCGCTACTGCAGGATGTCGACCGGGTTGAACAGGTCGGCGACCAGCAGGAGCGCGCCCATGCCGATCAGCAGCACCGCGACGACCACTGTCAACGGCACGAGCCTGGTGGCGTCGACGGGCGCCGGTGGCGGGCGACGGAACAGCTTCGCCCAGATCCGCTTGACCCCCTCCCAGAGCGCCACCACGACGTGACCGCCGTCGAGCGGGAGCAGCGGGATGAGGTTGAAGACGAAGAGCGCGACGTTCAGCGAGGCCAGCAGCTGCAGCAGCACCGCGAAGCGGTTCAGGATCGGGGCGTCGGTCGCGGCGACCTCTCCGGCGAGCCGCCCGACGCCGACGACGCTGAGCGGGCTGTTCGGGTCGCGCTCGCCTCCGGTGACCAGTGAGACACCGATATCCCAGAGCCGCACCGGGAGGGTGACGATCAGCGAGGCCACCCGGCTGACGTTCTCAGCCGTCAGCTGCGCTCCCACCGTGAGAGGCTGCTGCACGTAGCCCATCTGCGAGCCCATGCCGACGTAGCCGACCTCCTTGACGACGGGATCGCCGGAGGCGTCGAGGATCGGCTGCCCGCTGGCATCCGTGATCGTGCGCTCTGCAGCGATCGGCTTGATGCTCAGGGTCTTCTCGGCCCCGTCGCGGCGGACCACCATGTCGAGCACGTCGCCGGGCGCCGCCTGGACGATGGCGGTCGCCTCGGCGAACGTCGACACCGGCTGACCATCGATCGAGACCAGCACGTCACCCGGTTCGATGCCCGCCTCCGCCGCCGGCGACGCGGGGTCGTCGGCGGAGCACTCGGTCGCCGTGGACTCGGCGGGCACGACGCATTCAGTCACCGACGCGATCGTCGTCGTGCCCTGCTGCACCCCGATGCCGGAGACGAGGACCGTGAAGATGATGACGGCGAGGAGCAGGTTCATCAGCGGTCCGCCCAGCATGACGACCACGCGCTTCCACACCGGGAGCTTGTAGAAGACGCGGTCCTCGGCGCCCTCGGCGATGGTCTCGTCGTTCGCGGAGCGCGCCTCCTGGATGAGCGTGCGGAACACACCCCGCGCAGGTCCGGCGTTCTTCGAAGCGGGGTACATGCCCGACATCGAGATGAAGCCGCCCAGCGGCAGCAACTTGAATCCGTACTCGGTCTCGCCGATCCGCTTCGACCAGAGACGCGGGCCGAAGCCGATCATGTACTGGCCGACGCGCACGCCGAAGAGCTTGGCGGGGACGAGATGGCCGACCTCATGCAGGCCGATCGACAAGCCGAGGCCGATCAGCATGAACAGGATGCCGCCCACGTAGAGGAGGATTTCCACGTGCCAACGCTACTGCCCGCAGCCTAGGAATCCGCCCGGCACCGCCGACCGGGCTAGGCTGACACGGTGACGACCCGGCAGCTGCGACTGGTACGCGCCGCCGCCGTCTCCTCCGTGGCCACGCTCCTCGCCGCCGTGTCGCACACCCTCGGCGGCGGATCCGCACCGCATCCGCTGCTCATCATCGCGCTCGCCACGCTGCTCACACCGCTCTGCGCGCTGCTCGTGGGCGTGCGGCCGTCGCGCTCGCGTGTCGCGGCTGCCGTCCTCCTCGCGCAGGCGGCCTTCCACCTCATCTTCCAGGTGCTGGGTTCGCCCACGGGATCCCCCGTCGCTGACACGTCGGGCCATGCGCACCACCTCGATCTCGCACTGCTCGGGCCCGTCGCCTCGGTCCCCGCGGCCGACGCGACCATGCTGGGCGCGCACGTCATCGCCACCGCGCTCACCACGTTGCTCATCTGGCACGGCGAGGCGCTCGCCCAGGCCGTCGCGCGCTGGTTCCAGGCGCTGCTCCTGCGCGCCGTCCTCTGCGCTCCCGTCGATCACCGACGCCCTGGTGCACTCCGCTCCGTCCTGCTTCCCGCGTTCGACGCCGCGATCTCCCACGACGTCTCGCGACGCGGTCCGCCGGCGCTCGTCCGCGGCTGAACGCCGCACCGACGTTCCGCTGCCCACGGCAGCGTCATCCTTCGCGGGTTCCCGCGTCCTTCCGACGCGCCCGCTTCACGAGCAAATCAGGAGACTTCCTCATGTCCAGCAACAACACCACCCGCACCCGCACCCGCCGCGTCGCGATCACCTCCGCTGCCGTCCTCGGCGGCGCCGTCCTCGCTCTCGCCGTCCCGACGATGGCCGCTGCGCACGTCGGCGTCAGCCCCGATGAGCTCGTGGCCGGCGACCACGGCGTGCTCACCTTCTCGTTCTCGCACGGGTGCGAGGACTCCCCCACCACCTCTCTCCGCATCACGATGCCGGAGGGGCTCGCCTCGGTGGCTCCCACGCTCGACGGCGACTGGACCATCGACGTCGAACGCGGCGACGACGGGCTGGTGAGCGCGGTGACCTACACGGCGCTCACACCGGTTCCGATCGATCTCCGCGGCGCCGTGAGCATGTCGGTCGGCCTCGATGAGGACACCCCGAGCTCCCTGGCCTTCCCCGTCGTGCAGCGGTGCGTCGAGGGGTCGACCGAATGGACCCAGCTCGCCGCCGACGGCGAGGACCCGCACAGCCTGGACTCCCCCGCGCCGGTCGTGAACGTCGCCGAGGCCGGCGCCGACGGTCACGGCGAGCACGGAGCAGCGGAGACGACCACGGATGCCGCCGCGCCCGTCGCCGCAGACCCGCTGCCCACGGTCCTCGGTGCGGGAGGGCTCGTGGCCGGGATCGCCGCCCTCGTGGTAGCGGTGCTCGCCTACCGTCGCCGCGCCTGACACGCGAGTCCGCCTCCTCCCGC
>Ga0307406_10001498_pt1 | contig 12891 bp, 9 predicted proteins | sample 322Cmetagenome_3_FD_203706 | JGI IMG/M metagenome (GOLD analysis project Ga0307406, IMG submission 203706) | Maize rhizosphere microbial communities from greenhouse at UC Davis, California, United States - 322HYB-C-2 | ecosystem: Host-associated > Plants > Roots > Rhizosphere > Soil | place... | reverse complement strand
ACTCCTCGATGTTCGGCGGGCGCAGCCGCCGCTGTGTTTATGGGAAAGGCAGGAACGGAAAGAAAGCGGGCGAAAGCCTCAGATGGCCTTCCAGTCGCCGGCCTGCTCGAAGGCATAGGCGGCGCGGTAGATGGTGGCCTCGTCGTAGTGGCGGCCGGTGAGCATCATCCCGACCGGCAGGCCGTCGACGAGCCCGCAGGGCACGCTCATCGACGGATGGCCCGTGACGTCGAAGGGACAGGTGTTGGGCAGCACCTCGAAGGCGCGCGCGACCACCTCCTCGATGCTCGCGCCGGGCGGCGGCAGCGGCGTGGCCGTGATCGGCAGCGTGGGCATCAGCAGCAGGTCGAAGTCGGACAGTGCGCTGTCGTAGGCCGCGGTCAGCTGGCGCGCGAGGTTCTGCGCCTTGGCGTAGTAGTGGCCGCGGTAGTGCTTGATGAAGTACTCGCCCAGCACCATCGTGAGCTTGAGCGTTTCCGAGAGTTCGTCGGCGCGCTGCTTCCAGCCGGCATGGAAGTCGACCATGCTCGTGACGTAGAGGCCCTTCCAGTTGAAGCCGTGGCCGTTGTCCTTCATCATCTGCTGGGTCGCGCCCTCGGCCGCGATCGGCAGCCAGATCGCCGGGCCGACCGCGTGCATGGGCACCGACACCTCGCTGACGATGGCGCCCAGTTTCGTGAACACCTCGGCCGCCTTGCGCACCTTGGCGCCGACGGCGGCATCCGACTGGGGCCAGCCGAAGCCCTCCTTGACGATGCCGATGCGCAGGCCGCGAACGCCCTCCTTCATGAGCTCGCTGTAGGGCTTGGCGGTCTGGCCCGCATGCTGGCGCGGATCGAGCCCGTCGGGGCCGGCCAGCACCTCGAGCATCAGCGCGTTGTCGGTCACGTTGGCCGTCATCGGACCGGTGTGGTCGATGGTGAGTTCGATCGGCATCACGCCGGTGTAGGGCACCAGGCCGTGCGTGGCCTTCATGCCATAGATGCCGCAGTAGGACGCCGGCATGCGGATGGAGCCGCCCTGGTCGCCGCCGATGGCCAGGTCCACCTCGCCCGCGGCCACCAGCGCCGCGCTGCCCGAGGAGGAGCCGCCGGCCGAGTAGCCCATGCGGTGCGGGTTGTGCACCGGGCCCGAGGCGCTGGTGTGCGAGCCGCCCGAGAAGCAGAAGTACTCGCAGACCGACTTGCCCACCACCGTGGCGCCGGCATCGAGCAGCCGCGTGACGACCGTGGCGTCCACGTTCGGCACATAGCCTTCGAGCGTGGAGGCGCCGTTCATCATCGGCACGCCGGCAAGGCAGACGTTGTCCTTGAGCACCACGGTCTTGCCGGCGAGCTTGCCCTCGGGCTTGCCCTTGATCGTGGTCTTGACGTACCAGGCGCCGTACTTGTTCTCCTCGCCCAGCGGACGGTAGCCGGGCGTGCGCGCATAGCTCACCACGGGCAGGTAGTCGGGCATTGCGTCGACCGCGTCGTAGGCATCGAAGTTGGCCTGCAGCAGCGCGTTGTAGCTGCTCGCCTGCGCTTCGGACAGGTGGATGCCCAGACTCAGCGCGACGTCTTGCAGCTGGTCCAGGGTGGGGCGCTTGATGGCCATGTACGACTCCGTGTTTCGGGGGGAAGGATTCGCCTGCAGCCCTTCGGGCCTGGGCGGGACACGGAGCGATTCTGGAATCCGATATTTTCCAAGTCAAGCATTTTATTTGCCTTGGAAAATAAAAGGCCGTCCACGGCCTCACAGCCGCGTGATCACGCGGAACACGTTGCCCTCGGCGCGGGCCAGGTAGATGGGGGTGTGGGTGATGCCGTCGGCGCCATAGGCCGCGTCGCGCGCGCTGCGGTAGCGCAGCGGCGAAGCGCCCAGCCCCGCGTGTCCGGCCGACGGGCGCCGCTGGCGCTCGAGCAGCGCTGCGAGGAAGTGCATGCCCTCGTAGGTCGACTGGCCGAAGGTGTTGAGCGTGGGCGCGCGCTCGCCGAAGTGCGAGCGGTAGCGCTCCTTGAAGGCCAGGTTGGCTTCGGTGTCGAGCGTGGCGAAGTAGCCGCAGGCGACGTAGAGATCCTCCGCGTTGTCGGCGCCGATGCCCAGCAGCTCGTTCTCGCCGATGGCGCAGGACAGCCTGAACATCGCGCGCGACAGCCCGGCGGCGCCGAAGGCGCGGTTGAACTCGATCGCGTCCTGCCCGACCAGCGACAGCACGACCGCGTCGGCCCGGCCGCGGCGCAGCGCGTCGAGCGCCTCGGAAAAGTCGGTGGTGCCGAAGGGCACGTACATCTCGCCGACCAGCTCGCCGCCGGCCTCGGCGATGTAGCCGCGCGCCATGCGGTGCGACACGTGCGGCCACACGTAGTCGTTGCCGATGGCGAACCAGCGCCTGGGACGCTTGCGCGCGCCGAGCCAGCGGATCGCCGGCCCGAGCTGGCGCGCCGTCGTCTCGCCGATGGCGAAGACGCCCGGCGTCGACTCCCCGCCTTCGTAGAGCGGGGTGTAGACGAACGGGATCTGCCCGCCGACGGCCCGCAGGATGCGCTGGCGCACGGCGCTGGTGTGCATGCCGATGAGGGCGTCGATATCGCCCGCCTGCACCAGTTCGAGCAGCGTGGCCTCGATGTCGGGCGCATCGTCCGCGGCGTTGACGGTCAGGAGCCGGCAGCCGCGCCCGCCGATGCCGGCCTCGCGGTTGAGCTCGGCGACGGCCAGCTTGGCCGACGATAGCGCGGACGGCCCCCAGATGCCGGCCGTGCCGCCCAGCGGCACGCACAGCGCGATCTGCAGTTCCTGCCGCGCGAGCGCCGGCCGCTCGGCCCGTGCGAACGGCGCGAAGGCGAGCGGGCGAGGCATGACCGATCCAGGGGATGAAAACATCGGGGGCTCCCGGGCAACGCACCAAGACGGCAACAGGGGCAGACGCTATCGCAAAAATCGCGCCAATACTTTCCTGGGAAAAGGATCGTTGCTAAACTGGCGGCTTCCAACCACGCGACAAAGACCGTTGCCTCGCCCCATGCCCGAGCAAGACATCTCGCAATACCTGGCGTACCTGCTGGCGTCCGCCAACCGTCGCATGCGCATCGGCCTGGCCCAGTCGATCGCGGCGGAAGAGGTCACCGAGGAGCATTGGCGCATCCTCCAGGTGCTGGGCGACGAGCAGGGCCGCTCCATGGGCGAGCTGGCCGAACGGGTGCTGCTGAACCACCCGGCGCTCACCAAGAACATCGACAAGCTCGTGAGCCGCGGCCTGGTGCAGCGCGCCGCCGACGCGGCCGACAGCCGGCGCGTGCTGGTCTACATCACCGATCTCGGGCTGGACACCGTGTCGCGGCTCAGGAAGAGCGTGGATGCGCACCACCATCAGATCGAGGAAGCGCTGGGCCCGCGCAAGACCAGCCAGCTCAAGAAGCTGCTGGAGACCTTCATCGACGAGTGCGAGGCCGGCTGAGGCACTCGCGGTGACGCGCCTCAGATGATGAGTGTGTGCTCACATAATCGATAGCGTCAGAGCCCGGCCACACCGCGCTGAAGCGCAAAGTCCAGCAGCACGCGGTCGGAGGGCTCTTCGGGCCAGGTGTCCTCCGCCAGCCAGCGGAAGAAGGTGGTCGCGGCCACGCGGCTGGCGGGGCCGTCGCGGCGCCAGGCGCGCGCGATGGGGGCCGCCACCTGGTCGAGCCGTTCGGCCTCGAAGCGCGTGCGCACCTCGGCCTGCATGGGCTGCGGCATCTCGGCGAACACGGCACGCGCCTGCCCCATGCGGTCGTTCTCCCAGAGTTCGCGGATGCGCCGCAGCCGGTCGGCCTCCGACAAGACCGCCACGGGCGGCGCCAGCGCCGGCGCCGGGCCATTGCCGGGCGCCGGCTCCGTCGCCGTCACGCCGGCGTAGCCCTTCTTCAGCGCATCCTTGAAATACGCCGCCGGCGACTTGAGCACCGGCATCGACGCATTGCGCAGCCGCTGGTCCACATGGTCGAGCGTGGCGCGGAGCTGCCCTTCGTCGGTGGTGGCGTAGAGGTCCTGCGCCTCGTCCTGTTTCAGGCCCAGCGCGATGAGGCGCCCGACCAGCGCCAGGTCGAAGACGTTGCGGTTCGACGCGCTGATGTCGCCCAGGCGCTGCTGAACCTTGGGAACGACGCGGAACTGGATCTCCTCGATCTTGCGGCCGTGCTTGTGCTCGATCAGCTCGAGCCCGAAGTCCTCGCACAGCGCGTCGATCTCGGCCAGCGCCTTGCTGATGACGTCACGCTTGAGGAAGCGGTAGTCGACTTCCTTGATGTCGCTGCGGCCCGTGAGCACCGCGGCCCACCAGACCACGTCCTCGCGCATCGACAGCCGCCCCGGCGAGGTGAGGTAGCGCGCGCCGATCTCGTACAGCACCGCGGCGGAATAGCTGCGCATCTGGCTGCTCATCTCTAGCAGCACGCGCGTGTACTGGTGCGGCTTGACCAGCCGCTCCTTGATCTCGTCGGGATAGCGCCAGGTCACCATGCAGGGCCGCCCCCTGCCCTGCTCCTCGATCGTGACCGTGCCGAGCAGCTGCGAGGACACCCAGCGCTTCAGGGAACTGCTGCTGGTCGACCATTCGATGGTCGTGGCCTGCATGTCGCGCAGGTGCGATTTGAGCAGCTCGGTGTTGTTGGAGTTGAAGCGGGCGTCGCCGATCAGTTCGCTCAAGGTCAGCCGGTAGACCGGCTCGTCCACGCCCTGGCGCTGCGAGTGGTAGAGCAGCGCGTTGTAGATGCGCCGCGACAGCAGGGTGAGCCGGCCGCGCTTGGGGCGGATGGCGATGGCCTCGTTGGCCTTGGCAACGCTCTGCTCGTCCGCCGTGGGCGGTTGCCGCGGCGGAGACCGGGATTGTGAATTGTCTTCTTCGACCATGGTCCGCAGCGGCAATCAGATGGTTTCACATCATGCCTTTGCATTGTGATTTCGTCAATTCACATTACATCGGCGATGGTGCCTTGGTATGTTTGCAGATAAACACTTGGGGAATTGAAGAATTGGGATTCCGCTTTCCTCCATCGTGACAGTCACTTAGCTCTTCTCATGTGAGATCGGTTGGGATTGAATGTGAGAACGGATGGGATTTGGAGTGAGCCTTGTTGGGAGACAGGCGCCACTCTTGTGAGTCCGGATGGGTTCCAATGTGAGTGGATATGGGTTCCAGCCCCGCGCAGCGCCCCTGTTTGGGGCCGGCGCCGGCAGCGAGGCGCGCAAAAGCCCTGTGCAACGCGCCCTGCCCCCGGTTTTGGGGGCCTGCGGCACTTGGCATGCGAGGCGCCGGGGTCGGGGTCCCCAATCTTCCTCACAATACTTCGCGGCGCTGCAGCCGACTTCTCCGCGAAACTTGTTCATTCGACAGATTCTCATAGAATTGCCGTATTCTGTCGAATAAGGTCAAACAAAATGTCCGTTCCCGTCCCTCCGATCGGTGGAAACCTGGTTTCCAACGACGTCCAGGTGCCTCCCCGCCAGACCATCAACATGCAGAAGATCGCGGCGCTGGCGACCCGGGCCGGGTCGATGGTGGAGCAGATCCGGGGCATGCTGCTGGCGCCGGAAGCCCGCAAGATTCCACCCACCTACTCCACCGCCCAGTTGGCGGCCCTGTGCGGCGTCGACAAGGCGCATGTGGCCTACCGCATCACCAAGGAGGACCTGCCGGCCGGCAGGCTGACTCCCTCGGGCGGCAAGCGCACCTTCGAGCTCGACGAGCTGCGCCGCTGGACCCGGACCTACCGCGCGGAAAAGATGCGGCCGGCCGGCCGCAAGGCCATCACCATCGCCGTGGGCAATTTCAAGGGCGGCGTGGCCAAGACGACCACGGCCATGGTGCTGGCGCAGGGACTCAGCCTGCGCGGCCATCGCGTGCTCGCGATCGATACCGATCCGCAGGGCTCGCTTACCACGCTGCACGGCCTGCTGCCCGAAGCCGAGGTCACCGAGGACATGACGATCGGGCCGCTGTGCGACGGCTCCGAAAATGACATCCGCTACGCCATTCGCTCGACCTACTGGGACGGCATCGACCTGGTGGCTGCCGCGCCCTTCCTGTTCTCGGCCGAGTTCGCCCTCCCCGCGCGCCAGATGCAGCAGCCCGGCGCCAAGTTCTGGGACGTGCTGAACGAAGGCCTGGAGTCGGTGCGCGACCTGTACGACGTGATCGTGATCGACACGCCCCCTTCTCTTTCGTACGTCACGATCAATGCGCTGTGGGCGGCCAACGGCATCGTCGTTCCGGTGCCGCCCTCGGGCCTGGACTTTGCCTCGTCGGCGCAGTTCTGGTCGCTGCTCGCGGACCTGGGCGGCAACCTGGACGGCCAGAGCAAGGACCGCGAGGGCAAGGCCTTCGATTTCCTGCACGTGCTGCTGAGCCGCGTCGACGCGGCCGATCCGGCCATGCCCGCGGTGCGCCAGTGGATCCAGGCGACCTACGGCGAATACACGCTGCCGGTCGAGATTCCGAAGACCAGCGTGACCAGCAACAAGGCGGCCGAGTTCGCCACGGTCTACGATGTGCAGAAATACGAAGGCGCCGCCAAGACCTACAAGCGCGCGGTGGATGCCTACGATTCGTTCGTCGAGCTCGTCGAGCAATCGGTGATCGGCGCATGGACGGCACAGGGGAGGGCGCAGCAATGAGGATGCCGGCCATGCTTTCCGGAGCCCCGTGGCGTGGAAACCTGGTTTCCACCAGGTGGCTCGCCCTGTATGGATCCGGCACAACGGAAGCCGTGGAAACCAGGTTTCCACCGCCGCGGCTTCCGCAGGCCCGGTGCGGCGCGGCAGTGCCGCGGTACCTGCCGAAGGCCGTGGTCCGCGTCTGCGCAAGGCCCCGTTTTACGGCATCGAGCGCGGCGCCAGCTGCGCCAAGGAGTGTCCATCATGGCTAGCACCCGCAAGCGGCTGGAGGCGTTGACCGCCGGCCTGATGCTTCCCGAGGCGGCAAAGGACCCGGCGGATGCGCCGGCCCCGGCAGCCGCGCCCGCCGTGCCCCCGTCGGCATCGAACCCGGTGGAAACCAGGTTTCCACCGGCTGTCGGCGGCTCGCTCGCGCCGCGCACCGGCCCCGGCCAGATGATGGCCTTCCGCGGCCAGATCCAGCAGGTCGAAGGCGAGATGGCGGCGCTGCGCGAAAAGCTCAGCCAGTACGAAGGCTCGCTGCCGACGCGGAAGATGGACCCCAAGACCATCCATCCCAGCCGCTGGGCGAACCGCCACGACGCCTCTTTCACCAGCAGCGCCTTCGCGGGCCTGAAGGCGGACATCGAGCATGCCGGCGGCAACGTCCAGCCGATCCTGGTGCGGCCGCTCAAGGACGAACCGGGCCAGTTCGAGATCGTCTTCGGCCACCGCCGGCATCGGGCCGCGCTGGAACTCGGCATTCCGGTGCTGGCGTCCATCTGGGTCGACGAGCTGGGCGACGCGGCGCTCTTTGCCGCCATGGACCGGGAGAATCGCGAACGCGCGGACCTGTCCAACTACGAGCAGGGCCTGATGTACCAGCGTGCGCTGGAAGAGCAGCTGTTCCCGACGCAGCGCCAGCTGGCCGAAGCGCTCGGCGTGAGCCATACTTGGGTGCGCAAGGCGCTCATGGTGGCGCAGCTGCCGACGGCCGTGGTGGAGTGCTTCCGCAGTCCGCTGGAGATCAGTTTCCGCCATGCCGAGCAGATCAATGCCGCCATGGAAAAGGACCGCCGCGGCGTCTTGAAGCGGGTGGAAAGGCTGCGGGGCCACAGCCTCGCGCCGGCCATGGTCGTCGCCAGGCTGCTCGATGCCAAGCCCGGTTTCGAACGCTCGGAAAAGCTCGACGTCCTGTCCGCGGGGCAGAAGATCGGCACGCTGGTGCGCGCCAAGAGCGGAGAGATCACGATCACGATCGTTCCGGACGCGGCAACCGAGGCCAGCCAGGACGCACTCGAAGCCGGCATCGCCGAAGCCTTGCGCAAGGCCCGCACGCTGTAAATTCGCCTGCCGGGGGCGGGCGGCAGGGCCATTGTGAGAACCATTGGGATTTGCCTGCGCCGGCCCTGCCAGGCATCCGGCGGCCGCAACGGCACCCGTGCCGGCGTCATGGCGTCAGCGGGGGCAGGGCAGGGAATCAAAAGCCGGCCCGGCCCGCTCGGGCTGTCGACGCCTGGCGGCGAACCTCCATGGCCGGAGGCTGGATCATGATCACGGAGGGCTGGACGACCACCCTGCGTGGTCGGGCCCGCATGGACCGGCGCTTCGTACACGGGGGCGCGCGAGGCGAGGTCCTTGCACTTGCGCTTTTCCCTGTACCCCTTCGCCACGTGCCGCCCTCGTCCTCGTACGGTCCGCCGCGGCGGGACAATCGGCACAGGCGGCGAGCAAGGCGCCCAGGGCCAGGGGCGCACAGGGGATGCAAGAAGACCTCGAACGTGATTCGCAGCCTCACGGTTGAAGTAGTACTAAAGCAAACACAACCTGCGCCCCAGAAGCCGGCACAGACGCCGGGCCACAGGTCTGGCGAAACCGCCCCGCTCGGGTGGCGGATCTCGGATCGGCGACTGTTGCGGGGTTCCCACGGGTTCCAGTGGTGACCGACAGATTCAGGGCAGCCCGGATAAAATCCAATCAAATCAACGACTTAGGCGAAGGTGCTCGCGAAGATGCTTGGTTGCAACACAAAATGTGTATTGATGATTACTTCAGTTATCATCAGCCGATTCATGACAACGACCACCGTACCAGACGACCGGCCGGCATCCGCCAAGGCCGTGCTGCATCCCGCCGGCATGGCGGGATGCAGCGCCGCATGAGTGCGACAGACATGCCTGCCGTTCCCACACCCTCCCAACTGTCCCACATCGATGACGACGAGCTCGCGCGCCTGGCGTCGAACTGGCGGGCCCTTGCGGGCCGCGGCGACCGCGAGGCCTTCGGCATCGCGCATGCGCTCGAGGTCGAGCAGCGCCGGCGCACGCGGGTGAGCCAGCTGCAGCAGTTGCCCGAGGATCCGGGACCGGCGCCACGCCCGTGGTGGAAGTTCTGGCAGTCGACGGCCGGCGAGCGGAACCCGACATCGGCCTCATGAAGGCCCTGATCCCGCGCAAGCTGCACCGCGGTCACTTCGCGTTCATGCGGGCGCTGGCCCAGGGGCTCGATGAACGGGCCAGCTGGGACCGCTACCTGCGGCTCGAAGGCGAACACACCGACCTGCGGACCGTGCGCCGCACCATCGCCTGGATCCGCGACGAATTCGCGGCCGCGGCGCGGCGCGAGCACAAGCCAGGCACCGCCCGACTGATCCTGCTCGATGCCGACCGCTTCTCCGCGGCGCCGGCGCTGCCGAGCCTAGCCGAGTTCGCCGCGGCGAACGGCCTGGAGGATTTCTCCGAATCCGAACAGGTCGAGGCCTACGAAGCCGCCTACCCGGCCGCGGGCAAGGCAGGGCAGGGCGCCCGGCCTTCGCGGCGCGCGCGCGTGGTCGAGCGTCAGCTCGAGGCGCTGCGCTGGCTCGAGAACCTGGTCGCCCAGGACCCGCGGCCGCTCGACAGCGTGTCGGCCTGGCTCAACCCCTCGGTGGCGAGCCGCCTGGAACGCGCCGGCCTGCGCACGCTCCATGCGCTGGTCGAGCACATCAACGGCATCGGCTCGCGCTGGTGGGTCCATGTACCGGGCGTGGGCGAACTGAAGGCGGCGCGCATCCTCGACTGGCTGCGCGCCAACGAACAGGTGCTGGGGCTGCGCATCGGCGCCCACGCGATGACGCCCCGGGCGCAGCTCGGTCCGCTGGCGCTGGCCGCCGTGGTGCCGGGCGGCACCGCGCTCGTGCCGTATGAAAAGTTCGTGCTCCCCGCCGGGCTCGACGGCAGCGCAGGCACCAACCGCGCGCCGCACGGGCAGTGCCTTCTGATGGCCACCAACGACCACGAGGCCGTGGGGGCCTGGCTCAGCGCCAAGCGCGCGGGCGATGCCACGGCCGACCTGTCGGCCACCCAGCGCGCCTACCGCAAGGAGGCTGAGCGCCTGTTGCTCTGGGCCGTGCTGGAGCGCGGGAAGGCGCTGTCGTCGCTCACCGTCGAGGATGCGATCGACTACCGCGACTTCCTGCTCGATCCGCCCGCCCACTGGTGCGGCGCGCGCCATCACCAGCGCTGGTCGCCGCTGTGGCGGCCGATGGAAGGGCCGCTCGCGCCCTCGGCGCTGCGCCAGGCCATCGCGATCCTGCGCAGCCTGCATGCCTTCCTGGTGAACCAGAACTACCTGGTCGGCAATCCCTTTGCCACCCTGGCGCCGCCCGCGAGCCTGCAGCAGCCGCTGGACTCCAGCCGCGCGCTGAGCTTCGCGCAGTGGGACCACGTCGACGCGCTGCTTCAGGCGCATGCCGACACCGAAGCCCGGCGCCGGCTGCGGCGCGGCATGCGCTGGCTCTATGCGACGGGCCTGCGGCTGGCCGAGATCACCAGCGCCAAGTGCGAGGATCTGCAGCAGATCGAGTACCGCGGTGCCGACGGCGCGCCGTCCACCGGCTGGCAGCTGGCGGTCGCCGGCAAGGGCGGGCGCTCCCGCCGGGTGCCGGTGCCGCCGGCGCTGGTGGCCGAACTGGAGGACGAGCTCGCCCGGCATGGCTTCGAGCGGCAGGTTGGCGCCGTGAGCAACCGCGGCATCCACGTGCTGGCGCGCTTCGATGCCGAATTGCGCCATCCGGCCGCATGGTCGGCCTCGGGCCTGTACCAGGCGATCAAGGCCTTTGTCGCCCAGGCAGCGGCCGGCCTGCGCGGCGCCGAAGCGCAGCAGCTCAGGAAAGCGAGCACTCACTGGCTGAGACACTCGCATGGATCCCACGCACTGCGGGGCAGGGAAGGGCAGGTGCCGGTGCCGATCCAGATCGTGCAGAACAACCTCGGACACGCTTCGGTGGGGACCACGGCCATGTACCTGGCCAGCGCACAGGCGCAGAGCCATACCGAAATGCGCTAGCTGCTGGCGCTGCTGTCCATTCGTTTGTCTTCATCTTTTTTGAAGCGCCGCGGCTGTCCTGGCTCGGGCTCCGGCGTGATGGACTATCGCCACTCGGGCGGCGGCTCGCTATCCGGCCCGGGCACTTTTTGATATGCCGCGGGGCATACCTGGCGCGCGTGCCTTCCTCGCTAAGATGCGCGCGGGACCGCATCGCCTTGCCACCGAGGACATCTCTTTGACCATCAACCTGCAAACGCTCAAGTGCGGTGAATGCGGCAGCGGCGCGCTCCAGCGCTCGGGGCTCAACCAGTACGCCTGCGCGCACTGCGGCTCGGTGTCGATCGTCGAGGACAACGTCTCCGACCGGCTGGAGCGGGTGCTCGAGCAGGTCAAGGACGAAGCCGGACGAAGGCTGGCGGTCGAGCAGTCGGCGCGCGGACGCAGTGCGGTCCGGTCGATGGGCCTTGCGGTTGTGGCGGTCGTGGTGCTGGTCACCGGTGTTTTCGGCGTCATGGCCTATGTGGTGGACCGTAACCAGCCGGAGCGCGCCGCGATGGCGCCGCGCACGATCCCGAGCGAGGGCCTCCGGCTCGAGGCGCGCCAGGTGCCGGCGGGCAGCGGCAGTCCGGCGCAGCCCTGGCTGCTGGTGACGGCGCGCAACGAGAGCGGTAGCGCGATCGAGCGGCCGAAGGTCAAGGCGATCTTCTACGACCGCGACAGCCGCATCGGCGAGCACAGCGAATCGCTGCCGATCGGCACGCTGATGCCCGGCGAGACGGCGCCTGTGCTGATCAAGCTGCCGGGCGACCAGCCCGTCACGCGCTACGAGCTGCAGGCCGACGCGCTGTCGACGCCGTTCTGGACGACCGAGGGTCCGCCGCTGCAGTTCACGCGCGTGCGCCTGGTGCAGCAGGCGGACGAGGTGTGGCTGTTCGGCCGCCTTGCCAACGCGCGCCAGGACGCCATGGCGCTGACCATCGTCGAGGTGCTGGTCACGCTGTACGACGATGCCGGGGCGGTCATCGGCGTCGGGCGGGGCTTCTCGCAGGCCACCGAACTCAGGCCCGGCGAACGCAGCGCGGCGGAAGTGCGCATCGAGCGCCTCGGCAACCGCAAGGTGCCGATCGCGGCATGGGACTACCGCATCGACTACAGCCTGACCGAAGGCGCGCAGCAGGCCAAGAAGCGGGTGCTGACGAGCAGCAGCCGCGTGATCCGCACGGCCGGCGCGCCCGAGATCCTGCGTGCGTCGCAGCGTCTGGGCAGCGCGGACCTGCTGGCCGATGGCAGCGCCGAGCAGGCCGGCAAGGCGCGCTGACTTTCGCCGCGGGCGGGCTACTTTCTCCTGCGGCCGGATGACGCCGGCTGCGCCGAGGTCTGCGAAGGTGCCGCGCCGCCGTCCACGCCGAGCCGGCCGCCGCCGCCCAAGCCCTGGCCGCGCACCGTCTGCGCCTTGTAGCTGCGCAGCGAGCGCACCATCTGGTTGAAGGCGTCCATGAAGGCCGCCGCGATCAGCTTGCCCTGCGGCGTGCGGGTGTAGCCGCCGATGCCGCCGGCGCCCCGCAGGCCGCTCAGCTCGCCGAAGCCCGCGAAGTCGGTCTTGGAGGCGCTGCCTTCCGACGCCGCGACCTGCACGCCCGAGCGGTTGTCGATGAGCGTCAGCAGCGCGGCGGCTTCCTTGGTCTGCAGGCTGGCACCCAGGCTCGCGATGGCGCGGCCCCGGCCGCCGCCGACCAGCCCGCCGATGGCGCCGCCGAGTCCGCCCGCGTCGTTGTTGCTGAACACGATCTCCGGCGACAGGCCGTAGTCGGACGCCACCATCTGGCCGCGGCCGAAGTTGCTGCCGCCGCGCATCTCGCCCGACTGCATGAGCGCGCGCTCGCGCGTCATCGCGTTCATGCCGGCCGCGCCGCGCTCGACCACCACGAAGCAGTTCGACTGCTGCACCAGCAGGCGCAGCAGGTTGGCCGTGGG
>Ga0307406_10001496_pt1 | contig 12906 bp, 10 predicted proteins | sample 322Cmetagenome_3_FD_203706 | JGI IMG/M metagenome (GOLD analysis project Ga0307406, IMG submission 203706) | Maize rhizosphere microbial communities from greenhouse at UC Davis, California, United States - 322HYB-C-2 | ecosystem: Host-associated > Plants > Roots > Rhizosphere > Soil | place... | reverse complement strand
TCGAGGCCCAGTTCGAGCAGCGCTACGAGTACAAGAACGCGGTCAACGAATATACGCAGAGCGACTTCACCGCCGCCCACCGCGAGGCGATGACGGCGTGGATGACCTCCATCTACGACAGCGCGCTGAACAATGCGGCGCAGGACCGCCGCACGACCCTGCCGCAGCTGAAGGCGGTCATCGAGGCCGGGCCCTACTCGGCCGCCGACGCCCTGCAGCGCCGCCTGATCGACAAGATCGGCCAGGTCGAGGAGGCCGAGGCCGAGGTCAAGCGCCGCGCCGGCAAGGGCGCCGAGATCATGGAGTTCCACGACTATGCGGCCTCGATCGGCGAGCGCGCCGGTTCGGGCAGCGACGCCATCGCCATCGTCAGCGGCGAGGGGGCCATCGTGACCGGCCGCAGCGGCGGGGCCAGCCCGTTCGGCGAGGGCTCGTCCATCACCTCGGACGACACGGCCAAGGCCATCTATGACGCGATCGAGGACAAGGACGTGAAGGCCATCGTCTTCCGCGTCTCGTCGCCCGGCGGTTCGCCGGAAGCTTCGGAACAGATCCTGGCCGCCGTCCGCGCCGCCAAGGCGGCGGGCAAGCCAGTGGTCGTCTCGATGGGCGAATACGCGGCCTCGGGCGGTTACTGGATCAGCTCGGAAGCCAACTGGATCGTGGCCCAGCCGACGACCCTGACCGGCTCCATCGGGGTGTTCGGCGGCAAGTTCGTGTTGGCCGACGCACTGGGCCGGTTCGGGGTGGACATGCGCCACCTGACCGTCGGCGGCGAATACGCCGACGCCTTCTCGCCCTCGCAGGCGTTCACCCCGGCCCAGCGCGCCGCCTTCGCGGCCCAGATCGACCGGACCTATGAAGAGTTCATCGCCCGCGTCTCGGCCGGTCGCCGTCTGCCGCCCGCCCGGGTGCGCGAGATCGCCCGCGGCCGGGTGTGGACCGGCGCCCAGGCGCGCGGCATCGGCCTGGTGGATCAGCTGGGCGGCATCGAGGAGGCCGTCGCCAAGGCCAAGGAGCTGGCCCGCATCCCGGCCGGGACCGAGGTCCGCTTCAAGCGCTATCCGGAAGCCAGCTCGACGTGGGAGGCCCTGTCCAAGGCCTTCGGCGTCTCGGGCGAGGCGGCGCGGGTGCTGGTCGGCATCGGCGGGGTCATGAACGACCCGCAGGCGGAGGCGACCGTTCGCCGCATCCAGACCGACCGCGCACGGGCCTCGGGCGCGTCGGTGCTGGCCGAGCAACCCTACTGAGCGGCCCGGACACTCGCCTGTGAAGCGGCCCATCATTGACCGGCCGACCCTATGGACCGACATTGGGGGTTCGGCGTTGTACGCAGCGCCCCTGAAGGTGAAGTCATGACCGAGTCCGAACGCCTGATCTTCGGCGCCGCCGCCCGGCGGCCCTCCAACGGCCTGCTGGCCCCCGTGGTGTGGCTGTTCGGCCTGATCGCGACCCTGGTCGCCATGGCCATCGGCGCCGTGCTGGCGGTGGTGACCGCCGCCGCCGTGGCCGTGATCGCCGTGATCGCCGCCGTGCTGGTGTTCGTGGCCGGCCTGGCCATGCGCGCCCGCCGCACCATGACCCGGCGCGACCGCCGCGCCAACGACGGCGTCATCGAGGCCCGCAAGGTCGGCGACGCCTGGGTCGCCTACGGCTGGGAGCGGACGGGCCGGTAAGGCTGCGCCGCCATGCTGGTCGTCAAGGACGCGCCATCCCCCAATTTCGATATGCGCCGGGCCCCGCCGGACATGCTGGTGCTGCACTACACCGGCATGCAGACGGCTGAGGCCGCCGTCGCGCGGCTGCGGGATCCGGAGGCCCGGGTCTCGGCCCACTACGTCGTCGATGAGGACGGCTCCATCCTGCGGCTAGTCGACGAGGCGCGCCGGGCTTGGCACGCGGGCCGCGGCGGCTGGCAGGGCGAGACCGACTGCAACGCCGCCTCCATCGGCATCGAGATCGTCAATCCGGGCCATGAGTTCGGCTACCGCGACTTCCCCGAGGTCCAGATCGACGCCGTGATCAGCCTGATCTCGGACATCCGGACCCGCTGGACCATCCCCGACGCCCGCATCATCGGCCATTCCGACATGGCGCCCGAGCGCAAGCAGGATCCGGGCGAGCGCTTCCCGTGGAAGCGGCTGGCCGGGGTCGGCCACGGCCTTTGGTTCGAGCCCGCGCACGAACGGATCGCCGCCCTGGGCGCCCCGCTGGGGCCGGGCGACGAGGGGCTGGGCGTCATCGTCCTGCGCGCCGGCCTGCATCGGCTGGGCTACACCCTGCCGCCGGGCGGGGACTATGACGAGGCGACCCGGCTGACCGTCGAGGCCTTCCAGCGCCATTGGCGGCCGGGGCAGGTGGACGGCGTCGCCGACGGCGAGACGCGGGCGACCCTGATGGGCGTGCTGCAGCTGGCGACGGCGGAGAGCGTCACGGGCGTGCTGCAGTAGGGGGTGTCCGGAGGACCCGAAAGCCCTCCGGACGGGTTTGCTCAGAAGCGGGCGCGGACGCCGAGCACCAGGTTGCGGCCCCGCAGCGGCGCCAGATTGCTGATGAACGAGGCGTGGTTCAGCGCGACCTCATCCAGCAGGTTCGTGCCGCGTACGAAGACCTGTCCCTCGGCGCCCGCGACGGAGACGTCGTAGGCGAGGGTGGCGTTGACCATGTCGTAGCCGGGGGTCTCGCGTTCGTAGTCGGCGATGCGGTCCTGTTCGAAGACACGGACGTACTCCAGATCGCCGGACAGGGCGCCGCGCCGGGCGTCCGCGCGGACCCCCGCCCGCGCCGCCGGGATGCGCGGCAGGTTCCCGCCGTCCTTCAGCTCGGCCCGGACCATGTCGCCGAAGGCGGTGAAGGACAGATCGGGGCGGACCCGCCAGGTCACGTCGCCCTCGACGCCGGTGAAGCGCGCGTCGGCCTGGGTGTAGCGGATCAGCCGGAAGTCCTCGAACCGGTCCAGGGTGTCAGCGTAGATGTAGCCGTCATAGTCGTACCGGTAGGCGCCGGCCGAGAAGGTCAAGGCTCCTGCCGTCTTGCGCAGGGCCAATTCCAGCGACTGCACGGTCTCGACGTCCAGGTCGACCGAGCCGATCTCATAGGTGTTGGTCGCCAGGTGAACGCCCCGGGCGTACATCTCCTGGGCGGTCGGAGCCCGCTGCGAGCGCGCCACGTTGGCCGAGATCACATAGCCCGGCGCCACGGTCCAGCTGGCCCCGGCCGAGATCGAGAACGGGTCGTGGCTGCGCGCGGCGCGGCCCTTGGCCGAGGCGTCCTGCCATTCCTGGCGGATCGCGCCTTCGAACCGCCAGTCGCCCAGCCGGTATTCCTCGACCACGAACAGGGCGTTGGTCTCGATCCGGCTTTCGGGGATGAAGGATTCGGTCCCGACCGCGGCGAAGTCGCTGCGCCCGTTCTGGACCCCGATCACGCCGCGGAAGCCGGCGATCGGCGCATGCTGGACCTCGACGCGGGCGTCGTGGCCCTCGTTGGAGAAGGTGGTCGCGATCGCGCCGTCGTCGATCTCGTGGTGACGGTAGTCGGTGAAGCCGCCGCGGAAGCGGATGCGCTCCACCCCGGCGAAGGGATCGTTGATCTCGCCGCGCACATCGACGCGGCGGCTGACCAGATCGACCGTGGGCGCGCCTTCGTGCTCATGGTCGTGATCGTGATCATGGTCGTCCTCGCCATGGTCGTGGCCGCCGCAATGCAGGCTGGAGCCGTGCGGGTGGCAGCTTTCGTATTCGTGGCTGTGCCCCGGCAGGCCGTACTCGCTGCGCTGTTCGGTGAAGGCGGCGCCGAGGTAGCCGCGCGCGCCGATCCACGAGCCGCCGAGGGTCAGGGTGCGGGTGTCGTTGAAGGAGCCCTCCAGCCGGTCGAACCCGGCCGGTTCGTCCTCGTGCCCCTCTTCCCCCTCATGGTCATGGTCGGCGTGGGTCGGGGTGTAGAAGGGGACGTCATAGTCGTTCGACCGGCGGCCGGCCGCCTCGATCCGCACCGCGAACGACCCCAGGGCGGCGGTCAGGCCCACGACGGCGCTGCGCTCGTCGTCGGCGCTGCCCAGGCGCAGTTCGGCGACGCCGTCATGACCGCCGGCCGGCAGGCGGGCCGGCACCTTGTTGTCCAGCAGGTTGACCGCTCCGCCGATGGCGCCGCCGCCGTAGATCAGGGCGCTGGGGCCGCGCAGGATCTCGACGCCTTCCAGCAGCAGCGGCTCGCCGGAGACGGCGTGGTCGGGAGAGACCTCGGAGGCGTCGAGGATGGCGGCGCCGTCCGTCAGCACCTTGACGCGCGGCGCGGTCTGGCCGCGGATGACCGGGCGGCTGGCCCCGCCGCCGAAGGTGTCGGAGTTGACGCCGGGCAGGCCGCTGAGAGTTTCGCCCAAGGTGGCCTGGCGGCGGTGCGCCAGGTCGTCGCCGCGAACGACCGCCACATTGGAGATGACGTCCCGGCCGGCGCGACCCAGGGGGTCGGCGGTGACCACGACCTCGTCGAGCTGCGTCGTCGGGCCTGACTGGGGCGGCGTGTCGGGAAGGGCGTGGGCCGCGCCGCCGAGCGCGCTGAGGCAGACAGCGGCGAGAAGGATGGTTCTGGTGTGCATGACAGCCCCCGGCTTGATTGAAGAAGAGGTCTGTTATGTTATACTATAACAACAATCAAGACGGTTTCCCACGATGACCTCAGCCCTGTTCACCCATATCGAAGCGCTTCAGGCGGGCCGCCCCTGGGGCGGGTTCCTGGACGCGGGGACGGGGGTCAATTCCAGCCTGTGGAGCACGGCCCTGCCCACGGACCGCTGGTGCGCGGTGACGGGATCGCCGGGTCACGCCGCCCAGGTCTCCCGCGCGGTCGGCGACCGGATGCGACCGGCGGACCGGCTGCTGGTCGGCAACTGGACCGATCCATCTCTGCTGGCGGGAGAACGGTTCGAGACCGTGCTGGCCGACTATCTGCTGGGCGCCGTCGAAGGATTCTCGCCCTACTTCCAGGGCGAGCTGTTCGCCCGCCTCAAGCCGCTGGTGGGGGAGGTTCTCTATGTGGTCGGGCTGGATCCCTATGTGGTCGGACCGGCCGGGAGCGAGGCCGGGCGGCTGGTGCAGGCCATCGGGCGGTTGCGGGACGCGGTCCTGCTGCTGGCCGACGAGACGCCCTATCGCGAATATCCCGCCGAATGGGTCGAGGCGGCGCTGGCCCGGTCGGGATTCGTCGTGACCGCCTCACGCCGCTTCGCCAACCGCTATCGCGAGAAATGGGTCAACGGGCAGCTCGACATGGCCGTGCGGCGGCTGGAGCGTATCCGGGACCGTGGGGTCGCGGAGAGTCTGGCGCGGGAGATCGAGCGCCTGAGGGCCCAAGGCCTGGCCCTGTGCGCGACCGAAGGCGGGCTGCGTCACGGCCATGATTATGTGATCGCCTGCCGGCCCGCGCCCTGAGACCGTCCGTCCGAACCTGTCCGAGGTTTAACTGGCCGCTTCCGGAAGCGTTCAAAAAGGATATGGGCGGTTCGGAGTACGGCTACTGGCTGTACAGCGACGCCAGCAATCCGTTCGGGGTCCGCGACCTAGGCTACTACGTCGGCTATGCGATCAGCGCGGCCTACTATGAGAAGACCGTGGACAAGGCCGAGGCGATCCGCGCGATGATCGAGCTGAACACGGGCGACGCGGCGGCGGTGCAGGCCTTTGTCGACGCCTCGGGCTGGCTGGCCGAGAGCTGACGTCTCATTGACCCCGGCGCGGCGACGGCGCATCTAGCCCCCGTCAGACGGCCGGGCGGTCGCGGCGGGGGTTATGCCTCCGTCGAGGAAAGTCCGGGCTCCACGGTGAAAAGGCGGCGGGTAACGCCCGCCCGGGGTGACCCGAGGGATAGCGCCACAGAAAGCAAACCTCCGGCCTCGCGAGGCCGGTAAGGGTGAAAGGGTGGGGTAAGAGCCCACCGCGGGACTGGCAACAGGACCGGCATGGCAAGCCCCGCCTGGAGCAAGACCGAATAGGGATGTCGCGTGGGTTTCGGCCCGCAGGGCTCACCGCCCGAGAGCATCCGGGTAGGTCGCGAGAACCGGTCAGCAATGGCCGGTCCAGAGGAATGATCGTCGCCGCTTTCGGGCGGAACAGAACCCGGCTTACAGGCCGTCTGACCATATTTCTTGCCCTAGCGTTCACCGCGCGGCGGCTCACTGTTTGAGGGCAGTTGGCGCGCTAACGCTCGCGACGCGGTCGCTCGCTCCTTGAGCGCGTACGGCGCTGACGATCGCCGCGCTATCGCCCGTCCTCCAGCTTCTTGAGCTGTTCGACGGCGTTGGCGTTGGCGGGGTCGAGGGTGAGGGAGCGCCGGTAGTTCTCGATGGCGCGGGCCCGGTCGCCGGAGCGGGCATAGACTTCGGCCAGGCTGTCGTAGGCGTTGCCGCTGTCCGGGTGGAGTTTGACGATCAGCTTCATCAGCGTGAGGGCGTCGGCGACCTGACCCCGGGACAGCAGGCGATAGCCCCAGTTGTTCAGATCGTTCTCGGACAGGGAGGCGGCGCCGTCCCGCGCGACCAGCTCCGCCGCGACCCGTTCGGCCTGATCGAAGCCTTCCGCTTCCAGCCGCTCGCGCAGGGCGGTCACGCCGGTGAGGGTCATGCCGGGGATGAAGCGGGCGGCGACGGGATCGGTCAGTTCCTCCGGATAGGCGCCGGCGAGATTGGTCAGGATGATCACCGCCACCCTGTCGTCCGGATAGACGGAGAAGGCGGACCGGCCGCCGCCGTTCATGCCGACGGACCGGTGCTCGGGGCGATCGACGACGACCCAGCCGTTGGCCCATTCGCCGGTCCGGCCGTCGTTGAAGCGGCCTTGAGTCCACAGCGCCTCGAGCGTCGCCGGCTTGAGGATCTGGCCGGCCTGAAGCGCGATCAGCCAGCGCGCCAGGTCCTGGGCCGAGCTGTTGATGCCGGCGGCGGCGCGGGTGAAGGGCGGGAAGGTCTCGAAGACGTTCTGGAGGCGGGGCGGCTGTCCGTCCGTGGGGCGGTTGAAGCGGTAGCTATCGGCCTTGCCGGGGATGAGGTCGAGGGAGTCGCCGAAGCCCGAATGGGTCATGCCGAGCGCGGCGAAGGCGTCCTCGCCCACGACCGCCTCGAAGCCGTGGCCCCGGGACTGTTCGATGATCCATTGCAGCAGCAGGTAGTTGGTCTGGTTGTAGGCGAAGCGCTCGCCCGGAACGGAGCGCAGCGGCGTGTCCGCGAGGGCGGCCAGGGCTGTCGCGCGGTCTCGTCCCACATAGCCGCCGTCGGGCGTGAGGATGTCCGGGAGCCCCGACATATGGGTCAGCAGCCGGCGCACGGTGATCGGACGCCAGGCCGGGGGCAGGTCCGCGAGGTAGGTCGAGACCGGCGCGTCCAGGTCGACCTGGCCTTGCTCGACCAGCCGCATGATCTCGACGCCGGTGAAGGCCTTGGTCGCCGAGTTGATCGAGAAGACGGTGTCTGCTGTCACCGGAACCGGAGTCTGCAGATTGGCCAGGCCGAAGGCGCCGGAATAGACGACCCGCCCGTCCTTCACGACCGCGATCTGCATCCCCGGGATCGAGCGGAGGCTCATCTGGCGCTGGGCCCAGGCGTCGAGGTCGGCGGCTGCGGTCTGGGACTGGGCGCGGGCCTGGAGCGGCGCGGCGGTCAGGGCGACGAGGATCGCCAGGGCGGCGGCGAGGTGGCGAAACGTCATGGCGGCTCCAGTCGCGAGGCCGGCAAACGACCACCTCGCCCCCCGAGCCGCTAGTGAAGCTTTGGTAATCGGCTCGAGCTGCGTTTCGCCCCGAAAATTTTCATCGCCCAATGGGATCGGCGCGAAGGTCTCAATCCGAGTGGTTTCACCGCGTCTTAACCGCTTGGATCGAAAGGGCTGTCAGCATCGATCCACCGTTCGTCCACATGTGCATAGTTCTCTGTATGTTCCGGTTTTCGTTCAATTTTGAGCCGGTCTGACGGTTAACGATCGTCAACTAATCCCATTGAGACCCAGTCAATCCCATGCTATCCCAGAACCTCGGTAAGGGTGTGGGTGCGCCGGCTGGCGTTAACGGATTTCAGGGGAGCGGGCTCGCGAGGGCTCGATTGGGCAGGGCGTGTTTCTCTCGACCTATGAGAAACAACTGGACGGCAAGCGCCGCCTGCTGATCCCGCAGGAGTTCCGCACCGCCGACAACGGCGCCGAGCACGGCGTGTTCTGCTTCTTCTCGATCGAGTCCGATTGCCTCGAGGCCGGCGGCGACAAGCTGATGGCCGAGTACGTCTCGATGATCGAGGAACTGCCCTTCGGCGACGATCTGCGCACCGCCCTGGAAGAGACCTTCTACGCCGGCCAACGTCCGCTGGCCTATGACGGCGGCGGTCGGATCACCCTGCCGGAAAGCCTGTGCCAGGAAGCCGGTCTGGGCGAGGACGTGGTCATCGTCGGCCTGGGCTCGCGCTTCCAGGTCTGGGACCGCGCCCGCTGGACCGCGCGCCGCGACGAGCGCCGGGCGCTGGCGCGGCAGGCCGTGCGCGAACGCGGCGAGGCGGGCCGCAAGGCGCTGCTGGCCGGACGTCGTCCGGGCGGGGAGGGCGCATGACCTCGCCGCACGCTCCTGTCCTGATCGATGAAGTGATCGAGGCGCTGGCCCCGCAGGCCGGCGACGTGATCATCGACGCCACCTTCGGCGCCGGCGGCTATACGCGCGCCATCCTGAAGACCGGGGCGACGGTGATCGCCCTGGACCGCGACCCGACGGTGCAGCCGCACGCCGACGCGGTGGCCAACGACTATCCCGAGACCTTCCGCCTGATCCGCACGCCCTTCTCCGGGCTGGCCGACGCCTTCGCCCAGGCGGGCGAGGCGAAGCTGGACGGCGTGGTGTTCGATATCGGCGTGTCGTCGATGCAGCTGGACCAGGCCGAGCGCGGCTTCTCCTTCATGCGCGACGGGCCTCTGGACATGAGGATGTCCGATGAGGGCGCGACCGCCGCTGACATCGTCAACACCTGGGACCACGGTCCCATGGCCCATATCTTCAAGCTGTACGGCGATGAGCGTCAGTCGGGCCGGGTCGCCACGGCCATCCTGCGCCGCCGGGTCGAGAAGCCGTTCGAGCGCACGCTGGACCTGGCCGAGGTGGTCGAGAAGGCGCTGGGCGGCCGCCGTGGCGCGCCGATTCATCCGGCGACCCGGGTGTTCCAGGCCTTGCGCATCGCCGTGAACGACGAGCTGGGCGAGCTGCGCGCCGGGCTGGAGGCCGCCGAGGCGACGCTGGCGCCCGGCGGGCGGCTGGTCGTGGTGACCTTCCACTCGCTGGAAGACCGGATCGTGAAGGCCTTCCTAACCGAGCGGACCGGCAATGCGCCCGGCGGCTCGCGCCATGCGCCGGTCGCCGTCGAGACGCGCAAGCCCAGCTTCACCCTGAGCTTCAAGGGCGCGGTCGAGGCGGGCGAGGCCGAGCTGGCCGCCAACCCTCGCGCCCGCTCCGCCAAGCTGCGCGCCGCCGTCCGCACCGACGCGGCCCCCTGGGGGGGGATCGCCGCATGAACGCCGCGGTCATCATCCGGAGCGTCAACCGCCTGTTCGCCTGGAAGGTGCGCGGGATCCGCTGGATCGAGATCATCGGCGTGCTGATGGTCGCGGCCATGATCTTCTCGGTCTATCTGGCCAAGGCCGCCGCCGCGCGCGAGAGCGCCCAGATCGCCGACCTGGAACGCCAAATCGGCGTCAGCGGCCAGCGCGTGCGCCTGCTGAAGGCCGAGGTGGCGCGGCTGGAGCAGCCGGGCCGGCTGGAGGCCCTGTCGCGCGGCGCGGGCCTGGGCCCGGTCGACATGAAGCGGCAGACCAGCGAGGCTGATCTGGCCCAGCTTCAGCCGATCCCCGAGCCGAAGCAGGTGGTCATCGTCGCCCCGACTCCGGCCGTTGTTCCGGCGGCCGCGCCCGCCGCTCCGGCAGGGGAGGGCGCACGATGAGCGTGCACGATCCCCACGCCTGGGACCGGGCCGCCCCGCGCGGGCCGCGCCCCGTCGTCTACGGCATCCGCCGCCTGCTGCCGTCGTGGCGCTGGCTGGCCGAGGCCATGTGGTGGGTCGAGCACTCGTTCGGTCGCGCCCGCGCCGACGCCCGGCCCGAGGAAGACACCCGCGTCCGCATCTTCGTGATCGCCACGGCCTTCACGGCGGTGTTCTGCTGCCTCGCGCTCGGCGCGGCGCACGCGGCCCTGATGACGCCCAAGGGCGTGGTCGGCTCGGCCGCCAATCCGAACGCCGTGGCCCGCGCCGACATCGTCGACCGCAACGGCGCGCTGATGGCGACGAACATCACCCACTACGGCCTCTACATCGACCCCCGCGAGGTCTGGGACCCGACCCTGGCGGCGCAGCAGATCAAGCGCGCCCTGCCGCGCATCTCGACGGCCAAGCTGCGGCGCATCCTGGCGGGCGACCGCCGCCTGATCGCCCTGCCGGGCCTGACCCCGCAGGAGAAGTCCGCCGTCCACGCCCTGGCGCTGGGCGGGGTGACGTTCGAGCCCGAGGATCGCCGGGTCTACCCGCTGGACAGCTCGGCGCGGCACGTGTTGGGCGTGGCCGACAGCGGCGGCCAGGGCCTGACCGGCGCCGAACTGGCCTTCAACGCCGACATTCGCGCGGCCGGGGCCCGGGGTGAAAGCTTCCCGCTGTCGATCGACCTGCGGGTGCAGGGCGTTCTGGAGAACGAACTGGGCGCCGCCGCCTCGGCGGTTGGAGCCAAGGGCGCCGTGGGCGTGGTCGTCGATGCGAGCACCGGCGAGGTGCTGGGCATGTCCAGCTGGCCGACGACCGACGCCCTGAACCGCGTGACCTCGGCCCATTACGAGATGGGCTCGGTGTTCAAGACCTTCACCATCGCGGCGAGCATCGACACCGGCAAGGCGGACCTGAACACCATGTTCGACGCCTCTCAGCCCTACATGATCGGCAACCGCCGCATCACCGACTTCCACGCCACCAACAAGATCCTGAGCCTGGAAGAGGTCTACCTGCACTCGTCCAACATCGGCACCTCGCGGATGGCGGTGGAGCTGGGGCCGGACGTGATGCGCGACTACTTCGGCCGCTTCGGCCTGCTGGACGCTGCGCCGATCGAACTGCATGAGTCGGCTCGTCCGCGCCGGCCGACCAACTGGGAAGACTCCACGCGGGCGTCGATGTCGTTCGGCTACGGCATCATGATCACCCCGCTGCAGATGGCGGCGGCGACGGTCTCGCTGGTCAACGGCGGCGTCTACCGGCCGCTGTCCCTGCGCCGCGGCGGCTCGGGCGCCGAGGGCCGCCAGGTCGTCAGCCCGGAGACCTCGCGCAGCATCCGCGAGCTGATGCGCGCCAACGTTCTGCGCGGCTCGGGCAAGTCGGCGAACGCGCAGGGGCTGCGGGTCGGCGGCAAGACCGGCTCGGCGAACAAGCTGGTCAACGGCCGCTATGACCCGCGTCACGGCGTGGGCTCCTTCGCCTCGGTCTTCCCCGCGGACGGTCCGGACACGACCCGCCGCTATGTGGTCTTCGTGCTGATCGACGAACCGGCCCAGGGCTCGCAGCTGGGCGGCGCGGTCGCGGCCCCGACGGTCGGGCGCGTCATCGACCGGATCGCCGGCTTCCTGGGCGTCGACCGCGTGGCCGATCCCGTCATCGCTCCGGCGGTCGCCCGATGAGCGCCGTCCGCCTGTCCGACCTGCTGCGCCGCGACGTGTCGTCCGACCCGATGATCACCGGCGTGACCGCCGACAGCCGCAAGGTAGCGCCCGGCTCGCTGTTCGTGGCCCTGCCCGGGACCGCCGCCGACGGGCGCGCCTTCATTCCGCAAGCCCTGTCGCAGGGCGCCGCCGCCGTGCTGGCGCCGTCCGACACCGACGCGGGCCTGGCTCCGGTGCTGGTCACTTCAGGTGATGTGCGCCGGGCCTATGCGATCGCCGCGCGCGGCTTCTACGGCGCCCAGCCCGCGAACTGCGTCGCCGTCACCGGGACCAACGGCAAGACCTCGGTCGCCGCCTTCTGCCGCCAGATCTGGGCGGCGCTGGGCCTGACGTCCGCGAGCATGGGCACGCTTGGGGTTTTGAAACAGTCGGGTAACGTTAATCAGGCGTTGACCGGCCCCGGCCTGACCAGCCCCGACGCCGCCGACGCGGCGCGCCTGCTGGCTGAACTGGCGACCCAGGGCGTGACCCATCTGGCGCTGGAAGCCTCGTCGCACGGCATCGACCAACGCCGTCTGGACGGGGTGACGCTGAAGGCGGCGGCCTTCACCAACCTGACCCAGGACCACCTGGACTACCACGGCGACATGGAGGGCTACCGGGCCGCCAAGCTGCGCCTGTTCGAGACCCTGCTGCCGCGCGGCCGGACCGCCGTGCTGAACGCCGACAGCGACGCCTATTCCAGCTTCGCCTCGGCCAGCATCATGTCCGGGTTGGGCGTGATGGGCGTGGGGCAGCGCGGGCGGGACCTGGCTCTGGTCGCTCGCCGGGCCACGCCCGAAGGTCAACAGTTGACCATCGACGTGCAGGGCGAACTGCACGAGATCCTGCTGCCGCTGGCCGGGGCCTTCCAGGCGTCCAACGCCCTGGTCGCCGCGGGCCTGTGCATCGCCGCGGGCGAGAGCGCCGGGCGCGTGCTGGCGGCGATGGAGAAGATCGAGGGCGCGCAGGGCCGGCTGGAGCGTATTCCCGGCTCGGCGGGACAGGGCGAGGTCTATGTCGACTACGCCCACACGCCCGACGGACTGGAGACGGTGCTGAAGGCGCTGCGTCCGCACGCGACGGGCCGGCTGATCGTGGTCTTCGGCGCCGGCGGCGACCGGGACCGGGCCAAGCGGCCCCTGATGGGCGAGATCGCGGGCCGTCTGGCCGACATCGCCATCGTCACCGACGACAACCCCCGCTCGGAAG
>Ga0307406_10001494_pt1 | contig 12920 bp, 9 predicted proteins | sample 322Cmetagenome_3_FD_203706 | JGI IMG/M metagenome (GOLD analysis project Ga0307406, IMG submission 203706) | Maize rhizosphere microbial communities from greenhouse at UC Davis, California, United States - 322HYB-C-2 | ecosystem: Host-associated > Plants > Roots > Rhizosphere > Soil | place... | reverse complement strand
GTCACATCAAAGGGTTGCGCCAATTGCTGATACGCGCTTTCGCAGTCATCCAAACCCTCAGCAGCAGTTTCCGCTGAGTTTTTCATACCGACCAGATTGGCCACGGCGGCTTTATTCTGGATCAGGTGTTTTACGGTAAAAGCTTCATTGCTTTTATCGTGCGCAAAATCCACCCAGCGTTCATCAACCAAGGCGACGTAAACAGATTCCCAATCCAGATCGGAATTGCTCAAGGCTTTGTACAGCGGTTCAGGCGTACTGCCTCCGGACACCATAAAAGTTGCTTCGCCGCGATCTTCAATCGCGTCGCGCAGTGCAGTTTCACATTCTGCCTGCAGCGCAGCGATCATCTCTGCGCGACTGTCAAATAAACGCTCGCTTACCATTCCTGATCTGCTCCCGAGAGAACTTCATCGATCGAGAACCAGCGACGACGATCACTGGCCATTAACTGTGCAGAGGCTTGTGGTCCCCAGCTGCCAGCCATATAGCCATGTGGTTTATTCTCAGGGCGTTGCCAAGCTTCAATTATTGGATCAATCCACGACCAGGCTGCATCGACTTCGGCACGGTGAATAAACAAGCTGGCATCACCTGCCGCCGCATCAAGCATCAAGCGCTTGTAAGCATCTGAATAGAAGTCTTTATAGGTATCAGCAAAGTTCAGGTTGAGCACGACGGGGCGCAGATGCGTCTCATGTTTTTCCAGATCTTTGGACACCATGATGATCTTGATGCTCTCCTCCGGCTGAAGGCGAATAATCAAGCGGTTTGGTGTTGCCGCACCGGCAGACTCTGGGTATACGCGGTGAGCGACATCTTTATATTGGATGACAATTTCCGCGAAACGCTGCTTCATGCGTTTACCAGTACGCAGGTAAAAAGGTACGTTGGCCCAGCGTGAGTTATCGATATAAGCACGAATAGCGACAAACGTTTCGGTATTACTTGGCTGACCTAACTCTTCAAGATAGCCGGGAACCATCTTGCCGGCCATCTCACCCGCCACATACTGACCGCGCACGGTATTGTATTTAACGGTATTGCCAGTAAGTGGACGCAAGCTTTCCAACACTTTGAGTTTTTCAGCGCGAATACGCTCAGCAGTCATTTTGTTAGGTGACTCCATAGCCACCAAACACAGCAATTGAAGGATATGGTTTTGCACCATATCGCGCAGCGCGCCCGCGCCGTCGTAAAAACTTGCGCGCCCTTCCAGACCTACAGTCTCAGAAATACTGATCTGTACATGATCAATCGATTTTGCATCCCACAAATGCTCAAACATGCCGTTAGCAAAACGCAGTGCCAACAGATTTTGAACTGTCTCTTTGCCGAGATAGTGATCGATGCGGAAAATAGCATCTTCACTGAAGTATTCTGCGATCTGGCTGTTAATTTCTTCAGCTGTTTTAGCGTCGTAGCCCAAGGGTTTTTCAACCACAACACGCGCATTAGCAGTGATCAGGCCAGACTCATGCAAATGCTTGCAGCAAATACTGAATACTGATGGCGGGGTAGAAAGATAAAACACGCGCGCAGCATTACCGCCGCTGTTTAACAACTGAGCCAGCGCATCCCAATGCTCATCTTTGGTACCAATATCGACAAACACAGGGAAAAGACGCTGTGCGAAATCATCCCAATCGGCAGCGACAAACTCATCGGCATTCAAATGTTTTTCTGCGGCCGCGCGCACTTTGTCTTTGTACTCGGCAACCATCTGGGTATTGCGGCAAGTGGGGATGATGCGCGCATTGGCAGGCAAAGAGCCTTCGCGATGAGCGCGGTACAACCCAGGGATCAACTTGCGCAGAGCCAAGTCGCCAGCGCCTCCAAAAATAACAAAATCAAACGCTTCGAGCATGAGGGGTAATCCTGTTTGTGAAACTTGACAGTGGATTTACTTTCTAAAAACGAAGACCCCGAACGACAGTTCGGGGTCCGGAATTTAACTACTTACCAGTTAAATACAGTAGCTCCTTCTTCAGCGAGGCCCACTGTGGCACGCAACGGCGCAAATAACTCGCGCCCCATACCATAATGAACTGCTGACAAATCACATTGGGCAGGCTGACGGGAATTCAACTCTTCCTCGCTGACCAGCAACTGCAAGGTGCCTGTCTCAGCATCCAACTCAATCATATCCCCATCGCGAATCAGCGCAATTGGGCCATTATCCAAGGCCTCTGGGGTCATGTGTATCGCAGCCGGAATTTTACCAGACGCCCCGGACATGCGACCATCGGTCAACAATGCCACTTTGAAACCACGATCCTGCAGCACACCTAACGGTGGAGTGAGCTTGTGAAGTTCTGGCATACCACAAGCTTTTGGCCCTTGGAAACGCACAACGGCGATAAAATCTTTTTCCAAGTCACCACGTTTGAAGGCCGATTGCAACTCATCCTGACTGTGAAACACAATTGCCGGAGCAACTACTTTGCGATGATCCGGCTTAACCGCTGAGATTTTAATCACTGAACGGCCAATATTACCCTTCAACAATCTCATGCCACCCTCAGGAGCAAAAGGCTTGCTAACCGGGCGCAAAACCGAATCATCCAGGCTTTCAGAAACCGCATCACGCCACACAATTTCACCATTCTCCAGGAACGGTTCTTTGGTGTATGCCGCTAAGCCGCCGTCACCCATGATGGTTTTAACATCGTCATGCAGTAGGCCCGCAGCGCGGAGCTCACGGATTAAATAACCCATACCGCCAACAGCCTGAAAGCGGTTTACATCAGCCAAACCATTAGGGTAGATCCGACATAGGAGCGGAATTATATCCGAAATGTCAGACAAATCCTGCCAGTTAATTTCTACACCAGCAGCTCGGGCGATGGCAACTATGTGCATCGCATGATTGGTGGAGCCGCCAGTCGCCATGAGACCGACAATGCCATTAACAATCGATTTTTCGGTGACAATTTCAGCCAAAGTTACTGGGGTATCGCGGGTAATTCTTGCTAACTGATGGACGGACGCACGCGTCAAGGCATCGCGCAATGGCGTATAAGGGTTGATGAAAGTACTGCCGGGTAAATGCATCCCCATAATTTCCATCAACATTTGATTCGTATTGGCGGTACCATAAAAAGTACAGGTACCCGCACTGTGATAAGAAGCGCTCTCCGCGGCCAGCAACTCTTTACGCCCAACCTTACCTTCGGCAAACAATTGGCGCGCCTTGGCTTTTTCGGCATTGGACAAGCCGGGCGTCATAGGCCCAGCAGGGATAAAAATAATTGGCAACTGACCAAACGACAGTGCGCCTATCATCAACCCGGGAACAATCTTGTCGCACACGCCGAGGCAAACAGCGGCATCGAACATGTCGTGCGATAGCGCAATGGCTGTACTCATTGCGATCACATCACGGCTAAATAGCGACATTTCCATACCCGGAAAGCCCTGGGTGACGCCATCGCACATGGCGGGAACACCACCTGCCATTTGCGCTGTCATGCCCATTTCTTTAGCGGCAGCCTTAATAGGTTCAAGGTACTCGCCATAGGGAACGTGTGCAGAGAGCATCTCATTGTAGGAGTTCACCACACCGATATTCGCCGCCTGCCCTTCAGCCAAGGCAGCTTTATCGTCGCTATTGCACGCCGCAAAACCATGCGCAAGGTTTGCACAACCCAAGTGATGCCGCGCAGGACCTTTATTGCGGAATTTATTTACGCGCGCCAGGTAGGCGGCACGGGTATCTCGGCTTCTAGCGATGATACGCTCGGTGATTTCGACAAGTCGCGGGTCTGTGCTTAACACTTCAGTCATGTGAATACCATTGCTCTATGGGGCCGTACCTATTGCAAACATCGTGGTTTGCCTATGGATGCGCCGGGTACATAGCCCGGCGCGTCTGTATTTTTCCGCACCCAGCTTATTGAGCTGTTTTGGCACGCTTGTAACAGTCAATCAGGTTGCGGGTAGAAGCATCGTGCGCCGCATTGGTTGCTTTATTGAGATCCAACTCCGGTTGAATCGCTGCCGCCAATACTTTACCCAGCTCAACCCCCCACTGATCAAATGAGTGAATGCGCCAGATAATACCTTGAACGAAGATTTTATGCTCATAAAGCGCGATCAAAGCACCCAGCGAACGGGCGTCAACCCTGTTCAACAACAGGGTATTGCTGGGGCGATTACCGCGATGCACCTTGTGCTCCACGATCTCTTCAATACGCTCGACACTCACGCCTTTTGCTGCCAACTCACGGCGCACCTGATTGGCGTCAATCCCCAGCATTAAGGCCTGGGTTTGCGCAAAGAAGTTAGCCATTAAAGCATCGTGATGACCTTCAACCGCGACGGTTGGTGCAATCGAACCAATAAAGTCAGCAGGGATAATATCGGTGCCCTGATGCAGCATTTGATAGAACGCATGCTGACCATTAATACCAACCTCACCCCACACCAGCGGCACACTGCCGTAGGTAATTTGTTCGCCTGCCCAGTTAACCGACTTACCATTACTTTCCATCTCCGCCTGCTGCATATAAGCAGGGAAGCGATGTAAACATTGATCGTAAGGCAGCAGCGCATGCGCAGGATAGCCGAGGAAATTGCGATTCCAGATTCCCACTAACGCCAACATGACAGGGGCGTTTTCTGCCAGAGGTGCGCTTTGAAAATGTTGATCCATTTCATAAGCGCCTTGCAGCAGCTCATCAAATACGTCGTAACCAAGGGACAATACTATCGGTAAACCGATTGCCGACCAGAGCGAGAAACGCCCGCCAACCCAATCCCACATATCAAAAATATTTTCTTCCGCAATACCGAAAGCAGTAACTAATTTACGGTTGGTAGATACCGCCACGAAGTGCTTGGCAATAGCCGACTTATCGCCCGCCGCCGCCATAAACCACTGCTCTGCAGTACGTGCATTGGTCATGGTTTCCTGGGTAGTAAAGGTTTTGGAGGAGATAACAAATAAGGTGGTTTCAGGGTTCAAACCGGCTAACACTTCTGCGATCTGAACACCATCAATATTGGAGACGAAGTGCATGTTGAATTGTTTATCGCTATAAGCTTTCAGCGCCTCACATACCATCAGCGGGCCAAGGTTTGAGCCACCAATACCAATACTCACGATATCGGTGATGGTTTTACCGGTATAACCCACCCACCCGCCCGAACGCAGCTTTTCACTCAGCTTACGCATACGCTCCAATTCCGCATTTACCGCCGGGCGCGCATCAGCACCATCAATAAGAATCGGGTTTGCAGACTTATCACGCAAAGCCACATGCATCACAGCGCGATCTTCCGTGGCATTGATGTGTTCGGCAGCAAACATCTTGCTGCGCCACGTTTCAACACCAGACTCCTGTGCCAAGGCCAAGAGCCCCGCTTTGGTTTCATCGGTAATCAGGTTTTTGGAGTAATCGAACAAGAAGGGGGAGAGCTGCAGGGAGAACTTTTCAAAGCGCTGATCATCAGCGGCAAATAATTCTTTAAGGTGGCGACTTTTCATTTGCGCCGCATGGGCTTCAAGTACTTTCCAGGAAGGTAAGTCGGTAGGACGCGTGTCAGGCTTGGTCATTTCTACTCCACAAACTATGTTGTATAGGTGATGTACCTAAAAATACAGGCGGTTGATTTTTAATCTGGTTCCAATTCTAGTAGTAAGAAGCTCAGGTCGAATACCGTTTTGCCTCTGTGGCGGAGGAACCTTCCGCATATTGGCCATTACCGATTTAATCCAGGCATGTAAGATTAACGCACGGAATTGAAATGATACGCTTCCTATTATTAACCCGTCAGCACACAGGCCATCCTAGAGATCGGCGTTAAAAAGCAATTCAAATATGAAAGCAACAACCCGCGAGAAATATTCGTCGATATAACACAACAGAACAGCAAGTGAATTGTGCCAAATACCGTTGAAAAAACCGTAAAATTGCCCAGCGCAAAAAGGCCGCTATGATAGGCAGATGGGCTTATAGTGTCAATTGACGCCACCCTTGGCAATGTACGAAGTACACTTCAGAAATCAGTATCTAATAGCGACAAAGAATTATCGCACTGTTACATTCCCCTAGAAGAAACCGACACCATAAAAAGCAGTAAAAAACTCAACAAATTTACACCTATATCGCTTTAAAAAAATCACAACAGCAACACGTTTCTCATCAGCAAACAGGCGAGCACCGATGCAAACGAATAAAAGCCGCGCTACACCTCTTGGCATTATTGAAGGTTTTTTTGGACGCGAATGGCAGTGGGAAGATCGCACCAGCTATGCAGAGTTTCTCGTACAGCAACACTATGACTTTTATATTTATGCACCAAAAAGTGACAAATTTCTGCGCACGCAATGGCAGCAGGATTGGCCAACAGAAACAAAGGAAAAACTGGTCGCGCTGCGCCACATTTATAGTGAGGCGAAAATTGAATTTGGCGTGGGGCTAAGCCCTCATGAAATTTATCTGGATAACTCGCGCGATCAACGGCAACAACTCAAACGGCGTATCCAACAACTCAACGATCTACAACCCGATATTCTCTGTATTTTATTTGATGATATGCGCGGCGATATTCCCGGGTTAGCGGAAATTCAAATTGATATTGCTCATGAAGCAGCCGCACTCAGTAGCGCCCAGCGCATTATCTTTTGCCCCACCTACTACAGCTTTGATCCGGTATTGGAAAAAGTCTTTGGCAAAATGCCCGCTAATTATTGGCAAACATTTGCTCGGCAACTCGATAGCACTATTGATATGTTTTGGACAGGGGAAAAAGTTTGCTCGCCTAGCTATACCCGCGAGCATCTATTGCAAGTGGAGGAGCTGATCGGCCGCAAACCATTTTTATGGGACAACTACCCAGTGAATGATGGCGCCGTAAAATCCAACGTATTGCAACTGCGCGCATTCGACCAATCGCACAGCCAGCTCGAAGGAAAATTATCCGGCCATGCAGTCAACCCAATGAATCAAGCCTGGCTGTCAAAAATTCCGTTAGCCAGCCTGCCAATCGCGTACCAACAAGCACAGGACTATTCCGCACAAAATGCATTCCATCTTATTTGTGAGCAACTCTGCGGCGCTGAGTTGGCACAACAACTGACAGAAGATGTGCATACACTGCAAGAGCGCGGATTAAAAAATCTGGATCAACACGAGCGATTGATATTGCGCCAGCACTATGGCCAGTTCCCCCGCAATCCCTTCGCCAAGGAAATCATCGATTGGCTGGATGGTGTTTATACTTTTGATCCCGCCTGCTTAACGGAATAATTATTGACGAAGTAAACATTGCAGCCAGTTGGAAATGGAGAGTATTTGCTCGGCACAAAGCGTGTGCTCCATCGCATAGCTCTCATAACTCACCTGACAATCTTTATCGCTAAGAAAACGAAAAGCGCGCTGCCCCAATAGCTCCGGCACAACACCATCACGACTCCCGTGTTGAATCAAAATTGGAGTGCGATGATTGGCTGGCGCTATTTGCAAACTTGCCTGAGTAGCAAGATAACTGGACATAACCAGCAGGCCAGCCAGAGGCTGCTCAAAACTTAACCCCGCCTGATAAACCACCGCCCCACCCTGTGAAAAACCCGCCAGAATAATGCGCGCTGATTGAATACCTCGTGCCTGCTCGCGCGCAATTAATGCCTGCACAGCTGCCGTACTAATTAATAACTGTTGCTCGTCAATTTTGCGCTCCAAATTCATTTCCAGAATATCGTACCAAGCCGGCATGATGTAACCACCATTGATAGTTACCGGAATTTCGGGCGCATGAGGAAAGATAAAACGAACAGAGAGACTTTCTGGCAAATTCAATTCTGGCACCAAAGGCGCAAAATCATGACCATCCGCCCCCAACCCGTGCAACCAAATGACACTTGCGGATACCGGCAATTTGCCGGTTTCAATTTCTACGCAGGGTAAATAATCCATAACCATCTCATTTATTAAAAAAGCAGATCAAAAAACATACACCAAGCATCATAACGAGAATTATTGATTGGGCATACAAGACCAAGCCAATACAATCTTCGTAAATTAGCACTACACTTAAAACACCAGTCACAAAAAACAAGACTACTTAATTACTGCGAGCAACCGCATCACCGATGCTAAGGAACACTATGAGCAACCTCAACCCCAATCAACCTATTTTGACAGAGCCAGGCGTTTATAAAACGGTTGATGCGTTGATATCACCCATCGACCAACTGAATGTGCTGTCCAAAATAGAGGTCGCGAAATTATTAGACTCCAGTCAAAGTGGACTCTACAAATTATTTCGCAACTGCTCACTTGCGGTACTCAATACCGGCAATGACCTGGATGACGGCAAAGAATTATTAGAGCGCTACAAAGACTTTGAAATCAGTATTGTGCAACAGGAGCGCGGCATAAAACTCGCCGTTAAAAACGCACCCGCCAATGCGTTTGTGGATGACAAAATGATTCGCGGTATTAGCGAGCACCTGTTTACCGTATTGCGCGATGTGATTTACACCAACGATGAAATTAATGGCAATCCAAAGTTTAATTTGGAAAGTTCAGAAGGTATCACCGACGCCGTTTTTCATATGCTGCGCAACGCCAATTTACTAAAACCCGGCCTGGATCCAAATTTGGTCGTATGCTGGGGCGGTCATTCCATCAATCGCATTGAATATGAATACACCAAAGAAATTGGTTATCAATTAGGCTTACGTAGCCTGGATATTTGTACTGGCTGCGGTCCTGGCGCCATGAAAGGCCCCATGAAAGGCGCCACCATTGGTCACGCCAAACAACGCATGCCCAATGGTCGTTACATTGGTATTACCGAGCCTGGAATTATCGCCGCTGAAGCACCCAATCCAATTGTTAATCAACTTACCATCATGCCGGATATTGAAAAACGGCTTGAGGCATTTGTGCGTCTTGGCCATGGCATTATTGTGTTCCCTGGTGGCGCAGGAACTACAGAAGAAATCCTCTATATTCTGGGCATTCTTTTGCATCCCGACAATAAGGATATCCCCTTTCCGCTGGTATTTACCGGCCCGACAAGCTCGGCAGATTATTTTGCACATATCGACCGCTTTATTGGTGACACCTTGGGCACTGAAGCGCAATCCCATTACAAAATTATCGTAAATGACCCAGAAGCAGTCGCACGTGAAATGAAAGAGGGTATTAAAAAAGTGCGCGAGTTCCGCAAGCAAAGTGATGATGCCTACTATTTTAATTGGCAACTCAAAATAAGCCCCGATTTACAGCAGCCGTTTATTCCCACTCACGAGAACATGCGTAATCTGGAACTTCACAAAAATCAACCGGTAAACCAATTGGCTGCAAACTTACGCCGGGCGTTTTCGGGCATAGTAGCGGGCAATGTGAAAGAGGAAGGCATTTGTGCGATTGAGAAGTTCGGCCATTTTGAGCTTCATGGCGATCCGGAAATTATGCACCCTGTGGATGAGCTACTAGAGTCTTTTGCGCGGGATAGCCGGATGAAACTACCCGGTAGAGCCTATATTCCCTGCTATAAAGTTATTAAGTAATGAGTCAACAGCGATTTTAGTTATACCCTGTAGTCAATGTCTCACAAAAGATACGGAGTTTAGCGACTATTCTGCCAGCCCGCGCGCAAGCATAATGATCACATCAAGGAAGTAGACAATGATGTGATCTGGCCAGGAAAGGTCAATGGATGCGCCCACCTGTTAGGGACGCGATGTCAGGAGACATCAAGGGATTGCGCTAGCGCAGGAGGAAAGGCGGTCAGGGAATCGAAGGGAATGTCGAGCAAATTGACTACTTCTACTAAGGGATAGTATCTGTACGGGGCCGCTTGCGGCCCCTACTTATTTTTACAGACTAAATTTTTACATTTTGCGTTTTATTTCCAATCCTACCGTTTATTTCCAAATCCTACTTTTTCAACTACGCGTGTTTTTCTTGCTCGACCTGCGCTTCTTGCCGCTTCACTTTTTCTTGTCGCTTCTGCTCGCGACGCAACGCAAAAAATTCACTTAATTGATGCTGACATTCTTGCGCCATTAACCCGCCAGCATAATTTACCCGATGGTTAAAATAATCGTTATCCAGCAATTGTGACTTACTGACTACCGCCCCCGCTTTTGGCTCTGTGGTACCAAACACCAATCGCGCAATACGCGCATGTACCAACGCGCCAACGCACATAGTGCACGGCTCCAAGGTGACGTAAATACTCGCACCAACCAAACGGTAATTCTGCACCTGTTGTGCCGCTTGACGCAGGGCAATTATTTCCGCATGAGCAGTGGGGTCGTTACTGGTGATAGGTTGATTAAACCCCTCTCCCAATATTTGTTCGTCACACACGATAACAGCACCCACAGGCACCTCACCTAATTTTTCGCCTTGCGCAGCGAGTTGAAAAGCATAATCCATCCAATGCTTGTCCTGCTCCGAAAAAATGGATGCTGTACTTTCCACCGAATCAGGATTATTCACGATTGCTCATATTCCATTTGCGGGGCTAAAAAATGTGCCATTTCAGATTCACCCAGCACACGCAAAAAACGAAAGCGAGGAATTGTCTCACCCGCCAACTCAACTGTTTCTGTAAACATCGCAAGGGGACGAACCCACCACGAATAGTCACCATAGAGACAGCGATAAAAAACTAACGGCTCGCGCGTTTCACTGTGATGCGCCACTTGAAATACAAAATAATCCTTACCTTTGTAATGGCGATACAAACCTGATTGCAGTGACATAAATTTACCTTTGGCCTTGCGGCAATCTCAAATAACGCCAGTCGATTTTAATTGTGCGATTCGTTCCGGCGAAAAACCCAACAATGTTTGCAAAATATCCTGGGTGTGGCTGCCAATCTCCCCACCCGGCCAATCGGTAGCGCCCGGTGTTTGCGCAAGTCGCGGCGCAATGGCAGGCAACTGCAACGGTTTACCATTAATCTCCACCTGTTCGAACATACCGCGCGCCACAAAATGTGGATCGGCAAACATATCTTTCACATTATAAATCGGGCCCGCCGGTACACGCGCTTGCTCAAGCAGTTGCAGAATCTCATCGGCATCTTTACTCATGCACCAAGCGGCGAGCGCATTATCAATTTCCAATTCGTGCTGCACGCGCCCGGCATTGTTGGCCATACGTGGATCACTGGCCATTTCCGGATGCCCTGCCACCTGCATCAAGCGCTGGAAAATAGAATCGCCATTACCGCCAATCACCACATATTTGCCATTTTTGCAGCGATAAGTATTGGTCGGCACTATGCCCGTGACGGTAGTGCCCGAGGGTTCGCGAATCACACCCGCCCCCGAAAATTCCGGCACTACTGCCTCCATCAAATTAAACATGGATTCATAGAGCGCCACATCGACCACCTGCCCCTCGCCACTGTTATTGCGCTCCAGCAGTGCGAGTGCAATACCGAGCGCAGCATGAATACCAGAAATGGTATCGCCAATACTTAAATTGGGGCGCACTGGCGCTTGATCGGGAAAACCATTCACATAGCGAAAGCCACTCATGCCTTCACACACGGATGCAAAACCCGGTTTTGTGGCATAAGGTCCAGTTTGACCGTAACCGGAGATACGCGCGTAAATTAAACGGGGATTGGATCGTTTCAACACCTCCGGCCCAAGCCCCCAGGATTCCATCACCCCCGGGCGAAAATTTTCGATAACCACATCGGCACTATCCATTAATTGGCGTGCAATTTTTTGACCTTCGACGTGTTTTAAATCGAGCGTGATACTTTTTTTATTGCGGCCGATACTGCGCCACCAAAACGACGTACCGTTATCCAGCACACGCCAATTGCGAATTGCATCGCCCTCCGGCGGTTCGATTTTAATAACTTCCGCACCAAAATAACCGAGCATGCAGCCCGCAAAAGGGCCAGCTATTAATTGGCCAACTTCAATAATGCGCACGCCATCGAGTGGGCGTTTTTTATTGGCTGCGCTATTGAGTGGGTTATTTCCGGAGTTAATTGTTGAGCTATTTATAGATTCAGTCATTGATCGGTGCCATGTCCAAAATAATTTTGCCGATATGCTGATTAGATTCCAAATGACGATGCGCTGCCGCGACATCACTCAAAGCAAATACGGAATCAATCAATGGACTAATAATTTTAGCTTTCACCAGCGGCCAAATGTTCAATTCCAATTCAGCGGCGATATTTGCTTTAACTGCAGCAGGTTGCGCGCGCAGAGTTGAACCGGTGAGTGTTAAGCGTTTGAGCATCAGCGGCATAAAATCGACCATTGTTTTACTGCCATTTAAAAAAGCAATGTTCACAATGCGCCCATCCTTAGCAGCCGCTGAAAAATTGCGCTGGATATAATCACCACCTACCATATCCAAAATTACATTGGCGCCCAACCCCTGCGTGAGCTGTTTAACCTCAGCAACAAAATCACGCTCGCGATAATTAATCGCTTGTGCGCCTAACCGCTCAATTGCCGCACATTTTGCAGCCGACCCCGCTGTCGCAATGATGTTAATTCCAGACGCACGCGCGATTTGGATTGCAGCAACACCGATACCGCTGGCACCGCCATGAATTAACAAGGTTTCACCCGCTTGCAAATGTGCACGCTGAAAAAGGTTATGCCATACGGTGAAAAATGTTTCCGGTAGAGCCGCTGCCTGAATGTATGAATAACCTGCGGGCATAGGCAAACATTGCGCGGCTGGTGCGAGCGCGTAGTCGGCATAACCGCCACCATCCACCAAGGCGCAAACGTTATCGCCTAACTGCCAACGTTTCACATTCACTCCACACGCGACAATTTCGCCAGCCACTTCCAGCCCTAATATTGGTGACGCGTTTTCGGGCGCAGGGTACAAGCCTTGGCGCTGCAAAATGTCCGGACGATTAACTCCCGCTGCATAAACCTTTATCAAGACCTCGTCAGGTTTCGGTTCGGG
>Ga0307406_10001493_pt1 | contig 12923 bp, 17 predicted proteins | sample 322Cmetagenome_3_FD_203706 | JGI IMG/M metagenome (GOLD analysis project Ga0307406, IMG submission 203706) | Maize rhizosphere microbial communities from greenhouse at UC Davis, California, United States - 322HYB-C-2 | ecosystem: Host-associated > Plants > Roots > Rhizosphere > Soil | place... | reverse complement strand
GGGCATCGATCAGCTCGCGGACTATCGGGTGCCGGCATGACCGAGCGGACGGTGACGGCCGAGAGCGTGCGTCTTAGCCGGGCGCAGCAGGATGCGGCCACGCTGGCAGCCGAGGTGCAGGAACGGGCCAGGATGGCGCGGATCGAGGCGGCCGAGATGCGCGTTCATCGCGCCGTGCAGGCGCTCGGCGTCGTCATGGCGGCGCTCTGGCTGATCGGGCTGGCGGTGATCGTTTGTCTGGAGGTGATGTTTTGAAACGACCCGAGGAAGCATTGCAGCGCGCCGTCTGCGGCCTGCTGGCGATCTACGAGGCTAAGCACCTGCTGGCGTATTGCCACGTGCCATCGGGCGGGTACAGGACGCCGGCCGAAGCGGGTGTGCTCAAGGCCATGGGCGTCAAGCGCGGCATCCCCGACCTGCTGGTTTGGACCGGCAGCGGCCACAGTTTCGGAATTGAGTTGAAGGGGCCGAAGGGCAAGGAGTCCGACGCGCAGATCCTGTTCAGGTCGACGCTGGAGAGCCTGGGCCACCGCGTCTACGTCTGCTGGAGCATCGAGGAGGTGGAGGCGGCGCTGCGGCTGGAGAGGGTGCCGGCGGTCGGGAAGCTCGCTGGAAGCCATCAGGCGGACTCCCGGCGCGTCCTGGAGGCCATCCCATGACCCGCGCCCCGTACATGCCGCAGGTCCGCCGCCTGTTCGTCGACGTCGAGACGCTCCAGGTCCTCGAACAGTACCTCGGCGACCGGCCGCAGTCGGACAAACGCGCCGCCGACCTGCACGACCGCATCGTCACCCTGCTCGACGCCCAAGGCTTGCTGAAGGGCGATGCTGGGTGAGCGAGCGCGACGAAGACCTCGCCGCAACCCTGGCGCTGCGCCGCTCGCTGGTCAGCCACGACCGCCAGCGGCACAATCGCGTCCTGGTCGAGAAGCTGTCGGATGCGTTCGGGCACCGCGCGCGGGTCCAGCCGATCTTGGAAAGAATGGAAAGTCGCGGGCAAATTTCTCCTCGGCAGGCGAGGGCGGGGGAACGGATTTACCAGTGCTATGCGCTCGGTGTCGCGGGCGCTCACAATGGCGAGGCGGGCGGCGCCTACGATCCCGGCGGCTACCGCGACGCTCAGCTCGCCGCCGCACAAGAGTACCGCATCATCAGGGATGCCGTGGGCGGGCGCCTATGGCCTTTGGCCTTTTCGTGCTGCGTGGAAGACTGGTCGGTTGCCCGGTGGTGCAACGAAAGAGGGCGCGGTATGGACCCCAAAGGCGCAATTGCTCTGCTTCGACTTGCTTTAGATGTTGCTGCGGATGCTGTCGGCGATGTTTAGTTGCAAGAATGTTGACATGCGGGCCGCTGATGTGCGAAGAGGGATTATGCGTGCAGACCTGCCGCTGAAATCAGCCGCTCCGGGAAACCGGACGCGGCTTTTTCTATGGGAATTGATGTTCGACACCATCGCCAAGCGCACCGCAGACTGGACCGGCCGACCGGCCGCCTTCTGCCTAGCATTGGCGGTGATTGTCGCGTGGGCGCTGACCGGGCCGGTGTTCGGCTACTCCGACACCTGGCAGCTGATCATCAACACCGGAACAACCATCGTCACGTTCCTCATGGTGTTCTGCTTGCAGTACGCCCAGAACGCGGACACCCAGGCGCTCCACGTCAAGATCGACGGCCTGATCGCCGGCTGCAGCACCACCAGCAACCAATTGCTCGACCTCGAGGACCGGCCGCGCGCCGAGGTCGATGCCGCCAAGCGCCGGATCGTCGAGGGAGAGCCGTGGAGCTGATGCGGACGATCCGCACTGACGAAAACCGGCAGCGCATTCTGAAGGCGCTGGCGCGTGGCGGCAGTTATACCTTGGCCGCTGAAGCCGCCGACATCGGCCGCTCCGCGCTGCATGAGTGGCTGCGTGAGGATGAGGAGTTCAAGGACCAATGCCTGGGCGCTATCGAAGCCGGCACTGACCGCCTCGAGGACGTCGCTGTCCAGCGCGCGGTCGAGGGTGGCTCGGACACCATGCTGATCTTCACGTTGAAGGGCCGTCGGCGCGAGAAGTGGGGCGACAAGCAGCAGGTCGAGCACAGCGGCACCGTCAACTTCGCCGAGGCTCTCGATGCCGCCGCTGTCCGGCTGAAGAAATTCAACGACGATGGCCCGGCGTAACGCTCAGTTGGAGCTGATCGAACAGATCGCCCGCTGCCAGCACGATCCGCTGCGCTTCGTCGTCATGGCGTTCCCGTGGGGCGAGGGCGAGTTGGTCGAGCACACCGGCCCTGACGCGTGGCAGCGGGATATCCTGTGTCAAGTGCGCGACGGGCTGAGCATCGACGAGGCGCTGCGCGTGGCTGTGGCGTCGGGCCACGGCATCGGCAAGAGCGCGCTGGTGTCCTGGCTGATCCTGTGGGCCATATCGACCTGCACCGATACCCGCGGCGTGGTCACGGCCAACACCGAGCAGCAGCTCAAGGGCAAGACCTGGGCCGAGCTGGCGAAGTGGTTCCGGCTGTGCATCACGCAGCACTGGTTCGAGCTGACCGCCACGGCATTGTTCTCGCGTGACCCTGCCCACGAGAAGACATGGCGCATCGATGTGGTCGCATGGAGCGAGCGCAATACCGAGGCGTTCGCCGGCCTGCACAACCAAGGCCGCCGCATCCTGCTGGTGATGGACGAGGCAAGCGCTATTCCCGACAGCATCTTCGAGGTTAGCGAAGGGGCGCTCACCGACAAGCAGACCGAGATCCTGTGGTTCTGCTTCGGCAATCCGACCAGGACGATTGGCCGGTTTCGTGAGTGCTTCGGTCGCTTCAAGCATCGCTGGATCACCCGGCAGATCGACAGCCGCTCAGTCAAGATCACCAACAAGCAGCAGCTCCAGCAGTGGATCGACGACTATGGCGAGGACTCGGACTTCGCCCGTGTTCGTGTCCGTGGCGTCTTCCCGCGCGCCGGCAGCCTGCAGTTCATCAGCGGCGACATCGTCGACAGGGCCATGCACGCCGAGCCGATGGCAACGCTGTACGACCCGCTGGTGCTCTCGGTGGACGTCGCCCGGTTCGGGGACGATGCCAGCGTGATCGCGTTCCGGCGGGGACGTGACGCGCAGAGCGTGCCGGCGCAGTCGTTCCGCGGCATGGACACCATGGCATTGGCTGCGCGCGTTGCTGCGCTGATCGCGGAGCGCCAGCCTGACGCGGTGTTCATCGACGAGACCGGCGTCGGCGGTGGCGTGGTCGACCGGCTCAGGCAGCTTGGGCATGACGTGATCGGCGTCAACTTCGGGGCTGCGGCCGACAGCGATCCCGAGGGCGAGCGCTATGCCAACAAGAGGGCCGAGGCCTGGGGCCGCATGCGCCAGTGGCTGAAGAGCGGCGGCAGCATCGAGAACGATCCCGATCTGCGCCAGGACCTCGAGGGCGTCGAGTACGGCTACGACCTGCAGGGCCGCATCCTGCTCGAGAAGAAAGAGCTGATGAAGAAGCGCGGCCTTGCCTCGCCCGACCGCGGCGATGCGCTGGCGCTGTCCTTCGCGCACCCGGTCGCCAAGAAGGCAGTGGCCTTCGGGCAGACCAAGATCCTGCATGAATACAACCCGTACGAGGCCGCGTGATGTGTTTTGGGGGTTCAGCACCAAAGCCGCCACCACCGCCAACCCCACCGCCGCCTGCGCCGACCATGGCGTCGCCGGTCGTGCAGGCGGCCAGGGATGACGAGCGCAAGCGCGCCCGGCTGGCGGCGGGTCGTGCCAGCACCATCCTGACCGGGGCGCAGGGCCTGACGGTGCCGGCCGTGACCGGGCAAAAGAGCCTTCTCGGGCAATAGCAGATGCCAGATGGACTGATCGGGGCCGACCGTGGCTACGGACACGACGCCTCGCGTCCGAAGCTCTGCTACGAGCGCCGCCTTGCCGCGCTGAAGCAGGAACGGCAGAGCTGGCTGCAGCACTGGCAGCAGCTCGCCGAGTATGTCCTGCCGCGCGCCGGTCGGTGGCTCAACACCAGCAATAACCGCGGCGACAAGATCAACAGCAAGATCGTCGACGAGACCGCGACCTACGCATTGAGGACGCTGGTGTCCGGCATGATGGCCGGCATTACGTCGCCGGCCCGGCCGTGGTTCCGGCTGGCGGCGCCCGCTCCCGAGATGATGGAGATCGCCGCCGTCCGTTTCTGGCTGCATGAGGTCGAGCGCCGCATGCGCGTCATCTTCAACCGCAGCAACGTCTACAACAGCCTGTCGGGCGTCTATGAGGAACTCGGGCTGTTCGGAACGGCGGCCATCGTGGTCGAGCCGGACGAGCGCGACATCATCCGCTGCTATCCGCTGACGGCCGGCGAGTACATGTGTGCCAACAGCGGCCGGCTGGTGGTCGACACGATCTACCGCGAGCTCCGGCTGACGGTCGGTCAGCTCGTCGACCGGTGGGGCGAAGAGCAGTGCTCGCGCAGCGTCCTCAACCATTACCGCCGCGGTGAGGTGGATGTCTGGATCGACGTCATCCACGCCGTCGAGCCCAACCGCGAGCGCGACTATGCCAAGTCGGACAGGCGCAACAAGGCTTGGCGGTCGGTTTACTTCGAGGCCGGCGGCGACCCCGATAAGTTGCTGAGCGAGAGCGGTTACGATGACTTCCCGGCGATGGTGCCGCGCTGGTACGTCGCGGGTACGGACGTCTACGGCCGCAGCCCTGGCATGGACGTGCTGGGCTCGGTCAAGGCGCTGATGGTCCTCCAACTCAGGTTGGCGCAGGGCATCGACAAAACGACCAATCCGCCCATGGTGGGACCTGCGGAGCTCAAGAACGCAGTCGTCAACCTCTTGCCGGGTGGCGTCACGTACGTCAGCGGACAGTCGCGCGACGTGTTCAGACCTGCGTACCAGATCAATCTCCCGCTCAACGACCTCGACGGCCTGATCGCCCGGCACCAGAAGCGGATCGAGCGCGGTTTCTATGCCGACTTGTTCTTGATGATGAGCGAGCAGGACGACGTGCGTACGGCGACCGAAATCCGCGTCCGCCAGGAGGAGAAGCTGCTGGTCCTCGGCCCGATGCTGGAACGCTTGCAGGTCGAGCTGCTCAATCCGCTGATCGACCGGACGTTCAGGTTGATGCTCGAGGCGGGCGCCATTCCCGAGGCGCCGCCGGAGCTCCAGGGCGCGGAGCTGCGCGTCGAGTACATCAGCCTGCTGGCGCAGTCCCAGCAGGCGATTGCGACCGGGGCGATTGAGCGCATGGCCGGGTTCGTGGGCAACTTGGCCGGCGCCAACCCCGAGGTCCTCGACAAGGTTGATTTTGACCAGACTTGCGATGAATACGGCGAGGCGCTCGGCGTGCCGCCCAAGATGATCCGCAGCGATGAAGACGTCGCCAAGCTGCGCCAGGGCAGAGCCCAGCAGCAACAGGCGCTGCAGCAGGGACAGGCCGCCATGACCGCCGCGCAAGGAGCGCAGGTCCTCAGTCAGACCGACACGCGCAGCGATAACGCCTTGACAAGAATGCTTGGAATAAATCCATGAGCGGCGATGAACTGCTTCTCCCGGTTGCATCGTCACTCGACGGCACCGAGGTATTCCGCGCCGTCCGGTCATCGGGTGCTGCGATCCAGGTGCCGGTGCTGGCGGTGCAGGCCGGGATCGACGACATCATCGCGACCGGCAGCACGACCTCCCGGACGCTGGCGGCAAGATTTGCCGATGTCGTCAACGTCAAGGATTTTGGAGCGCTCGGCGACGCCGTGACCGACGACACGGTGGCGATCAACGCCGCCTACGCCGCAACCGCGACTGCGGGCTGCCTGTATTTCCCGGCTGGCGACTACCGCCATGCCACAGCACTGGTCTTTGACTTGGCCAAGCGGATCGCGTTCATTGGCGAGGGCGTGCGGCAAACCCGGCTCGTCTACAACGGCGCGTCCACCACCGCCAACTGCGTCACGTTCGGCGATGGCACGACGAGCGAGCAGGGACTGCGGATCGAGGGCATTGGGTTCAGCAGCAATGTCATCATGACCGCAGGCTGCGGCGTCCGGTTCCGCAAGGTGGTTCGGTCGCACCTGACCAACGTCTACTTCGGGCACCAGGACGGCAACGGTAATTACTATCATGCGGTGTGGTTCGACGGCTTCGACTTCGTGACCCTCGACCAGTTCCAGGCCCGCGCGTCGCAGGATGGCATCCGGATCAGCGGCAACAGCGTCAAGGCCGACCTATTGCTGACCGGTGGCAAGATCGCATCGTGCACCATCGGGTTGCACATTGCGGGTGATGCGGGCGGCGTCTGCGTGGATATGACCGACATCATCAACAACGGAACCAACGTTCGTATTTCCCAGGACATCGTTGCGACGGCCAACCGGGAAACATTCTTCGGCCCAACCGCCCTGATTGATAGCGGCGATGCTGCTGGTGGCGTCACCTTCGACGGGATTGGCGTCGATATCGCGGATACCGACGGGTTTGTCTCATTCGCGGGGGGCTGGCTCGCTTCGGCGGGCGCGCTGATTAACGTCGGGAGCACGTTCGGCGGGCGGCTGCTGGTCAACGGCGTGACGTTCTACAATGCGTTTGCGCGGGGCGTTCATTCCGGCAACGCTATCCAAATCGCGTCCAGTACGGCCAAGGTCAGCGTGACCGGAAGCCGGTTCTATAACGTCGAAGGCACGGCAATCACCTACAGCGGGGCAGGCACTCTCGCCACCCATATGTCCGGCAACTACTTCCACAGCGATGTCACCGCCAAACTTTCGGCCGTCTCCAGCAATGCGCTGACTTACTCGTCAGAGCTGTATGCCGGGACGATCACCAAATACAATGTCTCCGCATTCGGCCAGCCCGTGACGCAGGCCGCCGGCACGGCCGATTATACGGCAGGTGCGGCGTACTCCGCCTGGGTTGCCAGCAACCGGGGCGGCACGATCCAGTTTTTGAAGAGCCGGGGCGCTTCGGTCGGAACACGGGCCATTGTCCAGAGCGGTGATGAAATCGCGCGCCTGATGTTTGCCGGCGACAACGGCACGAGTTTTGAGAGAGCGGCGCAAATTGTCGTCACGGTGGACGGCACGCCGGGCGCGTCGGGCGACATGCCGGGCAAAATCTCCCTCGCTACGAGTGCTGACGGCAGCGCGTCGCCGACCGCCCGTCTTGATCTCGACAGTGCCGGAAACATCGGCATCAACGGGACCAGCTTCGGCAGCGGCGTCAAGGTCCTCTTCATCGGCAACGGCACCGCACCAAGTGGCAGCCCGACAGCCGGGGGTATTCTCTACGTCGAGTCAGGCGCTTTGAAATTCAAAGGCTCGTCCGGGACCGTGACCACCATCGGCCCGGCTTGAGGAGCGTCTCCGCATGACCGACGACGCCCACTACCTCATTCCCGCGGCCATGCTGCACGGGCTGCTGGCGTATTTGGGCCGCCGGCCGTATGCCGAGGTGGCGCAGGCCATGCGGGCGCTGGAGGCGCTGCAGCTCGCCTCCGGCTCGGCACCCGATCCCGAGCCCGTCGAGCCCGAGCTATCCCTCTCGCCCCAGCCGGAAGACCTGTCATGAGCGGTGATGAACTGCTGCTGCCGACCGTCACCAACCTGGACGGCACCGAGGTGTTCCGGGCCGTCCGTTCCAATGGCTCGGCGGTCCAGGTGCCGTTCTCGACGGTGCGGGACGAGGTCGGCTCGTCGTCCGTCACCCTCGACGGGTACGGCGCCACCGGCAACGGCACGTCCGACGACAGCGCGGCCTTCACCGCAGCGTTCGCGGCGCTCGGCAGCGACGGCGGCACCGTCTGGCTCGACCATGACGGCACGTACTATGTCGCCAGCAGCATCACCATCCCTGTCCGCTGCCAACTCCGGGGGCACTTTCTCAAGCCGGGCAGCGGCGCCTCGCCGATCCTGGAACCCTATGCCACGCGGGGCTCCACAATCCTGCTCAACCCAGCCGCGTCGATCACGATTGCCAGCCTGAGCGGGATTGACGGGATCACCATCGTCAACAGCGCCCTGACCATCCCGTTCACTCAGGGCAACGCAGCGACCCAGGTGGCAGCGTTCAGCGGCACGGCGCTCAACGTCACGGGCAAGGACGCGACGGTTCGGGACTGCCTGATCCTCGGCTTTGCCACAGCCGTGTTCAGCTTTGGCGCACAGAGGTTCGTCTTCGAGCATGTCCTGTGTGACTGCACCAACGGCTTCAACCTGACAGCAACCTACGACATCGGCCGCCTCAATAGCTGTCACTGCTATCCCTACCTCACGGCCGAGAACGTCTGGAGTGCGGCGGACCCGACCATCATCACGCGTTCGGGCATCGCGTACCGTCTGGCGGACGTGGCTGACTGGTGCAAGGCGACCAACTGTTTCTCGTACGGCTACGCCTGCGGCTACGAGATCGATACCGCCGACGATGTGCAACTCGTAAGCTGTTCGGCCGACTACAACGCCGCGATAGCAAGCACCTCAATCGGTTTTCGGATCAAGGGCACGGCCAAGCGGACGGCGCTGATCGGGTGTCAGGCGGCGGCCCAGAACGACGGCGTTTATATCGACACGACCGGCGGCGCCACGACACGGATCATCGGGTGCTCGTTCTGGTCGAATGACCAGAGCGCCATCAACGTCATCAACGGCCGGGCGCAGATCATCGGCTCCAGCATCTCCGCGTCACCGTACGGTGTCCTGGCCGGGGCCGCGGCGGATGATCTGGTCATCACCGGCAACTACTTCGAAACTTGCGCCACCTCGCCGATCTCCCTGCCTACTGCCGTCCGCGCAACGGCGCGAGTGCGCGACAACGTTTTCTCGGGCTGCACCGACACGGTCGGCGATACCAACGTGGCGATGCGCGGCATCGTCGGCACCACGGCAGCCCTGATCATCGACGGCGCGGCGTCCAACAACAAAATCATCGACTGGCAGACAGCCGGGGTTACGCGCTGGAAGCTGTACACCAATGGCACTGCCGAGGCTGGCGCTGGCGTCGGCAGCGATCTGGCGATCAACCGCTACAACGACGCCGGGACGTTCCAGAACACGCCGTTCCTGCTCGAGCGGTCAACCGGAAACCTCGGCATCAACGGCTCGTCGTTTGGCTCCGGCGTCAAGGTGCTATTCATCGGCAACGGCACCGCTCCGAGCACCAACCCAACCGCCGGGGGCATCCTGTATGTCGAGTCCGGCGCCTTAAAGTATCGTGGAAGTAGCGGCACCGTGACCACCCTCGGAGCAGCCTAATGAGCGGCGATGAACTGCTGCTGCCCGTGGTGAGCACCCTGGACGGCACCGAGGTCTTTCGCGCCGTGCGGTCGTCGGGGGCTGCCGTGCAGGTCCCCGTGACTGCGGTGCGGGCCGAGGTCGGCGGAGAGGTTTCGGTCGCAGGCTACGGCGCGGCGGTCGATGGCGTGACGAACGACAGCACGGCAATCTCCGCCATGGCGACGGCGGCGGGTTTCGTGCGGTTCCCTGTCGGCAACACCTATGTCGCGGCCAGCATCACCATTGCCGTCCCGGTCATCTTCGATCAGGGCGCCTACCTCACGGTGGCCTCGACCTTCACGGTGACGTTCTCGTCGCGGGTCGAGAGTCCGCGCCAATACATTTTCCGTGGTTCGGGGCTGGTGTCGCTCACGGGCGAGGACAGCCGGAGGGCGCATGCCTCGTGGTTCGGTGCGTTCCCGAATGGGTCGGACTGCGCCGCAAACCTGAACGCACTCACCACCGCCATGGGCAACAGCCGTGAGGCACTGATCGAGTTCGATCCCGGTGTCTATCAGGTCAATTCCACGGTTACGTGGAACCGTGGCAGCCATCTGCTGGGGTCGGGCGACCGGCTGACTGTGTTCAAGAGCGGGAGCCTGACCGGCGATGTCTTCACCACCGCCGGCATCGCGTGCTGGTTCGAGCGTCTTCAGTTCGAAATCGACAGCGGGGTTGGCACCGAGCGCACCAGTGGGGCCTATCTCAACATCGCCCACGGCAACGCCATCGTTTCGGATATTGCGTTTGGTGGCGCTGCGGTCGGTGTCAAATTAGCCGCATCGAACAGCCACGCCCGCAACATCCGATGCCTTGTGGGCGGGACTGCCGGATCGGGCACGGCGACCGTCCTGGTGACTGCGAGTGATTGCACGGTGGATGATGTGCATCAGCTCGGGGGCGTCTACACCGGGCCGGAATACGTCGTGTCCGTCCGCAATGACAGCGCCGCCGTCAGCAACGTGACCATTCGGAACGTCTTCAACGGAACCGCCGGCTCGGGCGTCGGGATCGTCTCGAACGGCCAGTTCGTCTCGGGCATCTCGGTTGACAGCGTTCACCAGCGCACCGGCACGACCTCGCCGTCAGCGGTCACCATCAGCAACGTTGGCGCGCAGACCATCGATAGCGTTCGGGTTACCGATGTCTTCGTGAACGCCGCCACAACGGACGGCATCGTCATCAACAGCACCAATGGTGCCATCACCGATGTCCTGCTGGACGACGTGGTAACCCAGGCCATCAGCGGCACCGGCATCAAAATCACCAGGACCAGCGGCGCCGTCAGCGTCAAGATCGGCACGGTGGACGTGTCGCGCGCGGGAACGACGATTTCCCAGACTGGCAGCCCGACCGTGACGACCCTGGTGGACTCGGCCACCACCATCGCCATCGCCAGCGGCGGCACCGGCTCGATCACCCGGAAGGCGGCCAAGACGGCGCTCGGGCTGGTCTACGATGCCACCGTGCTGGATGACAACGTGATGATCGTGGACCTCGGCACGACGGTCTTCAATTTGCTGTTCGCGCTGAGCGGCAACGGCACTGGGGCGCCCAGAGGATTGTTCGCGGCGCGGGCGGCAACCGGCCCGTTCTGCGCCTCCATCGCCTCAACCGGCGGCACGGTCACCGCGACGACCGGGGCGCTCGCCGGCACCACCGGGGCCGATGGCACAGTCACCGTGTCGGCCGACACCACCGGCAAGCTGTACGTCGAGAACCGCTCTGGCAGCACCTACCGCTACACCGTCGCCGTCTTCGAGGCGCAGTCGTGAACGAGAGCCTGCTGCCGACGCGTCCCGTCTTGCTGGGGACCGAGGTGCTGCGCGGGGTCGGCCCTGACGGCAGTCCGCTGCGGGTGCCGGTGGCAGCCGTGCTCGACGCCGCCGAGGCGCGCTTTGCCACCAACGCCAAGATCGCGGCGCTGTGGCAGGAAGTCAGCGCGCTGGTCGACCGGCTGAAGGCGCTCGAGGACTGCTACGACGAACTGCCGGTGCCAACGGGCGCCGACCTCCAGCCGGAGATCGCGGCCCTGACCGCGCGCGTCACCCTGCTCGAAGCCGAAATCAAGACGAAGAAGGACAAATAGCGATGCCGGATTATTTCTATGAACCGGCGCGCGCGCTGCCGGCAAAGGCTCTGACCGCGACACCGACCGTCAGCACCTCCGCCTACACCAGCGGCGACAACGTCGGCGGCAAGATCACGCTCAGCGACGTCTGCCGCGGCCAGATGGGCAGCGGGCTGATCCAGTCCGTCGTCATCACCAGCAAGAGTGCCCAGACCGCCACCTTCGACGTCGTGTTCTTCAATTCCGATCCGAGCGGCAGCACCTTCACGGACAATGCCGCGCAGGCCATCGTCGATGCGGATCTCAGCAAGATCATCGGCGTGGCGCAATGCAGCACGGTGGTGGCGCTTGCGGCCGAGAGCATCCATCAGGCGACCGGGCTGGCGCTGCCCTTCGCGCTGAGCGGCGGGGCGACCACGCTCTATGCCGCCATCATCGTCCGCGGTACGCCGACGCTGGGCTCGACCAGCGACATCTGGGTCTCCGTCCGCGTGCTGCAGGACTGACCAGCATGAGCCTGATGGGAGCGCGCCGGGCGGTGATCCTGCAGCGGCCGGTGGCGGCTGCCGTGGCGTCGCCATACCCGAGCGGCACGTCGCTGTACCTGGATTTCGTCAACGCGGTCTATGGCGCCAGCACGTTTGCGAGCGCCTCGCCGACGACCAGGACGCTGGCGCAGCTTGTCACAGGTGCTGTCACACCTACGGCCAGCGGCATGCTGATCGGGGCGGGCGATGACGTGACCGTGCCGCTGTCACCGGCGGTGCTGTCGGGCACGTGGTTCAGTAACACGGTCGGCACGTTCTACGTCGAGGCCGTCATCGCCTACGACGCTTCGGGCGGATTTCCCCGCATCTGGGAAATGTCTGACGGGACAGACGGCAATCGGCTGATCGCGCGCTACAACGGCGCCACCAACATCGGCGGCGTGGTGACCATCGGCAGCGCCGACACCGAGCTGGTCTTCACGCCCTACACCTTGGCCGTGAAATTCGCCATCGCGTACGACGCTTCCGGCATCGCTGTGTGCCTGAACGGCGGCACCGTCCAGACCGACGCGGCCGTGGTCCCGACGCTGACCGGGTTGCAGTTGGGCAACAGAAATACAACCAAAAATAGGCAGCTCGACGGTAACGTCAAGAAGTTCGCCTTCTACGTCACGAAGCTGGGCAACGCCGCTCTGCAGACGCTGACGACCTGATCCGATGAAATACGACCCGAACGATCCGGACGCTGTCGCCTCCGAGGAGCGCCGCGCTGCGGTCAAACAGCAGCGCGATCTGGCCGACCTGCGCGCCGTGCTGGCGCTCGCCGAGGGCCGCCGCTGGATCTGGCGCGTGCTTGAGCAGACCGCGGCGTTCCGCGCCTCCTACGACCCGGACAACCCCATCCGCATGTCCTTCGCCGAGGGCCGGCGGAGCACCGGCCTGTGGCTGCTGGCCGAGCTTCAGCAGGCAGCGCCCGATGCCTTCCCGCAGATGATCGCGGAAACCTGGGGCGCCTCTCAACTCCCCACCCCCCACGATGACGAGGACGAACACCTGAGATGACTGGAGCCGTACCAGCGGCTGAACCGGCTGCCACTGCGGCGCCCGGTAACGCCACCC
>Ga0307406_10001492_pt1 | contig 12929 bp, 10 predicted proteins | sample 322Cmetagenome_3_FD_203706 | JGI IMG/M metagenome (GOLD analysis project Ga0307406, IMG submission 203706) | Maize rhizosphere microbial communities from greenhouse at UC Davis, California, United States - 322HYB-C-2 | ecosystem: Host-associated > Plants > Roots > Rhizosphere > Soil | place... | reverse complement strand
CGTATATCGCGTTCGCCGAGCTCGAGGAGCTACCGGCTTCCGTTCGTGACTGGGAGCCACCGCTCGCCCTGTTGAGCGGCGACGAAGGGCTGGCGACGACGCGCTCGATCGTTCGCGACGCGCCGGCTGTGCTGGATAGCGGCGGCCTTCTTGCTCTCGAAGTCGACACGCGCCGCGCGGCGCTGGTCGCCGAAGCGCTCGCCTCGAACGGGTCCTACCGGGACGTGGCGGTGCGTCTCGACCTCACAGGCCGCGAACGGTTCGTGCTCGCTCGCCGCCGCTAGCGGGCCGTTCGTCCATTACACTTCGTCTCCACCCCAACCCGATCCTTTGCATGCTCGACGAGAAAGCGCGCGAGCTCGGCCGGCTCATCGGACAGAGTCCCGAATACCAGGCGGTCAAGCGGGCGAACGAGGCGTTGAACGGTGACCGCGACGCCGTGGCCTTGCTGCGCCAGATGGACCAGCTTCGCGATCAGGCCCAGCGGATGATCGAGCGCGGCGAAAACCCCACGGCGGACATGGAGCAGCAGCTCGACGACCTGCTGGGCAAGGTGCAGGTCAACTCGAACTACCAGCGGGCGATCGCCGCTCAGGAAAACTTCGACAAGACGATGCTCCAGGTGAACAACTGGATCACCGAAGGCATCCGGAAGGGCGCGACCAGCTCGATCATCACGCTCGGATGACCACGGGCCGGGGGAAGCTGATCGTGCTCGAGGGCGCGGAGGGCGTGGGCAAAACGACCCAGCTGCGCCGACTCAGCGAGACGCTGACCGCGCGCGGCATTCCATTTCTTGGCGTCAGAGAGCCCGGCGGAACCGACATCGGCAACAAGATTCGCCGGCTTCTCCTGGAACCGGGGCCGGGCTTCTCCGCGCGCACGGAGGCGCTGTTGTTCATGGCGTCGCGCGCGGAACTGATCGAGACCGACGTAAAACCGGCACTGGAGCGGGGCGAGATCGTTCTTGCGGACCGCTTCTTTTTGTCCACCTACGCGTACCAGATTGCCGGACGTGGCCTCTCGGAATCGCAGGTCACGGCGGCAAACCAGTTTGCAACAGGCGGTCTCGCACCCGATCTTACCATACTGCTGCGTTTGTCCGTCGCGGCCTCTCTGGCGCGCACGGATAATCGCGGGGCGCGGGACCGGATCGAATCCGCGGACGACGACTTCCACCATCGGGTTACCGACGCGTTCGACAGATTCGCCGATCCGGCGTGGCAGGGAAGCCATCCGGAGTCCGGGCCAGTGGTGGCGATCGACGCAGCGGGCTCCATCGAGCAAGTCGCGGCGGCGGTGCTGCGGGTGCTCGAGCAGACGTGGCCTGAAACTTTCCGGCCCGCCGTTGGGTCTCATTCCTGATTGCGGCGCAGTTCAATCCTCGGGGGTCGCATGCGCTCTCGCGCGTTCGTCGTATTGGGAGTCCTGAGTACCGCGCTCGTCGCCGGCGGTTGGCTGGTCGAACGTGGGCTCGATGGTGGCACGTCGGTCTCGGGACCGCGCCTGTTCGACGAGGTGATGACGCACATCGAACGGTATTACGTGGACTCGGTCAGCACATCGGACCTCTACGGGAAAGCGATCGACGGGATGCTCGAGGAGCTCCACGATCCGCACTCCGTCTTTCTCCGCGCGGATCGTCTCGCTCGCCTCAACGAGAGCACCACTGGCAACTATGGCGGCGTCGGGATTCAGATCGACGTCCGCGACGAGTGGGTGATCGTCGTCTCGGCGCTTCCGGGAACGCCCGCGGAACGGGCAGGGATCGAGACCGGTGATCGGATCGTCGAGGTGGCAGGGAAGTCCGCGAAGGGCTGGAGCATCGCCGAGACGCGCAACGCCCTGCGGGGCGCGCCCGGCACCTCCGTGCCGATCATCACCGAGCGGGCCGGCACGAAGCGGCCGGTGACGCTCGTTAGGCAGGAGATTCACCGCAGCGCCGTCGCCCGCTCGATGCTGTTGCCCGACGGGGTCGGCTTCGTGGACCTCAAGGCGTTCAGCGATTCGACCGAGAAGGAGCTCTCCAGATCGATCGACTCCCTGTCGCGTGCCGGTATGCGGACCCTCATCCTCGACTTGCGCCAGAATCCCGGCGGACTGTTGACGCAGGGCGTCGGCGTCTCGGATCTCTTCCTCGACCGCGGGCAGGAGATCGTCACGATGAAGGGCCGCGTTCGCGACGCCAACCGCGATTTCGTGGACGGCGCCCCGCAACGATGGCCAAATCTCCCGATGGTCGTGCTCGTCGACGAGTATTCGGCCTCGGCGTCCGAGATCGTGGCCGGCGCCCTGCAGGATCACGACCGCGCCGTGGTCATCGGGCACACGTCGTACGGGAAGGGAAGTGCGCAGACGCTCTACCCGATCACGGGCGGAAGTGCGCTCAAGCTCACGACCGCAAAGTGGTTCACGCCGTCCGGCCGTTCGATTTCCAAGCCGCACGACGCGGAAGGCGACGACGACGAGGACACGACTCCCGTCCCGATAGCCGCCCGCGAGAAGTTCAAGACCGACGCCGGCCGCACGGTGTTCGGTGGCGGCGGGATCATTCCTGACGTGGTCGCTGGCGATACGACGCCTGTGCCCACCGAGCTGGCCTTGCAGAACGCGCTCGGAAAGAAGATCCCGCAGTTCCGCGACGCGATCACCGATTACGCCATGAGCCTGAAGGGCGCGAACATGGTGACGTCGACGGACTTCGCGGTCACCGGTGCGATGCGCGACGCTGTGTGGCAGGGCATGCGACAGCGCGGCATCGAGATCGACCGTGCGATCTACGACGCTGCCGCTCCGCTGGTGTCGCGGCTCATCTCCTATGACGTCGCGCGGTACGTGTTCGGTCGCCCGGTCGAGCAGCGGCGCATCGTTCAGGACGATCCGATCGTGCAGCGGGCGGTCGAGCTGACGCGGGGGGTCAAGACCCAGAAAGACTTGCTCGCGCGGGTGAGCGAGAATCAGGGCCGTCGAGGCGAGTGAGCTCCGCCGCCGCCGACGGCGGCATTGGGACCGTGTTCGTGCTGGGCGCGGGTCGAGCGGGACGATCGCTCGCCCGCGCCCTCATCGTTGCCGGTGTCGACGTCAACGGGCTGCACGGGCGCCACCCGGATGCGACGGGCCGTCCGCCGGTGACGGGCGGTGCCCTGCCGGAGACGTTAGGCAGCGCAGCCATCGTGCTCGTTACCGTTCGCGATGCGCAGCTGGGTGATGCGCTGCGCCAGCTCGCCCGGGCGACGCTCGAGCGCGGCGCGGTGGTGCTCCACGCGAGTGGCGCCACCGACCCCGCCGAGGCGGTGCTCCTGCGGAACCGCGGACACAGTGTGGGGACCATGCACCCGCTCGTTCCGCTCGCGAACCCCGACCGCGCCGCGGACGTTCTCCACGACGCGTGGATCGGAGTCGATGGTGATCCGGCGGCGATCGCTGCCGCAACCGCGCTCGCGACTCGTCTTGGAGCACACGCGCTCACCATTCCCCCGGGGGAGAAGCCGCGCTACCACGCTGCCGCCGTCTTCGCCGCGAATTTCCCGGTCGTCGTAGCGGCGCTGGCGGAGCGGCTGCTCGAGGAGGCGGGCATCGCAGAGGACAGCGCGCGAGCCGCCACCGTCGGACTCATGAGCGCGGCCGTGTCGAACCTCGAGTCGGGCCGCCCGCACGACGTGCTGACCGGCCCCATCGCGCGCGGCGACGTCGCGTCGGTACGGGGCCACCTGGCGGCGCTCAGCAACGACGCGCCGGCGCTCGCCGCCTACGTCACGTTGTCACGTGCCGCGCTCACGCTGGCCCGCGAACGCGGCACGTCGGCCGAGCGCCTGGCGGAGATCTCGGAGGCGCTCGACGCGGCTCAGCGGCCGCCCAGCACTGCTTGATCGACGATTCTGGCGCCTTTCGGGGCCTTGAACGAGAACAGCTTGGTGTCCACAGTCGCGTTAGGCGTCACGGCCGTCACGGTCACGAGGCGCGTGATCCCGGAGGGCTCGACCGTCTCGAACTGACGGAGCGTTCCGTCGGCGTTGTCGATCCACACCTTCGCCTGTGTGAACGGCTCGGTGCTCGACTTCGGCTTGAGCAGCAGCGCGTGCGCGGCGCGCCCCGCCACGGTCGCCGTCCCTGCATCGCTGATCGTGAAGCGGGTCCTCGGCGAGTCGAAGAAGCGTGAGGCGAGGTCGAGGCTTCCCGCGCCGCCGTCGGTCATGGGAACCTTGATGACCTGCCCTGGCGTCGAGCTGGGCAGGTACACCCAGAGCCACTTCCCGTCGCCGACGATCATGTCGCCCTTCGGCTGAACGAAACGGAACGAGAAGCGGGCGGGCTCGCGCTGCTGCTGGAACTCGCCAATCGCCTTCACGGTCGATCCCGTGAGGGGATTGGTGATCGCCTGCTCGAACGTGCCCTTCGATGTCTTCGTCTTGGTGTATGTCGCGACGGCCTTGTCGATGACCGCGTCGACCGTCGATTGCTGCCGCGGCGCAGCGCTGCCTAGCAGCACACTCGCCGCGATCACATGTATGTAGTTCACTCGCACTGGAGCCTCCTGTGCTCGAGGCGGCTAATAAGGCACGAACGAGGCCAGGCTTCGGTTCCCCGTTCCCGGTTCCCTCGATTCCCGATTCCCTATTCCCGATTCCCTATCAGCCTTACCCCACCTCGATAGGCGCCGTTCCCGGCGACGGGGCCACCGCCCGATCGATCGCGCGGGCGATGAGCCGTAACTCGTTGACCAGCTTCGCGAACTGATCGGGGAACAATGACTGTGCACCGTCGGACAGAGCACGGTCCGGGTTCGGATGAACCTCGACGATCACGCCGTCAGCGCCTGCTGCCACGGCGGCACGCGCCATGGGGGTCACCTTGTCACGCAGCCCGGTGCCGTGGCTCGGGTCCGCGATGATCGGCAGGTGCGAGAGCTTGTGCACGATCGGGATCGCGTTCAGGTCGAACATGTTTCGCGCCGCGCTGTCGAAGCTCCGCACGCCACGCTCGCACAGCACGACCTGGCCATTCCCCTCGGCGAGGATGTACTCGGCGCTCAGCAACAGGTCGTTGATGGTGGCGGCCATGCCGCGCTTGAGCAGCACTGGCTTGTTCAGGCGACCGACGGCCTTGAGCAGCGAGTAGTTCTGCATGTTGCGGGCACCGATCTGGATGCAGTCGGCATACTCCGCCACGAGGTTCGCGCCCGCTTCATCCATCGCTTCGGTCACGACCGGCAGCCCGGTTTCGCGGCGGGCGAGCTCGAGGAGCTCGAGCCCCTGTTTCCCTAAGCCCTGAAACGCATACGGCGAGCTGCGCGGCTTGAACGCGCCCCCGCGAAGCGCCGTCGCGCCCGCTGCCCGCACCGCGCGCGCGGCGGTCACGATTTGCTGCTCGGATTCCACGGAGCAGGGGCCCGCGATGACGACGACGTCGCTCCCACCGACGCGTACGCCGGGAGCGATCTGAACGATCGTGCTTTCGGGCCGCCATTCGCGCGACACCTGCTTGTAGGGCTTCGAGACGTGAATGACCTGCGCGACTCCCGGGAGCGCGGAGATGTGCGAGTCATCCACGCGCCCGTCGTTGCCGACGAGGCCGATGGCCGTACGCTGCCCGCCGGGCATGGGCACGGCCTGATAACCCATCTCCTTGATCGCGCCGCAGACTCTGTCGATGTCCGCCTGCGTCGCGTCCGTCTGCATGACCACCAGCATTACCGTTCCTCGAGATCGAGAGACCACCCGTCCGTGGCGAGCACGACGCGACCGTCGAAACGTGTCGCCACCTCACCGCGAATGTCCACGGCTTCGACCGGTGGATAAAAGTGCGTGAGCGCGAGCACGCCCGGCTGTGCCGTGCGGCCTAACGCGCCACACTGCTGCGGCGTGAGGTGCGTCGCGATGGCCATCGCCTCCGGCAGCGAGCACTCGGCGAGCAGGATGTCGCATCCGTTGGCCCACGCGCCGAGCGATTCGTCAGGGCCGGTGTCGCCTGTATAGACGATCCGCCGACCGCGGGCCTCGACGGAATATGCCATGCTTTCATCGGTGTGTGGAACCTTCGTACAGCGAAGGTGCACGCGGTCCGCCAGGACGAGACTGCCGCCGGGCGCCAGTTCGCGGATCGAGATCGGGTACCCGAGCGCGAGGAGGTCGTCGCCGAAGATCGCGGCGAACCGCGACATCAGCTGCAGCGTGCCGGCGGGCCCGATTATGTCGAGCGGCTCGGACCGGGGTGGCAGCTGGCCATAGCGCCACGCGAACAGCAGCGTGGGAATGTCCACGACGTGGTCGGCGTGGAAATGCGTGATGGCGAGATGCGTGATCGTTTGCCACTCGATGCGGAGGTCGGCGAGGCGCGTGGCGATCCCGCTTCCGCAATCCATGAGCAGCCGGACACTCTCTGCGTCGATGAGGTGGCCGCTCTGGACGCGGCCGGGCCACGGCGCGGCGGTTCCGGTCCCGACGGTGGTGAGTCGCATCACGGGCCCTGGAAGACCGCCTTCTTGATTGACTGGATCCCGCCCGCTCGCAGCCGAATCACGTAGACCCCCCGTGGCACCACCGAGCCATCGGCGGCGGTTCCATCCCAGGTGAACGTGGGGTCGCAGCCGGCGCCGGATGACGACGCGCGGCCGTATCGCCCGGCCTGCAGGAACTGCGGCGATGCCGCGTTAGGCAGCAGTGTCCGGACGAGATTGCCGCGAACATCGTGGATGGTGAGACTCACTGACGTCGTGCGATTGAGGTCGAACCAGATACAGGTGGCGCGGGACGTCGTGTTCGGGAAGGGATTGGGGAAGTTCTGGTAGAGCAGCGTGATCGCTGGCCGGCCGGTATCGGGGGGTGTCCCCTGTTGCGGGGCGATCGTCGGGTGCGGAAACGGGCTCGCCGCGGCCATGGCCGCGGCGAGCGCCAGTCCGGAGAGCGCGACTAGGCGCGCCGCCGATCTCACGCCGGCGCCGCCGCCGTCTCGGGTTCCTCGCCGAGGAGCTCGGCGATCTCTTCCACCGCCGACCCGCGCATGCGCACGCTGACGATGGATGACACACCGGGCTCCTGCATTGTGACGCCGTAGACGGCGTCGGCGGCCTCTGTCGTCGTCCGCGGGTTGTGCGTGATGACGATGAACTGCGTCTGGCTCTTGAATTGATTCAGCATGCGCACGAAACGGCCGATGTTCGCGTCGTCGAGCGGCGCATCCACCTCGTCGAGCAGACAGAACGGGCTGGGCTTCGTGAGAAAGATGCCGAACAGCAGCGACAGCGCCACGAGGGCCCGCTCGCCGCTCGACAGCAGGTGAATGCGCTGCGTCCGCTTCCCACGCGGCGAGGCGTGGATTTCGATGTCACAATCCAGCGGCGCCTCAGGGTTCTCGAGCCGGAGGTCGCACTCTCCGCCGCCGAACAGCGTCATGAAGATCTGGCGGAAGTTTTCCCGCACCTGGGTGAACGTCGCGAGGAACAGCTCGCGAGCCGTCGCGTCGATCTCGCGAATCGCGAGGGCGAGCGAGTTCTTCGCCTCGGCCAGGTCCGCGCGCTGCGACGTGAGGAAGTCGAGCCGCTTGGTTTCCTCCTCGTGCTCCTCGATCGCCAGCGGGTTCACCACACCTAACGAGTCGAGCTGGGCCCGTAGCTGGTCCACATCACTGCGCAATGTGTCGTCGTCTACCTCCACCGGCGTGAACGACTGCAGGAGCTCGTCCAGCGGCTTCCGCCACTCGGTCTCCAGTCGCTCGCGAATTGCCGTGCGCCGGCCGGACAGCTCAGTGAAGCGCAGCTCCGCGTGGTGGAGCTCGTCAGCCAGCTGGTGAGCCTGGCGCCTAACGTCGTCGAGCGTGTGCTCGGCGTCGGTGAGCGCCTCGTCGGCCAGGCGAACCGACTCCTCGGCCGCGGCCAGTCGATCGTCCGTGTCGTGGAGCGTTGCGTCGCGCGCGTCGAGATCGAGCTGCCAGGCCGCCATCTGCTCGGCCAGCGAACGATCTGCGTCGGCGAGCGTGCTGAGCTCGTGTCCCAACGACGCGAGTCTGGTGGCCGCCGAGGTAAGCTCCTCGGCGAGGCGGCGCTCGCGGTCCGACGCCACCTGAAGCCTGGCCTGCGCCTGGGCCTCCGCGATCTGGCCGGCAGTCCGCTGCTCACGAGCCTCCTCCTGCGCCCGTTCGGCGTCTGCCAGGCGAGCGCGCGCATTCGTGGTAGCGCCGTCCCGCTCCTCGATCACCTGTACCAGCTCCGCCGCAGACGCGTCGATGGTCGCAATCCGCGCGCGAAGCTCGTCGGCCCGCGACTGCAGCCGATCCGCGAGCGCCGCGGCATCAGCAACCTCGCGCTCGGCTCGCTGAAGGCGACGCGCAAGCTCCGATCGCTGCTCGCCGGCACGACGAAGCTCCTGCTGGAGTCCCGATGCTTCGTCCGACGCACCGGACACCCGTTCGCTTGCGGCGGTCAACGCACTGCGTGCGGCGTCCGCCGCGGCCGACGCCGCCTGGCGCGCTTCCTCGCTGGCACTGAGCTCGGCGCGAAGCGCGAACAGCTCGGCGCGTCGGCGCAGGGGGCCAGGGCCTCCGGACGCGCCCGGGAGCCACACGGCGCCGCGCGCGTCCACGAACGCCGCACCATCATCGAGCGCGCATACGTTGCCCAGCAGCGCACGAACCCACGCTTGTGCCGGCGCAGCGGCGTCGACATCGGCCACGAGCTCACCAGCCGCAGCCGCTTCGTTGGTGTCGCGCACGGCATCGAGTGGCAGCAGAAGCAGCGGCCCGGGATTGCTCGTCGCGTGCCAGCGGCGGATCGTCTCCGCCGCCTCACGATCGCGTACCACGACGGCGTGTACCGTCGCGCCCAGGTAGCGCTCGACGAGCAGCGCGGACGCAGCGCTGGCATTCACGAAATCCGACAGTGGTCCGAGCACCGACCCATCGCCAAACTGACCACGTTCGCGAAGCAGCCGCGCCGCGGCCGGCGCAAGTCCAACGCGTTCGCGCTCGAGCGATTCGAGTGCGTGGACCTTTCCCTGCAGCGCGGTGAACGTTTCGTCCGCGCGGAACAGCTCGTGCCGGGCGGCCGTTTCGCTCTCCTTCGCGGCGTTCATGGCGTCACGGGCCTGGGACAGCGCGGCCTCTGCCTGCTCGACCGCGCTCTTCGCCAGCTCCATGGCTTCATCGGCGGTGGCCACGTCGCGCGCGACGAGCTCCGCGGCGTCGGCGAGCGTAGCGCGCTCCGTCTCGAGCGTCGCCGCACGCTGCTCGACCTCCCCGAGCTCGCGCGCTCCACCTTCGCGGTCGATCTCGAGGCGCCGCAGCTGATCGCGGCTCTCGCGCGCGAGCCGATCCGCGAGATCGACAGTCGTCCGCAGCTCCGCGACGGCTCGACGCGCTGCCTCCTCGGCGCCGGCGCGGCGGCCGAGCTCCGCCGCCGCCTCGCGCACCTCGTCCTCGAGCCTCGCCTGCTCGGCGACCGCGCGGTCGCGGTCGGCATTCACCCGCTCGCCTAACGCTTCTCCCTCGCGCCGCTCCTCTTCCGCGCGCTGGCGCCGCATGAGCGCGTTTCGCTGCCGCTCTTCGGCGACGGCGATCTCGCCTCGCAGCCGCTGCGCCGATTCCCGCTGCGTACCGGCGAGACGCGCCAGCTCGGCGCGCTGTGCCTCCGCGGCGGCACGTCCCGAGTGTGCGACATCGCGTCGGACTTCGTGCTCGCTCACGTCGGCGTCTGCCGTTGGTACGACATCGCGCAGCTCCGTGACGCGAACCTCGAGCGTCTGGAGCTCCTCGTGCCACGCGTGCATCTCGCGCGACGCCAGCGTCAGCTCCACGGAGAAGCGACGCGACATGAGCTCCGCGTGGCGTTCCGCGCGCTTCCGCTGGCGGGCGAGCGAGCGCACCTGGCTCTGCACCTCGCCAATCAGATCGTCGATGCGCGACAGGTCGAGCGTCGTCTCCTCGAGTCGCCGTTCGGTGCTCCGGCGTCGATCACGGTAGAGTCCGACCCCGGCTGCCTCCTCGAAGAGCTCGCGCCGGTCGTCGGGGCGGTCAGAGAGCAACGCGTCGATCGCCTTGGCCTCGATGACGACACCGGAGTCACCACCGAGTCCGGTTCCACGCAGGAGGTCGTGAATGTCGCGGAGCCGGCATTGTGCACGGTTCAACAGGTAATCGCTCTCACCGGAGCGAGAGAGCCGTCGCGTTATGACGACCTCCTTGAACGCGATCGGCAGCGCGCCCTCGGAGTTGTCGAAGTGCAGGGAAACCTCCGCCACGTTGACCGCTCGCCGCGCCGACGAGCCCTGGAAGATCACCTCTTCCATCTTCGCACCGCGAAGGAGCCGCGCCCGCTGTTCGCCTAACACCCAGCGAACCGCGTCGGAGACGTTCGACTTGCCGCACCCATTTGGGCCGACGATCGCCGTGACGCCCGGTTCGAAGGCGAGGTAGGTCGTGTCGGCGAACGACTTGAATCCCTGGAGCTCCAGCTTTGTCAAACGCACCTAGTAGGCTCTCCCGACCCGGTATGCGAGGGTCGCGTCGATGTTCTTCGTGCTCTTGAGCGCCGACTTGAACGGCGCGGCTTCGTCGGGTGTCTCGAAGGCGCCCGCGTACACGCGAACGGAGCCGTCGCGCTGCAGCAGCCCGTACACCGGAACGTTTCTCGACTGGAAATCGGCAATGATCGGCGCGGCCTGCGCCTGCGACGGCGCGGTCGCGATCTGCAGCCCGAACGGGGCGCGAATCACCGTGCCCCATCCCTGCGGAACGAGTCCCCGCTGCCGCAGAAAGCCTAACAGCTGATCGGCTCTGGTGCGATCCATGTAGGCGCCGGTGACCACCTTGTACCAGGTGCCACGATCCGCGCCTCGGCTCACGGGCGCGTACGTGCCGACCGGAAAGTCGCCGCCGCCGGAACGAACGCGGAGCGCGGCACCGTCCTCGGTATCGACCATCGCGATCTGCACCGCGAACCGCGACGCAAACGCCGAATCGGCGGGGTCGGTGACGACGAGCGGCGGCGACGAGTCGATTGCCGGACTCGCCGACGTGAGGCTATCGGATGCCGCCGCCGAGTCGCGGCGCAGGACCGTCGCCGCCGGCTGTGGCCTCGTTAGGTACATCCGCCCGAGCATGACGGCGATCGCGGCGGCGGCCGCGACCCCCACCACCGGAACGACCCATCGACGACGCGGCTGTGAGGCGCGAGCTGCCGAGCTTCGCACCGCGGCCCGCGGCGGCGACCGCCGAGTGGCGGACGACACCTCCGCGAAGATGCGAGCAGCGGGAACCGGATTGGTCGCGTCGCCCACCACGACCACTCCGTCGAGCATGCGAATGAGATCCTCGACGCCGGGCACCGCCGCCGGTATCGCGATAAGCAGGAGCGCACCGGCCTCGTGAAAGCCGCTCGCGAGACGCCGCCACCGCTCGCTGCGAAGTATGTCCTCCTGAACGACCTGGTCGCTTCCACTCGGCAGGACGTGCAGGTTCCCGATCGTATCGATCTGACGCGCGATCTTGGTGAACGACACGCCATAGAGAAAGGCATCCGTCAGGCCATGGGGGTCGTCATCGGTGACCAGCTCACGGATGGGAGCGACGTCGCCGATGAGATCCCCGACCGCGACGCGGCGGTGCGCCGCCTGTGCTCTGGCGATGCCTAACGCCACGGACGCGGTCGCGATCGGGTCGTGGCCGAGCACGACGACGGCGCTCGCGCCGTCGAGCGCACCGGCAACTCGGCTGCCAGCGGCTTCCCATAGCGATTCGAATTCTCCCACTGCCTGGTCGGTCAAGGGTTCCCTTCGTAAACCCAGAACGATACGCGCGACGCTTTGCCAATGCGCTCGGCGTCGGCCTTCGTCGGATATGGCCCCAGAATGACGCGATAGATCGTCGTGCCGTTGGTCTCGCCCGTGACTACGCGTGCCTTCTGTCCCTCGACTGAGATGGTCGCCGCGCGCTCACGTGCCGGCGGCTCCGACACGAACGCGGCGAACGATACGACCCATCCCTTCGGCCGTGGTGGTTGCGACTGCGCGGTTACCGGTGTGTCCACGGGCAGCCGTGGCGGCACCGGCCGCGGAATAGCCGTCCGCGGCGTCCGCGGCGCGACCGTCTGTCCGGGGGCCGTTTGCCCGTTCGCGGTATCGGATGTCAACTGCGGTGGCGTTGCTATCCCGGTGTCGGACGTGCCAGCCCTCGTGGTGGAATCCGAGTCCGCGAACGTGACCGGTTGATCGAGCTCCCCCGAGCGCGGGCGGAATCCGTTCCAGATGATCACGTGCCAGAAGTCGCGAGCCCCCCCGCGCACTTCCGAGCGCGTGCGCAGCGTCTCGCCGTCGACGATCGCGACGTTATCCCCCTGCCCGAGAAGCAGCGCGCCATCGGGTGCGACGAGCGGAAGGTCGTCGCGCCACTCGGTGGAGACGCTTCCGATGACGCGTGCCGTTCCGACGGCAACGACCCAGGCCGAGTCGGCCTTCGCGGAGCGGGCGAGCACGTAGCGCCCGAGCGGATCCATGCGCAGCGCGCTCACCACGCCCGGCAGCTCGATCGATCGTTCGACCTGGTCCCGGTACCGATCGACCACCGCGAGCGTGTGGCTCGAGTCGGTCGCGACGAATAGCCGATCACCGCTCGGTGTGGGCGCGACGGCGCGCACGCCACCGTCCATTTGAAGCGCCGGGCTCACTTGCAGGGTCCGGGTGCGAACCGCGATCAGCGAGGAGTCGATGCCGAAGTACACCCGATCCCCGACCTGCGCGTGAAGAATGCGGGGCGCGTCCGGAACCGATGCGCTGTCCGTCACGTCGGTGTCGGGAGGGCGCACGCGAATGACGCCGAGGTCGATGCCGCGGTCTGTGAGCACCAGCAGTGTGCCGTCCTGTTGCGGGAGCACGACTCGCGCACGCTTCGCCGGTGCGAAAATCCAGTCGCCGGAGGGCGTGAGCCGCGTGACGCTCCCGTTC
>Ga0307406_10001491_pt1 | contig 12933 bp, 10 predicted proteins | sample 322Cmetagenome_3_FD_203706 | JGI IMG/M metagenome (GOLD analysis project Ga0307406, IMG submission 203706) | Maize rhizosphere microbial communities from greenhouse at UC Davis, California, United States - 322HYB-C-2 | ecosystem: Host-associated > Plants > Roots > Rhizosphere > Soil | place... | reverse complement strand
CAGCCTGTCGCACGAGGATCTGCTCGGTCCGGTGGCCGACGCGGCGAACGGACTGCGCACCGAGCGGCGGCTCTCGCATGCGGCGTTCCTCGACCTGCCCGGGCAGCCGCGCTTCCTGCTCGTCGCGGACGCGAGCCTCAACGTGGCGCCGAATCTCGCGGCCAAGAAGGACATCGTCTTCAACACGGTCCGGCTCGCCAGCGCGCTCGGCGTCGCGATGCCGCGGGTCGCGCTGCTCGCGGCGAAGGGAACGGTCGCGCCGGCGTTTCCCTCGACCAGTGAAGCGGCCGCGCTGAAATCGATGTCCGCGCAGCACGCGTTTCCCGGCGCGCTGGTCGACGGGCCGATGACGCCGGACGTGGCACTGTCGCCGGAGGCGGCGCGCCACAGCGGCGTCAAGTCGGACGTCGCCGGGCAGGCCGACGTGCTGATCGCGCCATCGATGGAAGCGGCGACCATGGTCGTTCGCACGCTCGTTGGCGTGACGAACGGCTTCGCCGCCGGCCTCGTGCTCGGCGCCAGCGTTCCGGTCGTCGCGCCGGGCCCGAAGGACGGCATCGACGTCCGCATCGCCTCGTGCGTGCTGGCATCGCTGCTGCACGCCGCGCGCGGCGCGGCGGACGCCGAACCGCCGGCGCCGACGGTCGATCGCAGCACGCGCGTCGCCGCGTAACGCCGGACGCCGCGCGGCGCGCGGCTTGCGGTAGTCTCGGCCGTCGCTCCGCAGTAACGGGGAGCGAAAGCGCGCCGAGCCGACTTGCCGCTCCCCCTCCACAAGCTGTTGCCGATCCTCGCCTGGCGCACGCGCGTCGACCGCGACACGTTGCGCGCCGACGCGCTCGCCGGGCTCGTGGCCGCGCTCGTGGTGCTGCCGCAGGGCGTGGCGTACGCAACGCTCGCCGGACTGCCGCCGCACTACGGGCTGTACACGGCGATGATCCCCGCGATCGTCGCCGCGCTATGGGGCTCGTCGTGGCAGATGATCAGCGGCCCGACCAACGCGCTGTCGCTGGTGGTGTTCGCGACCCTGGCGCCGCTCGCCACGCCCGGGGCGCCCGAATTCGTCACGCTGGCGCTGACACTGTCGCTGATGATGGGAGCGGCGCAGCTCGCGATGGGCGTCGCGCGCCTCGGTGCGCTGGTCAACTTCATTTCCCACACGGTGATCGTCGGGTTCACCGCCGGCGCGGGCCTGTTGATCATCGGATCGCAGCTCTCGCACTTCCTCGGCATCCGCGTCGAGCCGGGCGCCAATTTCTTCGGCACGCTGGCGCGCGTTTTCCGCGCACTCGGGACCGTCGACGTCGCGATCGCCTCGACGGGCCTCGTGACGCTCGGCGCCGCGTTGCTCGCACGCCATGTCGCGCCGCGCATTCCCTACATGATCGTGGCGATGGTCGTCGGCAGCGTCTACGGCTTCGTGCTCATTGCCGTCGCGGGCGCGAACATCCCGGTGGTGGGCGCGTTGCCATCCGCGTTCCCGGTGCCGTCGCTCCCGTCGTTCGAGCCCGAGGTATGGCGCACGCTCGCTCCTGCCGCGCTCGCGCTGACCGTGCTCGGTCTCACCGAAGCGGTCTCGATCGCGCGCGCGATCGCCTTGAAGTCGGGGCAGCGCATCGATGGCAACCAGGAGTTCATCGGCCAGGGGCTGTCGAACCTCGCCGGCGCGTTCTTCTCGGCCTACCCGTCGTCGGGGTCCTTCAACCGGAGCGGCGTCAACTTCGAGGCCGGCGCACGCACGCCGCTGGCCGCCGTGTTCTCGGCGCTGCTCCTCGTCGCCGTGCTGCTCGTCATCCGGCCCCTCGCCGCGTGGCTGCCGCTCGCGGTGATGGCCGCGCTGCTGTTCGTCGTCGCCTGGGGCCTGATCGACGTCGCGGAGATGCGCCGCATCCTTCGCGCGAGCGCTGGCGATGCCGTCGTGCTCGTCGTGACGTTCGTGTCCACGCTGACGCTGCAGCTCGAGTTCGCGATCTTCGTCGGCGTGCTGGCGTCGCTGCTCGTCTACCTCCACCGCACGACGCATCCGCACGTGCAGCGTCTCGCGCCCGATCCGGTGTCGCGGCGGTTCGTGCCGGCGAGCGCGGCCGCGCCCCCTTCGCCGCAGGTCGACATCCTGCGCATCGACGGCTCGCTGTTCTTCGGCGCCGTCGAGCACGTGCGCGACGCGCTCGAAGCGGCCCGGCACGAGCGCCCCGACGTGCGCCAGCTGCTGATCGTCGGCAACGCCGTGAACTTCGTCGACGTCGCCGGTGCCGAGCTGCTCGCGCACGTTGCGCGCGACCTGCGCGCCGCCGGCGGTGCGCTGTATGTCAGCGGCCTCAAGCCGGGGGTGCGCGACACGCTGGAACGCACCGGCGTGCTGGACGCGATCGGACGCGAGCGCGCGTTCGACTCCAAGCACGAGGCGCTGCGGGCGATCTACGCCTCGCTCGACAGCGCGCGTTGCGCGAGTTGCGAGCTGCGCGTGTTCGAAGAGTGCCGCGACGCGCTGCCGGACGGCACGCCGCGCCTTCGCGAGCGTCCGCCGTTCCGGTTGCAGTGACGGCGCCGCGCGGGCGCCCGACCGGCTAGCCGAGCTGCGCGCGCAATCGCCGCACTTCGTCCTCGAGTGCCGCGATGCGCTCGACGAACCCGAGGCAGACCGACACGCCGTACGGATCGAGCTCGAAGTCGCAGCGCAACCGCCATGCGGTCCGCGCCACGACGACGGTGCGCGCCTCGAACGTCCACGTCGGCGCCGCGGCATCGCGCGGCGCGATCACGCCGTAGCGCACGAGCTCGGCGAGCTCCGCCTCGGGCCAGCCCGACGCCGCGACGAGCTCGGTCCAGGCGATGTCGGTCGCCTCGTCGTAACGAAGCGCATCGGCCGCTTGCTTCATCGTCCCGACTCCTGCGAAAGGTGAGCGCGCGGATCGAACCGGGCCGACTGCGCCAACTCACGCCACAGTGCGCGCTGGCGGTCATCGACGACCGTGGGCACTTCGATGCGCACGAGCGCGTACAGGTCGCCCGGCGCGCCGCTGCCGCGTGCCATGCCGCGCCCGGCGAGTCTCAGCTGTTGCCCGGCGCGCGTGCCGGGACGCACGGTGAGCCGCACGCTCCCGCCCGGCGTCGGCAGGTCCACGTCCGTTCCGAGCACCGCTTCCCACGGCGCGAGCGGCAGGTCCATGTAGAGATCCTTGCCGGACATGCGAAACAGCGGGTGCTCGGCGACCTCGATGTCGAGGTACAGATCCCCCGGGGGCCCGCCGTTCACGCCGGCGCCGCCCTTGTTCGGCACGCGCAGCTTCTCGCCGTCGGTGACGCCGCGCGGAATGCGAGCCTTCACGCGGTGCGGCACCCGCCGCACGCCGCCGTCGCTGTCCCACTCGAGCACGGCGAGCTCGAGATCGACCTCGGCGCCCGCGAACGCCTGCTCGAACGTCAGGCGGACGACCGCCTCGTAGTCGCTGCCGGGCATCGGTGCGTCCGCCCGCGGCCGCGCGCGTCCGCGACGACCGGTGAAGCTCGCGAAGAGGTCGGCGAGATCGACGTCGTCGAACCCCGCGCCGTCGAAGCCGCCGCCCGCCTGGCGGAACTCGCCACCCCAGTCCGGCGGCGGGCGGAACTCCTCGCCGGGACGATGCGAGCCGAGGCGGTCGTACGCAGCGCGCTTCTCCGGATCGCGCAACGTCTCGTACGCTTCGGAGAGCTCCTTGAACTTCTCCTCGGCGTCCTTCTCCTTGCTGACGTCGGGATGGTATTTGCGCGCGAGCTTGCGATACGCGGTCTTGATGTCGTCGGCACCCGCGTCGCGCGCCACGCCGAGGATCGCGTAGTAGTCCTTGTATTTCATCGTTGCCGTTCGAGCATGCCGTCGGGCCGGTCGCCGCCTTCCGGTCGCGTCAGCCCTTGCGTACCGCGCGCTCGCGGATCGTCGGCACGGCGGCGATCACCTTGGCACCGGCGACGCAATCGACGAAATAACGCCGGCGCCCGTTGATCTCCTCCTCGACGAGGCCGTGGATGTCGGTGTCGAAGCCGGGAAAGCGGTCGTTGAAGTCGCGCGCGAACTGCAGGTACTTGACGATCTGCCGGTTGAAGCGCTCGCCGGGGATCAGCAGCGGAATGCCCGGCGGGTACGGTGTCAGGAGCGCGCTGGTGACGCGGCCCTCGAGGTCGTCGATCTCGACGCGCTCGATCTCGCGGTGCGCCATGCGCGCGAACGCGTCGGCCGGCCGCATCGCCGGCTCGAGGTTGCTCACGTACATCTCGGTCGTCAGGCGGCCGATGTCGTTCGCCTTGTAGATGCCGTGGATGGCGTCGCAGAGGTCGCGGAGGCCGGTCTTCTCGTAGCGCGGATGCGCCTGCACGAAGTCGGGCAGCACGCGCCACAGCGGGTTGTTCGCGTCGTAGTCGATCTTGAACTGCTGCAGAGCGGTCACCAGCGTGTTCCAGCGGCCCTTCGTGATGCCGATCGTGAACATGATGAAGAACGAGTAGAGGCCCGTCTTCTCGACGATCACGCCGTGCTCGGCGAGGTACTTGGTGACGATCGACGCCGGGATGCCCGGCTCGGTGAAGTCGCCGGCCACGTCGAGGCCCGGCGTCAGCACCGTCGCCTTGATCGGGTCCAGCATGTTGAAGCCGGGCGCGATGTCGCCGAAACCGTGCCAGCGGTCGTTCGCGCGGAGCATCCAGTCGTCAGGACTGCCGATGCCCTCCTCGGCCAGCGTGTCCGGCCCCCACACCTTGAACCACCACGACGCGCCGAATTCCTCGTCGACCTTGCGCATCGCGCGGCGGAAGTCGAGCGCTTCCATGATCGATTCCTCGACCAGCGCGGTACCGCCCGGCGGCTCCATCATCGCCGCCGCCACGTCGCACGACGCGATGATCGCGTACTGCGGCGACGTCGAGCTGTGCATCAGGTACGCCTCGTTGAACCGGTGCCGGTCGAGCTGGCGCGTCTCGCTGTACTGCACGAGGATCTGCGAGGCCTGCGAGAGCCCGGCGAGCAGCTTGTGCGTCGACTGCGTCGAGAAGACGAGCGCGTCCTTGCTGCGCGGGCGATCCTTGCCGATCGCGTGCATGCCGCGGTAGAAGTCGTGGAAGGCCGCGTGCGGCAGCCACGCCTCGTCGAAGTGCAGCGTGTCGATGCGGCTGCCGAGCAGGTCCTTGATCGCGTCGACGTTGTAGACGATGCCGTCGTAGGTGCTCTGCGTGATCGTGAGGATGCGCGGCTTGGCCTTCACGTCCTTCGCGAACGGGTGGGCGCGGATCTTGCGCTCGATCGTCTCCCAGCGGAACTCGCTCTGCGGAATCGGGCCGATGATGCCGACGTGGTTGCGCGTCGGCGTGAGGAACACCGGGATCGCGCCCGTCATCGTGATCGCATGCAGGATCGACTTGTGGCAGTTGCGATCGACGACGACGACGTCGCCCGGCGCGACGGTCGCATGCCATACCATCTTGTTCGACGACGACGTGCCGTTGGTGACGAAGTAGAGCTCGTCGGCGTTGCAGATGCGCGCGGCATTGCGCTCGGATGCCGCGACCGGTCCCGAGTGGTCGAGCAGCTGCCCGAGCTCGTCCACCGAATTGCAGACGTCGGCGCGAAGCAGGTTCTCGCCGAAGAACTGGTGGAACATCTGCCCGACCGGGCTCTTCAGGAACGCGACGCCGCCCGAATGGCCGGGACAGTGCCACGAATAGCTGCCGTCGTTGGCGTAGTGGACCAGCGCGCGGAAGAACGGCGGCGCGAGGCTGTCGAGGTACGTCCGTGCCTCGCGCACGATGTAGCGCGCGACGAACTCGGGCGTGTCCTCGTTCATGTGGATGAAGCCGTTCAGCTGCCGCAGGATGTCGTTGGGAATATGCCGCGACGTGCGTGTCTCGCCGTGCAGGAACACCGGGATCTCGGTGTTGCGGAAGCGGATCTCCTCGACGAAGGCGCGCAGGTTCGCGAGCGCAGCGCGCGTCTCCTCGGGGCTGCCGCCGCCGAATTCCTCGTCGTCGATCGACAGGACGAACGCCGAGGCGCGGCTCTGCTGCTGGGCGAAGCTCGACAGGTCGCCGTAGCTCGTGACACCGAGTACCTCGAATCCCTCGGCCTCGATGGCGCGCGCGAGCGCCCGGATGCCGAGGCCGCTCGCGTTCTCGGAGCGGAAGTCCTCGTCGATGATGACGACGGGAAAGCGGAATTTCATGGGACTGCGACTCCTGGGGGTCTTTGGCGCCGGCGCGGATGGTCAAGCGCCGGGGGCGCTCAAGCATGAGCGCCCCCGGCGACTGGCGGATTGTGCGCCGCGCGGACGGCCGGCGCGAGTCTTTGACGCGCCAGCGGCGAGGAAGTGCCGCGCCGCCTGACGGCTTCGCAACACCCGGCGCTAGGATGCGGCGACGAGGTACGTGGCCCAGCCGATCAGGGCGATCCCGAGCGGCGTGCGCACGTGGCGGCCGGCGGGAACGTTCTTCTCGATGGCCATCAGCGCCGCCAGCGCGAGCATCCAGCCGATGCTCCCCATGCCGACGACGAACATGACGAGCATCAGCGGGGCACAGCAGCCGACGCAGTACGCCCCGTGTCCGAGGCCCAGACGCAGCGCTTCGCGCGCCGGTGCCCGGCCATGCCAGCGCGAAGCGATGAACGCGAACGGCGCGCGACACTTCTCGAGGCAGCGGTACTTGAGCGCGCTGAACTGGAACACGCCGGCCGCGGCGAGCACGAAGGCGGCGACGAGCGAGCCATGCACGACGAACCACGCCGACTGCGCGGCCCAGGCCCGCACGGCGCCATCGGCCAGATAGGCGAGGACGCCGAACACCATCCAGGCGAGCACGAACCCGATCGCGACCAGCGCCGCAAGCCACGCCCCGTCGCTTCGATGCCCGGTGACGCGCCGGAACATGGCGAGCAGCGGGTAGCTGGTCGGCAGCATCATCGCCCCGATCATCAGCACCCACACGAGCGCGTGCACGCTCGCCGGCACGGCGATCGCGCGGCAGAACGCCGCGAACGACGCCGCATCGCGCCAGCCGGGATGGTCGAGATAGCGCGCATAGGGACTCGCGCTCCACGCCCACAGCGCGGCCCAGCAGGCGAGCACAAGCGCCGCGAACAGGCACGCGAACCACGCCTGCTGGCGCAGGAACGGGCGCATCCGCGCGTGCGGCGCGCTTCCCGTCCGGCCGGCGGCGATCATCAGCGACTTCAGGCGTCGAAGACGAACGTGCTCTGCAGCGCGTTGTGGCCCTTCAGGTCGACATCGATGCCGAGTGCCGGAACCTTCGCGCGGTACGACGGCGACTTGCCGACGAACACCGGCGCGCCGGGCACCGTCGAGAACACCGTGTCGGCCAGCGTCGTCGTCGCCCCGCTGGCGTTGCGGTACGGCTCGAGCTCCGCGTAGCCCTCGTCGCCGATCGTGATCGTGCCCTTGCCGCCCGAGACCTCGAACGCGATCGGCACCTTCTTGACGGACACCACTTCGCCGACGAGCTTGACGAGCTCGCCGACCGGTCCACCGAGCTTGCCCGTGTAGACGGACAGCAGCGCCTCCTCCTGCGCCGGGGACACCGTGTCGTCGAGATAGACGGCGACACGCCAGTTGCCTTCGAGGATGTTGCCGGGGACGAACGCGATCAGCGCGATCGTATGGCCGGCGACGTCGACGTTGCCGACCTTTCCCTCGTCGAAATGCCAGGCGATGATCGTCTTGCAGGTGCCGAAGTCGGCGTCCTCGCCGATCCAGCACGGGCACAGCACGCGGCAGTTGCAGACTTCGAGCAGCCGGCCTGCGAGGTGGTACGCCATGTTCCCCTCCAGCGAGCGTGAGATGGATCGGACGCCGCACGGCGGCCGAAGGACATGCTACGCCGCGCGACGCGCGCTCGCCATACGCCGATCGTCCCCGTCAGCCGCGGCCGCCGGCCAGGCGCGCGGCCGACGGGTGCGCGCGCAGGCGCGCCATCGCCCAGACGCCGATCGCCGGTCCGATGGCCAGCGGAACGAACGCGTAGCGCCAGCCCATCGCCTCGACCCAGTGCGGCAGCAGGTGGATGGTGACGAGCGTCAGCGTGAAGCCCATTGCCGTCTGGAACGTGAGCATCGTTCCCACGCGCGAGCGGTCGGCGAGCTCGGCGATCGAGGCCGAGAACTGCGCCGAGTCGGCGACGATGCTGACGCCCCAGACGATGCAGACGGCGACGAGCCAGGCCGGCGGTCCGCCGTAGAGCACGCCGATGCCGGCCGCGCAGCTTCCCGACACTGCCATGGCGAGGATCGTCGTCGTCGTGCGCCCGATGCGGTCGGCGAAGTAGCCGGCCGCCACGCAGCCCACCGCGCCGGACGCGAGCGTCGCGAAGGCCGCGAGCTTGGCGCCGAGCGCGGCCTGCTCGCGCGGCAGCGTGAGCGCGAAGCTCGCGTCCAGGAACACCGCGATCCATGCCCACATCGCGTACAGCTCCCACATGTGCCCGAGATAGCCGAGGTTCGCGAGGCGCAGCGGCACGTCGCGCCAGGCCGCGAGCACGGCGCGCGGATCGAAGCGCGGCGACGGCGCGCGATTGGGACCGATGCCGGCGAAGCCGATGAGCACGGCCGACGCGACCGCGGTGGCCGAAGCGACGGCGACCGGAACGCGCCAGTCGACGCCGCCGATCGCGTTGAACAGGTGCGGAGACGCCGAACCGAGCGTCAGCGCGCCGACGAGGATGCCGACCATCAATCCCATGTCGCCGCGCGCCCAGGTCGACGCCAGCTTCATGCCGACGGGGTACACGCCGGCCATCGCGACACCGGTGACGAATCGAAGCACCGGTGCGACGGCCGTCGACGGGTCGATCGCGAGCAGCGAAGCGTTCGCGACCGCGCCGAGCGACGCGGACGCGGCAATCAGCCTTCGCGGATCGATGCGATCGGGCAGGCCGAGGATCGCGCTGACGAGGCAGCCGGCGACGAAGCCCGCCTGCACGCTGCTGGTGAGCGCCGCCTGCATGAAGGTCGACAGCCGGAACTCGGCGACGAGCGCCGGAACGACCGCGGACGCCGAGAACCACAGCGCCATCGCGCCCACCTGGCAGAGCGCGATGATCGCGATCGACGCGTGTTTCGAATCGGACAGAGGCGCCGACAAACAGTGACTCCCCGCACGCCGCGTCGCGGCGCCCTGTGGGCTGCACGCGGCGTGCCCGCTTTGGCCGATTTGCAAACCGCCGCGCAGATATTGCCACTAAGCGAGCGCCGTTTGTCGCGTCGACCGGGGATTCGCCGTGTGTGACAGAGGGGGCCGTTCGGCACGCTTCCTGCTGGGCACCAGCGACCGTTCCCCTGCAGGCAGCGATGCGCATGCAGTCCGTATGGCAGGCGGCAGCGGCGGCGACCCGCTACCCGCCGCTCGATCGCGATATCTCGGTCGACGTTGCGATCGTGGGCGGCGGCATCACGGGACTCCTGTGCGCCGACCGGCTGCTCGCGCAAGGCGCCACCGTGGCGGTGATCGAAGCGTTCTCGGTCGGAACGGGGAGCACCGGAAACTCCACCGGCAACCTGTATGCACTCGTCGGCGAACGGCACGGCCGGCTGGACGACGCGCATGCGCCCGCGGTACTGCAAGCGCGATCGGCGGGCGTCGCGCTGATCGAGCAACTGACGCACGACTACGGCATCGAGTGCGGCTTCGTCCGCTGTCCGTGGACCGTGTACGGCGAGTCGGCCGGCGACGGCGATGCGATCGCACGGGCGAGCGCGTTGGCGCGCCTCGGTGGCCTGACGCCGCAGCGCTCGACACCTTCGCTGCCGCTCCCGGTCCACGAGGCCGTCACCGTGGACGGCCAGGCGCAGTTCAACCCGTTGCTCTTCACGCAAGGCCTCGCCCGGCACGTGAGCGAAGCCGGGGGCCTCGTCTTCGAGACGACGCGAATGCAGGCGCTCGATGCACAGCGCCGCGTCGTCACGACGCCAAGCGCCGCTATCCACGCCAGCTGCGTCGTGCTGGCGACGCATACGCCGAAGGGCCGCCTGCGTCTGCATGCGGAGATGGGCGTGTTCCGCGAATACGGCGTGGCGGCCGCGGTCGACCGCCCGGCACTCCCGGCGGGAATCTTCTGGAACGCCGGGACGCCCAACCGCTCGATTCGCGCCTACCGGTTCGACGGGCGCGACCACGTCGTCGTCGTCGGGGAGAACCACCGCACCGGCGACCGCGAGGACACGGCCGCCTGCGTCGCCGAGCTCGAGGTCTTCCTGCGACGGCACTTCGGCGTGCGCTCGGTCGACTACCGCTGGTCCGCGCAGAATTATCGTCCGGCCGACGGACTGCCGTTGATCGGGCCGAGCGCGCTGGGCGACGACATTCTCGTGGCAACGGGCTACGCGGCCGACGGCCTGACGTACGGGGCGGTCGCAGCGGTCATGATCGCCGACCGTCTCGGCGGTCGCGCGCATCCGCTGGCGGACGCGCTCGATCCGCGACGCCTGCCGCTCGGCAGCGATCTCCTCGACGAAGTCGCGAACACGATCAAGCAGTTCGCCCGCGACATCCCGGGTGTCGGCACCGAGGACGTCGCGCAGATCGCCCCGTGCGGCGGCGCGATCGTCGACCAGGGCGGCGAGAAGATCGCCGTGCACCGTGATGCCGACGGCGTCCTGCACGCCGTCTCGGCCGTGTGCACGCACATGCAATGCATCGTGCGCTGGAACGGTGCCGAGCGCAGCTGGGACTGCCCCTGCCACGGCAGCCGGTTCGCGGCCGACGGTCGCGTGATCGAAGGGCCGGCGCTCGACGACCTGCCTGAACGGCCGGCGCCTGCCGAATGACATGCTGACCGCGGCGCTCGTGCTGTTCGCGTTGGCGGCTCTGGGCGGCGCCGTGCTGCTGTCGTTCGCGTGGCGCGGCCGGCATGCGCCGAAGGGCATCGCGCTGATCCATGGCGCGGTCGCGGCGCTGGCGATCGTGCTTCTCGCCGTCCACGCATTGCGATCCACGAATCCGCCGACGCTGAGCCTCGCGCTCTTCATCGTTGCGGCCGCGGGCGGCGGCTACGTCCTCTATCGAGACCTCCGCCAGGGCAGCGTGCCGAAAGCCATCGCCACCGTGCACGGACTGATCGCGATCACGGCGTTCGTGCTGCTCTACCTCAACTGGTCGGCCCGCTGACGCGCGCCACCGGGTCAGATCTTCGGCAGCGTCACCCCGCGCTGGCCCTGGTACTTGCCGCCGCGATCGCGGTACGACGTCTCGCACACTTCGTCGGATTCGAAGAAGATCACCTGCGCGACGCCTTCGTTCGCGTAGATCTTCGCCGGCAGCGGCGTCGTGTTCGAGAATTCCAGCGTGACGTGCCCTTCCCACTCGGGCTCGAGCGGCGTCACGTTGACGATGATGCCGCAGCGCGCGTACGTGCTCTTGCCGAGGCAGACGACCAGCACGTTGCGCGGGATGCGGAAATACTCGACGGTGCGCGCGAGTGCGAACGAATTGGGCGGGATGATGCAGACGTCGCCCGAGAAGTCGACGAACGAGCCGGCGTCGAACTGCTTGGGATCGACGATCGTCGAGTTGATGTTGGTGAAGATCTTGAATTCGCTGCTGCAGCGGATGTCGTAGCCGTAGCTCGACGTGCCATAGCTCACGATGCGCCGGCCGTCGACCTCGCGCACCTGGCCCGGCTCGTACGGCTCGATCATCCGGTGCTGCGCCGCCATGCGGCGGATCCACTTGTCGGACTTGATCACGTTGCGCGGCGCTCCTGGTTCCGCGGGTCGTTGCAGGACACTGGACTCCCGCTTGCGCGGGAATGACGCCGGACAGGCAGCCGACGGACTTCCGACGGACACGCGTGCGCGTGGACGAGCGCGCGCAAATGCTCGGTTGCCCGCATGACGCTCGTTGCTTCGTGGATCCGCGGGACGTCCCTGGCGCGGTGAGCGGCGCGCGCAGCGCCGCTCCATCGCGGTGAAGGCGTGGCGGTGAAAGGCCTCAAGTGTTCTGGACGACGATCGACGGGAACTTCGCGCTGAAGTCCTCCGCCTTCTGCGCCACTGCGATCGCCGTCTTGCGGGCGATGTCGCGATAGATCTGCGCCACCTTGCCGTCCGGATCGGCAACCACCGTCGGCCGACCGGAATCGGCCTGCTCGCGGATGCGGATGTCGAGCGGCAGGCTGCCGAGGAACGGCACGCCGTAGTCGCGGCACATGCGCTCGGCGCCCCCGGAGCCGAAGATGTGCTCGGCGTGTCCGCAGTTGCTGCAGACGTGGATGCTCATGTTCTCCACGATGCCGACGATCGGCACGCCGACCTTCTCGAACATCTTGAGACCCTTGCGCGCGTCCATCAGCGCGATGTCCTGCGGCGTCGTCACGATCAGCGCGCCGGTGACCGGCACCTTCTGCGACAGCGTGAGCTGGATGTCGCCCGTGCCCGGCGGCATGTCGACGATCAGGTAGTCGAGGTCGCGCCAGCGCGTATCCTTCAGCAGCTGCTCGAGCGCCTGCGTCACCATCGGTCCGCGCCACACCATCGGCGTGTCGACGTCGATCAGAAAGCCGATCGACATCGCCTGCACGCCGTAGGCCTCCATCGGCTCGATCGTCTTGCCGTCGGTCGACTCGGGGCGACCCGCGATGCCGAGCATCGTCGGCTGCGACGGCCCGTAGATGTCGGCGTCGAGCACGCCGACCGTCGCGCCTTCGGCCGCGAGCGCGAGCGCGAGATTGACCGCCGTCGTCGACTTCCCCACGCCGCCCTTGCCGCTCGCGACGGCGACGATGTTCTTGACGCCGGGAATCAGCTTCACGCCCCGCTGCACCGCGTGAACGGCGATCTTCTGCGACAGGTTCACGGTGACGCGGCCGACGCCCGGGATCGCGGCGAGCGCGTCGGCCACGAGCTTCTTCAGCATCGCGTGCTGGCTCTTCGCCGGATAGCCGAGCACGACGTCGACGGTGACG
>Ga0307406_10001490_pt1 | contig 12934 bp, 9 predicted proteins | sample 322Cmetagenome_3_FD_203706 | JGI IMG/M metagenome (GOLD analysis project Ga0307406, IMG submission 203706) | Maize rhizosphere microbial communities from greenhouse at UC Davis, California, United States - 322HYB-C-2 | ecosystem: Host-associated > Plants > Roots > Rhizosphere > Soil | place... | reverse complement strand
GCACGCCCGGCAAACAGCGCACCCGCCGCGCCGATGCAGCCACCAGCCGCCGCGATGCTCATCGCCTGAGCGAGAATCATCGCCAGCACGCCACCCCGCTCGGCGCCTAACGCCATGCGGATCCCGATCTCGCGCCGGCGCTGCGCCACGGCCAGCGACAGCACACCGTAGATCCCGATCGCCGCCAACACGAGGGCCGTCACGGCGAATGCGCTCAGCACCTGCGTCGCGAACCGGTCGCGCGCCGTCGCCTCGTACATGCGATGCCGCAGCGTCTGCACATCGGACACCGTGTGATTACGATCGACCGACCTGACCACGTTGCGGACGGCGTTCGCCAACGACGCCGGATCGCCCGCCGTGCGCACGAACAGCATCGCCCGGCTCCGATTCATCTGCGTGACCGGAAAGAAGATGGCCGGCTTCGGCTCGCTCTCGATGTCCTCGTAGCGCACGTCACCGGCGATGCCAACGACGTTGATCGCGCGATCGTCCCGCGGCACCGGGGTCGTGAGCGGATCGTCAGTTCCCCAGATCGTTCTCGCGGCAGTCGAGTTGATCACCATCACCGGCTGCGTCTCGGGCCGGTCCAGCGGAGAAACCTCGCGCCCTCGAACCATCGGAATGCCGAGCGTGGCGAAGTAGCCCCGCGAGACGACGTGAAAGGACACGTGCGCCTGCTCCGAATGCCCGGCGACGCGGATGTCCGTGCCCTCGCAGTGATCACCAACCGGCGCGCAGGTCCCGACCGCCACGCTGGCGACGCCGGGTAGCGCCGCGACGCGCTCGATGACCGCGTCCCACAGTGCGCCGATCGGCTGACTCGCGGCCCGGCCAGGCGCCAATCCGATGCGAGCGGTCAACACGCCGTCCGGCCGATACCCCACCTGCGCATCGAACAGGTGGCCAAGCGTACGGACCATGAGGCCCGACGTCACCAGCAGCACGACAGCCAGCGCAATCTCCGCCATCACGAGTGCGCCGCGGATCGTTAGGCGGCGAAGGCCGCCGAAGGCCGGGGCGGCGACGGCGCCCTGGCGCATGGCGTCGGCGACCGGCAGCCGTGCCACGACGAGCCCCGGAATGAGACCGGCCACGAGCCCGGTGAACGTCGCGGCGAGCACCGCGGCGACGGCCGCGCGCCCGTCGAGCGCGATCCGGCCCAGTGAGATCGCGGTCAACGTGCCCCGGACGCTCGACAGATTCGCCGCCGCGAGCGGCGCCATGGCCGCCAGCGCGCGCACAGCAAACACCGCGAGGACAAGGCCGGCAAGGACGCCGGCAGCCGAAAGCGTCGCGGTCTCGGTCAGGAGCTGCCTGACGAGTCGCCCGCGGCCTGCGCCGATGGCCAGCCGAACGGCGAGCTCGCGCCGTCTGGCTACCGCCCGCGCCAACAACAGGTTCGCGACGTTCACACAGGCAATGAGCAGCAGCATCGACACCGCGATGGCCAGCAGGACCACCGACCGCCCCACCATTGGATCCACGCGAAGCTCCCGCAGCGTGTACCCGGCGGCACGCCAGGTGCCCCCGCCCTCGTCCGGGTAGGTCGCGTTCACGACCCTGCCGACGTTCACCATGTCGGTCTTCGCAGCGGCCACGGTCGCACTTGGCGTTAGGCGCGCGACGACCTCGAACTGATGCGAGGTGGTACTCTGGAGCGTCGACAGCCCGCGGACCGCCGTGTACAGGGGCCAGAAGCGTGCCGTGCCGGACATTCCCGCGAAACCCGGCGGCGCGACGCCGACGATCGTGTAGCGGAACCCATTCACCTCGATCACGCCGCCGAGCGCCGACTCGGCCGCGCCGTACCGCTCGCGCCAGTAGGCGTCGCTCAGGATGATCGAACGGTCACCACCGCTCGGTCGATCCTCGCTGTCGAGGAAGAACCGGCCGCGCTGTGGCGTAAGACCGAGGATCGAGAAGTACCTCGCGCTCACCGACTCGCCGAGGACGCGCTCGGCCCCATCGTCGGTCGAGACGTTGAAGGCGTCGACGACGTGGATCGCCGCATCGCTGAACGTGCGCTGAGCCGAAAGGAACACCTGGTACTTCGGGTACGACCATACCATGTCGATCTCCCCCGACGCGTATTGCACGGGCATGCGCAGAAAGACGGACATGAGGCGGTCGGGTTCGCGGAACGGCAGTGGCCGGAGCAGCGTGGCGTTGACGACGCTGAAGATTGCGGTCGTCGCACCTATGCCGACGGCGAGGATCAGGATGGCGATCGCGGCGAATCCGGGGTTCGACCGCAGCATGCGCCGGGTGTAGCGAATGTCGTGGCGCAGGTCCTCGAGCAGGGCGGTTGGCATGGCCGATCTCGGTGTCGAGTGGTGCTGGTTCGACAGCGGAGGTCGCGCCGACGTTTGAGGCCGGGGACGAATCGCCTTTCGGGTCGCCGGAAGGCGTTCAGGGCTCTGTTTTGAACCGCGGAGGTCGCAGAGGTCGCAGAGAACAGCGATCGGCGTTAGGCGTATCGCGCAAGCGGCCGGGTCTTGGGTGAACAGCCTCGGGAGACAGGGCTCCCCCAGCACACAACAGACCTCTGCGACTCTCTGCGACCTCTGCGGTTCAAAAAGAAAAGGCGTTCTGGAAATGACGCGGTTGCTGCTAGGCGTCGCTCTCCTTGAGCGCCACGATCGGATCGACCCTCACGGCACGGCGCGCCGGGAGGTACGCCGCTATGAGCGACACGAGGACGATGCACGCCACGACGGCCACGTAGACGAGCGGGTCGCGCGGACTGGTCGTGTACAGCAGGCTTCCGATCAACCGCGTCGCGAACACCGACACAACCACACCGGCCACGACGCCAATCGCGGTGAGCTGCGCCGCATCAGCGAGCGTGTTGCTGGCGATTCTCGCGCGCGAGGCGCCGAGCGCACTGCGAATGCCGATTTCGCGCGTGCGACGACTGACCTCGAACGACAGCACCCCGTACACGCCGATCACGGCGAGCAGCAGCCCCATCACCGCAAACGCCAGGATCTGCATCGCATTCGTACGGATGCCGCCTAACTGTTGCGTGACCGTCTCACTCACCAGTGTCGAGAACACCGGGCGATCCGGGACCAGCCGCGCGAGCAACATGCTCACGGGCCGAAGCAGCGCCTCGGGCCGCGATGCGGCCGCGATGAAGAAGCTCGGGAATGCCGACGGCGACTGCTCGAATGGGCGATATAGCTCCGGTCCATCTTCGTCGAGCAGCAGGTTCGGACGTGCCGCCTTGCTGTTCGCCACGACGCCCACGACGGTGATCACAAGCGTGCCACCGCCCGTGTCGACGCGAACCGTTTGCCCTATCGCCTCGCGGTCGGGCCACCAGCGTCGCGCGGCCCACTGATTGACGATGGCGACCGGCACCGACTCCTGTCGGTCGCGGTCGGTGAAGGCGCGCCCGTTGACGACAGGTACACCCACCGTGGCGAAGTAGTCGGGACTCACGGAGAGCGCGCCGGCGGGCACGAGCCCGGCCGGCAGCGGCTCGGCACTGCCCTCCAGCGTTAGGCTCGCGCGACCGTCGCGCCGAGGCAGCGGGTTGTTCGCGCGAAGCCCGACCGACGCAGCGCCGGGCAACTCACGGAGCTCGGTGAGAATGCGCTCGGTCACGGGCATGTACTTCTCCGGCACGCGCCACGGATGCGGGAAGCTCGGCGTGCCGGTGACGAGTCGATTTACCTTGAAGCCGAGGTCGACCTGTGCGAAGTGCCAGACGGTGCGCGCCATGAGCCCGGCACCGATGAGGAGGACGGTTGCGCACGCGACCTGTCCAACGACGAACAGCCGCTGCGCCCACCGCGCCCGATCGCCGCTTCCGGCCGCGGCCGATACGCGCAGGAGATGGTGCACGTCGCGTCCGACGACGAGTCTGGCTGGGATGATGCTCACGAGCGCCGCGGCGAGGACGGCGATCAGGGTCGCGAAGCCGAGCACGCGGGCGTCGATGCGGTATTCCATGCCGTCGGGACGGAGCGACGTGAGCGCCGGGAGCGAGCTGAGGAGGCCTAACGCCGACCATGCGAGACCGATACCGAGCACGGCCGCCGCAACGACGATCACGGCGTTCTGCACGAGGAGGACGCGGGCGAGGCGACCCGCGCCGGCACCTAACGCCGACCGGATGGCGAACTCCCGCTGGCGGTTGAGCGTTCGCGTCAGGACCAGGTTCGCCAGATTCGCGCAGGCGAGCGCCAGGAGGCAGGCGACGATGGCGCCGAAGATGAGGTCATGGGACTGGGTGGACGACGCGTACCGTTCGCGCAGCGGGTCGGCCACGAGCTTCGTCTTCTGTGCCTTCCCGGCGCCCGCCGCGACGGCCGGGTCGACGTTCGCGAGCTCGGCGCGCAGGTCCGCGATCGTTCGCCCGGGGGCGAGGCGCGCGAACGCCGTCACGGTACGGATCGATGGCCGCGTGCTCGGGTCGAGCGTGGGAACGACAGGAAGCCAGAAGTCCGAGTTGATCTCGAAGCGGAAGCCAGGCGGCATGACGCCGATGACGATGTAGTGCGAGTCGCTGAGCTTCACGTCCGTTCCGATGACCCCGGGATCCTTACCAAACTGCGTCTCCCAGAGCTGATGGCTCAGGACGGTCGTCAGCGGAACGCCGAGCCGGTCGTCCTCGGGCGTGAACCCTCGTCCGATCACCGGCTTCGCCCCGAGCAGCCCGAACACGTTAGGCGAGACGACGCCGCCGTTGACCAGCACCGCTTCACCGTTCCGGGTCAGCGACTTCGCGCCGCTCGTGGTGGCGGCTATCGCATCGACGGAACGAAATCGTTGCGTCCGCAGCACCTGCGCGAACGTCTCATACGAGACGTTGCAGCCACCTCGGCACGCTGGCGTGCCTTCGGTGCCCGGACCGGTCGGGGTTTCGCCGATGATCACGAGCCGATCGGCGTCGATAAACGGGAGCGCACGCAGGCGCACGGCGTCGATCACGCTGAAGGCCGCGACACTCGCGGCAATGGCGATCGCGAGGGACCCGACCGCGGTGATCAGGAATCCGGGGCTCCGGAGCAGCGATCGGAGCGCGAAGCGCAGTTCTTGTGGCATCGGTCGAGTTGCGTTGTTTCGCCCCGTTGGGGGTCAGACTCTCAATGCACCATTTTAGCGCGGCCCGGCCGCGCTAAAATGGTGCATTGAGAGTCTGACCCCATTTGAAGCAGATTAGCGCGACCAGAATCAGAATAACGAGGCACGATATGGCGTCGGCGGGAAAGGGCAAGCGGACCGGCGGGAACAAGCCGACCGGTACGGCAAAGAAGGCAGTGAAGAAGGCGGCAACCGCGAGAAAGCCTGTCGCGAAGAAGCCTGCCGCGAAGGGGAAGGAAGGCGGGGCCTGGGCGGCCGTGTTCACGCCGCGGGCTCCCGGCGAGCGCCGCTACTGGTTGGTCAAGTCCGAGCCGTCGACGTTCTCGTTCGACGACCTGCTCGCGGCGAAGGACCAGACCACGAACTGGGATGGCATCCGCAACTTTGCCGCGCGCAACTTCATGCGCGACGGCATGAAGGTCGGCGATCAGGTCCTGTTCTACCACTCGAGCGTGAACCCGCAGGCCATCGTCGGCGTGTGCGAGGTGGTTCGCGAGGCCTACCCTGAGCCTAACGATCCAGACTGGTGCATGGTGGACCTGCGCGCGGTCGGGCCACTGGCCCGACCGGTGACGCTGGCGGAGCTCAAGACCAGGCCGGAGCTCGCCGGGATGGCGCTGTTGCGCATCGGCCGCCTGTCGGTGACGCCGGTGACGCCCAGGGAATGGCACGTCGTCCGGCAGATGGCGACTGTAGGTACGTAGCGAAGCCCGAGCAACCGCGAGGGACAGATAGCCCTCTATAAGGACGATGGCGATCCCTCGCTACGCTCGGGATGACAATCAGAATCCGGTGCTGATCCCGAGCCTCAGGCTGCGCGGTGCGCCGGGCATGATGTTGTTGTTCCCCTGCGACGTCGGGTAATAGTGCTCGTCCAGCAGGTTCTCGACGTTGAGCTGCAGGCGGACGTTGCTCGTCACGCCGATGTACGCCGCGGCGTCCACGCGCGTGAACTCCGGCAGCGTCACCGCGTTGTCGATCGCGGCGTAGGTCCGCGTCTGGTGGATGACGCCTACGCCGCCGCCGAGTCGAGGGAGGAACTGATAGCGGTTCCAGAGCGACAGCATCGTCTGTGGCACGAGCGGAACGGTGGCACCAGCGCGAGCCGACGTCGTCGCACTGAGGATCCTCGCGCGCTGTGTCGCCCAGCCACCGGCAACCTGCCAGCGCGACGTCACGTTTCCGGTGGCGCCGAGCTCGAAGCCGGAGGTCCGCTGGCGGCCGGTCTGCACCGTCTTGGACGCGTCGTTAGGGTCACGCGCCGACGAGTTCGACCGGTCGAGGCGGTAGACCGCCGCCGTCAGCCCAAGCTCCGGGCTCACGTCCCACTTCGCGCCGACCTCGTAGTTCGTGAAGCGCTCGGGCTCGAGCGTCTGGGTCGTGGCATTGAGCGACGAGAACTGATCGCCCGAGCTCGGGAGGTGCGACACGCTGTACGAGCCATACGTGGAGACCGACTCGACGGGCTTGAAGACGAGACCGAGGCGAGGCGAGACCATGTGGTCATCGCGACCGAGGTTCGAGCCGTCGCGCTTGTTGTGGAAGCTCAGGTCGAACCGCTCGTAGCGAACACCGGCGATTGCCTGCCATTGCCCGGAGAGCGCGAACTGATCCTGGGCATACAGGGCGCTCACATCGGCGACCACGTGGTTGTTGGCATCCGTGGCGCTCTGCTGGAACGTGACCGGCATGATGACCGTCGGGCTCGCGAACGGTACGGGGAAGGCTGTCGCCTGGTCGGCGAAGTATCCTGTGTTCCTGAAGTTGTCCGTCGTCTGACGGCCAACCTCGACGCCGGCGAGCAGTGTATGCCTAACGCTCCCGGTACCGAGCGCGTACGTCGCTTCCGTCTGGTTGAAGAGGTTGGCGCGTGTCTGCGCGTTGTTGTAGCCGGAGAGGTTGAGCTCTGTGCCCGCGGCATTCACGGCGCTGCCGGGAAACACGTTCTGGTAGAACTTGTCGTAATGGGTGAAGCGCGTGCGGTTGTGCAGCACGAGCCCCGAGACGAAACCGTGATCGATGGTCGCGCTCGCGCTGTGCACGCGTGTGTCAGCGTAGCTCACGTCGGGGTTGCCGAAGAACGTCTCGAGCGGCGCTGGCGATGGCGCACCGTCGAAAGAGGGAATCCCGCGGTCGACGTTGCGGTGGTCGCGGAAGTACTCGTAGCCGACGCGCGCGGTCGTGTTGGGTCCGATCGCGAGGCCGATCGTCGGGTTGAGACCGGAGCGTTCGAGGCTCGCTTGATCGCGGAAACCACTCGAGTTCTCGTACATCCCATTGAAGCGCACGGCGATCTTCGACGTCACCGGCTCGTCGATATCGATCGAACCTCGGCGATGGTCATACGATCCACCCTCGAGCCACAGCGAGCGGGCGCGCGCGAACCCGGCTTCCTTGGTCACGCGGTTGATGACGCCGCCACCGCCGCCACGACCGAAGATCATCGCGTTCGATCCCTTGAGCGCCTCGACGCGCTCGAGGTTGTAGGTGTCGCGGTAGTACTGCGCATCGTCGCGGATGCCATCGACGAAGAAGTCCGCAGTGGAGCTGTTGCCACGGATCGTCGGCGCGTCGCGGTGTCCTTCACCCTGCCCCATCGAGATGCTCGGCATGTACCGAACGACGTCGGCCATGTTCTGCATCGACTGGTCGGTGATGAGCTGCCGGTTCACGGTGCTGACCGACTGCGGCGTGTCGCGGAGGGGCGTGTCGGTCTTAGTCGCGAAGCTCGACCGCGTCGTCGTGTAGCCGGATCGTCTTGTCGCTTTTTCCTTGATCACCACCCGGCCGAGCGTCTGCGGCGTCGAGTCGCGGCGCGTGGTATCTTGCCTGGCCTGAAACGTGGCGGGCGATGTGGAAGCCTTTGCAGCGCTGGGGCCTACGACCGACAGAGCGAGGATAACAACGGCTGGTAGCGAGCGCATTTCTCCGGAAGCGAGCAGGCGGTTTGTAATTCCCGATAGTTCTTATCGGAATTGAGCCGATGCTAACTACCCAGTGCTCGTTGTTCAAGCCTGGCGACGAAATGCGATCACCCCGATACAGGCCGACCACCGCGCGATCGCTGCGTAAATTCGGTGGGATGGGGGTCAGAGTCTTATTTCATCGTTTGAACGCACCGAGTGCGTTCAAACGATGAAATAAGACTCTGACCCCATTTCAGCCATTTCAGCGCAAACGCAAACCGCCTACCTATCAAAAGGAGCATTCGGCGAGTCGCCGCGCGAGGAAACGCCGCTCGGGCTCCTGCTTCGTGAGCTCGAGCGCACGTTCGTAGGCGGCAACCGCATCCGCTCGGCGACCAAGCCGACGACACAGGTCCGCACGCGCCGAGTGTGCGAGGTAGTACTCGGTCAACTCTCCGCGCGCGAGAATATCGTCGATCTGCGCGAGTCCCGCGGCCGGACCGTCGGCCATCGCGACGGCAACTGCCCGATTGAGCTCCACCACCGGGGTCGGCTCGATGCGCAGCAGGATGTCGTAGAGGCCCACGATCTGCCGCCAGTCGGTCGATGCCGCGTTAGGCGACTCGGCGTGCACGGCGGCGATGGCCGCCTGGAGTACATAGCGGCCCACTGGTTGCGACGACAGCGCCTGCTCGACCAATCGGCGGCCTTCATCGATCTGCTCGCGGTTCCAGAGCGACCGGTCCTGCTCCTCGAGCAGCAGCAGCTCGCCGTCGCTCGACTCGCGCGCCGACCGACGCGCGTCGTGCAGCAGCATCAGCGCGAGCAATCCCGTCGCCTCGGCCTCCGGGAGCAGCTCAACGAGCAGGCGAGCGAGTCGAATGGCCTCGGCACTCAGGTCGTGCCGCGTGAGCGACGTGCCTGACGACGCCGAGTAGCCTTCGTTGAACACGAGGTAGATGACGTGAAGTACGGCGTCCAACCGCTCGTGAAGCTCAGGCAGCGGAGGAATCTGGTAGGGAATGCGCGCGTCGCGGATCTTGTTTTTCGCGCGGACGATGCGCTGCGCGAGCGTGGGCGCCGGTGTGAGAAACGCGCGGGCGATCTCCTCCGTCGTGAGCCCGCAGACTTCGCGCAGCGTGAGCGCGATCTGCGCATCGGGGGCGAGCGCAGGGTGACAACAGGTGAAGATGAGTCGGAGGCGATCGTCTTCGACCTCCTCGTCATCTCGTTCAGGCGCTGGCGTCATGTTCGTCGCGAGTCGCTCCGTCACCTCGATGAGCTTCGCGTCGAACCGGGCGCGGCGTCTCACGCGATCGATGGACTTGAAGCGCCCGGTGGAGATGAGCCAGGCACGCGGGTTCGCGGGGATCCCCTCCTCCGGCCAGCGCTCCACGGCGGTTGCGAATGCGTCGTGGAGCGCCTCTTCCGCGAGATCGAAGTCGCCGAGCAGCCGGATGAGTGTCGCGAGTACGCGGCGGGATTCGCTGCGGTAGATCGCGTCGATTGCGGCGCGGGGGTCGGCGGGGAGTCCCATGCCCGCGGTGCCTAACGGCTCACCTGCTGTGCGGTCAGGACGGCTGGTTGCTGAACACCATGATCGGCCGCACTTCGATGGATCCCGTCTTCGCGCCGGGAATTCGCGCGGCGACCTGGATGGCATCGTTGAGGTCCGCCGCCTCGACCAGGTAGTACCCGCCGAGCTGTTCCTTCGTCTCGGCGAATGGGCCGTCGGTGGTCGAGACCTTTCCGTTCCGGACGCGAACGGTCGTGGCCGTGGTCGCCGGCTGCAAGGCATTACCGCCGAGCATGTGACCGCTCTTCTGGATCTCCTCCGTGAACGCGAAGTACTCCTGCGACATGGGCACTCCCTGCCGGGCGTTTCGCGCGGAAGTCTCCTCGTTCTGGTAGATCAGGCACAGGTACTTCATGGCGTCCCTCCAGTGTGTTGGATATCGTAGGCCGTGGTATGGCGCATGGTCGGGAAGTAGTCGATTGGCGATGACCGAAATCGACAGGGGGACGGATGGTGGCACGACGCTTTTCCAAGGCGGTCACGGCTGCGATCGCAAAGGACAAGATACTGGGCGTCCAGGCTGGCTCGGGCGACCACCGGTTCATTGGTGTGTGGGTGGTGGTCGTTGACGGCCGCGTCTTCATACGCTCCTGGGGTTTGAAGCGGGCCGGGTGGTACCAGGCCTTCGAGAACGAGCCCGTTGGACGCATCCAGGCGGCGGGTCGCGAGCTCCGGGTTCGGGCGGTGACCCGGGCGTCGGAGCGGACGAAGTCGGCGGTGGACGAAGCGTACGCGGCGAAGTACACGACGCCCGGAGCGATCAAGTACGTGAAGGGATTTGCGCGGAGCAAACGGAGGCGCGATACGACCACCGAGCTATTGCCTGCGTAGGTTGTTCCCATCGAAAGTAATGACCTAACGCCAAAGCAATGCCGAAGGCCAAGACCTCTACCAACGAACTGGATCTCCCGATCAGGTTGTTCAAGACTCCCGGCGCGTGGGAGAAATGGCTCGACGCGAACCACGCGAAATCGGCGGGGGTCTGGATGCAGATCGCCAAGAAGGCAAGCGGTCTGTCGTCGGCCACGTACCAGGAGGCGCTCGACGTCGCGTTATGCTACGGCTGGATCGATGGGCAAAAACGGCCGTTCGACGAGCGCACATGGCTCCAGCGCTTCACGCCGCGGGGACCGCGCAGCATCTGGTCGAAGATCAACACCGGGAAAGCCGAAGCGCTGATCAAGAATGGTCGCATGCGACCCGCGGGCCTCGCCGCGATCGAATCGGCGAAGGCCAGCGGACGCTGGGAGTCGGCGTACCAGTCGTGGAGCGATCGCGACGTGCCGCCGGAGCTTCAGGCGGCGCTCGACGCGTCACCTAACGCGAAGGCATTCTTCGAGACGCTTCGCGGCCCGAATCGCTACGGGGTCATCTTCCGCGTGCAGACGGCCAAGAAGCCCGAGACCCGGGCGAAGCGGATCGCGGATTTCATCGCGAGGTTCGAGAAAGGGGAAACGCTATTCGGCCCCGAGCGCCAGGCCGCCGCGAAAAAGAAGGCGAAGTGACGGTCGCTGCCGGGCCGGTTACCGGACGGTGACCGACACGCTCGCGCCTTCGACACCATCGGACGAGGCGATAACCGTTGCCGTTCCGACGCGCCGGCCCGTGATGCGCCCGGTCGAGGCGTCGAGTGAGACAAACTCCGCATCGGCGGTGGAGGCGAGACTCCACTGCGGCGACATGGGGTCGTAGTGACCGTTCCGGCACCACGTCGCTTTCGGCGTGGCTGACTGACCAACCGCCACGAATACGACCGTCGGACTGACTAGAATCGATGCACCGCCCGCGCCACAGCCTGGGTCGACGATGACGCAGCTCGCGGACGACGCGACGAGGCCGAAGGAGGCGATGGTGTTGTAGAGAGCTCGGCGCATACGGCTCAACCTCTTGGATGAGGGGCTGGATGTCGCTGCCAGAGCCGCCGCTCAACGCGAGCCGAGTGCCACCCGTCGATCCTGGCCGAACCTCCGCAGAAGTGCGCGCGCCACCGTGGCTTGGCCGACCGGCGATGCGCCGCGGAGCGACCGTCACCACGCGGTCGTGTCAGTTTTTCGGGACGTCGGCGTGAGAAACTGACACGGTACACGTTACTCGGTACAGGTAATTGGTTAACGACACAGGTAATTGGGTTGGTTATTGGTACAGGTTATTGGTTATGTGAACCCCCGGGATGCTCATCTCGCGAGAGAGGCGTCCCGAGGGTTCAAATCACTGATAACCAATTCCAGTAACCAGCCAGACCAGTTACCTGTCGCTGTTGTTATCTGACGGTGACCGAGACCCGTGCCCCTTCTGCGCCGTTTGAAGTCGCGATCACGCTGGCCGTGCCAGGCCAGCGGCCCGTTATGCGGCCGGTCGCGGCATCGAGGGCAATGACGCTCGAGTCGATCGACGCGCCAAGACTCCACTTCGGCGACATGACATCGAAGCGGCCGTCGTGACAGAGCGACGCCGTCGGGGTCACCGACTCACCGACCGCCACGACCACGACCGATGGGCTCACGACAATCAGCAACCCGCCGTTCGAGCACGACACGTCGCCCGCGATGCAGCGGAAATACGACCCGAGCGTCGTGAACGACACGGCCAACGCAAGCAACGATCGGCGCATGGGGGCCGGGCCTCGCGGGCACGATGCGCTCCGTCACCCGTCATTCGTACCGGAGCGCCTGCATTGGATGAATCTTGGACGCGCGGCGCGCTGGCAGGTAGCCCGCACCAAGGGCCACTAGCGCGAGCACGACCGCGGAGCCCGTTACCACGAGCGGATCATGGCCCTCCAGGCCGTACAGCAGGGACCGAGCCGTCTTCTCCAGCGCCAGGGCGCCGACGATGCCGACCAGCCCTCCGATCACGGTCATCCGCCCGACCTGGCGCAGCACCATCGTCCGCACGCGACCGGCATCCGCGCCTAACGCCATCCGCACGCCGATCTCGCGCGTCCGCTGCGCGACCGTGTAGGCCAGCACGCCGTAGAGTCCGATCGCCGCGAGCAGCGTCGCCAGTGCCGCGAACGACGCGGACAGCGTGCTGATCACCCGGTCCAGGTACACGTTCTCCTGCACCTGCCTCGGCAACGTCTTGAGGTCTTCGACCGGAAGGTTCGGGTCGAGCTGCGCGATCGTAGCCGGGATCGTCCGCATGATCTGGCGCGGCTCCATGGCGGTGCGCACGTAGAAATTCAGGAAGCCGGTCGTGCTGTCCTGCGCCCACGGCCTGAAGTAGACCGGCGGGATCTCGTCCTTCACGTTGTTGTACTTCGCGTCCTTGACGAGCCCCACGATCTCGATGTCGTTGATCTTCGCGCCCGACTCGGCCATGTGTTTGCCGACGGCATCCCGCCCGAGCTTGAACTTCT
>Ga0307406_10001486_pt1 | contig 12945 bp, 18 predicted proteins | sample 322Cmetagenome_3_FD_203706 | JGI IMG/M metagenome (GOLD analysis project Ga0307406, IMG submission 203706) | Maize rhizosphere microbial communities from greenhouse at UC Davis, California, United States - 322HYB-C-2 | ecosystem: Host-associated > Plants > Roots > Rhizosphere > Soil | place... | reverse complement strand
GGTGCCGTCTTCGTCCACGACCACACCGATACCGGTCTGTGACCAGCCTCCCTTGAGGTTCATCTGGTGGCCCTTGGATTTCTTCCATGCTTCCACGAGGATGTCTGCTGGACGAGTCGTGCGACTGCAAGTGCCCACATTCTCTCCCACGTCGCTCATGCCCATGCCGCGTTGGGCCATCAGCGACCTTTCTTCGAAACCGAAGTGGGAAATGTTGCCCTTGGTTCCATTGCCGAATTTCCCCCGATTGCGCCGCATGAATTCCGAGTGCTGCTGCGCCAGGCGATCGAGGCCGGTGTGACGTCGCAGCGCCGGCTTGCCGAGTGACTGGCGATACGCATTGACCTGCGCGTGGATGTTTCCCGCCAACCGGCCGTGACCGGCCGGAGCCGTCGCAACAGAAAGCGTGGTGGCGGATGGGTGATCAAGCCCGGGTGCGCAGGGTGCCAGTAGCACCGCCAACGCAGGGATGGCGGACCAAAGTCGAGTCAGGTTTTTCATGTATGGGTGATTGCCAGCCGGCCTTAAAAGGACATCGCGAACCGTCGCGACGGGGTGCTCCGGTCTTGGCGGCGGCACAGTTCCTCAAAACCAACCGCGTGCAACTCGATCGGGGTGGGGGTTTCTACGCGTGGATTCACATCCCTCATCATCCCGTCTCCTCATACACTCTTTCAGCCAAACTTCGCTTGCACCGCCCCGCATCCTCGCCGTGGCTCTTCTTGAGCCGGACGATCCAGTGGAACGAATTGGGATACACACCCGATCCATGAAGCTGGAACTCGCCCGGCTCACGTTCACGTTCTTCCACGCCCATGTTCCAGATCACGCGCACCGGCAACCGTCTGGATATCGATCTCCAAGGCAAGCTGGACCGCGAGCAAATGGCCGCAGCGCTTGAGGAATTCGAAATCAAGTCAGCGGGCATCGAGCATGGGGTCATGCGGTACCGCATCACCGGCTTCCGTTTCCCCTCGCTCGGTGCCATCGCAATCGAACTCAGCCGGCTGCCCCTGTTGTTTCGCGTAATCCGCCACTTTGATCGGGCCGCCATTCTTGCTGACGAATCGTGGCTCCGCCGCTTCAGCGAATGGGAAGGAAAGCTCATTCCCGGCTTCGAGATCAAGGCCTTTCCTCTCGCTGATGAAACTGCTGCCGAACACTGGCTCAGACCTCCAGTCCTGATGTGACGGTTGCTCCCGCATCCCTTGCACCTTGCCCCCACTCTGGTGCACTCCGCCCATGCGGCACTTCCTCTTGCCGACTTGTGCTCCTGGCGACCCTTGGTCCTTCGTCAGTTATTGCCGGTCTCCGTGGCGGCACAGCGCCTGCGATGGAGATAAGCATGCCGGGATGATTCCCGGAACGGCCGTGCGCGCCGCAATGATGAAAGCCAAAATTTCTGCTCCATCGTGGGTGCGTCCTGTTGGCCATAGCAACGAACCCGATTGAAACGACATGAAAGCGATCCAATGCATCCTCGCCGCAGGACTTCTTGCGGCCATCACTCCACTCGCCGCCGCAGACAAGGACGGCGTCGTCATGAAAGACGGCAAGCTGATGTCCCACAAGGACGGCGAGAACACCGAAGTCATGGAGGACGTCACCCTCAAGGACGGCACCAAGGTCACGAGGACCGGCGATGTCACCTCCGCTGACGGCACCACATGGAAGCTCCAGGAAGGCGACAAGATCTCCGACGATGGAACCTTCCAAGCTCACGTCATCACCGATGGCATCCTCAAGAAGGACGGCAAGATCATGACCGTCCGCGCCGGGGAAAAGGCCGAACTCTCCAGCGAAACCACCCTCAGCGACGGCACCAAGGTGATGACCGATGGAACCGTCGTTTCGAAGGAAGGAAAGAAATGGAGTCTTAAGGACAACGATGCCATCCTGAGCGACGGCCGCGTGCTGCTTGAGGGGTCCATCATCGTGAAGGACGGCAAGCCTCTCTTGGTCAAGAATTGCATGGGCGAGCCGATCAAGAACGAGACTTCGCTCGACGGCTCCAAGGTCCGTCCCGACCTCGCCGTGACAAAGAAGAACGGCGGCGGTGAAACCACGCTGAAGGAAGGCGATATCGTCAAGACCGACGGCACCATCCTCCGCGCTGCAGGCGATACCGAATAACCGCCCGCTCCCACCCTAAAGGCGCTCCGGTATTTCCCGGCGCGCCTTTTCGCTAGCGCTTGCTCGCCTTATCCTTGTCGATAATCCCTTTCAGGAATCCGAAATCCGGACGGGTGGTATGAGAGCCCGAACGCATCCAAGCACGGCCAAAAGCCTGCACCCAGCGATAGTCGGCGCGAGTCACGATGCCGACCAGCTTGCCATCGGCCGTAACCACCGGCCCGCCGCTGTCCCCCGCCACCACCGGCGCGGTGAGCTTCAAATCGGAGTGGCGATCCGCTTCGCCAGTCGAACGCCGGCCGAGAACCTGCCCTTGGCTGGCCTTCCACTCGCCGCCTCCAAACCCGAAGGTGAAGACACTGGCACCGGTGCCGAGAGCGCTCTCAGTGGCCCATCTAGCTGCGGGCACATCGACATCGGCTTGGAGCAGCGCGAGATCCGCGGACTTGTCTTTCCACACCACGCGATACGGGCGAACCACCGGGCGACCGTCCCGCTCCAAGCAGAAGATACCACCATGGCCTTTCACTGGAACGTGCGCGGCGGTGAGGAAGTAGCCGTCACCGAGCGAAGCTGCCGAGCCATAACCTTCGGTCGCGGGCATGATGAGACGTATTTCACCGCTCGCATTCGAAAGCTCCGGCATGCCACCATCGGACAGGATGGCGCTGTGGCGCTGGAAGAACTGGTCGACCGTGCGCCCGCCGATGTGATCACCGGCGATCCGCACCGATGCTTCCGATTTCCGCTTCATCGAATCCCGAGCAACCCAGGATGAGACCGGCTCGCCCTTGCGGACTTCGATGGTGGAGCAGGAGACGCCTGCCAGAAGCAGCGCGCCCGCGAAAAGGTGGTGGATCAGGCGGTGGAATTTTTTCACGTGTGATAAAAACCGGTAGCCGTGGAGACCTTCCTCCCCGGAATCCGCGTGCTAAATGCCGGAATCCTCGGGAAAGGCAAACCGAAATCGCTCTAACATTCTAACAACTCACGGCCAAGCCCGGTCGGCCACTTCTGCCAGCCAGAACCGGAAAAAGCGGGATGCCCGCGGCTTCATCGGGTGTTTTTTTCGGCCGCGGGCATCAGCAACCAACACGAATACCCTAGAAAATGGTCGTGCCCGCGGCCCCTCCCCGAACCGCAGGCACCGTGCGTTACCGCACTTGTCGCAATTGATCCGTCGAAATGGCGGAAATGCAAATGGCCCGCAGGTGCGGAATCTACGAATCCCCTTGAGGAGAAAGGTTGGACAAGCCGGGGGAAACGGCGACGGTGAAAAATTCGGGTTGCAGCCCCGCAGTGGCAAGCGGCGCGCCTTCGGGCGGATTACTACAGAACTCGTAGATGGTTGCGAGTCGGGTGCAGGGAGCAGTCATGATCCGGGATCCAAATCCCCGCCCCCACTCGGACGGCGCGCAAAAAGGGAGATCGCGAGGATAGCTTTCTCCACGAAAAGCTCGCAACAGAGCCTTCCGAGGGGCCCCTTCGGTTTTTCCGATGGCCCTTCCATGCCCATGAAACGGATTGCAGATGCCGTCACTTTTGTTAGATCCTTCTTATTCCCACAAAGGGATCACCTCCCATGAACTTCAATCATCTCCACTATTTCCACGTGGTGGCCCAAGAGGGCACGCTGGCCCGTGCGGCCAAGCGGTTGAACATCACTCAGCCCACCTTGAGCGGCCAACTGAAGCAGCTTGAGGAGCACTTCGGTCACAAGCTCTTCGATCGTGCCAGCGGAGCCCTGCGGTTGAATTCCAACGGGCGGAAGGCCTTCGAAGTGACTCAGGAAATGTTCCGGCTTTCCGCACGCTTCGAGGAACTTTTTCCCGCCCGTCAACATGAACCGCGGGTGCGTCTGGAGGTCGGCATCGCCACCACCGTCGGCCGGTCCTTTGCGGTGGAGCGATTCATCAGGCTCTTCAAGAGCCAGCGCATTCTCACCCGGGTGCGCCAAGGCGATCACGAGTATCTCTTCCACGAGCTGTTGGCCACCGGCCTCGATCTGCTGATCACCGATAGCTTGCCGCATCGGCGCAAGGAACGCGGCACCGATTACCGGAAACTCAGCTCTCCCGAATTCGTCATCGCCTGTGGTCGCAAGTTCTTGGCCACTCTCAAGGAGCCCTCCCTGGAGGGGTTACACGGCCGGGGGTTTATCCACTACACGAGCCACAGCTCCTATCGCTTCGAGATCGACCAATACTTCCGGGAGCAGCGGATCGAGCCGCGTGTGGTGGCGGAGGCCGATGACGTTTATGTGATCCGCGATGCGATCGCCGCGGACATCGGTGCCGGCGTAATCCCCCGCTCCGTGCTCGAGGAATCGCGAGATCACAAGCGCTTCCACGTCTTGGCAACGCTGGACCGCAAGTTCGACATTTATGCGCTTTTCAACAAGCGTGACCCATCAGAGGAGGTAATGACGGCGCTTGAAATCCTGGCGGGCGAGGACAAGCAGGGCTAGTGCTGGCGGACAGCCGGGACAGCCTCAGAGCCAACTACTTCGCGGGGCTTGAAGGTTTGCGCCGTCGCTAAGATTTTCGCGTACCGCCGCGCTGGTAAATCTGCCAAAAGACAAGCGGCTCTGACTTCACTAAGGTCTCCAATGTCGAAACCGTCCCCCGGATTCATCTCCATGCTTCTGGTCGCCATGCAGAAAAATCATCGCCCACATTATACCGTTTCCCTGCCTCGTCCCGAGCGCGCCAAGCTCGTCGTCGAAGTCAAACGCAAGCTTCCTCACTCCTCCAATGCCGAGATCGCCGGTGCCTTGCGCCTGGCCTCCGTGCTGCTCGCCCCGATGGTGAATCGACCGCGTTTGGTGGCCGTGGCAGTAGGCCTCTTGAGCCCCACGGATTCAGGAGTGGCTTCGAACGGTGTCGCTGGCAGGAGCGCCCTCCAGCTATCCAGTTCGACCGATTGTTAGATTTCCCCCTCGACCTCCCCAGAGAAACTCCACCCCCCCTGGAAAAGCGGGTGTCCTCGTATGAGGACACCCGCAGTTTTTTCGGGACGAAGCATCCGCGAATCAATGGAATGCGGGCTCGGAGATCGCTTTCACTGCTTCTGCCACGGTCGCACGTTCTTCGGTCCGGGTGGCGAGATCACCAAGTGACAGGATGCCGATGAGCTGCTTGTCACCCGTCAAGACGACCAGTCGGCGGACTTGCGCTTCTTCCATCAACTTGGCGGCCTTCTCCATCGGATCATCCTCGAAGCAGTAGAGGACATTCTTGGTCATCACCTCGTCGACACCGGATGAGGGGTCGAGTCCGGAAGCGACGCCACGAATGGCGATGTCCCGGTCGGTGATCGTCCCTTGCAAGGTATTGCCGTCACAGATCGGGATCATACCGACATCAAGATCGCGCATCAGCTGCGCGGTCTCACAGAGGGAGGTCCCCGGGGCGACGACAACGGGCTCCCGGCTCATGATTTCTGACACTTTCATCGGGTTGGATTTCCCGGGGGATATTCGTCCGGGAAGACTACCCACCAGCAACCAGCGCGCCCGATCAAGATGCTGCGATACAAAGTCGGTGACATCAAATACGTGGCTGGATTGTCCTCTCGGCCCTACCACAGCTTCGCGGCAAATTGCAGCAACGGCAGGGTGAACTTGCACCCTTACGACCGCTCCTCAGGATCCCGCTTCCCGGAGATCGACCGGTGGACCGGCCGGCTCACCGAGCGCATGGCATGCATGGCTAACACCATCCCCAACCATGCATGATGCACTCATCTAACATGATTCTTGCCATCCCTCCGGATGGAGGACAAAGAACCCGACGCAATGAGCAGAAAATCAAAGAGTGCCAAGAGTTCCCTGAGGGGTAAACGCTATACCCTTCAGGAAAAGGCGGAGGTATTGGACTTCGTGGATCGCTATAATGCCGAACACGGTCGCGGCGGCCAGACCGCAGCTACCAAGAAGTACCAGTTGTCTCCACTTAGCATATCGTCGTGGCGCAAGCAGGCGCTGAGAAACGGAGGAATATCCTCTTACCGGCCATCTTCGGGCACACAGCCCATTGGCCGGGCACTCGCACAGATGCAGGAGCTTCACGAGCGGATTGTGGAGCAAGAGAGGTCCCTCCAACGCCTGAAAGCGCAGTTTGACGCCCTCAAGGCGAGTCTCTAAGCACATCCGTGCAAGTTGCCCGAATTAACGGGCCGGAAGCCGTGACGAAGCGCTCTCCCGCTTCTTGTCACCCGCCTCCCCTAGCTCCGGAATCCTTGTCGGTTCAAGGGAAAGAACTCGAGCGTGGATCCCGTGCAGGTACCTCCTGGCAGATGGCACGCGCGCTGCGTCCCTGCTCCCATGAAGATCCGAAAAGACATCATCACACGGATCGAATTCGTCGGTGGGCCGGAAGACGGTCGCATCCTCGAACTCAGCGAGTGTCCCGCTATGGTTACAGCTGAGGAAGCCGAAGAAGTCGGCAAGGTGCCGATGTTCCTCGCCATGGATAACTTGGAAAGCTTCGAGGAAGGAGACGAGCTCGAGTTAGTCATTCTCGGCCATTACGCCTCCTACCGTAGTGTCGGGAACTGCGCCAAATTCGACTGGATTCCGCTGCGCCCGTGAGGCTGGTCGCCACGTCTCTCAAGTTCCCGCGGATCCAATGTCAGGCTTAGCCGAAGGCTTGGGAAAGGCGAGTTCGAAGGCTGCTCCTTCCGCCACCGAGAGTGCGGAGATTGTCCCGCCGTGGGCTTGCATGATCCGCCGCGCGAACGCCAGACCAAGGCCACTCCCCGGGAGATGGCGGGCATTATCCCCGCGAACGCCTGATTCAAAAATCGCCTCCAAGGCATGCGTCGGCACCCCTACTCCGCCGTCGGAGACACGGACGACGCTGTGTCCATTCATGGTCTCCAGCCCCTCGACCAGGATGCGAGGCTCGGCGTCGCCGGCATACTTGATGGCGTTCTCGAACAGGTTGATGAAGAGCTGCACCAGCATCGTGTAGCTGCCATGGACCTGAGGCAGGGATCTTACTTCGATGCTCGCCTCACGATCGGCAATGAGCGGAGCTAGATTCAGGCGAGCGGACGTGACGACCTCTTCAAGCGTCAAGTCCCTCATTTCGCCGGTACTGTTCCGGAGCAGCGCATCGGCATGCAGCTCGCGGATGAGCGCCTCCATCTGGCGGAGGGATAGAGCTGCCTGGCTGAGCTGACTTGCAAGTGCGGAATATTGACCTTTGTTTGCGGATTCGCGCGCCAGCTCGGTGGCGAACAAGGCGCTGGTGAGCGGATTTCTCAAGTCGTGGGTGACCAATCCCGTGAAAGCTTCGAGATCGCGATTGCTGCGCTCCAAGGCCGACTCCGCGACCCGCGTTTTCTGAAGCTGCTCCTCCAGCCGCGCATTTGCCCGCTGCAGGCCTGGAAGATGGATCGCCTGGGGCGCGATTCGCAACAGAGCCACCACCGTCGCCCAGGATGCGAGCGCCGTGATCACCTTCATCACGGCCGAAAACCTATAGATCGGATGATAGAAGATGATTGCCTCAACCACATGGGTACTACCACAACTGAAAATGAAGGCGGCAAATAACCAGAACAAGCGGGGAAACACCAATTCCCCGCGCTTCAGCCACCAGTACCCGGCAAGGGCCAACGGAATAACGGAATACGCAGCCGCGATGGCCAAGTCGGAGATGATATGGAACCAGCCATGCACTGGAGTCCAATGACCACAATGCCAGCGCGCGGGAAAATCGGACGTATCAAAAAGGAGCCCGAGGTTCGCCAATGCCGAGTGCATGGCGGTTTGCTAACCAGATCCGGCGTCTTCTACAAGACTTAGCGCAAGATGCCCTCACCCCAAAAAGGGGGAAAATCGGCGGATTGCAGGCCCACTCCGAGCTTAGAGGATGCCCATCAGAAGCAGCACGATGATGATGACGAGCACCAGTCCGATGCCACCGCTCGGCGCATAGCCCCAGGAACGGCTATGTCCCCATGTCGGCAGGGCACCGATTAGCATTAACAGGAGGATTACGAGTAGCAGGGTTCCAATCATGACTTATTGGTTGTTAGATAAACTATCGGCGCGGCTGTTGAGGGGGCAAATCGACGCGTCCCTCGATAGGTGCCGACTCACCACCGGCGGGTTCCCCGGTGGCGAGAGCCTGGGCCCCGGGAGAAGCTCGCATCTCCTCGGAACGAGAGCCGACGCAGGCCGTGAAGCCCGATAATACCAAGGCGATTCCAATGCACCGGGTGGCGATGTTCGCTTTCATATCATTTGATTGAGCAAGGGGTGTTCCGCTTTTGTGAGTGGCGCTCTGCCCTAGAGCTACCAAGGTTTCAACACTCTCCTCACACTTGGCGGCTACCCATCGCATTGCATTTATCCCTACATCGGGACGAAGTGTGCATTCCGGCGGAGGGAATACGGACTTGAGCGACGCCCAGATCGCCGGCGATCCCCCGGATGGCGAAACTACGACGACCGCCGTAGTTGGCCATCTCCGCGGTCATGGGTGAGGCAATTGCTGCCAAACCTGGCGAATCGCGTCCTGCGCCAGCTCCGCACCTGCAGGGGCCGGGATGGGAGCCTCCTCCGCAAGCTCGGCGGCAATGATGAGCGGCAGCACATGATCGAGACGGGTCACCAACGGCGGGCAGCCGAGCAAGGCGAGCTGGGCGAATGCAATGCTCTCCTTCTGATCCAGGCACCGGGCCAGGGTGAGCAGCATCCCGTAGCCGGTAACGGCCACATCGAGGGCGATGATATCGTCCCGGACCATGCGCGAGACGGGGTGCTCGCGGAGCCTGCCATAGATCCCGGCCAGTGTCCCCGCCACAGCCATCACGGTTCCCTTCACCGCGGCTCCAAGAGCTCCGCCTTCGCTTTGGGAGATCTTCCGCAGGATATCGGTGCGGCCTTCGCTGCCAGCCACGATGTCGAGCAAGACGTCCCGCAAGCCCTCGTGACGGTCGATGCGTTCATCCTCCAGCTGCCCGCGGACCGCTTGGGATAGGTCGCGTTCGACAGCGAGCATGTCATTCATGTAGGCGGCCAGGTGCTTGCGGTGTGAGTCGTTCATCGAGCGCTCTTTCGCAGCGCTCGTGCCCGGATGGGCGTCGAGTGAAGGGTCGGCAGCGCGGCCTGAGGAGGTGAGGTCGAGTGAGCGAGGCGTGCATCCTGCGCTGACTCCTTGCGAATCGCTCGGGCCGAGGCGATCTCTCCGGGTAGAATCTCCCATTCGGCAAGGATCTACGGGGCAGGAACGCAAACCGCTCAGGAATATCTCCATCGAGAAACCAACAACCCCAATGAGCACACCACGAATCATTACCACGGCCTTCGCTGCCGGGCTCCTCGCTACCGGCTTGGCGCCCCTGCCGGGTAGGGCGCAGGAAAACGACAGGCCGCCCCGATCAGACCAAGCCCAGTCGGACCAAGAAGAGGTCCTGACGCGCGGGCCAGTTCACGAAGCCTTCGCCACCGCCGTCACCTTCGATCCCGAACCGGGGTTGACCATTTCGGTAAAGCCGCCGGAAGTGATCGACGAGCTGCCGCCCGAGCAGCAACTCGAAGGCGACAATGTCGCATGGATTCCCGGCTACTGGGCGTGGGACGAGGAGCGGGAAGACTTCCTGTGGATCAGCGGCATTTGGCGGAACCTTCCACCAGATCGCCAGTGGGTGCCCGGCTATTGGGATGATCTCGGCGGCACCCGGTATCAGTGGATCTCCGGCTACTGGGCGGATGCGGCCGCAACCGAAGTGTCCTATTTGCCCGAGCCGCCCAAGGCTCTGGAGTCGCGTCCCAATGTGGACCCTCCGTCCTCCTCGGACACTTGGATTCCCGGCAACTGGGTCTGGGTGGACACGCGCTACCGCTGGAGGCCCGGATACTGGGAACCCTTGCGGGAAAACTGGACCTACGTGCCAGACCAATACCGATGGACACCACGCGGCTACATCTACATCGGGGGATACTGGGACTATGCTCCGGTCCGCCGCGGCATCATCTTCGCGCCCGTCTACTTCTCTCGGGACTACTACGGACGCCCCGGCTTCCATTATACGCCTTCGATCGTGATCAGCGTGAGCACGGTGGTGGACCACCTCTTCATTCGTCCGCGGTATGGCCACTACTACTTCGGCGACTACTATGAACCTCGCTATCGCCAGGAGGGCTTTGTCGCTTCCTTCAGCTATGGGGCAGGGAGCGTGGTGGGCTACGATCCGATCTATGCTTACGCACGTTGGAGCCATCGCGATGACCGGGACTGGGATCGTCGCCAGCGAGAGGACTTCGACTATTTCCGGGACAATCGGGATGCCCGCCCGCCGCGCCGCTGGAGTGAGCTTCGCGACCTTGGCGACGGCCGCCGTGGAGCCAAGATCCGCGACCGCGATTACATGGTCGCCACTCCTCTGGCCGACTTCGCCAAAGCTCCTGAACGAGGGGAGAAATTCCGCAAGCTGGACGGCCAAGCGCGGGAACAGGCGATGACACGCCGCAAGGAGATGCAGGACTTCCGCCAGGAACGCCGGCAACAGGAAACCGCCAACAAGCGCGAAGGAAAGCCAGAGACTGCGGAAAAGGTCAAACTCGGACGCTCGCCGATTCTCGGTCGCCGTGCCGCCGAACTAGCGAAGGGCGACGCGCCACCGCCACGGAAAGAAGCGCCGGCCCCGGTCGATCCTGACGCCACAAAGGACAAGCCCAAGGCTGCAGAGGAGCGTCAACGTCCCGCTGACGAAGGCGCCAAGCCAATGCCTCCAGATCGCGAAGGAAGGCCGCAGCGCGACCGCGAGGGCCAACCGGAGGGTGAACGTGAAGCCAAGCCCCAACGCGAGCGCGAGGCCCAGCCTCAGAAAGAGCGGGAGGTCAAACCCGACCGCGAAGCCAAGCCTCAGCGCGAACGCGAGGTCCAACCTCAGAAAGAACGCGAGATCCAACCGCAAAAGGAACGGGAGGCCCAACCTCAGAAGGAACGGGAGGCCCAGCCTCAGCCTAAACGCGAGGTCCAACCGCAGAAGGAACGGGAGGCCCAGCCACAACGTGAGCGTCAGCCTCAACCTCAGAAAGAACGCGAGGCCCAGCCGCAACGTGAGCGTCAGCCTCAACCTCAGAAAGAACGTGAGGCCCAGCCGCAACGTGAGCGTCAGCCTCAACCTCAGAAAGAACGTGAGGCCCAGCCTCAGCCCAAACGCGAGGCCCAGCCCCAGCGTCCGCCGCAAGGCGAGAAGCCAAAACCGCGTGAGCGCGACAAGGAGAAGGATAAGGAAGAAAAGAAGGAGTGACGTCTCCGCCATCGAGTAAGCCATGAACGCGTCCGCCTCATCGGAGCGATCGACACCGGACCAGTGCGCTGTGGGAGACTTTCTCCGCGCGCGCTCGGTTCCGGAGTGGTCGATCCAAGATCGCCTTCACGCGTTCTCCCTGCCCATCGGGACGGCGCCGATCCCCGCTGTGACTCCCACCACTCACCCGGCCCTCACCATGCTCTTCGAGCAGTCTTCCCAGAAAGAAGACGATGGCACTGAAGCAATCGTTTGGGTCCGGCGGGAATAGCGACACGCGCGCTGCCAATTGCGATGTCTACTTGCAATTTGCCGCAACCAGCGGTTCATTGTTTCCCTGGAATCGCGCTGGGAGGCCGTGTCCCCGCAGCCGCGAGTCTGGCATAACGATTGCGAACGCCCGTCCTCTCATGCCAACCGAACTCTCCAGCTTGTTCTTCCGGAAGCTCCGCATGCTGTACTGCAGCGAACTTCAATTGATCAGCTTCCTTCCGGAACTCACCGCCCGCGCCAGCGAAAGGGACTTGCGGGCCAGACTTCAGCAAGAGCTGGAGCTTTCCCGCCAGCGGCGTGATACGCTGGAGGTCATGGCCGCCACGCACCAGATCTCTTCGGCTGGCGATGACTGCGATTCGATGCGCCGTCTGATCAATGAAAGCCGAGAGGCCTTGCGTGAGGCTGCTTGGCATTTTCCAGGCGATGATGATCTGCGGGCCATCAGTGGCGCGCTCCATCGACTTCAGATCCTGAACTACGGCGTCGCTCGTAGTTTGGCCAATCGGATGCGTTTGGCCGATGATGTGGACCAGCTTGATGGCTTGCTCGACCTGCTGCTCGATCGTTATCCCGAGACCTGTGATGCACCCGTGCCCGCAGGTCTACTCGCACGCTACTAGCAGAGCGTTCTGCCAGCGTCCCTTCAGCCAGCCCGGCGGCTCTTTTTGAAGTAGCTGGCCAGGAATGCGCGTAGATCGTCCGGTGAAATCGGCTTCACCAAGTGCTCGTCGAATCCCGCATCAGACGACCGACGACGATCCTCGCGACTCCCCCAGCCGCTCAAGGCGACCATCACCGCTTGGGGAAACAGCTTGCGAATGCGCTTGCAGGCTTCGAAGCCATCGATCTTCGGCATGCCCAGGTCGAGAACCACGAGATCCGGACAAAGGGTCTTTGCTTGGGCGACGGCATCCTCGCCATCGTAGGCGACCGCTGCTTCGAAGCCTTCCATGCGGAAAAACATGCCCATGATATCCGCTGCCGAGCGCGAATCATCCGCCACCACCACACGCAACGCGGCCCCCACGTTCGACTGAGCCGCTCCAGCTTGGAGAAAGCCGGCTGACGACTCGCCGGGAACGAAGATCGGCAACAAGAGCGTGAACTCGCTCCCCTGTCCTTCCCCGCCGCTGGCAACTGAAACGCTCCCGCCATGCATCTCCGCCAAGGAGCGGACCAGTGTCAGGCCGATGCCAAGCCCTTCCGCCGGGCCACTGCCTCCCTGGTCGAAGAGTTCGAAGATGGATTGTTGGAACTCGACCGGAA
>Ga0307406_10001484_pt1 | contig 12954 bp, 14 predicted proteins | sample 322Cmetagenome_3_FD_203706 | JGI IMG/M metagenome (GOLD analysis project Ga0307406, IMG submission 203706) | Maize rhizosphere microbial communities from greenhouse at UC Davis, California, United States - 322HYB-C-2 | ecosystem: Host-associated > Plants > Roots > Rhizosphere > Soil | place... | reverse complement strand
TGCCATCAGCTCCGGCATGGCCAGGCTGGACGAGCCGACGATGATCGCCAGCGCGTCGTAGCTGGGGCTCCCGAGCAGGATGTCGATGGCGCCGCGCAGCAGGTCCGGCTGCAGACCGGCCAGGGTCACGTCGATGGGGTTGCGGTCCAGCACCGCGTGATCGCCGCTCTGCAGCGCGCGCAAGGCCGCGGCGGTTGCGGCATCCGGCGCCGGCGTCTCGAAGCCCTGCATGCCCAGGTCGTCCGACACCAGCGTTCCGGCGCCGCCGGTCGAGGTCAGGATGGCCACGCGCTTGCCGCGGAGCTTGCGGCCCGTGGCCAATGCGACGGGTATGTCGAGCAGGTCGCCAAAGGTCTGGGCGCGGATCACGCCGACTTGCCTGAAGAGCGCGTCGTACATGCGGTCGGCGCCCGCCAGCGCCCCGGTGTGCGACACAGCGGCTTTCGCGCCCGCTTCGGAGCGGCCGATCTTGAATGCGACCACCGGCTTGCCCGCGCGCGCCGCCTTCAGCGCAGCGGCACGAAACTTCTCGGGGTTGCGAACGCTCTCCACATAAAGGGCGATGACCTTGGTGTCGGCGTCGTCGGCCAGATGGTCGACAAAGTCCGCCAGGTCCAGGTCCACTTCGTTGCTGGTCGAGATCAGCTTCGACAGGCCGATGCCGCGCGCCGCGGCGCGCGAAAGCAGCGCGCCGAGGATGCCCCCGCTCTGCGAGACCACGCCGATCCCGCCGACCGGAAAGTGCTCCATCTCGAGTGCCCCGCTGGCGGAAAGCACGATGTTGTCGGTCAGGTTGACGAGCCCGATCGTGTTGGGGCCGAGGATCCGCATGCGGCCGGCCGCCTCGATGAGCTGCTGCTGGCGGCGCGCGCCTTCCTCCCCCGTTTCGGTGTAGCCGCTGGCGAGCACGATCGCCGCGGCGGTTCCCTTGGCCGCGAGTTCGCGCACGGCCTGGTGCGCCCGCTCGGCGCCCAGCAGCACGATGCCCACATCGGGCGTACCGGGAATCGAGGCGATGTCCGGATAGCAGGCCAGCCCGCCGATGGCATCGACCCGCGGATTGACCGGGTAGATCTGGCCCGTGAATCCGTGCTTGCGCAAGTAGGCCACGGGCCGGCCGGCCGTCTTGGCCGCATCCGCCGAAGCGCCGATCACTGCGACGCTGCGCGGCTTCAGAAGCCTGGCGATGGAGTTCAGTTCGGTCATTTCGTCGTCCCGTTTTTCGTGCCGCTCTTGGCCAGGAAGGCCATCACCGACTCGCGATGCTCGGTGCTGGTGTAGCAAATGCCCTGCGCCTGGCTGCCCTGCGCAAACACCTGGTGCGCGGACAGCTCGAAGCTCTGGTTGAGGATCGTCTTGCCAAGGGCCAATGCGGTGGCCGACCCCTGGCTCATCTCAGCCGCCCAGCGCTGCGCATCGGCAACCAGGCGCTCGGCCTCCGACCGGCGATCGGCGATGCCCAGGCGCAGGGCCTCTTCGAGCTCGACCTTCCGGCCGCTGAAGATCAGTTCCTTGGCTCTGGAGAGTCCGACCCGGCGCGGCAGGAAGTACATGCCGCCGCCATCGGGAACGATGCCGCGATGGATGTAGGACCAGGTGAAGCTCGCGGCATCCGAAGCGATGATGAAGTCGCAGGCCAGTGCCGTGTCGGCCCCGAGGCCCGAGGCAGCGCCGTTGACGGCAGCGATCGTCGGCTTGGGCATGGTGTGCAGCAGCGATTGGGTGTGGTGCACGCGCTGCTGGCGGCTCCAGCCGTTGAAGCCGACCTCGCCTGCGGGCGCCTGCATCCGCCGTTCCATGCCGGCGACATCCCCGCCAGCGCAGAAGCCCTTGCCGCGTCCGGTGAGCACCAGTGCGCGGATCGCCTTGTCGTTGGCCACATGCTCGAGTGCGGCGATGAATTCAGTGCGCATGTCGTCGCTCATCGCGTTGCGCTTCTCGGGGCGGTTCAGCCACAAGGTGGCGATGCCGTCCGCGACTTCCAGTTCGATCAGGCTGCTGTTGCTCATTCGATATCTCCGTTCATTCGGCCGTGATGTTGTTTTCCTTGACCACCTTGCGCCAGCGCGCTTCCTCGCCCTTGGCGTACCTGTCGAAGTCCTGCGGCGAGCCGCCATTGATGACGAGGCCCTCGGACTCCACCCGCTTGCGGAAGGCATCCGTCTGCACCGCCTTCCTCGCCGCGGCATTCAGGCGCGCAATCACGTCGGCCGGGGTGCCGGCAGGCGCATACAGGCCATACCAGCTGTCCGCGACATAGCCCGGCACGCCGCTCTCTGCGATCGTCGGCACCTTCGCCAGCGAGTGGGCCGCGGACCGCGTGGCCGTCGTCACGGCCAGCGCGCGCAGCTTGCCGCTTTCGACGAAGCTGCCCACCGCCGCGGCCGTCGCGAACATCACGTCGACCTGTCCACCCAGCAGGTCGGTGATGGCGGGGCCGGCACCGCGGTACGGGATGTGGGTGATGTCGGTCTTGGTGAGATTCTTGAAGAGCTCGCCGGCCAGGTGGGCCGAGGTGCCCGCGCCCTGCGACGCGAAGGACAGCTTCCCGGGGTTGGCCCTGGCCGCATCGACCAGGTCCTTCACCGACTTGAGCGGACTGTCGGCGCGAACCACCAGCACATTCGGCGAAATGCCCACCAGCATGACCGGCGCAAAGGCCTTGTCATGGTTGTACGGAAGCTTGGGCTGGAGGCTCGGGTTCACGACGTGCGCCACGGTTGCCATCACCATCGTGTAGCCATCCGGTGCGCTCTTGGCCACCGCGTCCGTGCCGATGATCGTGCCTGCGCCGGGCTTGTTGTCGATGATCACGGCCTGCCCCAGTTCCTGCCCCATCGCGATGGCCATGGTGCGGGCCACGAGGTCGGTGCCGCCGCCCGGCGCGAACGGCACCACGAGCTTGATCGGCTTGTCGGGAAAGGCCGCGCGCGCCGGCATCGCGACGAGGCCGCCGACCGCGCAGGCCAGCGAAAGAAGGATGGCATGCCTGGCGCGTGCCAGCGTCATGGGGTTCTGCATGGTTTGTCTCCGTCAAAAGGAATGTGAGAAGGCAGGCATCGAGGGCGGCGCTGCGGCTCTTCTCATCGACGGGTCCAAGCTTAGGGACACGGGCGCCGCCGCGCATCCCCATATTTCCATTGTGTGGAATTTGAGATAGGCTTCGCCGGCACACCTTTCCCGCCTTGCCATGCACGCTCCTGCCGACCCCGCGCCACGGCGCCAGCACCACGAAGACCCGCTGCTGAACCGATCCCTGGTCCGGGGCATCGAGATCCTGAGGGCCTTCCGGCCCGGCGCCGACCTGCTGGGCAACGGCGAGATCGCGGAGCGCACGGGCCTTTCGCGCGCGACGGTCAGCCGCCTTGCGCAAACGCTGGTCGAGACCGGGCTGCTCGAACACGACCGCAGCCGCCGGGCCTACCGGCTGGCCGCGCCGGTGCTGAGCCTGGGCCACGCCATGCGCTCGGGCTCGCCCGTGTTGAATGCGGTGGCGCCGCTGATGCGGGCGCTGGCGGAAAAGATGCGCATCAACGTCGGCCTGGCCGCGCCGGACCGGGACGAAATGGTCTACCTGGAGTCCGTGCGCTACAACCGGAAAGTCGCACTGCGCAACGTGGTCGCGGGCCAGCGCGTGCCGATGGAACTCACCTCGCTCGGCAGGGCCTACCTGGCCGTGGCGCCGCAGGACGAGCGCCGCGCGCTGCTGGCAAGGTTCAAGGCGGCGCGGCGCTCCGAGTGGGGCCGCCTACGCGACGAGATCAAGGCCGCGATCTCGAGTGTCGAACAGCACGGCTACTGCGTGGCCTCATGGCAACCGGAAGTCGTCGCCATGGCGGCGCCGCTTGTCATGGCGCAGCGGCCCATCTATGTCTTCAATGTCAGCGTCACCACGACGGCCAGCATGCAGGAGACCGAAGCGGAATTGAAGGTTCCGCTGCTTGCCCTGCGCGACAGGGCAAGGGCGGTGCTGCTCGCAGCCGAGCCGCCACCCTCGCGCGCCGGCTAGAAATCGATCTGGATGTTGGCTTCCTTGACCGCCTTGCCGATCTTCGACAGGTCCTCGCGGATCAGCTGGCGAAACTGCGCCGGATCCGACTTGGCCGGAATGAAGGACAGCTCGGCAAACCTGGCCTTGAGCGCCGGCGCGTCGACGGCCTTGGCAATCTCCGCGTTCAGGCGGTCGGTCACCGCCGCCGGCATGTTGGCCGGCCCCCAGATGCCGTACCACGAGAGGAGCTCGAAGCCCGGGATGCCGCTTTCCGCGACCGTCGGAACCTCGGGCATGCTCGGCACCCGCGTCTTGCTCGTGACGGCCAGTGCGCGCAGGCGGCCGGCCTGCACGAAGGGATGGACGCCGGGCATCGGGGACACCGCAGCCGAGACGTGCCCGCCGACGACGTCGGTCAGCTGCGGCACGGCGCCCTTGTACGCAATGATCTCCATCCTGAGCTTCAGCGCGCGATTGATCATTTCCTCGCTGAGGTGGCTCGTGGTCCCGAGGCCCGACGTCGCCCAGGTGTACTTGTCGGGGTTCGCCTTGGCGAGCGCCGCGAACTCGGCCAGGTTCTTCGCCGGAACATCGTTGTTGACCGCCACCACCAGCGGCACGTAGCCGATCTGCCCCACCGGGGTGAAGTCCTTCTCCGCGTCATAGCTCTTCTTGGCGAGGACGAGCGGCAGGTACACCTGGCTCGATGCATTGAACAGCAGGGTGTAGCCATCGGCCTTGGCCTTCCTGACGTTCAGCGACCCGAGCACCCCGGAGGCGCCCGGCGTGTTCTCGATGACGATCGGCTGGCCCAGCTGCCGCTGCAGCTGGTCGGCCACCATGCGGCCCACGGTGTCGATGGAGCCTCCGGGCGTGTAGGGAATGACCATCCGGATGGGCTTGCTCGGATAGTCGTCCGCACTGCAGACCTGGGCGCCCGCGACGGCAGCTCCCAGCAGCGCGAACCTGGACAGCGAAATGATCTTTTTCAGCACGTTGTGTCTCCTTCTTTTGGATTTCTAGATGCCGCGCGCGAACTCGGCGATCGCCGCACTCATGGCCTGCGGTTGCTCGGGCGCCATCGCATGCCCCGCATCGCGGATGACCCGAACCGTGACCCGCTCGCCCAGCAGGGGCTGCATCACATCGGGAATGACAACCGCGTCGTGCTCGGCCTGCAGGTCCAGGATCGGCGCCGTCTTTCCACCCGAGAAGTAGTCGTCGATCGGCGTGTTCTCGCGCGCGCGGCCCTGCGCCTCGTGCGCGGCCGGGAACCAGCCGTCGAGCCATACGCTGGGGTCGTGCCCTGGCGCAAAGAAAGCCTTGCGCAGGCACTCGAGGCGTTCGGCCTGCGACAGGGACGGATCCCCTGCGCCATCGATCGCGTCGCGCAGGCGGCTGTACGGCTTCTCGATCGAGCCCGGCGGAAGCTTTCCCGCCGACGCCGCGGCCATGACGATGCCGCGCACCAGGTCCGGACGGTCGGCGGCCAGCGCGCGCGCCGGCTGGCTGCCCCAGGCATGGCCGACGATGACGACGGGCCCGGTTTGCTCCTGGTCGAGAACGGCGGCCACGTCGGCCGCGAAATCGTGCATGTCCAGGTTCTCCATCGGCCCGCGGCTGCGGCCGACGCCTCTGGGCTCGGGCCGCAGCACACGGAAGCCGGCGTCGCACAGCAACGTCGCAACCACGTCGTAGTCCCGCCCCGAGCGTGCGAGCGAAGGCAGGATGCAGATGACCGGGCCTGCGCCCTGGTCGTGGAACTCGATCCGGACCGTCTCGTTCGAGTTCCGGGGGCTGTACGAGATCAGCTTGCTCGCAGGCGCCTCGCGCCTGGTGGTTTGGGGTGTGGTGTCGGTGGGCATGGCCGGGAGTCTCGGCGGGCCTGACGCACCCCGTAAGCCAGCCTGCCCTATACCAGCTATGCGCGTTGGCTATTCGACTTGGGGGCGCCGGAAATCCAGTTCCTGGAGAAGCTGCGCCGTGCCGCGCACGAGCCGGGTGGCCGGGCGCACCGTCGGCGTCGCGAGGACCAGCGCATTCCAGATGGCGGGCGGCCCGATCGGCGCGCGCGGCAGGGCCTCGTCATCGTCGGCGCTCAATGCGCTCTCCGGAAGGATCGTGCACCCGACGCCGGTCGCGACGAGCGCGAGAACGGTGCGCACCGCTCCCACCTCCGCGAGCACCTGGAGCTCGATGCCGCGCGGACCCAGCACCGAGTCGAGCAAATGCCGGATCGCATTCGGCGCGCTGGGCAGCACCATGGGGTAGCTGGCGAGCGCCGGCAAGCCGACGCGGGCCGGCAGCTTGCTTTTAGGCGGCGCCACCAGCAGGAGCTTCTCGCGCATCAGCGGCTGGAACGAAAGCTGGGCCGAGGGCGCGGGATCGAAGAGCAGCGCCAGGTCCAGCCGCCCTGCGACGAGCGATTCGCGCAGTGCGACGCTCAGGCCTTCGAGCACGGTGATGACGGCACGCGGAAACCTCTGCCTGAAGCGCCGGATCAGGGGCGCGCTCAAGCCCAGCGCCACCCGCGGCGGCATGCCGACCACGATCCGGCCGCCCGGGCTTTCCTCCATCTCTCCGAGTTCGTCGCGCGCGCGGCGGGAGATCTCGAGCATGGCGCGCGCATGGACGAGCAGGGCTTCGCCCGCATCCGTGGGGGTCACGCCGCGCCCGGTTCTCACCAGCAGCCGCTGCCCGAGGTCCGCCTCCAGCAGCGCGATCTGCCTGCTCAGGCTGGGCTGCGCCAGGTCGAGCACCACGGCCGCGCGGCTGAAGCTCCCCGCATCGACCACGGCGACGAAATACTGAAGCTGGCGAAGTTCCATAGCCAGGCAGCATAGCTGATATAGAAATGCCGTCCTTACGCATACCGCCCGCAGCCGGGAAACTGCATGCATGACCTCCATCCTCCCTTCCGGGGCCTGCAATGCCCATTGCCATGTGTTCGGGCCCCGCACGCGCTTTCCCTACGCCGACGGCGCCAGCTTCGTTCCCGAGACCGATGCGCCGAAGGAAGCCCTCCACGCACTGAACGACCGGCTCGGGCTGCAGCGCTGCGTGGTCGTGCAGTCGGCCTGCCACGGCTTCGACAACCGGGCCACCGAGGACGCCGTCGCGTCGCGGCCTTCGAGCTACCGCGGCATCGCGCTGCTGCCGACCCACGTCGGCGACGCGGAGCTCCGGCGCCTGGATGCCGCGGGCTTTTGCGGCGTCCGGTTCAACTTCATGGGCCACCTGGGCCGGCACACCCCCATCGAGGAGGTGCTGTCGCTCGCGGGCCGGTTCGCGCCGCTTGGCTGGCATCTGCAGATCCACGGCGATCCGGCGCTGCTCACGGACCTGGCGCCGGCGCTGCGTCGCTCGCCGACGCCGGTGGTGATCGACCATATCGGGCGCATCGATGCGTCGCGGGGCCTGGACCAGCCCGACTTCCGCGCGCTGCTCGGGCTGATGGCGCACAAACACTTCTGGGTCAAGGTGAGCGGCATGGACCGCGTCACGCGGCAGGGTCCGCCCTATGCCGACGCCCTGCCCTTCGCGCGGATGCTGGTCGCGGAATTCGGCGACCGGGTGGTGTGGGGCAACGACTGGCCGCATCCCAACCACGCGGGCCCCGTGCCCGACGAGCAGCAGCTCGTCGACCTCATTGCCGAGATGGCGCCGGGCGAATCCGCGCGCCATGCGCTGCTGGTCGACAACCCGCAACGCCTCTACCGGTTTGGAGACCAGCCATGAGCCCGCGCTTCGAGAACAAGGTGGCCATCGTGACCGGTGCCGGCTGCGTCGGCGCCGGCTGGGGAAATGGCCGCGCGATTGCCGTGCGCCTGGCCGAGGAAGGCGCCAGGGTCCTGGCCGTGGACCGCGACCGCGAACGGCTCGAGGAGACGCTCGAGCTGGCAGGCGACGCCCGCGCATCGATCACGCCGTGGCTGTGCGACGTCACGAGCAGCGAGAGCGTCGCGGCCATGGCGGCCGCCTGCCTGGACAGCTACGGCACCATCGACATCCTCGTCAACAACGTGGGCGGCTCGGCCGCGGGCGGGCCGGTGGAACTGGCCGAGGAAACATGGAACCTGCAGGTCGACGTGAACCTCAAGAGCGTGTTCCTCACCTGCAAGCACGTGCTTCCCACGATGCTGGCGAAGGGCGCGGGATCGATCGTCAACATCTCCTCGACCTCGGGCTTGCGCTGGACCGGCAGTGCGCAGGTGGCGTACGCCGCGACCAAGGCCGGCGTCATCCAGATGTCGCGCGTGATCGCGGTCCAGCACGCGGCGCAAGGTGTGCGAGTCAACAGCGTGGTGCCGGGCCAGCTGCACACGCCGATGGTCGAGACGCGGCTGGCGAAGCAGCGCGCCGGCGGCAACGTCGATGCCCTGCTGGCCCAGCGCCAGAAGCGCATTCCGCTCGGCTTCATGGGCGACGGCCGCGACACCGCGAGCGCGGTGCTGTTCCTGGCGAGCGACGAGGCCCGGTTCATCACCGGTACCGAACTGATCGTCGACGGCGGCATGACCGCGCGCTGCGACTGAGATCCGAGTCCATACGAGAAAAGACGGAGACATTCCATGATCAAGCGCTACCTGCTCGCGGCCGCATTCGCGGCGCTGCTGATGCCTGCCGTGCACGCACAGCCGAAGACGACGCGGATCGTCGTTTCCTTCACCTCGGGCGGCCCCGTCGACGCGGTCGCGCGGACCCTGTCCGAACAGCTCGGCAAGGAGCTGGGCCGCACGGTCATCATCGACAACAAGCCGGGCGCCAATGGCGCGATCAGCGCCGTCGATGTCATGAAATCGGCACCGGACGGCAGCACGCTGTGGTTTACCAGCGTGGGCGCGGCGGCCATCAACTCTTCGCTCTACGAGAAGCTCCCCTACGACATGCAGCGAGACTTCGTACCGGTCTCCCTGGTGGTCGACAACGTCGAGCTGCTGGTGGCGCAGCAGGCCAACCCGGCCCGAGACGCGGCCGAGTTCGTGGCCGCGACGAAGAAGCGCGCCGAGCCCACGCCGATGGGCTCCTCCGGCACCGGGAGCATTCCGCACTTGGCGATCGAACAGCTGGCCGATGCGAGCGGCGCCAGGCTGCTTCATGTGCCCTACAAGGGCGCCGCTCCCGCCATCACGGACCTGATGGGCGGCCAGATCAGCGGCTTCTTCGGCGATGTGCCCGGGCTGCTCGGGCACCTGCAGGGCGGGCGGCTCAAGGCGCTCGGCGTGGCGTCGGGCAAGCGGCATCCTTCGCTGCCCGACGTGAAGACGCTGGAAGAGCAGGGCATCAAGGGCGTCGACACCAACAACTGGTATGCGCTGTTCGCGCCTGCGAAGACACCGCCCGAGACCGTCGCGGCCATCAACAAGGCGGTGCGCCGCACGCTGGCCGACCCGGCGGTGCGCGAGAAACTGCTGAAGACCGGCACCGAGCCGGTGGGCTCCACCCCGCAGGAACTCGCCGCCATCCAGAAGCGCGACACCGAGAAGTGGGCGAAACTGATCCGCGCCAAGAACATCAGGGCCGAATGATGACGACGAGCACATCCATCCGCGTACCCCTCGTGCGGCCCGGCACCCATGCGGAGCTGGCCGAGGTCGAAGCCCGCATCATGGCCGAGCGCGGCCGCGTGTCGCTGCTCTACCAGGTGCTGCTGAACAGCGGGCCGATCGCCTCGGGCTGGGAACGCATGCTCACGGCGGTGCGCAACCAGACCGGCGTGCCGGCCGACCTTCGCGAGCTGATGATCCTGCGGGTCGCGGTGCTCAACGGCGCAAGCTTCGAGTACGACGCGCACGTGCCCCATGCGCAGAAGGCGGGCGTGAGCGCCGAGAAGATCGACGCGGTGCGCCAGGACGTGCTGTCCGGCGTGTTCGCGCCGCTCGAGCGCCTGGTGCTGGAGTTGACCGATGCCATGACCCGCCAGGTCGTGGTGCCGGACGAACTCATGGGCCGTGTGCAGCAGCACTTCGACGCCAAGGGCGTGGTGGAAGTCGTGGCGACCGTGGCGGCCTACAACATGGTCTCGCGCCTGCTTGTCGCGCTGAATGTGGCGCATTGAACGAGGCCATTCGAATGCAGGACCTCTGGCTTCTCAGGCATGACGCATCGGTGGCGGGGCCGCTGGCAGGTTCGTTGCTGCGCGAAGCGCGACCGTGGCAGGCCGTGGACGGGCACCTGGCCTATTTCTATGTTTCGAGCCCCAAGCCGCCCGCGGAAGGCGGCCTGGGCGGGTGGCGGCGGCTCGCCTGCCTGCAGGAAGTACCGGGCGCCTCGGCCGGCCGCGTCGCAACGCACCACTACGTCGTGGAGACGGACGTGCTGCCCGAACTCGAGGACGAACTCAATGCCTGGTATGCGCAGGAGCACCTGCCCGGCCTCGCCGCCGTGCCCGGGACCGTCCGGGCCGCACGCTACATCGACCCGGCGGGCTCGCCGCGCTACTACGCCTGCTACGACCTTGCGGACCCCGGGGCCCTGGGCAGCCCCGCGTGGCTGGCGGTGCGCGCGACGCCCTGGAGTTCGCGCGTGCGGCCCGCTTTCCGCAACACGCGGCGCACCATGTTTCGCCGGGCGGGGGCCGTGTCCTGAGCTTCTTCTCGCGGCCACGTCCGAGCGCAGCGCCGTGGCTTTCGAGGCCCTCCACCACTTGGCCGATTGCGAGGCGAAGTACCAGGCACTCGAGGACCGGCGTGCCCCGATGCCCGGCCCGGCCCGCGTTCACATCCGGCTGCCGCGGAATTCTCCCGGCGTCATGCCCTTGATCCGGCGGAAGTGCCGATTGAAATTCGAGATGTTGTTGAAGCCCACCTCGCAGCAGATGCTGCTCACCCGCTGGCGCGTCGACGCCAGCAGGCGGTAGTCGCGCCATTGCGCGAACTCGTGCAGCAGCGCGATGAATTCGGAAAAACGCGCAAGCCCGCGCAGTGTCTCGATGCGGCGCAGGCGCGCGAGCGTGTCCGCGCCGAGGCCGACGAACTGCACGCCCTGGGCGCGCGCGCCAGCAGCGGGCCGGCATCGCCGTCAGCGTCTAGCGGGGCACCCCGTCACGGTCGGTGTCGTTTGTCGCGCCATCAGATTCGTCAAGGGCATCAGTGAGAACCTCTCGGGCCTTGCCCTCGATCGCATCGAAGATCTCAGGCGCGACCTCATCGGCGTAGCGCTTTCGCCTTTTATTGGAGATCGTACCGTCGTTGTTCAGCGCAATCGACACCAGCGTTGCCAGCGTCGAACCACGCCGGTCGTACTGGTCGTCACTCTGTTTGCGCACCGCGTCGAAATGAACGATGAAGTTCGTCTCGTTGCGCAACTCCACCTCCAGTGCTTCGCGCGCCATGCTCAAGCCGAATTCCACACAGCGCGTGGCATCCCAGAACCGAAAGATCGTGTCGTCACACTTGAAGGTGAATTCAAAGTCGCCCTCGCCGGCCGCCCTGGCGTTGACCAGCGCGCGCGCCGGACGGGAGAAGTCCTGTAGGACGCTCAGATACTGCGTCTCGTCGCGCTTCATGGCCACAGAAACCGGGAGGAGCATGCCGTCGGGCAATTGGCCGGATTGGCATAGGACCTTGTGAAAGTGCCAACGCCGATGGTCGACTAGCGCGTAAATGGTCGATCTTGAAGGACTTCGGGTTTGGCCTGGCAGTCAAACTCGACAGCCCCCCCCGGAGCCGCTCAGTCTCTTCCGGCGGGCACGAGCACGAACGCGAACGCCAGCGTGTGGAACGGCCCCTCCTGCAGGCTGCCGTCGGGCGCGCGGCCCGCGGGATGGGGCACGAAGTCGCCGATCAGCGAACTGCGCACGCCGAACACCGCGTCGCTGTCGAGGTAGGGATCGCCCTCGCGGAAGACGTGCGTGATCAGCGTCTCGTAGCCCGGCGCCTGGATCATGAAGTGCACATGCGCGGGACGCCACGGATGGCGCCGGGTCGCGCGCAGCATCGCGCCCACGGGGCCGTCGGTCGGGATCGGATAGGCCACCGGCGCCACGCCGCGAAACCACAGCCGGCCCTCGGCGTTGGTGCGCAGCACCGCCCGCCCCTGCGGCTGCGCGACGGGCCGCTGCACGTCGTAGAAGCCTTCGGCGTCGGCCTCCCAGACATCGACCACTGCGTCGGCGACCGGCTCGCCGCCGCGCCCGCGCACGGTGGCCTGCACGAACAGCGGCTCCCCCACCGCGCCGCCCGAGATGTCACTGCCCAGCGGCAGCTGCGGCGCGCCCGGCACGTGGAAGGGGCCGAACACGGTGGCCTCGGTGGCCTGCGGGCTCTTCGCTTGGTTCATCGCCACGGTCAGCATCGACAGGCCCAGCGTGTCCGACAGCAGGATGAATTCCTGCCGCTGCGCATCGCACTTCTGGCCCGTCGCGGTCAGGAACTCGATGCCGGCGCTCCATTCGGCTTCGGTCAGCTTCACCTCGCGCGCGAAGTCGTGCAGATGGCGCACGAGCGCCGACATCACTTCCTTCAGGCGCGCGTCCTCGCAGCCGGCCATGCGTTCGAGCACGGCGGCGGTGATGGTGTGTTCATCGATGTTTCGCATGGAAGCCCCGCTCCAGGCCGGAAGAGGAAAGCGCGGGCGGCAAGAGCCGCCGCTGAGTCGGGAACAGGGACCAGGCCCAGCGCTGCTGCGCCCAGCCCCACAGCCCCTGCTTGAAGAAGAGCGTGGCACCAATGGCCAGCAGCCCGAGCCCGAGCAGGTACCAGGTGCCGTAGTCGCTGAGGAACTTGTTCAACGCCCAGAAGACGAGCGCGCCCACCAGCGGCCCCTCGATGCGGCCGATGCCGCCGATCACCACCATGAAGATGGCGAACGCCGTCCAGTTGACGCTGAAGGCCGCATCGGGGCTGATGCGCAGGTTGCCGACAAAGTAGAGCGCGCCCGCGAGCCCTGCACCGAAGGCCGCCACCACATACACCGCGAGCTTCATGCGCGCCACCGGAATGCCCTGCGACTCCGCGGCCACC
>Ga0307406_10001483_pt1 | contig 12961 bp, 11 predicted proteins | sample 322Cmetagenome_3_FD_203706 | JGI IMG/M metagenome (GOLD analysis project Ga0307406, IMG submission 203706) | Maize rhizosphere microbial communities from greenhouse at UC Davis, California, United States - 322HYB-C-2 | ecosystem: Host-associated > Plants > Roots > Rhizosphere > Soil | place... | reverse complement strand
AGCGACGCAGTAGTGCACCACACCCTCTTCGACATAGGTCGGTTCGGAGTGCGTGGTCGGCCGGCTGGTCTCGAAGCAGCCGCCCTGGTCGATGGCGATGTCAACCACCACACTGCCCGGCCGCATGCTCTTGATCATGTCGCGAGTGACCAGTTTGGGCGCCTTCGCACCGGCGACCAGCACGGCGCCGATCACTACATCGGATTCGGCCACGTACGTCGCAGTCCGCGCCCGGTTCGGAACGACCAGGTCGAGCCGGCCGCTGAACACGTCGGACAGGTAGGACAGCCGCGCCGCGTTGACGTCCAAGACCCGCACGATCGCCCGCAACCCGAGAGCCATCTTTGCCGCCTCGGTTCCGGCGACGCCGCCGCCGATGATGGTGACTTTCGCGGCCGGCGTACCAGGCACACCGCCCAGCAGCAGACCGGCCCCGCCGGAGGTGCTTTGCAGGTGGTAGGCGGCGGCCTGGACAGACATGCGGCCGGCAACCTCACTCATCGGCGTGAGCAGCGGCAGCCGCCCATCTGGGGTCTGCACGGTCTCGTACGCGATCGAGTCGATGCGCCGGTCGAGGAGGAACTCGGTGAGCCGCCGGTCGGCCGCCAGGTGCAGGTAGGTGAACAGCTGCTGTCCGGGGCGGAATCGGTCATATTCCTCAGCGATGGGCTCCTTGACCTTCACGATCAAGCCGGCGGCGGCGAACACCTCGTCCGCGGTGCCGACAACTCGGGCGCCGGCCGCGGCGTACTCCTCGTCAGAGAACCCGCTGCCCGATCCAGCTCCGGCCTGCACCAGGACCTCCCGGTCGTGATAGACCAGCTCCGCAACACCGTCAGGCTGGACCGAGACCCGACCTTCTTTGTCCTTGATTTCCTTCGGCACACCAACCACCAACGCGGCCATACCAGATCTCCCTCGTTCCGGTGCCCACGCGGCACGCTCCGCAATCGCCACACTATGGGGCGGCGCAGCCCCTTCCGCTAGCGGCCGCCACCAGAGCCCATGCGGAAGCGAATGGCGCGCAAGGTGCGCCAGCTGATCGGGCGGCGTGCAGCGATGACCGGTTACCCGGACAAGTTCCCTGGCACCAACCGGTCGGTGGATCTCTAAGGGTCGGCACGACCGCAGCGCGGCGTGTCGGGCGGTTGCACGCCGCCATGCGAGATGAAGGAGCATGTGATCCCCGATGCCGCGGCGGTCGAATTCCTGTCGGCAGCGCAGGTAGTGAGTTCGCCGCCTCCTAAGATCCGAAAAGGTGGCGGCTTCCTGCTCGCCTCGCCCCCTACGTAGCCGATGAAAGGGGCTCGGAATGACTCCAGAGCCGAACGAAGCGCAACCGCAGAGCCTCCCCCACACTGGCCGTGCTCAAGCCGGTCAGACTCTGTACGCGCCGAGCCCGGCTGAGCAGCGAACCGCGCGCATCATGGGTGCCTGGTTCCTTGGCACATTCGTCTTCTCGATCCCCGCCTTTTGGTTCTACGACCCGGTCTTGAACGACGGCAACTACGTTGTCGGCAGCGGCCAAGACACCCGCGTAGCCGTTGGGGCTGTGCTTGAGATCTTTCTCGCGATCTCCGGCATAGCCACAGCCGTGGTGATTTTTCCAATCGTCAAACGGGTCAACGAAAGCGTCGCCCTCGGCTACATTGCCGCGCGCACGGTGGAGTCGATCCTCATCCTGATCGGAGTCCTCAGCCTGATGTCGGTTGTGGCCCTCCGACAAGACCTCACCGCATCCGGGAGCACCAATGACGGTCTTATCGACGTTGCCGGTTCACTGCTCGCCTTGCATGCCCAAACTGCCATTCTCGGCCCTCAGCTGTGCGCCGGGCTCGGGAATGGCATCCTGCTCGGCTACTTGATGTGGGGTTCCAGACTGCTTCCGCGCCCGATGGTGATGTTCGGCCTCATCGGTGGTCCATTGGCCTTCCTGGGAGGTCTCGGGGTGCTGTTAGGGGCCTGGGGCAACCCCTCCGGAGCTCTCATCGCACTTACGGTGCTGGAGGTCATCTGGGAGTTCTCGCTAAGTGTTTGGCTGCTCATTAAAGGCTTCCGACCGTCGCCGATTCTCACCGGCCAACCGGTCGCGATCGCCGCCTAAGGTTCGCACATCTGCACCTGCCGCGGAGGATGCGGGATTCGAACCCGCGAGGGCTTGCGCCCAACCCGCTTTCCAAATCCGCAAACCGACGTCCAGGCTGATCCGCAGGTCTCCGTTTGCGCTTGGGAAGCGATCATCCGAACGCTTACGGATGGCTACAAACGAAGACAACTGAGACCAAAACTGAGACCGCGCCGCTAGAGCCTGGGGTGCGGGCGAGTCAACGTCCTCCTCCGTCAGCGCGTTCGGGTCGTAGACGGAGTCCAGAAGCATGGAACGTGCCAGCCACTGCGTTCTCCGCGCCAGCAAGAGCGGACCAATGCCAGGGAGGGGTACCACGAGGTCGAACCTGACAAGGCACTTCGGCAGATCGCGCGCCGATGATCATGGAATACGGATTCCGTCACCGCAACCCACTGGGGAGAGAGCCTCATTCTGGCTGGTTGTCGGCTGGTCCTGCGATCCGGTACGGGGTGTCGACGCCGTCGTACATGAGGTGCGCGATCATGCCCTGGGCAGCGTGTTTGAGGTTGTGGCAGTGGTCCATCCAGATGCCGGGGTTGTCAGCCACGAAGGCGATGTCGTAGGTCTGGTCAGCCAGGACGTTGAGCGAGTCAACCCACCAGGGACTTCCGGTGGCCGCCACGCCGTTGCGGGCCAGCACGACCACGTGATGGCCATGCAGGTGCATCGGATGTACCTCGCCGCTGCGGTTGTCGATGTGCACCACTGCCACGTCGCCCTCGCGCACCACGTACATCGGGACATTCGGATACAGATGCCCGTTGATCGACCACCACATCCCGGGCCGGCCTTTGACGAAGCCGGGTCGGCGACCGATCCGGTAGTCGAACTGGCGGGTGGCCTGCGCCGGGTCGAACCCGAGTGCGGCTGGTGTGCCGTAGCTCAGCAGATCCAGCTCGTCGGCCGGCTGTGGCGGCACCGCTGTATCAGCGCCTGGAGGTCCGATGATGACGGCGGTCGCCTTCGACAGCTGCACCCGGACCGCAGCACCGTCGCTGGGCGCCTTCACCTCAAGATCGGCGCGCGCGCCGGCGGTGAGGGTCACCGACCGGCCGGTCACCTCGGTGGGTTGATGTACTTCGGTGCCGTCGACGGCGAGCAGCCGGTACGACCCGGTGGTCCAGATCTTCATCGGCCCGTTGTCTGTGTTGCTGACCCGGACCCGCACACGCTGCGCAGGACGGGCCGGTACGCGAAGATCCTCGGCATTGCCGTTGATGGTCCGCACCCCACCGTAAGTGTGCGCGACCGCAGAGACATCGACCTGCTGGGCGATGCCCGCCCTCGGCGTCACTACCAAGGATCCGAGCAGCCCTCCGGCGACCTGCGGGTTGGAGACCTGATGCGAGTGATACCAATACGAGCCGACCTGTTCAGCGACGAAGCGGTAGGTGAACGAACCTCCGACCGGCACAGCATCCTGGGTCACCCCGGCTACGCCGTCCATCGCATTAGGGACGTCGACACCGTGCCAGTGCAGCGTGACACCATCGGTCACTGACTCGTTGCGCAGCTGCACCTCGACCAGTTGACCTTGCCGGGCCCGGATCTCCGGGCCGGGTGAGGTGCCGTTGACGGTGAACCCCGGCACGGACTGACCACCCACGCTCAACATCTGTTGCCGGGTCACCAGCTCCACCCGCACATCGGCCGGTCGTGCCGGGTCGGCAACCATGTCCGTGACCAAGCGTGACGGAGCCATGTCGTGGCCGGGCCCGTGACCCTCCATATGGCCGCCGTGCCCGCCGCCGCCCGGATTAGACACAGCCCCGCCGCCGTAGTCGAGGTAACCCATCTCCATCACCGAGTACACGGCCGGCACCCGGCTGGCCTGCCAAAGCCACCCCAGAGGGGCGACGATGGCAACGGTCGCCAAGACCGGTAGCACGACCCGCAGCAGCCGCGGACTGCCAGTCTTGGCGCCACGATGGGTTGGGTGACGGGAATGACCGATCATCACACCGGCGTCGCCGTACTCGCTTGCTCGTGCTCGACAGCTGCCGGTGCCGCCGCGGCGCGCAGCCGGCGACCGGCATAGAATGCCGTGCCGAACAGCACTAGGGCATTGAGCCCGTGCAGCGCACCGGCCAGTGGGAATTCGTGGCCCAGGAAGCCGATCTGGCCCTGCGCCACCACGAGCGCGAACACAATGGCGGCCCACTTGATCGCACCGCGCACCTTGGTGAAGAACGACACAATCAACAGCACCAGCGCGATCAACGGAACCACGAACATCCCGTTGATGCCGTGCACAAGGAGGCCAGCAAACTCTGGGAATGGCATACCGCCACTCCCCATGGCCTCTTCGAAGACGGCCTTGTCCAAGACCCCGCCGCCATCGACCCACTTGCCGAGGCCGGCGATACCCCAGACCATGACGATCGCCTGGACAGCCACCTCAGCGGCCACCAGATAGGCCAGCACCTTGTAGGCGGTTCTCATGACGTTTGCCTCCTCTACCACGCGCCGGGCGACGCTCGTCTCAACGGTCTCCGGTACGCCGTCGGTGCGGAATGAGGCGGTCCACAGAATCCGTGGAGGCTAACCTCGGGGCACGCGCGGTAGGCCAACCCCGTATCAGCGGAGCAACATTCGGCGGATCATAGAGATGTGACCATGGCCCGGCTCCGGCTGTACGCGCTGACAGCCGTGGGCGCGTTCTTCCTGGTGTACGAGCTGCTCACCGAGGCAATGTCTCCTCAGGGCCCGTCACTGGCCGGCTTTGTGTGGATCCTCCTCTTCATTCCTATGTACGCCGTGGGCGCGTGGCTAACCTGGCGACTCCCCGATCACCCGCAAGCGATTCGGTTACTCGTCAGCGGGACCGCATTCGCGGCGGGCGGGGCGTTCGGCTCGCTCATGGCCAGCCAGCCGCAGGTGATCAACTCATCCTGGTTTCCGGTGTTGAGCATGCTGAGCCTCGAGGCAGAAGCGATCGGCGGGTTGGCTATCGGGCTACTCATCGGCAGCTATCCGGACGGCTTCGTCGAACGTCGGTGGCAGCGGCTGACGCTGCGTTGCTTGTGGATCAGTCTTCTCGGTCCACCGCTGACTCTGCTCGCATCGCCCGCTGTGCCGGTATCTCCCTGGGTCGCAGACGGCGTCACAGTCCCGAACTCCTATGCGGTGAGCTGGCTCGCTTGGCTAGCCGAGCCTGCCCTCGTGCTAGCACTGAACAGCTGGGTGGTCAGTGCCGCCGGTGTGCTCATCATGTGTGCCCGCTATGTCGCGGCAGATGCCGCCGGCCGGGCGAGGATGCGATTCCTGTTCGTTGTCGTCGTCGTTGGGCTGGCGCTCTATCTCGCAGCCGGAGTGGCGATTACACTCAGCGTTCCCGAGGACTCGGGCCTGGTCGTCACTTTGCTCACTCTCGGGGGGCTGACGGCGGTCTTCCTTCCGGTGGCGATCATCTACGGGATTCTGCGCCACCGGCTCTTCGATCTGGATCTCGTCGTCCGCAGGTCCGTCGCGTACGGCGCTGCATCGTTGCTCATCGCTGCGGCTTATGCTGTGATCGCGGCAACGCCAGGTCTGATGCTGGGCAATCGGATTCCGGTGACCCTCGCCGTTGTGATCACCATCGCTGCGGCCCTCGCCTTCCAGCCCCTCCGCCGACGACTCGAATCAGCCGTCAGCCGAAGGCTGTTCGGCGATCGGGTGCGGCAGTACCAGTTACTCAAGAACCTCGGCATGACCATGGAGCAGACTGCCGAACTCGATGAGTTCCTGCCTCGACTGGCACGAGCGGTCCGCGGCGGAATCGGTGCGAGCTGGGTGCGGGTCCGGCTACGCGACGCGGATGGCAACTGGCTCGACGAGCCGGTCGGCGTAGCAGGCGAGGTGAGCGATGAGAGTGCCGGCGGCGTCGACCTAATCCACGCGGGCGAGCAGGTTGGAAGAATCGATCTTGGTCCGAAGTTCGGTGGTTATGCGCCCGCTGATCTTGAACTGCTGACCACCGTGGCCACGCAGGCCACCACCGCTGTCGCCAACGTTCGGCTCGCGACGCAGCTCAAGGAAGGACTTGACGAGCTGTCCATCTCTCGGGTCCGCCTCATTGCCGCGCAGGACGCGGAGCGTCGTCGGATCGAGCGCGACCTGCATGACGGAATCCAGCAGGAGGTCGTGGCGCTCATCGCGGGTCTTCGGCTCGCCCGCAACCGGCTCAGCCGTGACCAGCTCACCGCCGACGAGCTGACCGACCTGCAGGATCAAGCCCGCGAGATGCTGCGGGACCTCAGGGAACTCGCCCACGGCATCCACCCGCCTGTGCTCAGCGACAATGGGCTCGTCGCAGCCCTTGAATCCCGGGTCACAAGGTTTCCCATTTCGGTACAGATCCTCGCCGACGATGGGTTACGCGCCGAACGATTCCCCGACGGCGTTGAGGGCGCGGCCTACTTTGTGGCCTGCGAGTCTTTGACCAACGTGGCTAAGCACGCCGCTACAGACGGCGCGCGCGTCCAGCTGTCGCATTCGGGCAGCCGGCTCATCCTGGTTGTCGAGGACAACGGTCAGGGGTTCGAACCGAACGGCGCCCGTTCCGGCGGGTTGGCCAACATCCGCGACCGCGTCGAGGCGCTGCACGGCCAGCTCACGATCGAGAGCCGGTTGGGTGGCGGAACCAGCGTCCGCGCCGACCTCCCGTTGGCCCCAAGCGCCGTGGGCCAGTGATGCCCGAAACGCTCAGGGTGGTCATTGCAGAGGACAACTACCTCGTACGCGAGGGCGTACGGCGTCTACTGGAGGACTCCGGGCAGGTCGATGTCTTGGCCTGCGTCGGTGATGCGCGCGAGCTGCTCGATGCGGTACGGCGACTCAGCCCGAGCGCTGTCCTTACCGATATTCGCATGCCGCCCGGTCACCATATGGAGGGCATCGAGGCCGCCCGCACCATCCGTACGGAGTACCCCGGGATCGGCGTGGTCGTGCTGTCGCAACACACAGATGAAAGCTACGCCCGGGCCCTTTTCAATGACGGCTCCGCAGGTTTGGGGTACCTGCTCAAGGATCGCGTTGGTGATCTTGAGGACCTCGTGCGCGCGCTCCAGGAGGTGGCGTCCGGAGGATCAGTGGTCGATCCGCTGATCATCGACACCCTGGTCGCGCGACAGCAGACACGCGTGTCGAGCCCGCTAGCCTCCCTGACTCCGCGCGAACTGGACGTCCTCCGCGAGATGGCTCAGGGCAAGACCAATGCAGGCATCGGGCAAGCCCTGTTCCTCTCCGAATCGACAGTGGAGAAGCACGTCAACACGATCTTCGCCAAGCTGGGCATCTCGGCTGCACCCGTCCATCGTCGGGTCGTCGCCGTAATCGCGTTCCTCGAGAACGCTCCGGAAGAGGGAGCTCCGACACGAGCGGTGGGGAAAACGTGATGGATGCCGCCGACTTCTGCCGGATCCTGGCTGGCCGATCCGGTCCCGACGGTAGCCAACCCTGGTGGCTGATGGTCACCCAGGTCCCCTTCTGAGCGCAAGGAGATTGCAACATGGATGTCGTCACAGCGCGGCCGACCGAGTTAGACCGATACGCGGCGCTGGCCCGCACGACCGGGATCATCGGCATCGCGTTCCTGGTGTTGCTGTTCGGGCCGATCATTGCGTTGTCCGTAGACGAGCCTCCCCTCAATGCCACTGCTGCCGAGGCGGTGAACAACTTCCGCAACCTCGAGGCGACGTGGGCACAGCTGACGATGGCGGCCTCGACGCTCGGCATGATCGGCAGCCTCTGGTTCTTCGTGGCGTTCGGCTTCTTGCTACGGCGCGCTGAAGGGGATCCGCCTTGGCGTTCGGCCATCGCCACTTTGTCGGGCGCGCTGCTGGCGGCGTTCGGGCTGATCGGCGTCAGCAGCGCGTATGCGGCTTCGCTGCACGGGGGGAGGATCACCCCCGAGGTCGCCGATTACGCATATGCGCTCGGCAGCGTCGGCTTCGCGAATATATGGATCGCGCTCGCCAGTTTCGCCGTCTGCTCCGGCTGGGTGATCCTCTCCACGGGCGTGCTCGAACGCTGGATGGGTTGGTGGATTGTGGTTGCCGGTCTCTGCCTGGTCGTTGCCAGGTTCGTCTGGACGGCGGGGTTCTGGGGCGTTGGTTACGCGCTGTTCTGGCTGTGGATCATCGTGGTCTGTATCCGACTGATCGTTCGGCCGGACCGGTGGGGCAGCGCCGCACGCTGAGGTCAGCCGCGCTCGCGCTGGACCGTCCCGGTGTACATGAAGCCGACGTTTGCGCCGGGAGCCGTCGATATCCGTGGCCAATGGCGAGACCGACTCCTGCTCAGCGTCATCAGCTGATCGGTGAGGAAGGGGAGCAGCAATTTCGAGTTGACCCTGCCGCGAGAACCCCCGTCGCATGACCTCCCTCATGCGGACGACCGCTAGAGGGTCGGCTCGTGACCCAGTCCTCCGTCCGCTTAGCGTTACGTCGGGAACTCACGATCGCGGGGCGAGAACTTCCCGAAGATGTAGCAGGTGTCGCTGGAGGTTCGGCTAGCGAACCGCCACCAATTGATCACTTCCCGCGGGTCGTCGTCGCTGCGGCAGCGACGAGTGCCGCAGCGAGGTCGGCGTTCCGCTGAGCGAAGTCAATCCAGGAAGCCGAGCTCACCCTGAGGTGGGAGGTCGCATCGGCAAGATCGGATCGTCGCGCTGTCCACTCCTGAAGCCGCCCAGACCGTACAGCGAAGTGCACCAAGACACCGCGCGACCACGCTAAGACGTCGGCGTCCTCACCGCTCAGGGTGGTGACGCGCTGCACGCTGCTGAGCCATTCCGGCCCCGATAGTTCGCCGTCGATGCGGGCCGCGAGCTCGAACGCCTCCGCAGAGACAGCCCGCTGCCGCAACGCCTCGAGATCGGCGCTACACCAGTTGAAGAACATCCTTAATCGGATTCGGTATGCAGCCGCGACGCACCGCGATAACGACCGAGGTGCGCGACGCTGCCGCCCGCAGAACGACACGATCAGAAGGCGCGACGCCGCGTTCGGAGAGAGAAGAGGTTGTCATGACTCACAGTGCGTCACGCCCCCGCCAACGCCAGCGCCCCAGGGGCAGATCAGTGCGCGTTGCTTGTGCCCATGGACACGACGACAATGATCGGCGCTACCGATGCTCAGAGCCATAGGCACACGGTGTGAAGTTGCCGGTAAGTGCACCGTCAGGGTGCTCGTCGCGACCGCAACACCAGCGCGACGGTTACTGCCAGGATGATCGTACCGATGGACTCGACCACCAGCGTGGTGGGCACCAACTTGAAGCTCAATACCTCGTGAATGCCAAACAGCCCCACGGTCAGCGCGAGCACCAGCGCAAGCAGTGTGCCCATCATGAACATCAGGCTCAGCACCGTTGCCAGCGACAGGAGCCGCCCACGCAGCACGATGAGCGCGATTGCCAGCACGAGCGCGCCAACCGCGTTGAGCACGAACAGCGCGCAAAGCAAGCCGCCTACCCCGTAGAACACGAGGTAGAGATGGATCCCGCCCATTACCAGCAGCATGATCGCACTAAGTAGTCGCCAGGCCATCAGCGTGCGGTGGCTGACAGCGGACGCACGGAGTAAACCGGTTGCCGGAGGCTGCGATGACATGTCCTGACCCTGCCTTACACCTGTGGGCCCCGCGCAAGCCGAGGCCTCTACAGATGAACACGGACGATCCGCCCGAATAGTTCAGCCTGATGACACGAGCTGAACCGCCGCTGGCCGTGCCGCCGATGAACGGTGACGTGGCTGCTCTGGCCAAGATCAGGTGTGTGGCGCCGAGATGGCGAGATCGACATTCCCGAAGCGGATCTCAACGGCGGAACCGTGAGCGCCTTCGTGCACCGTCAGACGGCACAAGCGGCAGCGATCAAGATCACTTCGGCTCTGCCGTCACCCTCGGGGCTGGCACACCTAGGCCAGGGAGTGGACTCCGAACCGCTGTAAGTTCTTCATCGACGGCAAATCCATGGGCAAGTCGACCAGTCGGGTCCCAACACTCCGATGCGATTCGTCTCCCAGAACGAAACCGAGCTGAACAGCACATACCCTGCTTTCACAAGGCCGTGGCGAGGGTACACTTCGACAGCTTCAAAGCCTGGAAGTACACAGGTTAATCCAATGAAGGTCGTCGTCTACCAGGGTGACGACGGCTTCTGATATTGACACCTGAAGGCAGGGAACGGGGAGATCAACTCCGACTCAGCCGAAGGCTACCGCCACAAGGGTTACGCGATCACCATGGCGACGAAGCCAAATCCTGGTGCTGAACTGGTGATCGACAACGAGTCTGAGGGCCAGCCCCTTGACACGCCGCCACTCTTCGCGCGCTACTGAAGCTACAGGGGTGGACTCCAGTTCGGAGGCGGCGTAATTCTGGCCCGGGCCGGTGTGCCCTGAAACGAGGCCGTGGCACCGTCTGGGCGCAGAGTCGGGGAAAGCGCGCCCACACGGATGCCTCGAAGGGGTTACGACAGCGCTGTGCGCTCACGGATACCCGAAGTCGTCCGTTCTAACCGCTTGGATTTTTGCTCGGGCCGCTTGCGTTGAATATGCAGAGGCAAGGCCATCCACACCCGGTGGAGGAGCGTGAGGAGCCGATGTCATCGGATCCAGAATTAGACGACGCGCAACTGGAAGTCGACGACGAAACGCTTTCCGAGGTCGTCCGTCGACCGACCAGAACAGCAGGTGATCTGTCCGAGGTCGCCGACGCCTCGCCGGGGATCACGATGGAGGATCTTGCACGCGATCTTGAAGCCGTCGCCTCCAGGCCGGGAGTTCCGACCGAGAGGGAGTTGCTCGAGGACCTGCTCGAGCGGGTGAAGCGAATTGAGGAGCATCTCGGAATCACGAACTAGGGCTGTCTCCCAACCAGTGACACGCTAGGCAGCTGACCAGTCACCCTCGGTGCTACCTGTACAGAAGAGGGAGATGAGGGGGACGGTCCCTCAGGCAGCGAGAGACTCTTTGTTCGACTTGGGTGCACCAGGCAGCTCACCCTGCTTTCGCGGGTGGCCGAGACGCCCCCTCCCGCGCAGCTTCGATGATCACCTACGGCTTCGGGTTTTAACCTCGCTCGACGGCCTTGTCGTGCATGTCACGGCAGAACCACAGCCAAAGCCACTCACGGAAGACGAAGGTGATCCCACCGGTCCCAATGATGATCGACACGGCAGTGACAAGGGGGAACGAGGTCCATCGGCGCACTCCAGCGATCCTGCGCAGCGTCCCGGGCGCGGCGCTGACCATCGAATGCCAGCGATGGAACCTTGACCGCCAGTACTAACGAAGACCCGGGTCTCTCGCAAAGCTCCCTAGTATTGGAGCGGCATCAGCCGGGACGTTGCCAGTGGATGCTGGACAGAGCCCGTAGCACGTTCAATTTTGATGATTCAAGGGCTTGACTGCCCAAGCGTGCGCCTGCACAGGAGAAGGGCCGATGCGTGATCACTAGTCTTGTTGATCATGCATTACGACAGCCGTCCGGCGACCCTCTTTCACAGCCAGCGCGTCGGCGAGCTCATGGTGCAGGTGGTGAAGGAAGCGCTTGACCAGTCCACCTGCCACGACCGCAGCAAGACCGAGTCACCCGAGGTCGAGGTCTTCGATGATTTCACGCCCAAGCTGAAGACGCGGACATACGGCTCCGATTTACAGGGGTTACCTCGACGCCATGGGCGACGGTCTGAAGCATCACTAGGCAAATAACCGGCATCATCCCGAGCTTCCCCAAACGGTGTGGACGCCATGACGCGTCGACTTGATCGAGATGCTCGCTGATTGGAAGGCCGCGACAGAACGTCACCACGATGGCGATCTTGCCAAGAGCCTCGAGATCCACCGGGAGCGTTTCGTCTCTCCGATCAGCTTTGCCCGACAGAAAGAAGATGATCTGGTGGCCACCTATGATCATCTACCCGACTCCGGTTGGGCTGATCTCCCCACACGCCGGCCGCCCAAGGTAGACAGGTGTCGCCCGGCGCACCGACTGCGCAGACGAGGGAGGCGGCGAGCATCACGATCAGCGTCGGCGTCTCGGGTGAACTTCCTCCTGTCTTGATCATCTTCGTGGTGACGACGGCGGTTGCTGACGCAGCAGGAAGCGTTTGGTCAACGAGGGGGCGTCCGCGGCCTTGCCACGAAGGAAGCGGCAGCTTCCCGATGCGGCCTCGGCCGTGTCGTGGTGTTGGCTGAGGTGTGGACGGGCGGCCGTTGCTGGTCGTCGCCGACGTCGAGATACGCGGCGAGTCGGTAACGCAGGTCCTGGGCGGGGAGGTCGTTCAGCGCTGTCCTGGTCACGGCTCGTGTGATCGCGGCGACATCGTGTCCTTGATCATCGACTCTCTGCAACAGCTGCGCCAGTGCTGGCCAGTCGCCTTGTTGGGGGAGTCGCTGGTCGAGCTGGCTGGCCAGGGCTGCCCACCGCTGCTCCGGCCCGATCGCGGCCGCTTCGGTCAGGCGTCTTTTCACGTCGTTAACGCGCTGCAGGGAATTGGCGGCGGCCCGCCGGGGATCGAGGTTCCACTCCTTGACGTGGGCGAGCAGGGTCTGCCGGACCGCAGGTAGGGGGAGATTGAGGCGGGAGCTGATGGTGTTGCTGCCCTGGTCCCAACATGCTGGGGGGCGGGCGGCGACGATCCGCGCCGCCTCGAGCCGGGCTTGAGCGGGTGGCAGGCTGGCGAGCCGTTCCTCGGCAAGCCGTTCACCGAGCGGCCGCGCCTGGTCCAGCACCGTAGTGAGCGCGTCAGGGCCGTTGAGGGCGAGCAGGTCGGCCGGGTCGTTGCCGTCAGGGAGCCGGGCGTATCGGGGGTCGAGGCGGTAGGGGGTGAGGATCCAGAAGTCGC
>Ga0307406_10001478_pt1 | contig 12978 bp, 9 predicted proteins | sample 322Cmetagenome_3_FD_203706 | JGI IMG/M metagenome (GOLD analysis project Ga0307406, IMG submission 203706) | Maize rhizosphere microbial communities from greenhouse at UC Davis, California, United States - 322HYB-C-2 | ecosystem: Host-associated > Plants > Roots > Rhizosphere > Soil | place... | reverse complement strand
CGATGAACCACGTCGACTTCGGCCACCATTTCGATGTTTCGCTCGTCACGGCCGCGGCCGCGGCGAACCCCATTGCCGAGTGACCTGATGGGAAGGAGCGGTAAAGATCGCTGTTCTTCTTGAAGCCGCGCGCGAGCACGAAGTTCCGTTCGTTCGTGATATTGGCCTCAGGCCGCGCACGTCCGGCGATCCCCTTAATGAGGCCGGTGGTCACCTGCGCGACGAGGAGCGCCTCGGTGCCGTGGAGCCCGAGGTCAGCCATGCGATCGATGCGCGCTACACGACCCACGGCATACATGCCGACGCCGATGTACAACGACCCCGGCGTGCCCATGAAGCGGAGGTCGGTTGCCGTGTTCTGCAGGAACTGGTTTTCCTGGTTATGCGGCGTCTGCAGCTTGCGCGCGAAATACCGGTCGGCCGGGTAAAGGGCCACCGTGCCAGCGGCGAAGCCCAGCGCAACCCAGGCGTCCCGTTTCGTGAAGAGGGGCTCGGTGGAGATATGAGTCGTATCAGTGGGCTGAGCCTGCGCCGCGGGGGCGATCGTCGCCACCGCCAGCCCCAATCCGGTTGTCAAAGTGATCAGCTTGTTCACGCGTCCTCCGAGTCGGGCCATCTCATTACCGGCCGTGTAAAGGCAACCCGTGCGCCGCGGCGACAGCGCATAATGGCCTCTTCGGGCTTTTAAACCGACATGAATAGCGAACTCGACTTTTATTCCCGCAACGTAGGGACTAGTCATTGACGGGCGAGCGTGTGAGACCGACTATACCTTGCGACGGTATATCGCACGGCGGCATATCCCACAGGCCTGTCCATGCCAGAACCCAGAAGTCCCGAACCGGGAGCGCCGTTGAGCGCGCAGGTCTTCCAGATCCTGCTCTCGTTGCTCGACGGTGACATGCACGGGTACGCGCTCATCCAGGACGTTCGACGGCGAACGGACGACGAGCTCGTGCTCACGGCAAGCACGCTTTACGCGGCCGTGAAGCGGATGCTCGGTGTCGGTTGGATCGAAGAGGTCCAGCCCGACGAGCCGCCGCCGGATCACGACGAGCGGCGTCGCTACTATCGAATGACCGCGCTCGGGCGGGCAGCCGCGCGGGCGGAGGCACAGCGACTCGAACGGCTGACGAACATGGCCCGTGACAAGCGCCTCCTCCGTCCGATCGGGAGCACGCCGCAACCAAAGGGCACGCGATGACGCCAGTCGAACGAGCGGCGCCGAACGCCTCGCTCGCGTCGCGCGCATTCCGCGCGGCGCTGCGGCTCCTTCCGCCCACGTTCCCGGCCGGCGACGCCCACGAGCTCGTTCACATCTACGAAGCGCTCGACGCCGAGGCGCGGCGCACGGGCGGACGGCACGGAGCGGCGTTGACATTCGCGCGAGAGCTGCCGGGCCTCGCGCACCTCGTCGCACGAGAACACGCGGCGGGATGGCGCGCGCGGCGAACACATCGCCGCCAGCAGCGCCGCATCGCGTCCTATCAGCGTCCGTACTCGGAGGACACCTCGATGATCGAGTCGCTCCTGCAGGATGTCCGCTACGCCGCGCGGGCGCTACGCAAGAACGCGTCGTTCGCGGCCATCGCCGTGGCGACGCTGGCGTTAGGCATCGGCGCCAACACCGCGATCTTCTCCGTCGTGAATGGCGTGCTGCTCCGGCCGCTCGCGGTGCGGGATCCGGGCCGCGTCGTGACCGTGATGAGCTATGCGCCGACGCAGCCGCCGTCGGTGTACGCCTCATCGCCGGCGAACTTCATGGACCTCCGCCGCGAGACGCGCGCAGCGAGCCAGTTTGCGGCGTTCTCGCCATCGCTGGCCACCGTCGTTGGGGCCGGCGAGCCGGAGTCGTTCCAGGCGCTCACGACGGTGGGCGACATCTTCGGCGTGCTGGGAGTGAAGCCGCTGTTCGGCCGGACCCTGACGCCTAACGATGACTCGCCTTCCACGGCTTCAGCCGTGGTGCTGTCCCACGAGACGTGGCAGCGCCTGTACGGCGAGGATCGTTCGGTGATCGGCAGGACGGTGACGGTCAACCGCACGCCGCGCGTCATCATCGGCGTCATGCCGCCTGGCTTCCGGTTCGCCGCGGCGCAGGCCGACCTGTGGATGCCGGAACAGTGGACGCCGGAGAACGCCGCCAACCGCGATCAATACTATCTCCAGATCATCGCCCGGCTCCGCCCCGGTGCGACGGTCGAGCGGTTCTCGACCGAGCTGGAGACGGTCGCCACGCGGCTGCGGACCGATCACGCGGAGTACAACACGGACCTGCATCTGAGCGCCACGTCGCTGCAGGAGACGATCGTCTCTGCCGTGCGCCCCCGACTGCTCATGCTGATGGGCGCCGTCGGGTTCCTGCTGCTCATCACGTGCGTCAACCTCGCGAACCTGACACTCGCACGCGCGTCCTCGCGGCACGGCGAGTTCGCGGTGCGGCGGGCCCTCGGTGCCGCGCGCGGTCGCGTCGTCAGGCAGCTGCTCACCGAAAGCGTCCTGCTCGCGACGGCCGGGGGGCTCGTGGGGCTCGCTGTCGGCGCCGGCCTCCTGCGCGCCATCGTCGCGGCGGAACGCACGTCGCTCCCCCGCGTCGACGAGATCACGCTCGACCCGGTGGCACTCGGCTTCACCGTGGTCGTGTCGTTGCTGGCGGGTGTCGCCGTCGGACTCCTTCCGGCGATGCGGGCGTCGACGGTGCGATCCATGGAAGTCATCCGCCAGGGCACGCGGGGAAGCGGTGCACATCAGGGGGCGCGGAGCGCACTCGTGGTGGTCGAGCTGGCCGTCGCTCTCATGCTGCTCAGCGGAGCAGGGCTGCTGCTCAGGAGCTTCGGCCGGCTGCTGGCCGTGAACACCGGGTTTTCCACCGAACGGCTGCTCACGATGCAGATGAGCGTCGGCGGGAAGTCGTTGCAGGCGGTCGAGCAGAGTCTCGAACGGATCCGCGCGATTCCCGGTGTGCGTGCGGCGGCGGTGACGAGCCAGCTGCCAGTGACGGGCCGCGGCGTCGGGGCCTGGTTCAACATCGTCGATCGGCCGACGCCGCCTAACGAAACGCCACCCGCGGAAGCCTATCGCGTCGTGTCGCCAAACTACTTCGCGACGGCGGGTATCCATCTGGTGCGCGGCCGCTTCCCGACGCTCGACGATCGCGTGGACCGCGGGCCGGCCGTCGTGGTGAACCAGGCGCTGGCGAAGAAATACTGGCCGGGCGAGGACCCCATCGGGAAGCAGATCATGCTTGGCGCGCCGGGGAATTACTTGAACCCCGCGTCGCCGATCGTGGGTGTCGTCGGCGACACGCCGGATGTAGGGCTGGACAATCCGCCCATCCCCACCGTGTTCATGCCGATGCGCGTCGCGCCCTTTTGGCCGTTCTTCACCTACCTCATCCGCACCTCGGGGCCACCGGAGGCGGTGACGCTGGCCGTGCGCCGCGAGCTACGGGCGGCGTTTCCGACGGTGGCGATTCGGAACGTGCGGACCATGGAGTCCGTTCTGCACGACTCCGTGGCCCCCGCCCGGCTGTCCATGCGCCTCGTCGGCGCCTTCGCGATCGTCGCGCTGATCACGGCGGCCCTCGGCGTCTTCGGCGTGTTGTCATTCGTCGTTGCCCAGCGGACGCGCGAGCTCGGGATTCGCATGGCGCTCGGTGCCGCGCCCGGCGATGTGCGCCGGATGGTGATCGCGTACGGCGGCAGGCTGGCGACGGCCGGGCTCGCGATCGGTCTCCTGGGCTCGTTCGCGCTGACCCGGCTCATCTCGAAGCTGCTGTTCGGGGTCGCGCCGACCGACCCGCTAACGTTCGCGTCGGTGTCCGCGATCCTGTTAGGCATCGGCGTGCTGGCGAGCTGGATCCCGGCTCGTCGCGCCACGCGCATCGACCCGATCACTGCGTTGCGCTCTGATTGATGACGTTTGGGCAGCGTTAGGCCGTATCGGCCTCGCAGGCTGGCATCGCGGCAGGGCCGGCTTTAACAACAAGGAGACACAGATCACACAGGCCGGCGCTTCGCGCCGGACGCAGATTGACGCAGAAGGGCTCCTCTGCCATCCACCGTTCATCCCACCAGGGCCGTTGAAAAGGGGGAACGACCTCGGGACGCTATGAGCTGACCGAGGCCGTTCCCCTTCAAACCGGCTCGTTGCGTGAGGAGCTCGATCCTGACGCGGAGCCTCTGCGTCAAACTGCGCCCGCCCGCGTCAGCGGGCGGTCTGCATTATCTGTGTCTCCTTGTTGTTTTTCTGTCCTTGAAACGATGCCCGAGTCATAAGAAAGGGTCAGACGAACTCGTCTGACCCTTTCATCGTGGCTGCCAGCTACACTGTCCTTCTCGCTCCGCGTATGAGCCTGAGCAGGAACAGCAGAACAACGGCGCCAATGAAGGCGATGAAGATCGTGCCGGGCAGCCCGCCCCACGGAGACGAAACGCCGAGTGAGGCGAAGATCCAGCCGCCGACGAATGCGCCGACGATTCCTACAATGATGTCGCCGATCAGGCCGTAGCCCGTGCCGCCCATGACGAGGGAGGCGAGCACTCCGGCGACCAGTCCGACGATGATCCAGGTGAGAATTGTCATGGCAGCTCCTGAAGCCGATTCCGATAGCTGATACGCCATCCCAGAAGGCAAGCCGCGTGCCTTGCCGAGGTCCACCTTAGGAGCCACATCTGAGCCTTCAATGTCGTTCCGGAGCCTTCCGTAACGCGGCGAATGAGAATTTTGTGCTGCCTCAATGCCGACGTCGTGAGCAACGTCGCGCTCAACCTTTTGCTTCCTGCCCTGGCTCGGCACGAGGTCCGCGTCGGACTTACGAGCCGGATCGGCGCGGCCCAGAACGGGGGCGAGCCATATCCTCGACGCGAGCTTCGCGCGGCCGAGCAGCTGCTGCCGCTCGAGGTGATCTTCCCGCTGATCGAGCAAGCGGGGCAGCCTAACGCGGGGCGCTACCTCACGTTCGCCGAGGTCGAACGTGCTCGTGGCATTCAGGTGAGCCCATTACCCAATCCCAACGCCGGCGACGGGCTCGCGTTGATCGAGGCCTTCGCCCCCCACCTCATCCTCTCCATCCGATACGGCGCGATCTTCAAGTCGGCGGCGTTAACCATACCGAAGCTCGGCGTGCTGAACCTGCATGCCGGGCTTCTCCCCGCCTATCGTGGCGTTCTCGCGACGTTCCGCGCGCTCATGGCCGACGAACAGCAGATCGGCTGCACGCTCCACTACATCACGGACGGGACGATCGACACCGGCCCCGTCGTCGGGCAAGCCACGGTCGCGGCCGATGCGCGACGCTCGCTGTTCGCCCAGGTGTTGTCGCTTTATCCGCCAGGCGTGGCACTGATGGCCGGCGCCGTCGCGAGGCTGGACGCCGGTGAACGGCTCGAGACGCACGTGCAATCGGGCGGGACGTACTACTCCTATCCGAGCGCGGACGAGTGGGACGAATTCCTTCGACGCGGCTGGCGAGTCTCCGACGCCAGCGATTTTCGCGAGCTGTACGGGAACTACGTGGTTCCAGGATGACAGGGGCGGGTCTGCGAACGTACATTCGCGTCAACTTCTCGAGCCCAATCATGCGCGCCTTCTATTTCGCCCTCGGATTCGCCGTGCCGGCCACCGCGCAGACGTCCAAGTCGCCGCAGACGGTCGACTCGGCGTCGATCGCCATCGTTCCGCGCCCCGAAAGCCTCACGGTTGGGCGCGGCCGGTTCGTCATCAACGCGAACACGGTCATCTACACCGACGCGGCGTCCGCCGACATCGCACGCCGCTTCGCGGCGGCGCTCCTTCCGGCAACCGGACTCGCGATTCCGGTCCGCGTCGGAGCCGCCCCCGCTGCGGGCATCGTCGTCGAGCGCAGCGCCCGCCTAACGCGATTGGGCGACGAGGGGTACGAGCTGTCCGTGACCGCGCGCCGGGTTTCCGTCCGCGCCAAGGAGCGAGCTGGCGTGTTCTACGGACTTCAGACGATCCGGCAGCTCCTGCCGCCCCAAGTCTTTCGCGAGGCGAAGGTCGACAGCGTCGCCTGGGCGATTCCCGCGGTGCGCATCGTCGACCGGCCACGATTCGCCTGGCGTGGCGCGCACCTCGACGTCGGCAGGCACTTCATGCCGAAGGAGTTCGTGAAGAAGTACATCGATCTCATCGCGCTGCAGAAGATGAACACCTTCCACTGGCACCTCACGGAGGACCAGGGCTGGCGCCTCGAGATCAGGAAGTATCCGCGCCTCACGCAGGTCGGCGCGTGGAGAACGCAGACCGTCGTGGGTCGGCAGAACAGTCGGACGGATTCCACCACGTGGCAGTTCGACGGCCAGCGCCATGGCGGCTTCTACACGCAGGACGACGCGCGGGAGATCGTCGCGTACGCGCGCGATCGGTTCGTCAACGTGGTGCCCGAGATCGAGATGCCGGGGCACGCGCTCGCGGCGATCGCGGCGTATCCCGCGCTCGGCGTCACCGGCCAACCGGCGGATGTGGGGACGCGCTGGGGCGTCTACGCGAACATCCTGAACGCGGACTCCTCCACCGTGCGCTTCATGCAGGACGTGCTCACGGAAGTAATGGAGCTGTTCCCGAGTCGATTCATCCATGTCGGCGGAGACGAGGCGGACAAGGCACTGTGGAAGACCAGCCCGCGCATCCAGGAGCGCATCAAGGAGCTCGGATTGAAGGATGAGCACGAGCTACAGAGCTGGTTCATCCGGCAGATGGATGCGTTCCTCACCGCGCACAAGCGCCGCCTCGTTGGGTGGGACGAGATTCTCGAAGGCGGGCTCGCACCTGGTGCGACGGTAATGTCGTGGCGCGGAACGCAGGGCGGGATCGACGCGGCGCGAGCCGGCCACGACGTCGTCATGGCGCCGACCAGCCACACGTACTTCGACTACTATCAATCGCAGAATACTGCCGGCGAGCCGTTGGCGATCGGCGGGTTCGTGCCGCTCCCGATGGTCTATTCGTTCGAGCCGGTGCCGTCGGAGCTCGAGCCGCAGTACCGCGCGCACATCCTCGGCGGCCAGGGGCAGATCTGGACCGAGTATCTGGCGGGGCCGAAGCAGGTGGAATACATGGCGTTCCCCCGCCTAACGGCGCTCGCCGAGGTGCTGTGGACGACGCCGGCGCGGAAGGATTATCGGGACTTTCTGGGGCGGCTTGTGGTTCACCTGGAGAGATTGAGCGCCCTCGACGTCGCGTTTCGTCCGTTGGGGCCATAGTTGGGGACCAGGGACTGGGGACTCGGCCGGGATGCTATTACGGTAGAGGAAGGCTCCTCGGTGCTAATAGCTTCCCGGCCGAGTCCCCAGTTCCCAGTCCCTAGTCCCCTAGTCCCGTTGATATGCGTCTCGCCGTTCGTCAGACCGTCACCGCGCTCACGCTCCTCGCCGCCGCTCCCCTCGCCGCTCAGGAGAAGATCGATACTGCGGCCATCAGCCGCATCAAGGCCGAAGAGCGCGACCGATCGCAGGTCATGGAGATCGCGAGCTGGCTCACCGACGTGTTCGGCGCCCGACTCACTGGTTCGCCCAGCGCGAAGGCCGCCGGAGACTGGACGGCCAAGAAGCTCAACGAATGGGGCATGACGAACGCGAAGATGGAGACATGGGGGCCGTTCGGACGCGGCTGGTCCAACGAGCGGGTGGTCGCGCAGGTCGTGTCACCCCGCCAATTCCCGATCATCGCGTATCCCGCTGCCTGGACACCGGGAACGACCGGCGCCATGAAAGGCGAGGTCGTGTTGATCAAGGCGGACAGCGCGTCGGACCTCGAGAGGTACCGCGGAAAGCTTCGCGGCAAGATCGTCTTCACGCAGCCGGCTCGCGATTCGCTGCCGCCGCACTTCACGGCGGACGCGTCGAGGTTGGCGGATACGTCGCTGTCGAGGCTCGCCGAGGCGCCGTTCACGCCCGACCCGCCGCGCGGTGGCGGGCCTAACGCGGGTCCCAACAACCCGCAGGCGGCGCGGTTCCGCGCGACCCAGGAATTCCAGCGGAGCCTGGCCGCGTTCGTCGCCGATGAAGGGGCTGTCGCGATCGTCACACCGGGTCGTGGCGACGACGGCACCGTCTTCACCGGCGCAAGCGGCTCGCGCGACGCGGCGAATCCGACGAAAGTGCCTGGCCTCGTCTTCTCGACCGAGCACTATGGGCGCATCGCGCGCATCGTCGAGAAAGGCGTTCCGGTGACGATCGAGCTCGACGTGAAGAACACCTTCTACGACGACGACCCGAGCTCCTTCAACATCGTCGCAGAAATTCCCGGCACCGACGCAAAGCTGAAGAACGAAGTCGTCATGCTCGGCGCACATTTCGACTCCTGGCACACCGGCACCGGTGCAACCGACAACGCCGCCGGATCCGCGATCATGCTGGAGGCGCTGCGCCTCATCAAGGCGACCGGTCTCAAGCCGCGCCGAACCATTCGGATCGCTCTCTGGACCGGCGAAGAGCAGGGCCTGCTCGGCTCACGGGCCTACGTGAAGGAGCATTTCGGCGACCCGCAGACGATGCAGCTGAAACAGCCCGCGCACGGCCAGTTCGCGGGGTACTTCAACGTCGACAACGGGACGGGCGCGATTCGCGGTGTCTATCTGCAGAAGAACCAGGCGGTGGCGCCGATCTTCACCGCCTGGATGACGGCGTTCAACGATCCGCGAATGCACACGCTCACCGCGAACAACACCGGCGGAACGGATCACCTGGCGTTCGATGCGGTCGGCTTGCCGGGGTTCCAGTTCATCCAGGACCCGGTCGACTACGGTTCTCGGACGCACCACTCGAACATGGACGTCTACGAGCGACTGGTGCCGGGGGATATGAAGCACAACGCGGCGGTCGCCGCCACGTTCGTCTATCTGACTGCGAACCGGGACGAGAAGCTGCCGAGAAAGCCGGCGCCGACGGTGCAGTAGGCGACCAGCCACGGCTCGCGCCCGACAGGTGCGGTCGCGGTCGGCGCGTCGTTAGGCGGCGCGAGCTGCTTCTTGGGCGTGGCGCTTCACACGCATGAGCATGGCGTTCAGTCCGACCTCGCGCGTGCCCAGCCCGAGGCTGTCCATGATCGTCCTGACGAAATCCTCGGGAATCGCGAGCGTCGTTTCCGGTGGCTGCCCGTTAATGGCGCTGAAGAGAATGCTCAGAAACGCCGCGATCGTCGGCGACTGCCGCGTGTTGACATCGGCGTAGAAGTGGAGCTTCCCGTCTTTGTACTCCGGGAAGAGATCGACGCGCGTCTGGCACTCGGGAACGGTGAACGCCTCGCGATCCAGCGCGAGGAAGCGCTCCGGGACGGGCTCGAGCTTTTTCGCGTACCCGACGAGCGCTTGCATCTTTTCCTCGCGCCCGAGCGATCTGAACCGGCTCAGTACTCGTTCGATCGATGGCGGGACACCTGTGGGCGAGTGGTCCGTGGTCACGCGGAAAAGATAAGCGGTTGACTGGTCAACGGTTGAACCTCGCTTGACGTCGCTAATTAATCGTTTAATTAATATTGGGTGCCTGATTCTTCAACCCAGGACTCGATCCTCGACGCCGCCGAGCGGCTCTTCGCTCGACAGGGCTTTACCGCGACCACCATCAAGCAAATCGGAAAGGAGGCGGCGGTGAACCCGGCATTGCTCTACTACTACTATGACAGCAAAGAGACCCTCTACCGCGCGATGCTCCAGCGCATACTGGGGCAGCTCCTCGCGCGGGGCACGGACGCGATCGAGCGCGCGTCCAGCCACGCAGACCGCATCCGCGGGTTCGTTCGCGCGCAGGCGAGGCTGCTCGGCGAGCATCCGCACTTTCCACAGCTGCTCGTTCGCGAGCTCGTGGACCACCAGGCTTCGCACGCAGAGCAGGCGATCACCAGTACGGCTGCCGGGGCGTTCCGTCGCCTGTGCGAGGTGATCGAGGCGGGGCAGCAGGACGGCGCGTTTCGGAGATCACTCGACCCACGCTACACCGCGATCTCGATCATCGCGCAGGTGGCCTACTTCGCGATCGCGCGGCCGGCGGTGGGCCTGCTGTTGGGACACGGGACCTCGGGTCCGCCGCGCGCGGTATCCGACGAGTTCTACGTGCACGCCGAGGAGTTCGCCCTGGCCGCCCTGATGGAAGGACGGTCGGCATGAGGCTGTCCGTCAGGCTGTGCGCGTTAGGCGTCGGGCCGATCCTGGCGACGGTGGTCGCGTGCACCCGCAGCGACACCAACCAGGTCACCGCCGACGGCACCGTCGAGCTGACCCAGGTAGACGTCGCGCCTTTCGTGTCCGGCCGCGTGACGCTCGTGACCGTCGACGAAGGCGCAACGGTCCGGCGCGGCGACACACTCGTCGTGCTCGCGCAGTCGGCGCTGCCTGCGGACCTGGACCAGCGGCGAGCGCGAGTGTCATCGGCCGAAGCACGGCTGCGTGACCTGCAGGCCGGGGCGCGGCCCGCAGAGATCGAGAGAGCGCAGGCAGATCTCCGGTCCGTGACGGCCGAAGCGGATCGCGCGGAACGGGAGCGCGCTCGCCTCGAACCGCTCGCCGCCGCGGCGACGATCTCGAGGTCGCAATATGACGCGGCAGTGACGGCCGCGCACGCCGCTGCCGCTCGGCGCGATGCGGCGGCCGAAGCCCTGCGCCTGCTGCGCGAAGGCGCGAGGCCGGAGCAGGTGGCTGGCGCGCGCGCCGAGCTCGCGACCGCGCGCGGCGCGCTCGCCGCGGGCGAAGCCACACAAGGCGATCTCGTCCTCACCGCGCCGATGGATGCCACCGTGCTCGGGCGGTACGTCGAGCGCGGAGAGGTGCTGGGCGCCGGCGAGACAGCGATGACGTTAGGCGACGCCAGGCGGCCGTGGCTGCGCGTCTATCTGCCGGCGCCGGTTGTACCGTTCGTGAAGGTAGGTCAGTCGGCCCGCGTGACCGTGCAGGGGCTCGGGTCGCGGTCCGTTCCCGCCCGAGTGGTGTCCGTTGCGACGCAGGCCGAGTTCACGCCACGCGTGGCGCTGACGGAAAAGGAGCGCGCGGATCTCCTGTTCGGTGTGAAGCTCGATATCAACGATACGACCGGCACGTTCAAGCCTGGTCTTCCGGCCACGGTCACGATCGACACGACGGCCGCGGGGCGTGGTCTGCCGTGACGACGCCGCGCCCGCCTCTCGACGCAGCAATGCCTAACGCGTCCACCGGCCCCGCCGTGCGGGCGGAGGGATTGCGGAAAGCCTTTGGGGCGCTGGTGGCGGTCGATGGCCTCGATCTCACGATCCACCGGGGTGAGGTGTTCGGCCTGCTGGGGCCTAACGGCTCGGGAAAGACGACGACGATCCGCATGCTGTGCGGACTCATGGAGCCCACGGCGGGGCGTGCACACGTGGCGGGCGTCGACGTCACCCAGGATCCCGAAGGCGTACGACGCCGCATTGGCTACATGTCGCAGAAGTTCGGCCTGTACGATGACCTGACGGTGGAGGAGAATCTCCGCTTCTACGCGTCGGTGTACGGGCTCCGCGGCAGCGCGCGAACGACGCGCATCGCCGAGCAGCTCCGCGACCTCGGTCTCGAGGAGCGGAAACGCCAACTCGCCGGCACGTTGAGTGGCGGGTGGAAGCAGCGACTCGCGCTCGCGTGCGCCACCTCGCACGAGCCGGAGGTGTTGTTCCTCGATGAGCCAACGGCGGGCGTCGACCCCGCGTCGCGTCGCCTGTTCTGGGACTGGATCTATCAGCTGGCGAAAGGCGGCACGACGATCCTGGTCACCACACACTACATGGACGAGGCGGCTCGGTGCACGCGGCTGGCGTTCCTCTCGCGCGGCCATCTCATCGCCGTCGGCACACAGGACGAGATCACGCGGCAGTTCGGGCAGGAGAGCATCGAGGATGTGTTCATCGAGCTGCAACGGAGAGACGAAGGAAAAGCGGACGACGGCGGACGGGCGACGGGCGACGGGGAGAAAGCGCAGAACCCTCGGGATGCCTATACCGCGGAGGAGGCATCCCGAGGTCTATTGCCGTCGCCCGTCGCCCCTCGCCCGTCCCCAGCAGTTCGTCCGCCGCCGCCCGTCGCCCGTCGCCCGTCCCCCAGCAAGCCGTCTTCGCGATCTCTCTCTCCAATGCTCTGGAAAGAATTCGTCCAGATGCGTCGCGATCGATTCACGCTCGGGATGATGATCGGATTGCCGGCGATCCAGCTGCTGTTGTTCGGCTTTGCGATCCGCACGGAGGTGCGCCATCTGCCGACCGTGGTGCTCGACCAGTCGCGCACGACGGAAAGCCGCGCGTTCGTGGACGCCGTGCGCAACACCGGCAACTTCGACATCGTCGGGTCGATCAGCAGCCGCACCGACCTTCGGAAAAAGATCGAGCGTGGCGACGCGCGCGCGGCTGTCATCATTCCACCCGATTTCGAGAGCGACATCAAGCGCCGCCGCACCGCCGAGGCGCAGGTCATCGTGGATGCCGCCGATCCACTCGCGTCGTCCGCGGCGATCTCCGGCGCGGCACTGGCCGGTCAGGCACGATCCGCCGCGCTGGGACCGCCCGGCGAACGCCGCCCGCTGCCGATCGATGTGCGCGTCCGGCCGTGGTACAACCCGGGGCTCGAGAGCGCGATCTACATCGTGCCGGGGATCATCGGGCTGTTGCTGACCCTGACGCTACTCATGATCACGGCGATGGCGCTCGTCCGCGAGCGAGAGCGAGGCACACTCGAACAGCTCATCGTCACCCCGATCTCGAAGACCAGCCTCATGCTCGGCAAAGTGCTGCCCTTCGCCCTCGTCGGCTATGTGCAGGTCACCGTGATCCTCGTGTTGGGTCGGCTTGTCTTCGACGTGCCGATTCGCGGCAACCTCGGGCTGCTCTACCTGATCACCGCGCCATTCATCATCGCAAGCCTCGCCCTCGGGCTCTTCGTGTCCACCGTCGTGCGCACCCAGGTGCAGGCGATGCAGCTGTCGTTCGTATTCATCCTGCCAACGGTACTGTTGTCCGGGTTCATGTTTC